>Ga0209342_10000131_pt1 | contig 77583 bp, 84 predicted proteins | sample RifCSP16_2_FD_184023 | JGI IMG/M metagenome (GOLD analysis project Ga0209342, IMG submission 184023) | Soil microbial communities from Rifle, Colorado - Rifle CSP2_sed 16_2 (SPAdes) (version 2) | ecosystem: Environmental > Terrestrial > Deep subsurface > Rock core/Sediment | place: Rifle... | reverse complement strand
GATACAGGTGCGAAGTTCACTTCTTCAAACAATTTTTGACAATCCCAATGTTACAGGTTTGCAGTATTTGCAAAATTTAGTCTGTTTATGTAAAATTATAGGTCTAGAATATTTATGATGAAAGTTAAACTGGGCAGGAAAAGCATTTTTAAATTAATAAGAAGAATTGTTTTTAACAAGAAATTTGCAATTGTTCTTGTGCTTCTTGTTGTAATTTACATAGTCGGTAACCGCGGAGCCAGGAATCAAGAGCTTATCAAGACTCAAAATGCCCAAGTTGAAGGTATAAAAAAAGTTGTAACGGCAACCGGTATTATCAGGTCACAGTCAGAAGCAAACTTAAAATTCCAAACATCCGGCAAAGTTGCCTATATCAACGCAAAACAGGGAGACTATGTTAAAAAAGGTCAGTTAATCGCCAAACTCGACACAGCGGATCTTCAAAAGAGGCTAAAGGTGGATCTCAATTTATATTTCAAAGAGCGGCTCGATTTTGAGGATGTCAAGGATTCCCAGCCGGGAGGTCCTGCTTCAGAAGAACTTAAAAGGATAGCCCAACGGGCTCAAGCCGATCTTGATAATTCGGTAATCGATGTTGAGTTGCGGGATCTGGCTATTAAATATTCTAACCTCTATTCGCCGATTGAAGGTTATATCACCCATAACCCGCAGGTTTTGTTAGGAAGCAATGTTTTGGCTACCGAAACAATAACCGCCGTTGCCGACCTTGATAACTTAGAATTTATCGCCGAGATTGATGAGGTTGATATTGGGCAAATAAAAGAAAATCAGACGGCAATAATCAGCCTGGACGCCTTTGCCGATCACCAAATCGAAGCAAACGTTAAAACAATTTCAAAAAAAGCCGTCATCACTTCGACCCAGTCTACCGTTTTTGAAGTTATTTTTGATCTGTCAAAAGGCCAAGATTTTCTTCTTGGGATGAATGGGACAATCGAAGTTCAAATAGAGAAAAAAGACGGTGTTCTTTCAATTCCACCTCAGGCCTTAATTGACGAAAAACATGTCTGGGTAAAAGAAGGTAATACTTATTCCGAAAAGGAAGTTGCAACTGGCCTCGAATCCGATGAGCATGTAGAAATAATTTCAGGAATAACAGAGGGTGAAGAGGTTGTTACTTCGGGTTTTGAGGAAGTTACAAGGGCCAGCCTTTTTCAAAAACTTTTCTCGAAACTGTTGTGAATGTTCTTATCAGCGCAAAAAATCTAACCAAAAAGTACGGAGAAGCGCCAAACGAAACCGTCGCTTTGGAAAATATCTCAATAGAAATTAAAAACGGAGAATTTACAGCAATTGTTGGGCCCTCCGGTTCCGGAAAATCAACATTAATGCACATATTGGGTTGTCTTGATAAGCCCACAGAAGGAGAGTATTTTTTCAGGGGCAGGGAGGTTTCCAAACTTTCCGACAACTCCCTTGCAGAAATCAGAAATAAACAAATAGGCTTTGTGTTTCAATTCTTCAACCTATTACCCAGAACTTCGGCACTTAAAAATGCCGAGCTGCCGCTTTTGTACGCTGGAGTAGATAAAGAAGAAAGGCACAGTAAAGCCTTGAAAATTCTCTCAAGCTTGGGGCTTTCGGAAAGGGTTAACTCAACACCGGGGCAACTTTCCGGCGGCGAACAGCAAAGAGTTGCAATTGCGCGGGCGCTTATTAACAACCCTTCCGTAATCTTTGCCGACGAACCGACAGGCAACGTCGACACCAAGACTTCCAGAGAAATTATGAAAATTTTTCAAAGTTTAAACAAAAGGGGGAATACGATTATTGTAATTACGCACGATCCGGAAGTTGCAACTTACGCTTCAAGAATAATCACCGTTCGGGACGGCAAAGTTGAAAGCGACAAAAAAATAAAAAGGAGAAAATAGTTAATGGATTTTTCCGAAATTTTTGTTTCGGCTTTTGAAGCTATAAGAATTAATAAAGTCAGGTCTTTTTTAACCTCACTGGGAATAATTATTGGGGTTGCTTCGGTAATTCTTCTGATTTCCTTAGGTACTGGCCTGCAAAAATCAATAACTTCCCAGTTTGAAAGACTCGGCACCAATACCCTTTATATTATGCCCGGAAACATCGGGGAGGGTGCAGGTTTTGCCGGTGGAGGAGGACTTCAGACAAACAAGCTAAAATTTTCGGATGCAGATTTAATTGAAAGAAACGTTGACAATATCGCCTCTGTTTCAAATGGCGTTGAAAGTATCACCTCAGTTGAATACCGGGGAGAAAAAAGAAACGGTGTTATTTTTCTGGGAGTTGATGCCGAGTTTTGGACAACCGGTGCCTATAAGCTTGATTCCGGGCGTTTTTTTTCAAAGGCAGAAGACAGCAGTGCAAAGCGGGTGGTTGTTGTCGGCAAAACAATTGTAGAAAAACTTTTTGCGGGCCAAGATCCAATAGGGAAACAATTAACGGTTAGGGGCAAAAGATATCAGGTAATTGGTGTTTTAGAAGAGCTCGGTTCGGTTGTCGGACAGGATCAGGACAATATTGTCATAATCCCCGCAGAGACGGCAAATTTACAAATAGGATTTGACAGACCTACCTGGATTTTAATAAGTGCGGCTTCCAGCGATGCCATTTCGCAAATTCAGGATGATGTTGGGGAATTGATCGGAAAGAGATTATCCGATGATGAATTTTCGGTACTCACAAGCGAGGAAAGCCTTGATATTGCAGAAACTATTCTTGGAGTTGTTCAGGGGGTATTTGTAGGGATTGCCGCAATTTCGCTTTTAGTTGGAGGCATTGGTATTTCCAATATAATGCTGGTTTCGGTGACGGAAAGAACTCGCGAGATTGGCCTTCGAAAAGCAATCGGCGCCAAGAATTCCGATATTCTCATTCAGTTTTTAATAGAAGCGGTAATTCTTTCATTGACAGGCGGGTTGATAGGCTTGACACTGGCGACTGCAGCCAGTTTGGCCGTGAGAGTATTTATTCCGGCAACTGTGACAGTCGAGGCAATAGCTCTTGCGATAGGTTTCTCCGCGCTTGTGGGAACAGTCTTTGGGGTTTTCCCGGCTTACCGCGCATCAAAACTTGAACCTATTGAAGCATTACGTTCCGAGTAATGAGAAAAATGCTGAGTTTGTCGAAGTGTCGAGACACTGAGACAAGAGTAATTTTAACAATCACTTTGCCCTGACCTGAACTATCTGGAAGTAATTGCCGTCAACATCCGCAAACGTTGCAATGTATCCGTAGCCTTCGACATGGTAAATGTCCTGAATTTTTTTGACCTTGGCCTTAGTTAATCGACCTGCCTCTTTTTTAATATCATTAACCTCTAAATTAAAAATAATTCTTTCGGGGTTTTTATTTTGGCCTTTTATCTTGGAATGGTCCATTATTCCGATTTCAGGGCCTTTGCCTACTTTAAAGCCGTAAAGCTTTTCATCTTTTTCGCCGATTTCTGCTTCGTAAGACTGTTTCAGCCCGACTACTTCCCGGTAAAATTTGGCCAGTTTTTTGGCATTTTCGGAAAATATCATTAGCGACTCAAGTACTCTAATCATTTTTACACCTCCTTTCGGAAAGATGAGTTTAACTTATGGAATTTTAAAAAACAATAGAGGAAAATCTATACCTAAAAGTATATTGTTCGAGCATGTCGAGAACCCCCTGGTCTTGAGCTCAGGTCTTCGACTCCGAGGTTGCTCAGACTCGAGGAGGTCGAAAGACTTCTCGACTTACAAGTTGAACTCGCTCGCTCGAAGAATAATAATATGTACTGAAGACTTTTGGTATTAAAAGCAATGACTCAGCAATTAATCAGATGTCCGTGGGTTGGGAATGACCCGTTAATGATTCTTTATCATGACAAGGAGTGGGGAGTTTCGGTTCACGACGACAAAAAGCTTTTCGAGTATTTAATTCTGGATTGTTTCCAGGCCGGTCTTTCATGGAGTACGATTTTGAAAAAGCGAATTAATTTCAGACGCGCTTTTGATAATTTCGATGCGGTAAAAATTGCTCGATACAGGGAGTCGGAAATTAAAAGACTTTTAGCTGATTCCGGAATTGTCAGAAATTATTCGAAAATTTTTGGGACCATTGTAAATGCCAAGAAATATTTGGAAATTCAAAGAGAATTTTTATCATTTAACAAATATATCTGGGGTTTTGTCGGCGGCAAGCCGATTAAACATAATTTCAAGGAAATATCACAACTGCCGGCAAAAACACAAGAATCGGATAAGTTGAGTGAGGATTTACAAAAGCGCGGTTTTACGTTTGTCGGCTCGACAATATGTTATGCCTTTATGCAGGCGGCGGGTTTGGTAAACGACCATTTGATTGACTGCTTCCGCAGAGGGGAAAATGTCGGTTAGATAGTTTATGGAGAGTGGTTCTATTGATCGGGTAGGATTGATTAAGCTCGGTGCGAATAATTTTGGCTCTTTGTGAAAAAACTTCTATATCCTGCCGACACCCATCAATTTTAGCTTGGTCTATTGCCTCTCGATATGCTCTAAGATGTATAGCCAAGTCCCGCCTGCGAGCTTCGTGGGCTGGCGGTGGGTTATGAATGATCGATTTCTCTCATAATAAATTAATTAATGATATTAAAAGAGCGTTATACACCTACTTTTCCTACCAGTCAAGTAGTATTCGATTTTATAGAATTGTGGGATAACAATCGCAAAATAAGATGAGCAAGGAAAGATTTAAAAAAGACCAAATTGTAAAAATAATCGATGGCTCCGAATATCCTATGGCAAATGTTGAAGGTGAAATCGGGGTCGTACTTGGTACGATCCCGCCCGACTCTAACAATCCTCACCGGGTGATGGTCAGCTTAGATGGCAAAGGTTTGATAAACATTCTTCCGGGAGATCTCAAGAAAGTTAGGCAAAAAAGTAGTCGCGCGAGGGTTTCTTCCAGAGCTCCAAAGCGCCCAAGTTCCCGGTAATTATTGCATCTGCGTCTGCTTCAAGAGCGGATATTATTTCGTATGAATAATCGGCACCGTAAACAAATACGTTTATTACGCCATGTGTACGGAGGTCCTTTACAACATCTTCTCTTGCTAATGTAAAATTTAGCGACACGCCTTGCGCTTGTCTTGCTGTTTGCTCATCCATGAAGCTGAAGAGCTGCTCTTCATTGTCTATGGAGTAGAAAAGACTACCGTTTTTTTTAGTTTTGTGCGATATTCGGTCGAGAGCCGCCCACTTTCCTGTATATGCGGTTCTTTCCGACAGGCCGAATTTATTAACAGTCTTTACTACATGATCGGTCGAATTCGGCGATTCTTCTTTTAGATCCAGAAAAAGTCTTTGATGGTTATTTGCCGAATGTTCTATAATTTCTGCAACAAGTGGTACCGATTTGCCAAGCCCTAAAAATCTTATTCCATAATCTATTACAGGGGGCGGTAGATTATCACCATGTGTTACCGATAATTTTCCTCGATACAATCGAATATCCGCTTCCACAAAGTCGACACCGGCAAGTTTGGACATTTCAAGATGATTTGCGCTGTTTCCGCCAGTATGGGCAATAGTTATCGGAGAAAATTGCAAAAGGCGGCCTTTTGTTTTTTTGTCAATATCTTCAAAATCGCCGAACTTTTCTCCTGTGGGAATTATTATTTTCGATGCTTCAGAAACACCATAACCAATCCCATAGGCAGCTGCTACTTTAGCCGGAGTGCGGATAATTTTACGCCTCCCAAAAAACTTCTCAGTCAATAGCCATTCAATAAATCTTTCGTTCATTTTCACGAAAATTGTATCAGTTATCTTTCACGAACTCAAAGCTCAATGTACTCTTGATGAAAGATAATCAAATCGGGTAGTATTTTCTTGTGAGATTCAGTCTGGATCCCAAGCTTTCAATACCGAAGCTTTCAAAATTCCACAAAGATTTTATCGGTTTTTTTATTTTGTTTGCGTTTATTTCAATCTCCCTGGCTTTTTTGGGATTAGCTTGGATTTTAAAAATTTTACAGGAAGAATCTTTTCAAAAGGCTGAAGTAATTCAGGTTCAGGAAGAAAATAGTCAAAAACCCGAAATTCCAAAGCCTAAACTTCCGGGCAAACCACAAACGCAAATTGTCCAAAATAAAAACAGCAATCCATTATGTAAGGGCGTGACGGAACCTTGGAAGCTGGTACCGGATCCGGGGAAAGAAGGGCAATTCATTATCTGCAACAGCCAGACGGGGAATAAAATGGCAACCGCGGATGAGCTAAATTCCGCTTTAAATAATTACCGTGTTGCGCACGGGTTTAATGCTCTTAGAATTGACGGGACATTGTGCGCAATAGCAGGGGAGCGGGCCCGCGAGATTTCCCAAAACTTTTCCCACGACGGTTTTAAGGCGGCGGTTGAGCGCCATAATCTTCAAAAGTCGGCCGGTGAAAATATTGCGTCAGGTCCTTTAACTGCGGTTCAGTTTGTGGAATGGAGTTGGGATAAAAGCCCGGGGCATCGGCAAAATATGCTTTCTGATTGGACCGAAGGTTGCGGAGGTGTATTTGACAGATTTGCGGTTTATGTCTTCGCGAAGTGATTTACTAAAAAATCTAGTTTTTAAGGTAATTTTTGCTATTTTTTCATCAAAAATTCATTATTTTCTAGCAAAATCTTATTGATTATTGGAGAATTTTGGAGATTTAGGGGTTTTTTAAAAAAACTCGCCAAGCGCGTATAAAAGAATTATACCAAAATTTATCTAAGGTTGGGAAGAGGGTAATTTACATCAAGCCTGCTTGATTGTGAGGTTTAAAATATAAGTGTGGCAAAACAGGCAGACGAAGTTCTTGAAAATATTCAAAAGGCCCAAAAACGCACTTTTTTGCCGATTATTGGAAGAGTAAAAGGGCAGGTTTTGGTAAGAATTGTCGAGAGCGAAAATCCCCAAAGAATTCTTGAAATCGGAACGCTCGTTGGCTATTCAGCGATTTTGATGGCCAAGCATTTGCCCAAAGGCGCAAAAATCGTCAGCATCGAAGTTGATAAAAACTCGGCAAGCCAGGCAAGGAAAAATATTGCTGAGGCACAGCTTGAAGAAAAAATCGAATTAATAGTCGGTGATGCCAGACGCGAAATCAAAAAGCTCAAAGAAAAATTCGACGTTCTTTTTTTGGATGCTGCAAAAGAACAATATTTGAAACTTGCAGAGCCGAAGTTGAAAGAGGGAGCTATTGTCGTTGCAGACAACGTAAAAATTTTCAAAGATGACATGGCCGATTTTTTGGAGTATGTACGCCAAAGCGGCAGATTCCGTTCAGAAAGAATTGATTTTGGTCAGGACGCGGTTGAGGTTGCGATCAAACTGGACTAGCTTGCCAAAACGCCGCTTGTAATTTTCCAAAAAGCCAAACATAATTAAGAAGTTGCCAAAAAATGGGGATTTCACTTACCAAAGTTACATGGTATTCAAAGGTGGCTGGAGCCGTTTGTTTTGTGGTTATTCCGCTTTTGGCTTTTAGATTTGGGATCTGGTATCAGGGGGTTGTTTCGGCAAGCGAAATTGAATTTTCCGGAAACGAGTATCAGGCAGTAACCAGACATCTTGAACAGATTAAAACAACCCAGCAATTGAATATTGCAGACTGCGCGATATTGGTTGATTTAACAAAAAATCCCCAAAAAGAGAAATCGAAAGATTACTTTTCTAAAAACAAACTCTCAATTAAAGTTTTGGAAACAAATGTTGTCGAGGTTAAATTTAAAAATTTCGACGCTTTGAGTCTTTGGAAGAAAAAGATTCAGGATGATAAAATCGGCCAAGTTTCGTCTATTAATTCAAATTGCGATTAATTTAAGTTAGAGTAAAATATTTCTCCAAAAAATTCATAATTTACTGTCTCAATAGCCTAAATATATCCGTATTATTTTTGTAATTTTAGCTGATTTTGCCTAATTTCCCTTTTCGGTTTTTGTTCGGATTTTTTGTGATACAATGAAATTGCTATGCAAAGAGGAATTGCGACTTTTACTTTAGATTATGGCAAGTGTCCCAGATGGCTTTTTGAAAAAATGGTAGGACTCGGACGCGAGATGACCCAAGTTTTGGTCTGCGAGTACGGGCCCGAAGAGTTTATTAAACGAATCGCAGATCCTGTTTGGTTCCAATCGCTTGGTACAGTTTTGGCATTTGACTGGAATGCTTCGGGATTGACAACAATTTTGACCGCGGCCTTAAAAGAGGCAATTCGTGGACAAGAGAAAGACTTGGGAATTATAATTTGCGGCGGCAAAGGGAAAACTTCCAGAAAAACTCCGGACGAGATATCCAATTGGGGTCAGAGATTGGGTCTGCCTGAGGTCTCAGTCAAAAACTTGGTCTACAACTCAAGGATGTCTGCCAAAGTTGACAGCTCTTTGGTGCAAGACGGTTTCCAGATTTATCACCATGCTTTTTTCTTCAGCATTAACCGGCGTCCTTCGACAGACTCAGGACCTACGGCGTGGACGGTGGTCCAGCAGGGAATGAATAGTAAAAATGTCACGGCCCGCAGATACCATTGGCACAGCGCAAATATCGCAGATCTTGTTTGCGAGCCGCATTCCGGAATTGTGACTCAGGTGCGTCAAAATTCAGTACTTAACCTAACTTCCAAAAAAAGTACAAAAACCCGAAAAGTAAGTACCGATTTAGTTTCATCTTCCTTTAATACCGTAATGCGCGACATTGAGATATTGCGCAAACATTCATCAAATCTTTCGCGGATGATTTCGATGAGGAAAGGAGAAGAGATGTTGACGCTGTTGGAGCTTGCCGACACGGAGTTTTCTTATCATCAGGTGGTTTTGGAAGATTTTTCAAAGAGCAAATATTTGGAAAAGATTTTGCGGAAAGTGACCGAAGAAAAACCTAAAAACTATGAAGAGTTTTTGGCAACCGAAGGAGTAGGGCCAAAAACGGTGAGGGCTCTGAGTCTTGTCAGCGAGGTAATATACGGCGCCAAACCTTCGTACGAAGACCCGGCCAGATATTCCTTTGCTCACGGCGGCAAAGACGCAACGCCGTATCCTGTGGATCGGGTAACTTATGACGAGACTATCAATATTTTGTCGGATGCCGTGCGCAAATCAAAAATCAACCCTGTCGAAAAAGACAAAGCATTGAGCAGATTGATTAAACAGGGCTAGACAGTTATTTTGACATTATGATAAATTTGTCATAGAATATGTTGGTTAGCAATGACCCAAGAGTAGATAAAGAAATACGCTCTTTGGATAAGAAAGATAATTCACGGGTAGTTAAGTTAATAGAGTTATTTCAAGATTACGGATTTGTTCTAACTGAGCCTTACTTAAAGAAATTGCGGGTAAATCTATGGGAGTTACGGTCTGGAAGATGGCGCTTACTGTTAGGAACGGTTAAAGATAAAGCAATAATTGTCGATATCTTTTCAAAGAAGACTCAGAAGACACCTAAAAAGAAGATAGAGAAAGCCCTGCGAAGATTGAAGGAGTATTCATGAAGACTAAACCAAAAGCTATACCGTTCGAAAAACTTAAGGCAGATCTTATGAAAGACCCAGCTTTTCGTCGTGAATATGAAAAACTTGAACCGGAGTTTGCAATTGTACGGGCTATTGTTGAAGCACGGGCTAAGAAAAATATTTCGCAGGAAGAATTAGCCAAGAGAATGGGTACTGGCCAGGCGGTTATTTCGAGATTGGAAAACGCAAATGCCAGCCCTTCGCTTGCTTTAATCAAAAGGTTAGCAAATGCTCTTAACCTCAAGGTCGAACTGCGTTTCACATCAAAAAACTAACGTTTTTTTCTTTAGCCAGTTCAGAAAAGATTGTCATCCGCCGTGCGCAAATCCAAAATCAACCCTGTCGAAAAAGAGGCAAGAACCAATACCATCCCCGGTATAAAAAATAAAGCCATTGATTGTTCCTTAACTGCGCTAGTTGCCGTAAAAAAATCAGCCCGCGTGCTATGTTTGTTAAACCGCATGTAGGCAGTGCAATAGGTGTCGTACTTTTGGCGAAAGAGAGAGTCGGCTAATCCTTTCCGTTCCTGTCTGTTTTTTTGAAAAAGCCTAGTATTTCAAGCTTGTGATTTAAATAAATAAGTGCCAAAAATATGAAAGTTGCGACAATCGCAATCTGGAATTTTCTAAAATACGGCTCCAGCGCATGCCAGTTTTCGCCAAAATAAACTCCGACATAGGTTAAAAACCAGGACCAGATTAAAGAGCCCAAAAAAGTGTAGATTGAGAATTTGAAAATATTCATTTCTGAAAGGCCGGCAGGAAGCGAGATAAACGTTCTGACACCCGGCAGAACTCTTGAAAAAAAGGCAACCGCATCGCCGTGTTTTTTCAGCCACCTAAGAGACCGTTCGTATTCTGTGGTTGTTAAAAGAAGGTATTTGCCCCAATTTTTTAGATGTTTTAAGATAACGTGCTCTTCCAGATAATAGCCAACTCCGTAAGCAATCAAAGACCCGAAAAGATTGGCAAGGGCGCCTGTCAAAATCACCAGTGCCAAATTAAGTTCGCCGCGCTGGACCAGAAATCCGGCAAAAGGCATGGTTATTTCCGAAGGAATGGGGATTAAAGCCGATTCCAAGGTCATTAAAATAAAAACGCCGAAATAGCCGGTATTTTCGATAAATTGGATTATGAGATTTGTTGCAAATTCGATCATTTTCTAAATGCGTTATCCTTCGAAAATAAGGCTTGATAAATAGATTGTTAAAATTCCCAAAACGAAAATCAAAATACTGCCGATATCTCTTTTGCCGCGAGATTTTTCGTGAAGTTCCGGAATTAAATCGCTTGCGGCAATATAAATGAAATGCCCGGCAGCGACTGCCAAAAAAATGTATAGATATCCTTCTAATTTGCCTGCCAGCAAAAACGCCGCGATTGCTCCAATCAAAGCGGTAATTGCTGAAAGAAAATTAAAAATTAGTGCCCTTGCTTTTGGGAGACCGTTTGCCAAAAGTACTCCCATATCGGCAATTTCCTGAGGTATTTCGTGAGAAGCAACGGCAATCGTTGTGACGATGCCAAGGGGAATGTTGACCAAAAAGGCAACCGCGATTGCCACTCCGTCGACAAAATTATGGATGCCGTCGCCTGCGAGCACTAATAATGTACTCGGTTTTTCTCCATGGCCATGATGGTAATGGAATAATCTAATGTATTTTTCGGCAAAGAAGAAGGAGACAAAACCAAGTAAAGAAAATAAGAAAATTTGCGGGCCTTCTTTTAATTCGGCAGCTTCCGGCAATAGATCCAAAAAGGCAGTGGCAATTAAGGCGCCGGCCGCAAAACTTATCAGCTTTTGGGAAAAATCCTCGGTGATTTTTTGCTTAAGGAGCAGAAACAGGCTGCCAAAAAGAGAGAGAATACTGCCGATTAGGGTAAAAAGGATAATATAGACAAGAATCATTTAACACTTTTAGCATAACAGACAGTTTGCAGGCAATATATTGGGAGTTATCCTTTCCACTTTATTGAACAGCCAAGAGAGGGATACTGCGGCTGGGGCGGGGGATTGCCCAAAAGAAGCGAGTCGAGGGCGTCTTTCAATTCCTCTTTTGTCACTTTCTCTGGATTTTGCCAGTTGTCGTTTATTCTGCCGTGGTAATAAAGTTTTCGATTGTCATCATAAACATAAATATCCGGCGTGCAGGCGGCTTTATAAGCTTTTGCGACCTCTTGAGTTTCGTCTCTTAAATAGGGGAAGTTGATTTTCCAATCTGTGATTCTTTTTTTCATCTCGGAAAAACTATCCTCGGGATACTGATTTTCATCATTAGGGTTAATAGCCACAAAAGAGATACCTTTATCTTTGAATTCACCGGCCAGTTTTATTAAAAGCGGCCAGGCGGCTTTGGCGTAAGGGCAGTGGTTACAGGAAAAGGCGACAACCAGAGCTTTTGCCTCCTTGAAGGATTCGGCGGAATAATTTTTACCGTCCGTTGCCGGTAAATCAAAAGGGATGATATTTGAACCGACAGGAACGCTGAATGATTCGATAGCCATTAATCTATATTTTAACCTCTTTGTGCAAAAAAGGGGTTATTCCGACTCGCCGGAGTTTAGCCCGTCTTCTTTGGTTTTCTGATACCAGACAAAAGCGTTGTATGCAAACTTGTTAAGTTTTTTTAGCTGGGGCACCATCTTATCCCGAATCTGCAAAGTTGTAATCTTGTTCCGGCCGGTTGATTTTACCCATTTTTCAATTTTTTCGGCAAGGTATTTTGCCTGTTGTTGAGAGAGCCCGGCGGCTTTTGTTACTCTTTCGATTTTGCCCTTTTCAAAATCCTCCAAAGACCCGTCTCTTTTAATAACCCGAAGTACCATAAATTCTATTCAATGGTACAACATATAATTGACAACAAGAAATTTTTGAGTTACTTTGGCCCTTCATTCCAAATTTTTCAGACAGGGGGTGATTATTAATGGTTTATACATTTACTTGTTCGCAAGGACACGACCCCGTTACTTTTACGGCAGAGGCCGAAAATGACGATGAAGCTGTGGCAAAATTGATGGAAGAGGCAAGAGGCCATTTGGCAGAAGTTCATCCGGATTTGGCTAGTATGTCGCCAGATCAGACAAAGCAGGTTATAATAAGCAACTGGACAAAAAGCGAGTCGTAAGTAAGGCAGAAAATTATGGAAGATCAGAATGGCAGGAAGCCGTCTGTTCGCGTAAGCAGAAGACAAGGCATAATCAGGCTGTCTAATTGAATTCATCCCCAGAAAAATTAAATAAACCGGGAAAAAACAAGGTCCGTTCTCGTTAATTTTGTAATTATCCTCCTGAGGATATAACCTATAAAAATTTTTCACAAAGTGATATAATAATGTTTGAGGAACCTATAATGTCAGTAGAATTTGGTCGGCCAAGTTGGCCATTTGAGAAAAGCAACTCAAGACTCATCAAGACTGAAGTAATTCAAGTTCCGAATACTATCGGTATGAATATCTCTATCTTGTATTATCAAAGAATAGATGGTCTCGGAATATCTCTTCAGGCCAATATTCCTTTGTACCATTGGCACGATCCCGAAATTCAGGAACCTGTTAGAAAATTTCTAAAAATTGAGGATCCTAACGATATTGATGTCAGGAGTGACCAGTTTGCGCAAGTAGTAAGATTTGATTTTAGAAAACATACTGAACCCCTTAATTATCCATTGATACACCATTAGACCCCTTCCAGTTGCTGTTAATTTTTCTCACTCTAAATTGACAGGGGTATTATAAAAAGGTAGACTTTGTGCGTGTTTAAAGCTTTAGAAAAGGAAAAACCTACAACAATTGGTCTTTGCCAGTCGCTTGGTGTAACAGTTTATTGCGGACTTGTTGCTCTTTTATTTAATTTTCTTACCAAAGCAATACCTTCGGGCTCGGGATTTTTCGTGTTTTTCTTTATGCTTATCCTGCTGGTTTTTTCGGCAGCAATTACAGGGACTATGGTGTTTGGCTATCCTGCATATTTGGCACTCGTTAAAAATAAAATAAAGGAAGCATTGACGATTTTGGCTTTCACACTTTTGTATTCTTTGGTGATTATTTTTATAACTGCAATTTTCATAATTTCCTTGGCATAAAGATCAAGGTTTTTCTCTATTTTGATTTGGTTGTGTACAATGTAAATGCTCGGGGAGGTGAGAAAAAAATGATGTTAACTTTAGCAAACCTTGGTGTTGGAACTTCAGCGACTAATGCAGCCGCATGGTCAGATAAAGGCGCGGGAATTGGCCACAGAGGAATGTTCATGGCAGGAGCCGACGGGTCGCTTTTTGTTCTCTGGGGATTATTTTGCTTAGTGACTTGGGTTTTGGTAATGGCGCTTTTGGTTGTTTTAATCCGCTATTTCTGGAAGTTGGGTGATAAGTTAAAGTAGTTGTCAAAATATGGACAAAAACACTCAGAGATATAAGCAGAGCTTCTCTACGAATAAAGTAATCCATTTTGAAATTGCCGTCAGTGATTTTGAACGGGCCAAAAAGTTTTATTCCAGTCTTTTTGACTGGAAGTTTCTCACTTGGGTAGAAGGCGAAACAGACTACGTTCTTATACAAACGGTTGGGACTGACGATAAGGGAATGCCCCAAGAGCCGGGCGCAATAAACGGCGGCATGTTTAAAAGGCCGTCAAAGCGCGCGGAAGGCGAAGGGGAAAATGCTTTTGTTTGCACGGTTGAGGTTGAGGATATTGATGAAACTCTGAAAAAAGTTGAAGATGCCGGCGGAAAAGTTATCATGCCAAAGAGGGAAGTCCCAGGTATTGGTTTTTCCGCCCGATGCTTTGATTTGGACGGCAACATCTTCGGTCTTCTACAGCCAGCAAGGTAAGCAAATCCTTTACCTCTCTGTGTTATAATATTGTTCTAACAAACGTAATTTGTTATATCGGCTAAAGCCTAATTTAGGCTGTTCTAACAAGGGGGTGAGTTTAATGTGATACAGAAAGTTATTAAAGTCGGCAACTCTGCCGCCGTTACCTTGCCAAAGGAGATACTCATGCAATCCAAGCTTTCTTCTGGAGATAAGGTTCATGTCACACTTGATGAGGTGACAGGCGTAATAATCGTTTCCGGTTCCGAAAACCCTTTCAAGGGCCTTTCTCCTGATATCGCTGCCTGGACCAAAAACTTCATTGCCAAAAACAGAGCTGCTTTGGAAGAGCTTGCAAATAAGTAAGCTATGAAAACGAAATTTGTGCCTCTGGAGGACGTTCTTGTTATCCACGAAATGGTGATAGAAGCGGCGGGCGGTAAGCAAGGTGTCCGGGATTTTTTGCTGTTTCATTCAGCGATACATCGTCCGCAGGCAAGTTTTGGCGGGCAAGACCTTTATCCGGGTATTTTTGATAAAGTTTCTGCCCTGACGCATTCTTTGCTTTTGAACCATCCGTTTTTGGATGGCAACAAAAGAACTGCTCTTGCAGTTTGCGAGAGATTTCTTTATATAAACGGGTTTGAAGTTAAAGCAACCCAAAAGGAGAAAGTAAACTTTACACTGGACATTGAATCTAAAAAGTTAGCCCTTGGCCAAATTGCCTCGTGGTTAAAAAAACACTCCAAGAAGCGAAAATAGTTTTTTCAAAATTTGATTTCTGCCTCATTTGAGCGTAGGATTTTTGCCCTTCGATTTTACTCAGGATAAACTTTTTAACTCCGGGATTCTTTTATTTCTTTTTGAATTGAGGGAGGGATTTCGCGGCAGTTGCAGTTTTGGTGATGCTCAACGTGCCATTTTATTCTTTGCTCAAGGTTTGCGTTTTTGGGCATCTTGTTTTTCTTATGCCACGCCCCGTTAATTTTCATCTTATAAGCTTTGAGGATTATTTCTTCCCGTATATATTGCCTGGTTTTGGATTAAAACGGAGTACATAAGGCAGTCTTCGGCTTTTTTGAGATCGTTTTTGCGTCCTAGAGTTTTTTCTATTTTGATAAGCAGTTTTCTAAGATAGCCGTCTTTTGTTTTCTTTGATTCATTTAGCCATTTTTTGGCTTCGAGGGAAAAACGTCCGGCATTTTTCTGTGATCCTTTTTGAATTGACTGGGTTATCCTTTTTAAGTCCATAGAAAGTGAAAGAAGGGTGATTTTATCCATTTAAAACAGGACTCCAAAAAAATATTTCATTAAATTTTCGAACTTTTTTCTCGTTTCAGGATCCTGTATTTCGTTTGAAAGATTTTTGTCGTTTGGCCTTATGTTTATCATTGAATTGTTGTCGATTGCGAGTGTCTTAAGGTCGATGCCACCGCCCCAAAGACCTTTTTGCTTGAGCCATCTTTTAATAAAATTGCTTCATTTTCAAAATGTCTGTTTGCTCCGGCACAGCAGATTTTTTTATCTATGTCGATTACTGTTTTTATATAAGTTTCAAACTCCTCGGAAAGTTTCCCGATCTCCTCTTTGGTGTAAGGCTTTTTCTTTGTAATAATCACAAGCTAATGATATCAAATTTGCAGCACTTTGCCCTTCGGTTTTACTCTGGATAAACTTTTTAACTACAGTTTTTCTTTGATATACTTTCTCCATGAATCTTTCGGTTGGGATAGTTGGGACATAAACAGACATTCTGATCACAGGCTGATGCCATTTGAGTTAAAATTTAATCTGCCGAAATTGAGAAAAGATCGTATAATTTTCGGCAGAGATGAGTTTTGTAGAATTCTTTCGAGTAAAGTCCGGAAAATAAAATTGTCCAGGCAATAATTGACCGTTTTAATATTTTAAATGGTAAAGAGTAAAAGTTTTAAAAAAGCTGATCGTAAGGAAAGTTATATCCTTAAGCTTCTTCTGTTTACAATAATTTTAATCAGTTTTGGATCAAGATTTATCGGTCTTTCCAAAGTGCCTCAAGGTATGCACCGGGATGAGGTTTCCATTGGATATAATGCATTTTCTATTGCAAAAACTGCCAAGGACGAGTTTGGACGGCCGTTTCCCTTTATTTTTGAGTCTTTGGGGGATTTTAAGTTGCCAACAGTTATTTATACTGACGTACCTTTTATGGGCATTTTTGGGCTTTCGGATTTTTGGGTTAGATTTCCAACTGCTCTATTTGGAGCTCTTACACCCATTGCGCTGTTTTTCCTTTCAAAGGAGTTATTTGGGCCACGAATCGGATTTCTCAGTGCGATATCGCTTGCCATCTCGCCATGGCATGTACTTTTTTCGAGGGCGGCCAATGAAACTACGATTGCCACGTTTGTTGCTGTGGTTGCAACTTTTTTTCTTATAAAGCTAGTTAGTAAATGGACTAAAACGAGGCTCATTTTGTGTTTAGTGTTTTTTGTAATTGCTATTTTTACTTATAGGACTCAATTTATCTTTACTCCGCTAATTCTAACCTCTATTTCAGCCATTAACTTCTGCATAATCCTAAAGTGGAATTCGAAGCAGAAAGCAATGTCGTTTTTTGCCCTTGCGATTCTTGCTATGTCTTGGTTGTTTGTTGTCAATGCTACGGGGTCGACACGTGTGAAAGACGTAGGTTTACAGAATTCAGGGGAAATTATCGTTAACCTAAAGCAACAGATTTCTCAGGACTTGGATGAAAAACCAATTATTACAAGGATATTTCACAATAAAGCCATTGAGGCCGGAAAGCTTTTTACTAGAAACTACGTTGCCCACTTCGATTTTACATATTTATTTTTCACCGGCGATTTGAAGTCTACGCCTAATTCTACTCCGTATATGGGCCATTTACTCCTAATCGATTTACCATTTTTGATAATGGGACTGATAGGTATTTTATACATAACTGGTCGAAATCGCTCTTTCCCGCTTCTTTGGGTAGGAGCAGCGCCTGTCGCTTCTGCTTTCACGGTCGACACACCAAGTGCTATGAGAAATCTAATTTCTTCAGTTGGATTTGCGATGATCATTGGCATCGGAATTTCGCTTGTATTGGACAAGTTTGGCAAACGGTATTCTACCTCCGTCGTGCTTTTGATAATCGCTGTTTATTTGGCAAACTACGTTTATTTCTTACACCTTTTTGTTAACCACAAAAGAATGTTCAGTCCTTGGGAGCGGGATGCAGGAATGGAGGAGATGGTCCGCTTTGTTAATCGTGAAAGTGGGAAATATGAGAAAATAGTTTTTGGAAGTTATATGGATCTTTATGTATTCTTGCTCTATTTTGGTAAGGTAGATCCAGCATATATTCAAGCGAAAGAGATGGGTGTTAATTTCGTAGACCGTAAAATTGAAATTATCAATCTTATTGACCCAAAATATTACTGGATGAGCACGGCTTGCACTCTAAATGGAGACGAGGGTGATCTATATGTTTGTCCAAAACAAGCTATACCTATGAAAAATGTGGACTTTGTCGGACGTATTACTTTCCCGGATGGGTTACCCGCATTTAATTTCATCACATTTGACTATAGCAGTCCAGAAAAAACAATTGAATTGCCTAATCGAAATAATCTGTACAAGCCAGATCCAATGGAAAAAATTATTTTTACTCCTGCTTTGAACTAGGAGATAATTCACCCCCTTTCGATTTTACTCAGGATAAACGAGATAAGGTATCATTTTCTAGTAATTTGTTACACTGTCTCAGATGAATTTAAAAATAGGGATAGTTAGAACATAAATGAACATTCTGTGGCTGGCTATATCCCGTTTGAGATCAAATTCAGACTCCCAAAATTGAGAAAAGAGAGAATAATCATTGAGAGAGATACTCTCGGTAGGATTGTGACCAGTAGAGTACCTATTTAATTCGACGCTTCGATGTTACCTTTCTGAAACTTTGATATCATTACTAAAATGATAAATTTGAGGTTCAGACTATCTCCAATAAAGACAATTTTGCTGTTGGTTGGTGTTGGAATTATTGTTTATTTTAAAACGCTATTGAATGGATTCGTTTGGGATAATATCCCCCAAATAATTGACTATCAGGCGGTAAGGACTTTTAAACTTTTTGACATATTCACGTCCAGTGCAGCGTTTGTGGGCAGTGAGAATGTTATGAGTGTTTACTATAAACCAATAATGTATGTATTTTTTTCTTTTATTCACCTATTATTTAAAGAAAATCCCTTTGGTTATCATATCGTCCAGGTCAGTTTGCATATAGCAAACTCTATAATTTTATTTATACTTTTCCGGACCTTTTTTAAGTCTGAACTGGCTCTGATTCTTTCTCTGCTTTTTTTAGTCCATCCAATAAATTATGAATCGGTTGGCTATATTTCTGCATTACAAGATACTTTGTTTGTGTTTTTTGGATTGCTTGCTTTATTGATTTTGGTAAAAGATTCAAATGGTAAAGAATGGTCATTTAAGACTTATTTTCTGGTAGGTTTTACGTTGCTTTTATCTTTATTGTCGAAGGAGACAGGCTATCTTTTTGTGATTATTTGTTTTGTGTATTTGGCATTTTTTAATAAAGCAAGAATCAGTGTTTTTAACTTGACATTACTTGTTTCACAAGTATTTTATATTTTGTTCCGTTTAGTTTCGGTTCAAAACATTTATGCTTATTTAACACCATCGGCGATAATGCAATCTTCCTTCTTGAATAGATTAATTTCTACTCCTTCCATTCTTTTTTATTACATATTTACATTTATTTACCCTCAAAATTTATCAATTAATAATCATTGGGAAACTAATGGCATTTCCTTCAGCACTTTTTTCTTTCCCTTAATTGTACTAATTGCTCTGTTTATGATTTTCGTCTTTGAATTATGGACCCTCTTTAAGGGTAAAAGTAACTTTCTGAAGTCATTCATCTTTTTTTCTTTTTGGTTTTTCTTGGGTCTTTTTTTCCACAGTCAAATATTTTTTACAGCAGATATGACAGTTGCAGATAGATGGTTTTACTTTACTTTTGTAGGTCTACTAGGGATGCTTGGTGTCATTATAAGTCAATTTGAAAAAAGCAAAGTTTTTAATTTGTTGAAGAGTAATAAGATTGCAATTACGATTATTTTATTAATTTTACTGCCAGCATATTCGCTCCGCACAATTGTAAGAAGTTTTGATTGGAAGGATAAAGAAACGTTATACAGCCACGATCTTAACGTTTCAAAAGATAATTACTCATTAGAAAATATGTATGGGGCTATATTGTTGCAGAAAGGTGATCTTGAAAATGCAGCGGCGCACATTAAAAGATCAATTCAGTTAAATTCAAATTATGGCCCTCCATATACTAATTTAGGTTATTATTACGAGAAGAGGCAAGAGTATGAAAATTCTAAGCTCTACTATCGAAAGTCTATTGAAATCAGTAGTAATGATGATGATACCAAACCATTCGGGGCCCTTGCGCGAATAGAGCTTTTTCATGATGAAAATCCGATTCGTGCAAAGGAATTAGCTGAAGACGGAATAGATAGATATCCTAAGGATACTTACTTGCCTACAATTCTTGCCATGTCTGAATACGCCTTAGGTAATAAGGAGAAAGCGGTAAAAATCGTCAGTGAAGTTTACGAGAGAGACCAAAGCGATTATGTGCGAAAAATTAAGACTGGTATTGAAAATAATGTACCAATTAAATAAGGGAGTTGATTGAAGTGTTAGAGGTTGGGATAGTTGGTCTTCCTAATGTTGGCAAGTCTACGTTATTTAACGCTCTTTTAAAAAAACAGGTTGCCAATGCCGCAAATTTTCCGTTCACCACAATTGAACCGAATGTCGGGGTTGTGGATGTTCCGGATGACAGACTCGATGTTTTAGCTGACGTTGTCGAAAAATCGGAAGGTCTTTTGGAAAATTTTAAAATTATTCCGGCCATTGTTAAATTCGTTGACATAGCAGGACTGGTAAAAGGCGCGCATAAAGGGGAAGGTTTGGGCAACCAGTTTTTGTCCCATATCCGCGAGACAGACGCCATCGTTTTTGTCCTTCGCGATTTTAAAAATCCAGATATTATAAAAACAGGGCAAGACCCAAATGGCGACCTGGAAATTTTAAGGTCCGAGCTTCTTTTGAAAGACTTGGAAACTTTGGACAAGAGGCTAGGGAGTCTTGAAAAAGAACTTAAGACCGCGGGACAAAATGATCCTAAAAGAATGGTTCTGGAAATTCTGGAAAAGGCTAAAAAGCTGGTTGAGGCAGGCAAATGGCTTGCCGAAATTTTGGATTTTGGCGAGCTTGAAAAAATAAAAGACCTCGCTTTGCTTTCTGCCAAAAAATTCATAGTCGTTTTGAATTCTGACGAGGCAGATTTAAATAAGGAAGTTTCCGTAGATGGGGCGATAAGAATTTGCGCAAAGCTGGAAGAGGAATTTGCGGAGCTTGCCGAGGACGAGCAGAGAGCATACTCAAAAGAGTTGGGCATTGGCGAATCCGGGCTTGAGAAACTTATCAAAAAGGCATATGAGGTTTTAGGGCTTGCGACATTTTTGACGGCAGGAGCAAAGGAAGTTAGGGCGTGGACGATTGAAGAGGGAACTCTGGCTCCTGAAGCAGCCGGCGTTATCCACGGCGATTTTGAGCGCGGTTTTATTGCAGCCGATGTTATTGCCTTTGAGAAATTTGTCGAGGCAGGCGGCTGGCAAAAGGCAAAGGAAAAAGGGTTGGTTAAGACTGTCGGCAAGAAGGATATCATCGAGGACGGTCAGGTAGTAGAATTTAAGTTCAGTATTTGATATGATTTTTGCTACCCCCGGTCGGGGGTTTTAATAACTAAAACCATGGTTTATGAGTTAATGGCGGTTATAAATCCAAAAGCAGATGCGGACGCAACCGCCAAAAAAATCGAAAAGTTTATTGAGGATGCAAAAGCACAAAACGTTAAGGTTGAAAAGCTTGGCAGAAAAGAGCTTGCATATCCTATCAAAAAACAAAAGGAGGCCGATTATTTTTTGTTTTATTTTGACGCTGAAGGTGATGGGATCAAAGGAATCGCAAATAAGATAAGACTTGAGCAGGAAGCGGTTTTGAGGTATCTTGTAATTGCCAAGAAAGCAAAGGAGCTTGCGCAAAAGCAAAAGAGGACCGCACAGCAAGAGGAGGAAAGATCTGCAAAAGTTACAGTCAAAACCGTCACTTCTCCAAAAAGCGCTGCAAAGGTTAAAAAAACACTGGCAAAAAAGAAAGAGACTAAAGTTGTAAAGGCAAAAACAAAAGTGAAAGGAAAGAAGAAGAAATAACAGTTAACATCTGACAATTGACATGGCATCACGAGCATCACTCAACAAAGTATTACTGATAGGCAATCTCACCCGAGATCCTGAATTGCGATACACCCCATCGGGAGCGGCGGTTTGTACTTTTAGTGTTGCAACCAATCGTTCCTATACATCAGCAGACGGCACCAAGAAAGAAGAGACGGAATTTATAAGGATCGTTTCATGGAATAAACTGGCAGAATTATGTTCACAACTTCTTGCCAAGGGCCGCAAAGTCTATGTGGAAGGCAGACTGCAGACAAGATCATGGGAAACGCCGGACGGCCAGTCCAAGCAGACGACTGAAGTTGTGATTGACGACATGAGGATTTTGGATTCAAAAAGATCGTTTGAAGAAGGCCACGCAGAGGAATATCATGTGGATGAGCCCAGCGGTAAAGTCGAAGAACCGAAAACTTCCGAAGAAGAAAAAGAGCCAAAAGAAAAAAAAGGCAAGACAAAAGCCAAAGATTTAAAAAAGCCCAAGGAGGAAGTCCAAAAAAGTCAGTCGGATGATAAGGAAGATGAAAAAGTAGACCTGGACGATTTACCCTTTTAAATTCAAAATGCCTTTTCAAAGAAGAAGACCAAAGTTTAGAAAGTGCCCGGTTTGCGTCTCTGAGGCAATTGTTGATTATAAGGACGTACCTCTTTTGAAAAAGTATGTTTCCGAAAGAGGCAAAATACACGGCAGGGCAAGGACGGGAGTTTGCGCCAAGCATCAGAGACAGCTGACAAGAAGCGTTAAACGTGCAAGATATGTAGCGCTTTTGCCTTTTGCGCAAAGATAAGTTTCAAAAAAGGCAGACTTTAAAGATGGCTTTGCAGAAGAAAGTTACAGTAAGCCCTTTTTTTAATTTTTTCATTCAGTTTTTTATTGTTGCCATTGTATTTTTTGCAATCGGTTTTGCTGTTGGGCAAAAGAAGATTTCGGTTGAAAGACGCGGTTTTGTCCCGCAAATTACGGTTACCAATAGTCTGCCTCCGGCAAACCAGAATGTAGATTTTTCACTGTTTTGGAATGTTTGGGAAACTTTGCCCAAATCCTATATCGACAAGAACGCATTCGAAAGTAAGAAACTTCTTTACGGGGCAATTTCCGGCATGGTCAGGTCGCTTGGCGACCCGTACACCGCTTTTTTGAACCCGGACCAGAATGAAGCGGTCAAAGACGAGCTGGCCGGAAGTTATGAAGGCGTAGGTATTCAGATTGGTTTTAATGAGGATAACCGGCTTGTTGTCATCGCTCCTTTAAAAGGGACCCCTGCAGAGACAGCCGGGCTTCTGGCGCGGGACTTAATTTTAAAAATAGACGACAAGGATACCCTTGATATCACGCTGCCTGAGGCGGTTGATTTGATAAGAGGCCCCGCGGGGTCAAAAGTAAAGCTTTTGTTAAGCCATGAGGGTGAAAGCGAAACTTACGAGGTTGAGATTGAGCGGGCGAAAATCGCAGTCAGAAGCGTTGATGTGGAATTTAAAAATACAGACGGTGGCGAAGTTGCCTTAATTAAAGTTTCACGATTCGGAGACAAAACCAACAGCGAATGGGATGAAGCGGTTGCGCAATCCTTGGAAAGAAAGCCAAAAGGCGTGATTGTCGATATGCGCAATAATCCCGGAGGTTTGCTTTCCTCGTCCGTTTATCTGGCAAGCGAGTTTGTCGGGGGAACGATAGTTAAGCAGGAAGCGGCGGACGGTTCAGTTGAATCACTGGCGGCGTCAAGAAACGGAAAAATGCCAAAAACTAAGCTTGTGGTTTTGGTCAATGAAGGTTCGGCATCTGCTGCCGAAATTTTTGCAGGCGCCATTCAAGATAAAGACAGGGGAAAAATAATTGGTAAAAAGTCGTTTGGTAAGGGCACGGTGCAGGATGTTGTCGATTTGCCAGGCGGCGCCGGTCTTCATATAACCGTTGCCAAATGGCTAACACCCAAGGGAAATTCGATTCACGGTGAGGGGATTACACCCGATGTCGAAGTTACAATCTCAAAAGAACAAAGGAAGGCCCAGGAAGATCCGCAATTAGACCGCGCGCTTGAAGAGTTTTAGAAAATGATGGTTTTTAACTTTAAAAAACTGACATCTTTTGTTTTAGTTTTTGCAGTTGGCGTTGTCGTTACCGTTGTCGGTTTAAGACTAATTGGCCGCGATTTTGGCAAATCTGCACTTGATGAGACTGGTCAGGTATTCCAAAACCAAAAAGTTGTTGAGGAAGAATCAGTAGTTATCGATGTTGTCGATAAAGTTTCGCCTTCTGTAGTTTCGATTGCTATCAAAAACAGTCCGGTATTGTCACCTTTTGGACTGCCCCAAAGGCAAACTCAGGAATCGGGAATCGGAACGGGTTTTGTGGTATCCGCAGATGGTCTTTTGATTACCAACAAGCACGTGGTTTCGGAAAGCGCAGATTACGTGGCGATAATTAAAAACGGTGACGGTTCCGAAAAAAAGTATGATGTTTCAGAAATCCACAGGGATTCGTTTAACGATCTGGCTATTTTAAAAATTGATGCTTCGAACCTTACGGCGGTTGAGCTTGGCGACTCCGATCACCTTAAAGTCGGGCAGAAAGTGATTGCCATCGGCAATGCCTTGGGAAGATTTGAAAATACGGTTACAACCGGTGTTGTTTCTGGGTTGGGAAGAGGGGTTGCGCCGATTGATCCGGCAACAGGGGTTGCCGAAAGGCTTGATGATTTAATTCAGACCGATGCGGCTATTAACCCGGGAAATTCCGGGGGACCCTTGGCCAACTCTGCAGGGCAGGTTATCGGCATCAACACTGCCGTTGCCTCGGCCGAAAACATCGGTTTTGCTATAAAAATTAATATCGTCAAGCAGCTGATTTCCGATTTTAAAACCTCGGGCGGAAAAATCTCAAGGCCGCTTTTTGGAGTTCGCTATACGCATATTTCCAAAGACACCGCTCTTTTGAATGATGTTCCCGAAGGTGAGCTTGTGCGTGAGGTAGTTTCCGGTTCTGCCGCCGACCGGGCAGGTGTTAAAGTAGGTGATATCCTGACCGAATTTGATGGGCAAAAATTAGCGGATGAAGAAACATTGTCAAAGCTTATTAGGGGCAAAAAAGTCGGGGACGAGGTGAAGATCAAAGTATTTCGCGACGGCAAAACTTTGGATTTATCCTCAAAACTTGGTGAAGCCCCGAACGAATAGAATTGACGTTATTGTTCGAGCTTGTCGAGAACTTCTTAACCCTTTGCGGCAATTTCCAGATTAACTGCGTGCACAACTACTCCCAAAACGATTCCGGCTGTAACAAAAATCCCAACCCAGCGCCAGAATCCGCCTTTTGATTCTTTTTCCTGATAAACTCTTTCGGCCATGTTTCAGAAGCTAATTATATTCACTTCGCTCATGTAATTTTAGCTAAATTAAATTCGCTCCGTTCATGTAATTTCTGCTAAATTATAGCAGAGAGGATCGAGCCAAAAAATCTACCGAGCACGTAATATATATTTGCCCAGATGAAGGCGGCGATTGCGGTATACAGCCAGAAGGTTTTGTAAGAAACGCCAAAAAGGCCGGCAACAATTGGAGTTACGATCCGAAGCCCGGGGATTAGGCGGCCTGCAACAATTGCCCAACCGCCGTATTTTTCAAACCATCTTTCGATTTTCTTAATTTTTTGAGGTGTAATTTTAATCTTTGGTCCGAATTTCATAATCAATGGTTGACCGATTTTCTGGGCAAGTGTAAATAAAATTGTCGAGCCAATAAGTGTTGCGGAAGCTGTTGTTAAAACAATCAGAAAATAATTGGAGTGCGGAAGCGCAGAAACCGTCGCAATAAAAATATCTCCTGGAACAGGCAGGGGAATACCGCCTTCTTCGATCAACAAAATTAAAAACAACCCAAAATATGAGAGCATGTTTCTCGTAAACTCGAAATAAGAAAATCTTTCAATTAGTTCCACTTAATTATTATATTTGATAAAATTTATTTGCGCATAAAGTATTTCTTACATGGTTGAAACAGTAACGCCAAATATAGACATTACTTTCAAAGGTAATAAGGGTCACCCAGAGAGAGTGATCCAAGGGTTATTCAGGGTAGGTGGTCCGTATTTAAATCTGCCTTCTGAAATTCCCTTCGATGCTCAGCGGTCGGCCAGAGAGTTGATCGGTTTATACAAGCCGCATATTGCCAAGCACGGCGAAAATTCCGTTGCACAACTTTGTCCTTCAAAGCACAATTTTGAGGCCTTAACTAAAAAGGGACTTGATCTTGTTTATCAGCAGCAGCGTACTAAGGTTAAAGCAACATTTTTAATCAATACGATTGATCAGTTAAAGGGTTTATTTGAAGTATTGGACGATAATCCTGCCATTAGAGTTTTTATGCATGGGGAATCAAATTGTACCAGAGTTCGCGTAAATTTAAATCCATTGAGAGAAAAGCTAAATTCTTGGGTTAATTCTTTTGATGGGAAGCATCAGCAAGAGAGTCAATAATTTTGTCCAATTTCCCGTTCATTACATTTTCCAAATTTCCCCAGGATTTGCCGATTCTGTGATCTGTCACTCTATCCTGCGGGAAGTTGTAGGTGCGGATTTTTTCACTTCTGTCACCGGCTCCGACCTGAGCAAGGCGAAGGTTGCCAAGCTGGGATGACTTTGACTCTTCCTCTTGCGCGTAAATTTTCGACCTTAGAATCCCCATTGCGATTTCGCGGTTTTGCGCCTGCGATCTTTCTGTTTGTGATTTAACTACGATTCCCGTAGGTATATGTTTGATACGCACCGCAGTTGAAACTTTATTGACATTTTGGCCGCCGTGGCCGCCTGAACGGAACGCCTCAAACTCCAAATCTTTCGGGTTTATCTCGATTTGTGTCTGTTCAACTTCGGGAAGAACCGCAACAGTTGCGGTTGATGTGTGAATTCTGCCTGCGGATTCGGTTTTTGGAACTCTTTGAACCCGATGAACTCCGGATTCATTTTTTAATTTATCAAATACACCTCGGCCCGAAATCTGAACTACGATTTCTTTAATATTACCCAGGCCGCCTTCATTTCTGTCGAGTTCCTCGATTTTCCAGTTTTGGTTTTGTGCGAATCTTGTGTACATTCGTAAAAGATCCGAGGCAAAAAGTCCGGCTTCGTTTCCGCCTGCGGCGGCACGTATTTCTAGAATAATCGAGTTTATAGTTGGTAATTCATAGTTGGTAGATGATTGAGTGCCGGTTTTCGTTAAATCAGCTTTTTGTTTCCCGAGGGCAGTAATTTCTTCGTGTGCAAGGTCGGCCATAGAAAAATCTTCCGCAAGTTTTTTGGCTTCGGCAATTTTTAAATCTATTTCGGCAATTTGTTTTTTTAAATAATCGTCCATAGCTTATAAATTTTTAATCTTAAATTTTAAATCAATATTTATTTTTTAAATTTTTTAGCATTAAGATTTCAATTTAAATTGAAAATTGTGAAATTAAAATTGATTTTGCTACGAAGAGGCTTGCTTTTTGATGATGTCCATCATTTCGCGTAAAGACTCGGGGCGTTTCTTTTCCTCTTTCTCTTCGACCTTTTTAACCTTGGTAACTTCAATTTCTTTGGCCTTTTTCTGTTTTTGCTGGAATCGTTCGACTCTTCCTAAAGTGTCCACGTACTTCATTTCACCGGTGAAAAACGGATGGCACTTGTTGCAGATTTCCACATGAATTTCCGGCACGGTTGAGCCGGTTGTAAACGTGTTGCCGCAGACGCAAATTACTTTGGCGTCATTAAAATACTGCGGATGAATATTTGCTTTCACAGTAGGATATTTTAACAAAAAAAGGCTTTTTATCCAAGTGCTTCGATTAATCTATCAAGGCCGAAGGAGAAGCCGACAGCCGGAGTTTCTTTTTTGGAGAACATGCTAATTAAGTTATCGTACCGGCCGCCGGAGCCGATTGACAAACTTTTAGGGTCACCCGAGGGTTTCAGCTCAAAAATCGCACCGGTATAGTAATCGAGTCCGCGCGCTAAAGTTGCGTCAAAGAGAACGTCTTTATCTTTTTTAAGTCCGTGATCTTTTTCCAGCAAATTAAAAATCTTCTCAAGTTCCGCAGCCGGTTTGGCGTTTTTGATTTTAAATAAGTGATTTTCAATATCATCTAAAGCAAGATTTTTGGCAAGCAGTTCTTCTTTTACGCCTTTTTCGCCAACCTTGTGCATTTTGTCGATCGCTCGGATGACGTCTTGGGGAATTTTTTCAAAGTTTTTTCTATCGTTAATTAGCATTTGGGAAGACTCAATCCCCAAATGCTTGGCTGACTTTATTGCCGCGCCGATAATTTTGGTGTCTTCTTCTAAATTAGCTGATCCAACCGTATCAAAATCAAATTGCGTGAATTCGCGGTAACGGCCGGCCTGTGGATTTTCGCCGCGAAATACCTGGCCGATTTGGTAACGGCGAAATGGAAGCGGGGGATTGTATGTTGCCACGTATCGTGCCAAAGGAACCGTCAGGTCGTATCTCAAAGCCAGATCCCGGCCGCCGCGGTCTTTGAATCCGTAAATTAATTTTTCTTCCTCGCCGTATTTTCCTTTTAAGGTTTCTGCAAACTCAATTGTCGGCGTTTCAATCGGTTCAAAACCAAATTCTTCCAAAACGCCTGCGATTTTTAAAATCACCTCACGCTTTTTTTTGGCAAGCGTAGGTGCCAAATCGCGAAATCCTTTGGGTGTTGGCAGTCCTTTCTGCATTGATTTAATGATACTACAAGGGGAGATTTTTGGTCATGATTTAAAGTAAATATACAAAATCAGCCAGTCTTTCGTCGTCTTCATCCTGATAAACGATAATGGCATTTGAGTCTTTTTGGATATCGGTGTCTTTTGCGCTTTGACCGTTTTTGATAACTGTGGAATTTTTACCCAGAGTAAAATCTAGTATTTTATTTGCTTCTGTGTCTTTGGCGCTGAATTTGCCGGCTTTGGCTACGGTTAAAATTTTTGCAATTGAAATTTTTCTGGTAATTTGCGGTTTGTTTTCTCTGATAATCTCCAAATCCTGGGCGTTTAGAATTTCGTCTTTTACCTCTCCCAAAGCAATTGCAAAATCGCCGATTCTTATTGATTCATCAGGTGCAGGTGCCGGTTTTTTGGATAAGATGGGAGAAGGCAAAATTAAATTTGTTTTGGTTTCTTTTTTGACGCTTTTTTCGCCGGTTGATGTTGTTAGGGTAATTAAATTATCCAGGATAGATTTAACAGAGCCGGCATACACCTCCCAATTCTGCGGCAGGGGTTCGCCTTCGGCGACATAGACGGTTTTCTGCTCGCTGCCTATGGCTGAGAGATTATTGTTAAACACCTGAATATCCAAAAGATTCAAGCCACGAGCAAGCTCGATTGGTATTTTGAATTCGCCGCTTTTTTCACTTCTGCCGATTGCAGAAGTTGAGTTTGAAACGACGACGATATATGCCTCGCTATCGACTTTTCCCGAAATTTCAATTTTTCCGGAAGATAGTATCTGCGAATCTTTGGGCACTTGCACAAATCCGGCTTTTTGCGGTTTTGGGGTTTGTACCTGATTTGTTGTTTCTTGTTTAATTTGGGCGGGTTTTGGCTGTCTTTGCCACAGCCAATAAATACTGTAAATAAATGCCAGAAGAAGTATGACAATGAGTATCAGTTTTCCTATTTTTTTAACAATCATCGATCGGAAAGTTCTAATTTCTAAACTCTAAATCCTAAGTAAATCCCAATACCCAAATTTTCAAATTTAATACATTGGAATTTTTAAGATTGATTAGAAATTAGTAATTAGAAATTTTTGTATCTCGAAAGTTAGCTTATCATACGTAAAAGGTCCAGCTCAATTCGATTACTTATCTTAAAAAATATTATGTGTTATTATTTTTAGCGCCCCGCAATTTGCTCGGGCTCATCTATGGTTGACATTACCTGGCACGGCCAAGCTTGTTTTAAGATAAAGGGAAGGACAGCAAGTGCAGTTTGCGATCCTTATGAATCTGACTTTACCGGTCTTAAACCACTAAAATTAGAAGCAGACATCGTTTGCGTAACCCATAATCACCAGGATCACAACAACACAGGCGCCGTAAAAACCGAAGACGGACAGGAGCCGTTTGTAATTTCCGGGCCCGGAGAATTTGAAAAATTGGGTGTTAACATTGTCGGGGTTGCCAGCTTCCATGATAATTCCCAAGGCGCAGAGCGTGGTAAAAATACGATTTACAACATAACTTGCGATGAGGTGAACATTGTTCACCTTGGGGATCTGGGCCAGACAAAGCTTTCTCAGGAACAGGTAGAGCAGCTTTCTTCCTGCGACGTGCTTTTAATACCAACAGGCGGCACATTTACGATTGAGGGCAAAGACGCCCCGGATATCATCGCCCAGATTGAGCCTAAAATTGTTATTCCTATGCATCACAAGATAGAAGGACTTAAGTTTACACTGGACCCTGTTGAAAAATTTTTGTCAGCCATGGGCAAGGAAAAGAAAGAGCCGCAGAATAAACTTTCCGTCTCACGCGAGAGACTGCCGGAAGAGCTGGAAGTAGTACTTTTGGAAAAACAGTAAAAAATGGCAAATAAAATCACTGGTCGTGTTCCGCCTCAGGATTTGGACGCCGAAAAATCAATAATTGGCGCAATTATGATAGACCGCGACGCAATTATTTCCATTGCGCAGGTTATTCGCCCTGAACATTTTTACAAAGAAGCTCACAGTGATATCTTTTCTGCGATGTTTACGCTTTACGAAAACCGCGAGCCGATTGACTTAATTACCTTAACTGCCCAACTTAAGAAAAAAGGCGTGTTTGACAAAATAGGCGGTGCGGCTTATTTAGCCGAGCTGGCATCAGCCGTTCCGACGGCCGCCAATATTGCCCAATACGCCCAAATAATAAGGGATCATTTCATAAAACGTCAGCTGATTTCGGCAAGTTCAAAATCTTCGCAGGCAGCCTTTGATGAAACTGCGGATGTAAGAAGCATTCTTGATGAAGCCGAACAGGCGGTCTTTGCCCTTTCGCAGGAACACTTAAGGCAGAATTTTATTCCTCTAAAAGATGCATTAGCAGAAAGTTTTGACAGACTAGACGAACTTCATAAAAAACCGGGGGGGCTTCGCGGAATTGCTACCGGATACGATGACCTGGACTCAAAACTTGCCGGAATGCAGGACTCCAATCTTTTAATTTTGGCTTCGCGCCCGGGTCAGGGTAAAACTTCATTGGCCCTGAATATTGCGGCCAATGTGGCCATCCGCGAAGGCTTGCCGGTTGGGTTCTTTTCTTTGGAAATGAGCAAAGAAGAGGTGGTTGACAGGCTTTTGGTTTCACAGTCGGAAGTCGATGCCTGGAGATTAAAAACCGGAAGGTTGGATGATGAGGATTTTGACAGGCTTCAGGAGGCCATGGGAATTTTGGCAGACTCGCCTCTTTATATTGACGATACGCCCGCTGCCAATATTCTGGAAATGAGAACCAAAGCCCGCAGGCTTCAGGTGGAACACGGTCTTTCGTTTTTGATTGTCGATTACCTGCAGCTTGTTATTAGCAGACGTTTGGAAAATCGGGTTCAGGAAGTTTCCGAAATTTCCCAGAGTCTTAAAAATTTGGCCCGCGAACTTAAGATTCCGGTTCTTGCGTGCAGCCAGCTTTCCCGCGCTGTTGAGCAGAGGGGAACCAAAAAGCCCCAGCTTGCGGATTTGCGGGAATCGGGTGCAATTGAACAGGACGCCGACGTAGTGATGTTTCTTTGGAGGCAGGATCCGGATGACAACGAGCATGTAAAATTAGATATCCAAAAACACAGAAACGGCCCGACAGGGGAGATTGATGTAATTTTCAGGCCGGAAAGGGTCAAATTCTACTCGGTTGAGAAAAGAAGGACAAGAACTGCACCCGCCCCCGAACCCCAAGTTACAGCGGAGGTTTAAGCTGAGTTAAAACGAGGTCCGTCCTCGTCGAATCTCGTCGAATAATTCGCCCCGACAAGAATTGTTTTAGAATAGAATCAGATGGCATTTTTACCGGCGTTGTATACAGTTGTAGTTTTCGCAAGTCCTCTAGGCTATTTTTTATTAAACGTTAAGACCAGGAAATATTTTATTTCCGTTTTAACTCGATATGGTTTTATAGGTAGACTAACTTATTCTTTACTACTTTTGATTGCATTTCTGCTTGCCCGGTTTCTGCTATTTGAATTTTTATTTGTAATAAGAAAAGGTTTGATTGATTTCTATGCGCTTGGGGATTTGCAGATATCATTGATAATTATTTTTGCAGAATTCAGCTTCGTTTCTTTATTATCTAGAATAAAACTTTTTACAGAAGAACTGGTTTTGGCAAGATTAACCTTGCTTTATGTAGCAGAATGTTTTTGGCTTGTTATCGTTTCAATTGTTCTTGGGCTAATATTAGTCAGTTATTAAGTGCCAGGGGAGGGAATCGAACCCTTCGATAAAACTCAGGGCAGGCCCTCACGGTTTGGTGATAGTGCCGAAGGTGGGAGTCGAACCCACATGGACGCAAGGTCCATAGCTTTTTGAGAGCTACGCGTCTGCCAGTTCCGCCACTTCGGCAATTGCAATTTTTAGCCTCAGTATTATATCATTTACCGACTATGACTATTGCTGAAATCTACGAACTGGCTATAAAAATGGGCGTTGATGCCGATCCGCGCGGCAAAAAGGGTGTTGATAAATATCTGGCGCGGCAGAAAAAAGTATACTTAGATTTGCCTAAGAGCAAAAAAGAAGATTTTGACCTTGAATCTTTCAAAAACCCGTATTCCGACACCCGTATTCTTTTTGGTGATCCAAAAACCAAAGTCGAAAAGGTAATGGCGGGGATTGATTTTGACGCAGGCGAAGTAGTCTTGGCAGACCGTCTAAACCAGAAAGGCGAGGCAATAGATTTAATAATTGCCCATCACCCGGCGGGAGGAGCTTTGGCATCTTTACACGAGGTGATGGATATGCAAGTTGACTTAATGGTTAGATACGGCGTGCCCGTGAATGTTGCAGAGGGTGTACTTTCCGAAAGAATTTCAGAGGTACAGCGAAAAATCGGACCCGCCAATCACTACCGCAGTGTCGATGCCGCAAGGCTTTTGGGATTTCCTTTCATGTGTATTCATACCGTTTGGGACAACATGGGCTGGAATTTCATGGCCGAGATTTTTGAGAAAAAAGAGCATGAAACGGTCGGGGATGTTTTGGATATTTTGCGCGGTATTCCCGAATACAAGCAGGCAATTAAATTTAAAGCAGGGCCGATGCTGTTTACGGGATCCGAAAAACACAGGGCAGGCAAAGTGGTAGTTGCGGAATTTACGGGCGGAACGGAAGGCGCCAAGGAAATCTACGAAAAATTATCACATGCCGGCGTGGGGACAATAATTTCCATGCACACTTCTGACGAACACAGGGAAGAGGCCAAAAAACATCACATTAATATAATTGTCGCAGGCCACATGGTTTCCGATTCAATCGGCGCCAATTTGTTTTTGGACGAGTTGGAAAGGCGGGGAGTTGCGGTTATTCCTGCTTCCGGGTTGATTAGGGTGAAGAGAGGGAAAGGTAGAAATTAAATATGGAAGGTAAAGAAGTACCGTTTGATAAATCTTATAGCGACGCGGAAGCGGAAGCAACTGAAGGAGGAGGTCTTACAACAATTAGAGGAAAAGTTGCAATGGATTTAGATAAAGGTATGAAAGGATATGCCCAAGGATTAGTGAGAAAAATTATAGCTGCGTTACATCATGAGGAATATCATCCAGAAAAAGACTCGTCAACTCGGGATAAATCTACTCCGGAAGATTCTTCTGGCACTTAAGTAATATATATGATTTCCGTAACAGATTTGCGCGCCGGGACTGTATTTTCCTTCTTCGCTAAAGCTTCGGAGGACAAGGAAGATAAATGATAAGTGTAACCGATTTGAGAGCCGGAACGGTATTTGAGGAACAAGGGAAGTATTTTCTCGTTCTTTCTTACGAACATTCCAAAATCGCCAGGGGAAGCGGCAACGTTAAGGTAAAAGTCCGAAATTTGGAAACAGGCGCGACAATCGAAAAAACCTTCAATACGGGAGCAAAAGTTGCAGACGCCAATCTTTCGCGCAAGAAAACCCAGTATCTTTATAATGACAATCAAGGGTTCCATTTTATGGATCCGGTATCCTATGAGCAGTTCACAGTCGACAGAAAGCTGGTTGAAGATTTAGCCAAATACTTAAAAGAAGGCATGGATTTAAATTTGTTTGCGGTTGACGAAAAACCGGTTGGTGTTGAGATTCCAAAAATCATGGATTACAAAATAATCCAAACCGGCGGCTCGGCGCGCGGAAATACGGTTGGCGCCGCCCAAAAAGACGCGGTTTTGGAAACTAATTTAGTCGTTAAAGTGCCGTTGTTTATTAAGGTTGGGGAGATAATTAGAGTTGATACAAGAACAGGTGCATATGTTGAGAGATCAAAGGCTTGAACTAGCTTTTATATCAGCAGGTCGCCCTTCGGCAAGCTCAGGGCGCTCCTCTGATATTTTTGAAATTCATAAAATTCCAAAAATCAAAAGCGGGGAAAGAATCCGCGTCGACACCAGGATCGGTCAATACGTCGAGCGGGTTAAGTAAGTCGAAACGAGGACAGTCCTCGTTTTTAAGTTGCGAAGCGCAGGGAAGCTAAAAGGGATTGACTGACTTCCTTTACATCCACCGATAAAAATACCAGCATTCCGACAATTACCACTTGTGTCACCAATCCCCAGGGAAGCTGCATTCGGGACTGCAGTTTGTGGCCTAGGTAGTCGAGCCATGAAAACGGCGGGATTTTGAACCCAAACATCCACGAAGGAGCCTCCAGCCAGTCCGGAAGCTGGGCGGCAATAACCATTGTAAAGAGATAAACAGGTTCAACGGAACTTCTGAAAATTAAAAAAACCAGGGCAAATCCGACTAAAACATCGGCCGCGGCTTCCAGCTTAAGTCTGGTTAGCGATTTTTGTTTATGATTTGTGCCTGCATCCCAATGGGGGACAAGGTCGGCCGCAAAATGCGAAATTATTGCAAGCGGAATGCCGAATATTGGGTTTACGACTTTGGAGGCAATTGATGCGCCGATTAGTGCGTGGGCGGTTGCGGTCATATGCAAAAACCAAGCAAAGCTTGGCCACGAATTACAGCTTACCATAATTTATGCCCTTGAGCAACTAAGATCCACCCTTGTTATAATATATATCTCAAAGATTTTCATGATTCCGGCATTCCTTACCATCGGGAACTTTGCGCTTCCGACTATAAGTTTCTTTTTGTTCTTTGGTTTTTTGCTGTTTCTATTTTTGTTTTGGAGGGCGGCAAAACATGAGTTTGTCGACGAAGCGGTAGTTTTTGACACGATTGTAATTTGTCTTTTATCAGCGCTTTTTTTTGCCAGGATTTTTGAATTTGCGACTCATTCTGATGTGTACAAATGGTCATTTTCGAATTTTTTCTTTTTAAATCCAGTTAAGGGACTGAGTCTGTGGGGGGCAATTTTCGGGTCTATAGTTTCGGGAATCCTGTATTTAAAAAACAAAAAATACAATTTTTGGCAGGTTTTTGATCTTTGCGCAGCGCCATTTTTTTTGTTTTTGGCAATTTACAAATTAGGGTTGTTTTTGGGGTCAAAAGACGTAGTATTAAACCTTGGATTTTTTAAGAATCTGCAGAATTCATTTTTCCAGGCTATTTTATTTTTTGTACTTTTTTGGGTTTTAAAAAGGCTAGAGCGCAAAAAGAGGCATGCGGGGTTTTTTGCGTCTTTCTTTTTTGTTTCTTTTTCTGCCATAAGCCTGATTTCTTTATTTTTAGACAAACTGGCTATTTTAGCGGGCGTTGAGTCATCGCAGATAATTGGTATTCTTTCATCTCAGGCGCTTTTTGCTACTGTCCTTTTGTTATTTGGTGGTCTCTCGTGGTATATTTTGGCGAGGCGCAAAGTAAAAGAAGATACTAAAGGTTTGCTTGCGCTTTTTTTATTAATATTATTTAGGGCAAAGAGAATTTTAACCAGTGTAAGTGAGGCCGACGAGATCGCAAGATCGATTGTACTTTTGCCTTATAATTTTGCAATATTTGCGCTTGTTTTTGCCCGCGCGGCAGGCAAAGAAATAATTTCAAGTTTTTTTGACTTCATGCATACATTAGGAATAAAAAAATGATAAATATCGAAAAAATCAGACAAAAAGTAGAAAAGCAAAGGAATTTAATCCTTTCCAAAATTAGACGTCTGAAAAAAGATGATCCTTTCGCAAACGAAGACCGTTCAATTATTGAAGAGCCTGGGACAGATGCCCAGTCGCTTTTTTCCCATGAGCAAGTTGCCGTTTTTGAGGGGAAATTAAAAAGCGATCTTTCTGAAATAGAAAAGGCGCTTTCCAAAATCAAGAAGGGGACATACGGGATTTGTGACAATTGCGGCAAAAAGATTGACCCCATGCGACTTGAAGTAAAACCTCAGGCAATATATTGTTTATCTTGTGAAAAGAAACTCGAATCAAAAGCTGGTTCCTGACAAAGCCCTTATTTCTGCGTCCATAATCTCCATTATTATTGCGTCGGATCAGCTTGTAAAATCATTCGTTATAAAAAGCAGCATCCCGTGGTTGTGCAATCTTGGATTTGCCTTTGGCATTTTGCCCACGTTTTTAAACGGGTTAATCGCATTTTTGGTTCTTGCCGCTTTAGTCTATTTATTTTTAAAACAAAAAGAATTTATCTTTTACGCACCGTTTGCGCTAATTTTAGGAGGGGGAATTGCCAATCTAACAGACAGGATTTTCAGAGGCTGCGTTGTGGATTTTATCAGGATTCCATTGTGGCCGACGACATTTAATTTGGCAGATGTTGCTATAACTGTAGGAGTTTTTTTCATAATTTTTTCTATGTTCAGGGATTTTGCTAAAAAGGAATAATGAAGCTACAAATTATTTTTGAAGACAGCGAAATTTTGGTTTTAAATAAACCGGCAGGGTTGGTGGTTAACCGTTCCCAGACAATTAAGGAAGAAACACTTCAGGATCTTCTTTCAGAATATTTTAATCTGGGGCCGAGTCTTGGCATCGGTGACAGGGCAGGCATTGTCCATCGCTTGGACCGCGAGACATCAGGCTTGCTTTTGGTTGCCAAAACACAGAAATCTTTTGAAAACTTACAGGATCAATTCAAAGAAAGAAAAGTTGAAAAAGAATACGTATGCTTGGCGCATGGCCAAATAAATCGAGATTTTGGGGTTATTGAGGGAGATGTCGGCCGCATCGGTAAATTCGGCAAATTCGGGATCGTTAGAAAGGGGAAAGAATCAAGGACAGATTTTAAAGTTGTTGAAAATTATCAATTTAAAGAAGCGAAATTTAATCAGCTCTTGTATTTTTCGAGCGATTCGTCAGCTGACGGAGAGTCGAGAAGTCTTTCGACCTCCTCGAGTCTGAGCAACCTCGGAGTCGAAGACCTGAATTCAAGACAGAAGGGTTCTCGACAGAGCTCGAACGATAATTACTTTTTGTCCAAATCCAGAATAAACTATCTAAAAAAGCACGCCACGAAATACACGCTTGTGGCACTCTTTCCAAAAACAGGCAGGACACACCAAATTAGGGTGCATATCAAAAGCATCGGCCATCCGGCGGTTTCTGATTTAATTTATACGCCTAAAAAGCTTTTGAAATTTGACCTTTTGTGGTGTCCAAGATTATTTTTGCACGCATCATTTTTGAGATTTATACATCCAAAAACTAAAAATCCAGTTTCGTTTAAGTCTGACTTGCCAAATGATTTAAAAGGTGCGATTCTTAATCTTGAAATAAAAAAACCCTAAAATTAGCTGCCCATCGAGTCTTACTCGATAGGCAAGTTTGACTTGCCATGCCAATCTTATTTCTGCAGCTTTCGGCAATTCTTGTTATATCGACAATATTGGGCATAATAGCCCAGAGGTTCAAGCAGCCCTTAATTCTTGCCTACATCTTCACCGGAATTGTCATTTCTTTTTTCCAGGTTTTTAAGAGTCTGGAAAATTCTACTTTCGAGCTTCTTTCCAATTTAGGTATTGCATTCTTGCTTTTTTTGGTCGGTATTGAGCTTAAACTTGACGACTTTAAATATGTTGGCAAGGCAGCGATTCTGGCCGGGTTTGCCCAGATATTTTTTACCGTTGTAGTCGGATTTATCCTAATCAACGCTTTGGGTTTTTCGCTTGTTTCGTCTTTTTACATGGCTTTGGCAATAACTTTTTCTTCGACTGTAATTATTATTAAACTTCTTTCTGAAAAACATGATTTAACGTCACTTTACGGGAAAATTACAATCGGTTATCTTCTGGTTCAGGATTTTGTGGCGATTTTGGCTCTGATGGTGCTTTCGGGATTCGGCAAAGATGCCGGTCCTAGTATTATGTCCATGATTTTAATAGTTTTGAAGGGACTTTTGCTTGTGGGGTTTGCGTTTGTCGCCTCTAAGTGGATTTTAAAAGTTCTTTTCAAGTTAACATCGCAGTCAACAGAACTCTTATTTGTTTCTGCTATTGCCTGGGCATTTTTGGTTGCGGCCCTGGGGTCGGTTTTTGGATTTTCTGTGGCAATCGGAGCATTTCTGGCAGGTGTTGCCATTGCGTCATCGCCATATAGAATTCAGATTTCGGCCAGGGTAAAACCCCTGCGGGATTTTTTTACAATCCTTTTTTTCATTCTGCTTGGGGCATCTTTGTCTTCAGGCGCAAGTCAGGTTTTGCTGTCTGACGTGATCTGGCTTTCGGCATTTATTTTAATTGCCAAACCCCTAATTGTTTTTGCCGTGATGCTTTCCATCGGTTTTCGCAACCGTACCTCTTTTCTGGTGGCCATAACCGGAGCGCAAATTTCGGAATTTTCTTTAATTCTTCTTGCGTCCGGTCAGACCTTAGGCCATGTGTCGTCAAAGGAAGTTTCATTAATAGCCGCTGTTGGAATCGCCACCATTACGATTTCGTCATATTTAATCTTAAAAGGTGATGTTTTGTACAGGCGTTTTGAACCGCGCCTGTCAGGCCTTTTCCCGCAAAAAAAGCATGACCCTTATGTTTCAAACCGCGAAAGTTTGTCAGACCATATAGTTTTGGTGGGAGGGGAACAGATGGGTTCCGACATTCTGGATTTTTTGAAAAATAAATTTAAAGACAAAAGCCAAATAGTGGTTGTTGATTTTAATCCGGAAATAATAAAATCCCTGGCGGCTTCAGGTTATAATGCGGTCTTTGGGGATGTTTCGGACCCTGAGGTTTTGGAAGAATTGGAACTTGCAAAAGCCAGAATTATTATTATTACCGATCCTGATTTTGGAGATACTTCGCTTCTTATAAAATTTGCCAAAAGCAAGAATTACCACGGACCAATTATTGCGACCGCTTACTGGATCCATGATGCCGTCAAAATGTACGAGTTTGGTGCCGATTATGTGGTTGTGCCGGAAACAATAGGCGGCGATCATGTTTCCAGAATCTTAGGTGATCATTGGGATGATCTTTCAAAAATCAAAAAGGCAAGGAGCAAAAATTTCGACGACCTTCTTTCGCGTAAATTGTTCTAGATTGTCCTTTTTCAGCTTTGATTGTTAAAATTAAGTAAGGAGGATTCAAATGGGATCATTTGGCGGTTATTATATCAGCCTGAGTCATAGCTCATATGATATAGATATACTCCAAAAAGGAGAAGGGATATAAATATGGGGTCTTTTGGAGGATATTATAAAGGCGAAAAGAAAAAAAAGAAAAAAGAAATTCTGGAAAAGGAGGCAGAGCAAATAAGAAAAATGTTTATGCCTCCTAAGGTAGAGATTTTGGGGAAAAAAGGGAAGAAGTAGCTCAGGGTTAAAAGCTAAGGTGGGAGGTTAATATCACTCGCTACCCATCTTGGAAAAAGCACAAAGAACAAAAAGACGGCAAAAATATTTTGGCTGTCTTTATTTTAATTATCTTGGTTTTTGCGATTGCAAACGGAATTGTCAAGTCTTTCTCCTTAAAGAATTTTTTTGATAAATCCGCATGGGACGGTAAATCCCCGTTTGTTTCTACTCTAGAAACCTCTCCGCCTTCAATTTTTGTCTTTCAGAAAGATCCCAAAAGACTTGCGGTTTTTAAACTTGACGAAAACGCTTATCTTGTCACCGTACAAAAAGAAGGCTTACAAAAAACAGGCGATATTTTCGAAAAAGAAAATGGTGAACAAGTTGCCAGGGTACTTTCGTTAAACTTTGGAACAGACATAGAAAATTTCGTCTTATTCAGCTCAAAAGTTACGGCAGAAAAACAAAGTTTTGACAATTTATTTAAAACTTTTGCATCCTTTGTCACCCCGTTTAAAATAATCGGCGGAGCTTATGGTAGTGGTATAGAGAATACAAATATTACTCGGATTGACCTTTTAAAGCTGTGGTGGCAATTAAAAGGAGTTAGTGCAGAAAAGCTCGAATTAGTCGATCTTTCACCTTTTAAAGAAGAAATAATCGCAAGAAACAACAAAAAGGTGTTAGGAGTGGAGGAGGAGTCGATACGACTTAAAATTAGTAAATATTTGGAAAACAGATATTTAGATCAGGAAAAAGCAAATGTCGAAATAGTAAACGGTTCTAAAGTGCCCGGCGCTTTACAGCTGGCAGCTGATTTTGCATCAAGTGCCGGTTTTTCGGTTATTGAGGCCGAAGAAACGTCTCAAATTTCAGAAAAGACCCAAATCGTAGCCAAAGATAGAAATTCCTACAATGCTTCATATTTGGCAAGTATTTTTGACTGTGATATAGTTTCTGAGCAAAACGGGCAGGGTGCCGATATTACTGTTGTAATCGGCCGTGATTTTGCTTCAAATTACTTCGAATGACATTTGTAATTGCCGCAATTTTTATCCTTGTTATTTCTTTTGTGGTTGCTTTGATTTCACTCGTCCGCGAGCAGTCAAAAATCGAAAAAGAAAACACTGTTTTTGGAAAGAATCAGGATCAGCAGGAAGTTAAAACACCTAAGATTACAAATGAAAATATGCAGCAGGCGGATTTGATGAATATAGACACAGTTCAACCACAGCCACCATCACCATTACAGCCACAACCTCAGCCTGCGGTCCCCAGTCCCGATTACAATACAATTTCTCTTAAGGAAAAACCCTGGTGGGAGAGTGAGATTCAAAAAAGAGAAGAGGAACCACCGGGTCATGCAATCGATTGGCAAAATATCAACCAAGTCCAGAGGAAGCCGAAAGCTGATGTTTTAAAAATAGAAGAATCAGCCGAAGTTTCAGAATCTGGGGAACGTGCCCTCGAGCAAGCTCAAAAAGAACAGGGCCAGAATCTTCAGGGGAGTTTTTCAGTTTCTGAGATTGCAAAAGGCGATCAGGAATCGTAGATGTATTGGCCCGGGCTTTGGGAAAATGAGGGCTGGTTTGTGAATCTTGCCCCTTTATAAACTTCTTTTATAAATATTGTAAGCATTTTTGTCGTTGCGCATTTAACATAAGCTTCATATTTATTTCCGCCTTCGATATAGGAAATCAGCTTATGGGCAAGGTCGTCAGGCAGTGCCCCCAGATAAATTCCATCGGAAGTTGCAACTGCCACGCTGTGTTTTTTGGGATTCAGACTAAGTTCGTCACCGCAGCTGACGGTTGCCAGAATTTGCGGAGGCGCAAGGTTTAAAAGGTTGATAATTTTTGTCTTGCCCGGCTCGAAAAGGAAAAGGGTGGACAGATTAACTTGGGTCTTTTGCACATGGCCGTTAGTACCCTGGGCTTTACCGTTGCCGTTTGCTTTGGTAATTTTCTCCAGGTTTCTTTTGGCAATGATGTTGTACGGGTCAAGGTCGAGGGCTTTTTTGTAAAACTTTTGTGCCTTTTGGGTTTCGCCAAGTGAAATGTAGGCTTTGGCCAGACGGTTTAGAGTTTCGACAGAAGTGTCTGTGATTTTTAAGATTTTTTGGTTGATTTTGGCCGCTTCTTCCCAATTCAGGCTCGCTGCAGCCATGATTGCCAGCCTGGTTAATGATTCTATGTCCTGCAGGCTTGCGGAGGGGTTATCTGTAATTTTGCCAGACATTTACAATAGAAACAAGGTAAAATAATGTGAAATTTACGTCAATAGGTGAAAATTTTGCGACAATTTTGAGAAAATTGCGTACTCATTTTGTTCAATGACAAATTTTGGAAATTTTATAAAAAAAATATTGTATAATCCGAAAAGTCATGTCAGGTCATTCTAAGTGGTCGACGATTAAAAGAAAAAAGGGCGCTACAGATGCCAAAAGGGGGCAGGTTTTTACCAAATTGGCAAACGCCGTAACTATTGCCGTGCGTGAGGGCGGCGGAGGTGACCCGTCTTCAAACTTCAAACTGCGCTTGGCAATTGACCAGGCAAAAACCGCTAACATGCCCAAGGACAACATTGAAAGGGCAATCGACAGGGGGTTGGGCAAAGGCGCAGGCGGTCAGTTGGAATCCGTTGCCTATGAAGGCTACGGCCCTGCAAAAATTGCCCTCATTGCGCAAATTACAACCGATAACAGAAACAGAGCAAGTTCGCAGTTAAAAGGGGTCGTGGAGCGTGCTGGCGGCCATTTGGCATCGCAGGGCGCGGTTTCATGGATGTTTGAGGATGTTGGTTTGATTGTTGTTGCTAAAGACGGCAAGAGTGCCGATGAAATTTTTGAAATCGCCGCAGACGCAGGCGCCCAGGATATAGAGGACGCCGGTGACTCGGCAGAAATTTATACAAAACCAAACGAACTGGATAAGGTAAGAAGCGCACTTTCCGGGGCAGGATTGAATGTTCAGTCAGCAGAGCTTTACAAAAAGCCGACGCAGACGGTTAAAATTGAAGATGCGGAGACAGCCCAAAAAGTTCTTGAATTTGTTGAAAAGCTTGAGGATTTAGACGATGTCCAAAAAGTCTATTCGAATTTTGACATTCCGGACGATTTATTGAAAGAAACCGCTTAATTTATTCCGCTTGAGGAGATATTGGTTCGAGGCGCGGATGGTCTGGAAAATCAGGATGTTCTTCACCCGGTATAAAATCCGCAGGATGTATCACTGTTATTGGACGTTGATTAGCTCCCTGAAATTCAGTGCGTTCTAATTTTTGATGGCCAGCGTTAGTTTCAGACTGATCTAATTGACCATTGTTAATTTCAGGCTGCCTTCCAAAAAAACCTCGGACGGCCCTTGTAACACTCCGTAAAGGTGATCCCTGCGGTCTTTCGACTGTCATAGTTTATTTTAGGAAGAAACAGTTTATTATGCTTGACTGCTTGCCGATCTTTTCCTGACAAAATCAGGACATATTTGCCTCTTTTAGCTTCTTGCATATATTATTGAAATCTATGACGGATTCTGCAATTGAAACAAAATATCCGCTGTCTTTTCGCAAAAAAGAAGCAAAAGAGCTAGGGGAACACTTAAAGCTTCGTCATTCTGTTGAACTTATCGGTACAAAAAGGGTCGGCATTTCCGATTTTTTGAGATTTTTTCTATACAGGCGCGGCATTGTCCAAAAATACATAGAAAGGCGTGAATTGCACTTATTTATCTCGGTAGATCTAAATGATCTGGTGGAACTTGAAATTTTCCCCTTTTGGATTTTGACTTTTAAAAGGGTCAATGATGCAGTCCAAACAGCCGCAGTTTCCGAAAAATTAAAGCGCGAGATTAATTTATTGTTTTTGGACAGTATTCAGGAAAGAGACACTTTTCTGACTTTGGAAAACCTCAGGCAGGCGCTTTCCAAAATTGTTAAAGCAAAAATTATCCCTACAATATTTTTGATCCGTTTTGACAGGATTGTTGGTATTGTCGATTCGCAGTTTTTTTCCAATCTGGAAGGCCTAATTGATTCGTCCGGCAGGAAACTTTCTTATGTTTTTACCAGTTTTCGAAAAATTGACGAAGTGGCAGGCGAGAAACTGTCCAGGAATTTTTTACATGTCTTTCAAAACATTATTTATATAAAACCGGCAAATTCTAAAGACACGAAGATTGTTTTTGACGCTTTTAAAAAAAGATACAAAATTTCTCCCAAAAGAAAGCTTGAGAAGAAATTGATTGATTTGTCAGGCGGTCATATTCAATACCTTCATCTTGCCATAATTATTTTCGAGCAGGAAATGAAAAAAAGGAAGGTGGGGGAGCAGGAGATTTTAGACGCTGTTTCAAAAGATGAGCGCATAAATCTTCAGTCAGAGGAGATTTGGGAGAGTCTAAGTAGAGCAGAGCAAAAAGTACTTTTAAAAGTATACAAAGGCGAAAAAATTTTCCCGCAAGAGCAAAATGGTGCGCAGTATCTTTGGGAAACTGGGATTGTAAAGTTGCGTGACGTTAAACGAGGTCCGTCCTCGTTAGCAATTTTAAGGCTAAAGGACAAACGAGGGCCGTCTTCGTCTATTGGCGAGCTGGAGATATTTAGCCCGCTTTTTGGAAATTATTTGGATAAGGAGATAGAGAAGAAAGAACAGGGTGAGGACGGGGAGTTTACCAAAAAAGAGAAGATGCTTTATGAACATCTTTTTAAAAACCTAAACCAGGTGTGCGAAAGGGAAAGAATAATTGAGGCTGTTTGGGCGGAATCGGAAGAGCTTGGCGTTTCCGACTGGACAATCGATAGATTAGTTGCCAGGCTTCGGGAGAAGCTAAAAAACCAAAAGAGCAAATATCAGGTAATTACTGTCAAAACAAGAGGATTCAAGCTCTCCCAATAGTAACCTATAGTTGCAAATTGGGATCAAAAAGAGTATAATTCGCAGTCAATGGTACGGGAAAGAAAGCTAAGAAGCCTTGATTTGTTTGGTAAACTTTGGAAGGAGTGTGCTTCTGATTCGACTCGAGCGAGGAAACGTGAGCTCGAGGGGCAGTTAGAGAATCCTCCACTAGATTTTGACGAAAGGCAGGCTTTACTCGATAGAGTTCCTGATCATATGATTAGATCGTGTGACGACTTATTTGTTACTTTGTTAGGTTACTGTCAGGATGTTTTAAAAATCAATTTGGAACGTCAGGATTTGGGTCGAGCTGCTAAGATTCTAATTGAAGCTAAACAAGTACCTGTACTTTCGTCAAAAACCCGAAGTCACACCAGGAAGGGCGAGAAAGTCTTCTACACTGTCTTTAGAGTTCTTCGCTGGGATTATGAACGCGGACTAGAAAGAAATGCCCAAGCTAATTCTTCAAGTAATTAGTGTTTTCTATGCTAAAATAGCTTCACATGGATTCTGACAAATTGCAGATTATTGATCCAAAGACAACGTACATTGACGAGGAAGCGGAAATTGGACAAGGCACGGTGATTTATCCAAACACCACGATTTTAGGAAAGACAAAAATCGGCAAAGATTGCGAAATTGGCCCAAACGTTATAATCCAGGATTCTGAAATCGCCGATGGTTGCGTAGTTTTTGCATCCGTTGTCAAAAACTCCAAAATGGAAAAGGGCTCAGACATCGGTCCGTTTTCTCACCTTAGAGGCGATGTTGAAATTGGCCAGAATGTTCACATTGGCAATTACGTTGAGATGGTTAGAACAAAAGTCGGTTCAAACACAAAAGTTGGCCATGTAACATATCTGGGGGATGCGACGGTTGGTGAAAATGTCAACATCGGCGCCGGCACAATAACTGCAAATTATGACGGTAAGTCCAAGAACAAAACAGTAATCGAGGACGGAGTTTTTATCGGTGCAGATACAACTTTAGTGGCACCGGTTAAAGTTGGCAAAGGCGCCAAAACCGGCGCAGGAGCAGTGGTTATTGAGAATGTTTCCGAAAATACATTGGTTGTCGGTGTACCAGCAGTTGAGAAGAAAAAGATATGAAGTTGTATGAGTTCGAGGGCTACTCGATCCTTAAAAAAGGGGGAGTTGAGAGCCCTTTTTTTATTACGTGCTCGGATCTTTCTGAAATTTCACAAGCCAGAAAAAGGCTAAAATTCCCGATCGTTGTAAAGGTGCAGGTGCTTTCCGGCAAGCGCGGCAAGGCAGGTGCAATAAAAGTATGTACAACCGAAGCTGCTCTTAACACTTTTGCCAAACAATTTCTGGACAAAGATTTTCAGGGTGAGCAAGTAAGGTTTATAATTTTGGCGGAAAAAATAGAGATAGACCATGAATACTATATTTCAATAACTTACGACACAGAAAAAAAGATTCCGTTTTTGCTGTTTTGCGAAGAGGGAGGAGTAGACATTGAAGAGGTTAAAGCTAAAGATCCCCAAAAAATTTTAAGAGTCGATATTAATCCGCTTTTTGGTCCAAGCCAGAAAGACCTTGCAAAAATTTTTCCAAAAGAACCTAATTTTTGCGATTTTGCGCTTAGACTTTGGGATGTTTTTTGGAAGTATGACTTAAGGCTATGCGAAGTCAATCCGCTGGCGCGATCTTCTGGGAAATTGATTGCCGTTGATGCCAAAGTAATTTTGGACGATTCCGGACTTGTCCGCCACAAAAATATCGAGGTTTTTCAAAAAGGGGCGATTTCTGCAATTCCAACGCAAAGAGAGCTTGCGGCCAAAAAAATCGACGCCGAAGATTACAGAGGCAGCGCCGGCTCAACTTTCATTGAATTTGAAGGCGATATTGCAATTTTGGCATCGGGCGGCGGAGCTAGCCTTTTGGTGATGGATGCGCTTTTGGCATTCGGGGCAAAACCGGCAAATTACACGGAATATTCCGGCAATCCTCCAAGAGAAAAGGTTGAAAAACTTGCGGAAATTACTTTGGGAAGAGAAGGCCTTTCGGGCTGTTTAGTTGCAGGGGCTTACGCAAATTTCACCGATATTTTTGAAACTCTGGGGGGTTTTGCAGATGGACTTTTAAAAATTAAGCCCAAGCCAAATTATCCGATTGTTATAAGGCGCGGTGGTCCACGACAGGAAGAAGCATACATAATGCTTGAGAAATTTGCCAAAAAAGAGGGGTTCGATTTCCATCTTTTTGGTCCGGATACGCCGATTTCTGTTGCCTGCCAGAAAATGGCCGAGCTTTCAAAAAAATACAAAGATCAAAAATAAGATGGCGATTTTAGTCAATATTGGTACGCGGGTTTTGATTCAGGGAATAACCGGCAAATCGGGCAGGGAAGTTACCTCCGAACTTTTGGATTACGGTACGAAAGTTGTGGCCGGTGTGACGCCCGGCAAAGGCGGCCAGGAAGTCGATACTGTGCCTGTTTTCGGCTCGATAAAAGAAGCAGTAAATGAAGTCGGCCAAATCGACTGTTCGATGGTTTATGTGCCGCCTTTAATGGCCAAAGATGCGGCACTGGAGGCAATTGAGGCGCAAATTCCCTTAGTTCATATTTTTGTGGAAAAAATGCCGATTTTTGACGTTTCTTATGTTTTGGCACGCGCTCGCGAAAAGAATGTGCGGGTTTTAGGCCCGGCATCTGTCGGTGCGATAGTCCCGGGCGAGGTAAAAATCGGCTCAATCGGCGGTCCAAATCCCGACAGAGTTTTTTCCAAAGGCCCGATAGGTGTAATTTCCAAATCCGGGGGCATGTGTGCAGAGCTTGCAATGCTTATCACAAACGGTGGCTTCGGTCAGTCGACGGTTGTGGGTATCGGAGGAGATTTGCTTGTTGGGACAACCTTTTCTGATCTGCTTTTGGATTTTGAGGAAGATAGTCAAACTAAAGTCGTAGTGGCATTCGGTGAATACGGGGGAGGCGCAGAGATCGAAGCCGCAAATTTAATAAAAGAGGGGAAATTTACAAAACCGTTTATAGTTTTTTTGGCAGGGAAGTTTGCCGAATCTTTGCCAAAAGACACGGCGCTTGGCCATGCAGGAGCAATTGTAGGCTTGGGCTCAACTATCGATGAAAAAATAAAAAGCCTCAAAGATGCAGGCGCAATTGTCGTTGAGAGGTTTGAAGATATTCCTGCCGCTATTAAAAAAGTCCTCTAAATTTTAATTATGGCCGAAAGACCAAAGTTTACTTACAATCCTTTCTATAAAGAAACAAGTTTTGGCGCGGTTTCTGCGGTGCTCACTCCTGTAGAGGAGTTCAGAGAAAAAGTCAGGACGGCAATGTGCTTACCTGACCAAGGGGTAGTCATTGAGATTCATATGCCCACAGCTGTCAATGGGAATGGGAATAATAAGAACAAACATGCAGGGATACTTGGTGCTTTCAGGGAAAGCTTTACAAAAATTGCATCGGAACTTGAACAATGGGGACTCAAACCTCATTCTATGGTTGCTGTTACTCATATAGTTGCAGCCGGTACTTCAAAACGGTATGGCTTCGAAATTCGGAAGGTGTCCAAGAGGCAGGTTGATCACACTAGACTACAGCGAGCAAGGAAGGGTTATAAGCTAACTGGGAGGTATCGAAAAGCGGAAAAAGAAGGGGGAAAGAAGAGGAAAAAAATGGGACCGATTTTTGCCTGCTATCAATCTTTTGATAAATTTATGCAAGAATTTGGCAATCACGCTGATTTCGTACCTGAGGGAGTTTCTTCGTAAATTGCTCTCAGACGTTTAATGCAGGTATAATTCAATTAACCTCTATGCCTAAACCTTATAGAACTTCGATCACGACCCACGAAGGGGGCAGGATTTACGTTTACGGCCATGATCTTCTAAAGCTTGCCGGAGAAGCCACATTTGCTCGTGCAATTTACCTGATTTTAAAGGGTGAAATGCCGGACAAAAACTCAGAAAAGATGCTCGATTCCATGCTGACGATTGCTATTGATCATGGAGTTGAACCGGCCTCGGTAGTTTCTGCCAGAAACATTTATTCCGGCGGTAGTCCGGTCCAGGCGGCGGTTGCAGGCGGAATATTGGCACTAGGCGAATTTCACGGCGGAGCAATCGAAAAAACGATGGGTAATTTCAAAAAATATTGCCCACCGCAAGGCTTGGGAGCCAAAAAGCTGGTTGACGATTTTGCAATAAGCGGGGAAAGAGTTTCCGGTTTTGGCCACAGACTTTATGAAACTGATCCCCGAACTGAAAGATTAATTGAGATTGCCAAAGAGCTTGGTTTTTTCGGCAAATTCGTTAAATTTGCGCTTGACGTTGAGGGCGAGCTTTCAAAAGGTGCCAAAAAATTACCCCTTAATATAGACGGCATATTCGCGGCGTTACTTTTGGAAATGGGATTTAATCCGAAAGCAGGGAAGGGGTTTTTTATTATTGCCAGAACACCGGGAATTGTTGCCCACGTTGTTGAGGAAGCACTGCGCGAAAAACCGGTAAGGCGCCTTTCGGAAAAAGACATAGAGTACGATGGACCAAGATCAAGAAAGTAAAACATGATTATTTTTGGCATCGATCCCGGCACGGCAACTACAGGTTATGGGGTTATAAAAAGAGTCGAAGAGTCGAAGAGTCGAAGGATGGAGTTAGTGGATTACGGATGTATTGTAACCCCAAAAGAATGGGATATGCCGATGAGGTTATATAGTATCCAAAAGGATCTGAAAGTACTGCTTAGAAAGTTTAATCCTGATTGTGTTATTGTCGAGCAATTGTTCTTTGGGATAAATTCCAGAACGGCAATGTCGGTCGGCCAGGCAAGAGGGGTAGTGCTTTCGAGCGCCGCTTCCTATAGGATACCCATTTTTGAGTATCAGGGGCTTCACGTAAAATATACATTAACCGGCAGTGGAAGAGCAGACAAAAAAGAAATCCAAAAATCGGTGATGAAACATCTGGGAAAAAGAAAATTAAAGAAACCGCTAAACGGATATATAGATGATGCCGCAGATGCATTGGCTGTAGCGATTTGTCATGTTTTAAAAATGCAAAACGTCAAAAGTCCAAAGACTAACGCTAACAAGAAAATAAAAGTTAATTGATTATCTTTTTATTTTAGTCGTTTAGCTTTAACCGTTAGACAACAAGGTGTAGGGAAGTGATAAACCCGCGTAAATTTATTTCAAAAATTACGTCTTTTGAAATCACCAAAAGACAGAAGCTAGTTTTTATGTCTTTTGCCTTGACTTTTCTTTTGATAGTTACTCAGGTGGTTGACGAAAGCATGCGTTTTCAGACTGTTGGCTTTTTAACGCTTGCCACAATCGGACTTTCGATCTTTGCCCTTTGGGGAGAACTTTCAGGCATCAAATATTTACTCCTTTTACTGCTTCCCGTTTACTTTGTGGCAGGAGCTTCGCTTTTCTATTTCCTTCTGCCTGTCAGATGGCTGACAAGACTGCCCTTTGCCGTGCTTTTTGGCATTTCGGTTTATCTTTTAATGCTTACTTCAAATATCTATAACGTTGCCGCCATCAGAACAATTGCACTTTTGCGCGCGGCGCATGCGGTCGGCCTTTTGTTTTCGCTGCTTTCCGTCTTTTTCCTGGCAAATGTTTTATTTTCACTGCATCTGCCGTTTTATCTGATTGTGGCAGGCACTTTGGTAATTACTTTCCCGTTATATTTGGTCGGTCTTTGGTCCTATGAGCTTGAGGAATTTGTTTCACAAAGGGATTTGGTATACTCTTCCGTTTTTGCCTTGATTTCCGGACAAATCGCTTTAGTTCTTTCTTTCTGGCCGATTGCGCCTATAAACGGGGCTTTGGCTCTGGCTACAGTGATGTATGTGCTTTTAGGATTGGGTCAGCTTGAATTTGGTGAAAAGCTGAAAGGCAGGGTGGTTATGGAACATTTAGCAGTAGCGCTGGTCGTTTTCATAGCCATACTTGCAACTACAAGATGGGGCGGCTAGCCCCAAATCAAAACCTATAGTAAATATCAGAGGAGAGGGGAATTTAGCCATTAGTGTGTAGTTTGCGACTGGTAGTAAAAAATAAAAAGAACTTCAAAATATCAATCCAAAAAAAATTAAGGCAGGGTAAATGGAGTAGAGGGGTAGTGGGAAAATATCAGGTTCAGATGATATAGTTTGATGCATTGTGAAAAATAGAGGAGTAGTGGCGTGAAAATTATAGAGAATAAACTATAAGACTTAAGTTACGTGTGGACGCATGAACACTAGGTGATAACTATGAGACTTGTATTATCCTTTTCGGGAACAGCCTCGTCTTTCTGGCAAGACCCAATGTAAAGTGCTTATGGGTTTTTTATTTTTTGACGACACCCGGGGAAGGGGTAAAAATAGGGTTAGAGGTACAATTTAATATTCAATAATCTTTTTCCGATTTGCTTTTATGAAACCACTTATTCTCTTTTTTAATGACCCCGGAGAAATAATATCTATAATGTCGCACAATATAACTTTTGCGACGTAAAGCAGGCACGAGACAGGGAGTGAGGCTAAATTTCAGGCTTTGCTAATGTTGCCGGCCTTTGCCTATTTCATTTCTTATTTATTGCACTTCTTTCGTTTTTTTATTTTTATTTAACAGTGTCCAGTTTGATGCACTTCTCCCCTATTATATTTTGTTTGAATTTATTTGATTCTCTTTGTTGCGGAATTTAGAAAATTGTATGGTTGATTAGTCGGTTTTTCTAAAAAAAGCCGTTATAGGGGCAATAACAGGTTTATAGGTTCAAGAAAGGTTGCCAGAATAGGCTATTCTCAAGAAAAAAGTTCTATAAATTCAGCGATGTTCTAATTGCTTTGGGTGGATAAATTTGACTTTTGTATTTCCAAGTTCCGAATAATGTTCTTTGATGAATTGTCTTATCCGAACCGCGAGTTTTCTATTGATTAATTTTTTATTCTCGACTACCATATTTTCTGGATTCTCATCTCCGGTTTCTGTAATTGAAAAGAAATGGATACCGGTTCCGCCAGGGGCTGTTAAAAGATATACTTCTGTAAGAGTGTCATCTGTTGAAAAATCTGGCCTCAAGCCATGCCTGACTCTCAGCCACATTTTTTTTCTTTGACAAGCTTGTCGAATTTCTTCTCTTTTTATTGCAGTAAATTTAGGTTTAAGTTCCACTTTTTCGGCCATAGTGATTCCTATTATACAAAATTTAGCGTAAATTTACTATAGGGTAAAAGCTAGGGGATGAGTTCTTCGGCTATGCTCAGGATATTAAGGTGCCGATTTTTTCGCCTGAAACCGCTTTTCTGATGTTGTCCTCTTTATTTAAATTAAAAACCAGAATCGGAATTTTGTGATCCATGCATAAAGAAAGCGCGCTGTTGTCTAAAACCCCAATTTGTTTGTCTTTGATGGCATTTTCAAAACTTACCTGCGGAAGCAATTTGGCATCCTTAAATTTGTGCGGGTCTTTGTCAAAGACGCCGTCGACTTTGGTGCCTTTTAAAATTATCTCAGAATTTGTTTCAAGTGCCCGCAAAGCCGCCGCCGTGTCGGTTGTAAAATAGGGATTACCGGAGCCGCCTGCAAAAATTACCACCCTGCCTTTTTCCATATGCCTTATCGCCCGCCTTCTGATATATGGTTCTGCGACATCTTTTATTTCGATTGCCGAAAGTACCCTTGCCTGCTGTTTTTCTTTTTCCAAAGCCGCCTGAAGTGCAAGCGCATTCATGATGGTTGCCAGCATGCCGATGTAATCGCCAACGGTGCGCTCAAGGCCGTGTTCTTCTGCGGTTGCTCCGCGAAAGATATTGCCGCCGCCGACAATTATGGAAATTTGAATGTCGTCCTCATGAGCTTTTTTAATTTCCTTTGCAAGCCACTGGGTAAATTCGGGGTCAATGCCGTGCTGCCTTTTTCCAAGAAACGTTTCACCGGAGAGTTTGAGAAGGACTCTTTTGTATTTGGGCATTTAGCCTATTTTAACAGCTAGACTTTTCTCTGTCACTAATTGCGGCACCTAGTGTCGCAAAAATCTATTTGCGTTTTTACATTGAGGGTAATCTTCGAAATAACGTCGCACAATGTTGACTCCTCTACTCTGCAAACTGTAAACTATAAACAGGAAACTATAAACTTTAAAATGTTTGAATTTGCTGCCCTTGTTGAAGAATTTCTTGAGTATCTTGAGGTTGAGCGCAACCTCTCTCCCCTAACTATTCGAGATTACCGCCATTATTTAATGCATTTTATCTCATGGTCCAAAAAAAATGCGCCGATTGTCAAACCTCAGGATATAACGGTTGAGCTTGTGCGCAAATATCGTGTTTATTTAGCCCACTATCCTTCGACACATTCGGTAACCTCAGTGCAAGCAAGTTCAGGACCTTCGGTGGGCTTGCCCCTTAAGAAAGTCACTCAGAATTACTACGTTATTGCCCTCAGATCTTTTCTGCGTTATTTAATAAGGAAGGATTATAAGGTTTTGACTCCTGACAAAATCGAGCTGCCAAAGACAGAAAGTCGGTCTTTAAAGTTTTTGGATAGGGATCAATTAGAGCGGCTTTTGGCCCAGCCGGATATTTCCAAAGACCAAGGAATTCGCGACAAAGCGATAATGGAGCTTTTATTTTCGACCGGGCTTCGGGTTTCCGAGCTTTGCAAGCTTAACCGCGACCAGATTAATTTGGAGCGGGGTGAATTTGGAATTATCGGCAAAGGCGGCCGGGCGCGGGTGGTTTTTCTTTCCGACCGAGCAAAACTGTGGCTTAAAAGGTATTTTGAAAAAAGGCTCGATCAGTTTAACCCGGTTTTTATCAGAATGAGAGGTAGTGATAAGCCGGATTTGGAAGCAGGTCCACATGGAGAGAAAATGCGCCTGACTTCCCGTTCGGTCCAGCGGATTGTCGAAAAATACGTGCGTAAAACAAGACTGCCCATTAAGGCAACTCCGCATGTGCTTCGCCATTCGTTTGCTACGGATCTTTTGTCAAACGGGGCGGATCTAAGGAGCGTTCAGGAACTTCTAGGCCACAAAAACGTGGCCACCACCCAAATCTACACCCACGTCACCAACGCTCAACTGCGCGATGTCCACAAGGCGTTTCATTCAGGGAATAAATAAGGGATTAATTTAGCTTGACATTTTCAAAAAATACTGAGTAAACTAGTGTTAGACCTCCCGTTTGGATACGGTGAGATTTTTGAATGGCGCAAGAAAGAATAATTGGCGAAAATACTCACGTACCGGTATATAAAGTGATGATGGCTTTGCGTGTTGATAAGCCGGTTTTGGTGAGGGAGGTCATACCAAGAATGGATAACCCTGATAATTACCCAACGCGCGGGCGGATAGATATTCAGCGGGCATTTAGGCTTGGGGAAATGGTTCAAAGTTTACGCGATCAAGGGATATTGAATGTCCCCCGTCCTGCCAAAACTTGATTGATAGTCTTCCTTTTACTTTTCTATATAAGATAAACTTGACAATTCATAGTTATATCTGAAATAACTATGCCCTATGCCGGAAAGAAAATGCGTTTAGCCGCCACTTTTCGAAGCGTCAGATGGACGGGCGCCATGTCCTGATAACTTATTTAAAGCATTTAAGCTTAAGGGTAAATGTGATGGATGTACAAAAGTTAAAGGGATGAACCGCCTTTTTATCAGAGAACCTTCCAATCTTGGAGATCAAATTGCCCGGCAAATTGTCAGAGACCAAATTTTCAAACGTTAATACGATCTTTTATTCCCGACCACTTAGGTAATAATCCCAAGGCAGAATTTTTAGATCAGTAAGTTTTTTTTGGGAGATTGCGGAAACGAAAAGCTTGGCTGTTTGCATGTTGGCCAAAAGCTCCACACCAAAATCGATTGTTGTTCTCCGAATCAAATAATCATCGTCAAATTCTTTTTTAAAGTATGGGTCAAAAATATTTATTACCAAATCGATTTTTTTAGAATTTAAAAAGTCCAAAACATTAGGCTTCTTCTTTTCGTGGATTTTGTAAAGTTTGGTGGTTTTGATTTTGTTTTTTTCTAAAAATTTGGAAGTGCCTTCGGTGGCAAAAATTTTAAGCCCCAACTGTTCTAGAGTTCTTGCACTTTCCAGAAACTCGATTTTGTTTTCATCGCCGGCAAGAGAAATAAAAACAGATTTTTGCGGCAGTTTAACTCCCGTTGCGATTATGGATTTAAGAAACGCTTCGTTTACATCATCTCCAAAGCAGGCCACCTCGCCGGTTGAAGCCATTTCGACGCGCAAAATCGGATCCGCGCCCTTAATTCTTTGGAAAGAAAACTGCGGGGATTTGACGCCGACATAATTTAAGGATAAAGGATGAAGGATGAAGGATGAGGGTTTGTCTAAGATTGCCTCTGTTGCGACTTTGGCAAAATTGACGCCTGAGACTTTTGAGACAAACGGCAGGCTTCTCGAGGCCCGCAGGTTACATTCGATGACCAAAGGTGTGTTTTTAATTGCCAGAAACTGGATGTTGAAAGGCCCGGTGATTTTAAGAGCCGATGATAATTGTTGGGCGATTTTTTTAATTTTTTCTAAAGTTTCGGAGTTCACCTTCTGGGTGGGTAAAACTATTGTTGAATCGCCGCTGTGTATTCCGGCGTTTTCGATGTGTTCGGTGATTGCAAATGTTAAAATTTTGCCGTTTTTTGAAACGGCGTCTATTTCGATTTCTTTGGCATCTTGATGAAACTTTGAAATAACAACCGGAAATTCCAAGGAGATGTGTGATGCCAGCTTTAGATATTCCCTTAAATCTTCTGAGGTGAAAGCAACGTTCATGGCGGCGCCCGAAAGAACGTATGACGGCCGAACCAAAACCGGATAGCCGATTTTTTGGGCAAATGTGACTGCCTCATTTAGAGTTTTTAATTTAGCCCATTTGGGTTGCTTAATCGAAAGTTCATCGCAAAGCCTGGAAAATTTGCTTCTGTCCTCTGCCCTGTCGATTGACTTGGTATCCGTTCCCAGAATTTTGACGTTTTGACGCGATAATTTATCGGCCAAATTGTTCGGAGTCTGACCGCCCATGGAAACAATTACACCTTCGGGATTTTCCATGTGGTAAATCTCAAGAATGGTCTCAAGCGAAAGTTCGTCAAAATAAAGCCGGTCTGCCATGTCGTAATCCGTAGAGACCGTTTCCGGGTTGCAATTGACAATAATTGGCAAGAGTTTGTTTTGGGCAACAGTTTGGGCGCAGGTAACGGAACACCAATCGAATTCTACTGAGGAGCCTATGCGGTAGGGGCCGGAGCCCAAAACGATTACAGAACGGGTCCTGTTACTGACTCTCCTCCCGTTGATGCCACCCGTTATATCATCAGATTCTCCATTGTATGTCAGATACAGATAATTCGTGTGTGCAGGATATTCGGCGGCTAACGTGTCTATTTGTTTAACTGATGGACGGATGTTTAACTCGTGCCTTAAGTTTCTCACGTTCTCTTCGGTTGAGTTTGTAAGCTTTGCTATTCTTTTGTCGGAAAACCCATATTGTTTGGCAATTAAAAAACGGGTCCTGTCAGTCTGTTTCTTTCCTTGTAACTCTTTTTCAAGATCTGCAATATTTCTTATTTTTTCCAAAAAGAAAGGGTCGATGCCGGTTTTGGAATAAATTGCCCGAGAGGACGCGCCGCGGTTTATTGCCTGCGCTGTCGAAAAAAGCCTCCACGGAGTTGGTTTTTGCCAGTTTGCTTTGGGCGCGTTTTCGTCCAAAATTCCTTCTAGGTTCAAATCAAGCATTCTGACTGCCTTCTGGAGTGCCTCCTCGAATTTGCGGCCAATTGCCATTACTTCCCCGACTGACTGCATATAGGAGCCAATTTCCGCTTCGCTTTTTAGAAACTTGCCAAGGTCCCACCTTGGGATTTTGACGACGACGTAGTCCAAAGCCGGCTCAAAAGCCGCTGTTGTTTTTTTGGTGACGGTGTTTTTGAGATCAACAAGCGAGTGGCCAAGCGCCAGTTTAGCGGCAATATAGGCTAAGGGATAGCCTGTGGCTTTGGAGGCTAAAGCTGATGACCGGGAAAGACGGGCATTGACCTCAATGATGCGGTAGTCAAGTTGTTGGCCGTTTATGGAGGTCCACCCGTTCTTACCTTTCGCCTTTTCACTATTATTCATAGACGGCTCAAGGAGCGAATTTTTGGTGGACTCGCCCGAAGACGGGCTCGGGTTTAGCGCAAACTGAATGTTGCACTCGCCGATAATGCCTAAGTGTCTGATGACTTTTATGGCAATTTCCCGAAGTTTGTGGTATTCGAAATTGTTTAATGTTTGTGAAGGGGCGATGACAATCGATTCGCCGGTATGAATACCCATAGGATCAAAATTTTCCATGTTGCAGACTGTGATGCAGTTGTCGAATCTATCGCGGACTACCTCGTACTCGATTTCCTTCCAGCTGGAAAGATATTCTTCTATTAATACCTGATCAAGCTTGGAGAGTGCCCTTTTGACTATTTCTTCAAGTTCTTTTTGGTTTTTGGCAACGCCGCTGTCTTGTCCGCCTAGCGAGTATCCCGCCCGAATCATTACCGGATAACCGATTTTTTGGGCTGCCTCTTTGGCATTTTTTAGGTTGGAGGCGGCAGCACTTTTGGGAATCAAAAGGTTTATTTTTTCCAGGGTTTTGGAAAAAAAATGGCGGTTTTCGGTTTTTTCAATAGCCTCAATTGGCGTTCCCAGAATTTCAACTTTATGTTTTTTGAAAACGCCTGACTTGGAAAGCGATAGCCCGCAATTTAAAGCCGTTTGGCCGCCGAAGGCAAGAAGAATACCCGCAGGTTTTTCTTTTTCGATTACTTTTTGGACAAAGTGCGGTTCCACCGGCAGGAAATAAACCTTGTTGGCAAAATTTTCCGATGTTTGGATTGTGGCTACATTAGGGTTTATAAGGATAACCTGATGTCCTTCTTCTTTTAAGGCTTTGATTGCCTGCGAGCCGGAATAGTCAAACTCCCCTGCCTGGCCGATTTTTAAAGCGCCTGATCCCAGAATCAATATTTTCATTTAAACTTTTCCATAAACTGATCGAATAACCATGTCGTATCAAAAGGACCGGGTGCTGCTTCAGGATGAAACTGGACCGAGAAAAACGGCAGTTTTTCGTGGATTAAGCCTTCGTTGGTATTGTCGTTGGCGTTATAAAACCAGCGTTTGAAACCCCTGGGCAATTTCTTTTCGTCGACGGTAAAGCCGTGGTTTTGGGTGGTGATATAGCAGCGCTTCGATTCGACTTCTATTGTCGGCTGGTTTTGGGCGCGGTGGCCAAATTTGAGCTTGTAAGTGTCGCCGCCTGCGGCCAAAGCCAGAAGCTGGTTGCCCAAGCAAATGCCGAACGTGGGGATTTTCTTATTTAAGGCTTTTTTAATGATCTCGATTGAACCTTTAGCCATTTTCGGATCACCCGGGCCGTTGGAAATTACAAGACCGTCTATCGATAAATTTTCCGCAAAAGGATCATGGTCCCATGGCAGATCGTAAACGGTGGCGCCCCTTGCAAGAAGATTTCTTATAATATTCTTCTTGGCTCCGCAATTTAAGAGGCCGATCTTTAGTGATGAGTGATAAGTAGCAAGTGGTGAGTCAGTCGGATGGTGAATCGTAACTTTATCCACAGAGACTTTAGAAACCAGATTTTCGGAGTTTGGGTCCCAAAAATCGGTATCTTTATTATCAACAACAATTTCCCCAAGCATTACTCCCCTGTCTCTTAATTTTTGAGTGAGTTTTCTGGTGTCGATGCCGAAGATTCCGGGAATTTTTTCCTCTTTTAACCACGAATCTAACGTTTTTTGCATCAAATGATGGTTGGGGCTGGTTGCCAAGTCACTGATAATTACGCCTTGTACCTGAATTTTTTCCGATTCCCAAAATTCTTTTTCGGGCACTCCCCAGTTACCGATTAAAGGATAGGTAAAAGTTAAAATTTGGCCTGTATACGAAGGGTCGGTCAGGCTTTGTTCGTAGCCGACCATGCCGGTTGCAAAAACGACTTCGCCGGCTGCGGACTTAGATTTGCCAAAAGCATAGCCTTGGAATTCGCTTTTATCTTCTAAAATTAGAGTTGCCTTTTTCATAGTTAAAAATATCAGCAGGTCGCCTTATGAGACTTCATCGAGTCAGACTCGACGCGTCCTCACTATGGCACTCCTCTGATATTTTCTTCTCACTTGCGCTCGAAAAAAATAGGCCCCTCAGGGCCCACTTGTTTTTACAGATTTTTGCTTTTTTAAATCCCATTTTCTTTTGCGAAGCCTACCTCTTTTTCGTTTTTTTGGCAACTTTTGCTTTCGGTTTGGTTTTTGGAACTTTAGTGTCTACATTTGTTTGCGGCGGTTTTTGTTCTTCCTGCGGAATTTCGTCTTCCTTTTTTGTTTTGATAATAGTTGCTGCTGCCACCTTGTCAGTTGCTGTAAGTCTCATGATAATAACGCCCTGGGTATCGCGGGTAAGTTTGGGAATTCCTTTGAGCGTGACCCTTATAACCTGTCCTTTCTGGGAAGTGATAATTAAAGCGTCATCTTCCTTTGTTAAGATTTGGGCGGTTACGATTGAGCCGGTTTTTTCACCCAAGTTTGCCGCTTTGACCCCTACGCCGCCTCTAAGCTGAAGAGGCCAGGCCGAAACCTCGCTTTTCTTACCAATCCCCTTTTCGGTGACAACCAGAAGCTGGGCTTTGACATCTTCCTTATTTATTACATCCATGCCGATTAATTCATCTTCTTTTTTGAGCTTGATTCCCCGGACTCCCATGGTGTCTCTGGCCATAGGCCTGACATTTTTCTCGTCGAATTTGATTGACATGCCGTGTTTTGAAACCAGAAAAACGATGTCGTTACCTGTCGTTAATTTTGCCCATCGGAGCTGGTCGCCTGAAGAAAGTTTGATCGCAATAATGCCGCTTCTTCTTATAGATTCGTATGCTGAAATGTCCGTTTTTTTGATAACGCCGCCTTTGGTGGCCATCACAACATACTTTGTTTTATTCTGCGTCTGATCCTTGTGTTTTTTAACAGGCAGGATTGAAAGGACTTTTTCCTCAGACAACAGATCCAAAAGATTAACAATGGCAACACCTTTTGAAATTCTGGAACTTTCCGGCAGATCGTAGACTTTCAGCTGGAATACTCGTCCGCGGTTGGTGAAAAACAAAAGGTTATCGTGGGTATTGGCAACAAAAAGTTGAGCAACCGTATCTTCTTCTTTGGTGGTAATTCCCGAAATGCCTTTGCCGCCTCTTCTTTGAGACCTGAAGGAAGAAATGTCCTGTCTTTTGACGTATCCGCCGACTGTGATGGTGACGATTGTCGGCTCGTTGGCGATTAAGTCCTCTTCGGAAAACTCCCCTATTTTTTGTTTGAAAACCTTGGTTCTTCTGTCATCCGCGAATTTCTCCTTTAGTTTGATAAGCTCTTCTTTGGCAACTATTAAGATTTTTTCTTTGTGCGCCAGTAAATCTTCAAGATAAGCAATTTCTTCCAAAGTCATTTTCAGCTCCTCTTCGATTTTTTCCCTCTCCAATGCCGCCAGTTTTCGAAGCTGCATATCCAATATGGCCACAGCCTGAATTTCGCTCAATTTAAACTTCTGCATCAAGTTAACTTTGGCAGTCTCTGCATCCCTGCTTTTCTTGATGGTTTCTATAACCGCATCAATGTTGTCGATTGCGATTTTTAAGCCTTCCAAAATATGGGCGCGTTTTTTGGCTTCCTCAAGCTCAAACCGGCTTCTTCTGACAACGACATTCTGGCGGTGCTTAACAAACTGCGAAAGAATCATCTTTAAAGTAAGAGTTTGCGGAGTGCCGTCAACAAGAGCGACCATGTTAACCGGAAATGATTGCTGAAGCGCCGTAAATTTATAGAGATTATTTAAAACGGATTGGGGTTTTGCGTCACGTTTGAGCTCAATTAAAATACGTAAACCCTTGCGGTCTGATTCGTCGCGAAGGTCTGCGATGCCTTCAAGTTTTTTTGTTTTGACAAGTTCGGCAATTCTGATAATCAGTGTCGACTTGTTTACCTGATAAGGAATTTCGGTAACGATAATTTGGAATTTGCCGCTTTTTGTCTCTTCGATTTCGGCCTTGGCGCGCATTATAATTTTGCCTTTGCCGGTTGCGTAGGCTGCGGTGATTTCCGAAATATCGTAAATTTGGGCGCCAGTCGGGAAATCCGGGCCTTTAACATACTCCATCAGGTCTTCTACCGAGCTTTCCGGGTTATCGATCAAATGAACGACAGCATCGATTATCTCGGCAAGATTATGAGGGGGAATATTGGTGGCCATGCCGACTGCGATACCCGAGGAGCCGTTGATTAGGAGATTCGGCAAAACGGCAGGCAGAAAAACCGGCTCTTTGAGACTGCCGTCAAAATTGTCGGTCCAGTCGACCGTTTGTTTATCAAGGTCATAAAGAAGGGCTTCTGAGATGCGTCCAAGCCTTGTTTCCGTGTAGCGCATGGCGGCCGGCGGGTCGCCGTCAATTGAGCCGAAGTTTCCCTGACCGTCTATTAAGGGATAACGCATGGCAAAATCCTGAGCCATGCGTACCAAGGCTTCGTAAACCGGCGAATCTCCGTGGGGGTGGTATTTTCCCAAAACTTCTCCGACAACTTTAGCGCTTTTAGTGTAACGGGCGCTGTGGGTTACGCCCATTCTCTGCATTGCGTAAATGATTCTTCTGTGAACCGGTTTCAGGCCGTCACGAACATCGGGAAGGGCGCGCGCGACAATAACCGACATTGCATAGTCAAGGTAACTACGCTGCATCTCATCGATTATTTCGATGGGTTCTATTTTCCCGATGTCAGCCATTTGTTATTCCCCATGTATTTCGTCGATTACGTTTTGACGAAGTCAAAAGGCAAGGTTCTGAGAGCAAATTGTTAAAATCTATTCTACAATTTGCGAACAGGTTCTTATTTCAATCGGTTGGATTTTGCCTATATCTGCCATAATTTAGTTATGAGTGCGTAGTTTATAGTTCATAGATTTATTCTTTCGGCACGAAACGAAGTTGGATCTTTCCAATAATATTGGCAACTTCAGGAATTTGTGGATCATTAAAACCTTGATCGTTAATTGTCCAATGTTCTTTTGTCTGAGGACGGACCATAAGTTCATCGTCATAGCCTTCAATAGGTTTAAGTTCTGCTGATATGATTTGTCCGCTTGGCAATTCTGTCTCCAAGTTATAAGGAAGTGTTTGATCGTGATGCGCTTTGTCTAAGAATTCTATTTCCAGGAACATCGGTCTTGTTTCCATCTGTTCTTGCTCTTTTTTTAGATCTAAACCGTTAATTATTTTCTCGGATGCAGGCAGAACCAATAAATAAGTTTCAAAATCGTCAGCTTCATCTACTAGATCTTGATCATAATTTAACGTGACTATGAATCTGCCAACATTAGCGAGTTGAAAGTATGAATCTTTGGCTCTAGATGTATTAGGGAATCCCCTATAGGGTTTTCCATCGGGGAGAGTTTGGTAAGGTAGGGCATCATAATCAGTAAACGGGGTAAACCACTCATTAACTTCGATTATTCTTGGTTCTGGCTTTTCTAATTCTGGTTTGTCTTCCGGCATATATATTTACAGGGTCGGACCCTGATTAAACATCCAAAGTTGCTTGCTTCGCATGGGTTTGGATGAACCTTTTTCTCGGCGGGACCTCGGCGCCCATCAGCGTCGAAAAAACGTGGTCGGCTTCGGCGGCGTCCTCGATTGTGATTTTTTTCATAATGCGTGTTGCAGGGTCCATGGTTGTTTCCCATAATTGATCGGGATTCATTTCCCCAAGACCCTTATATCTTTGGATATTGAAAGTTCTTCCGTTTGCCTTTAGTTTTGCAATTTGGTCCCTTTCTTCATCTGAGAAGGCATAGTATTGTTCTCTGCCGATTGTTAATTTAAACAGCGGAGGCTGGGCAATATACAAGTAGCCTTTTTCGATGATTTGCGGCAAATATCTAAAGATGAATGTCAAAAGCAGGGTTCTTATGTGTTCGCCGTCGACGTCGGCGTCGGTCATGATGATGATCCGGTGGTAGCGGATTTTATCGATATTAACCGTGTCCCCTATTCCGGTGCCCAGTGCAATTATCAAAGTTTTGATCTCTTCAAATTCCAGGATTTTATCAAGTCTTGCGCGTTCCGTATTTAAAATTTTTCCGCGAAGCGGCAAAATTGCCTGGAATTTACGCTCTCTCCCCTGCTTAGCGGACCCGCCTGCGCTGTCACCCTCGACGATAAAGAGTTCTGACTGCGCAGGATCTTTCTCCTGGCAGTCTGTAAGTTTTCCCGGAAGCGCCATGCCCTCGAGAGCGCCTTTTCGAAGGACGGCGTCCTTGGCGGCTCTGGCTGCCAGCCTTGCTTTTGCCGCCAGAATAAGCTTTTCCATGATTCTTCTGGCGTCCTGCGGGTTTTCCTCAAAATATGTATCCAGGCCTTCTTTAACCGCCGCGGCAACCAAGGGCTGGATTTCTGCGTTTCCCAGTTTGCCTTTGGTCTGGCCTTCAAACTGCAGGTTTTCCGAGTTCATCTTGATTGCCACAACTGCGGTTAAGCCTTCCCTCATGTCTTCACCGATCAGGTTATCTTCTTTTTCCTTAAGATAGCCGTTTTTCCTGGCGTAGTCGTTGACTGCCCGTGTCAGAGCCATTCTAAAGCCGGTAAGGTGGGTTCCACCCTCTTGGGTGTTGATGACATTGGCAAAGGACTCCAGAGCTTCCGAGAATCCGTCGTTATATTGAACTGCCGCTTCCACCAAAATACCGTCGGTTTCTTTTTTCGTGTAAAAAACTTTAGAATTTACAACATTTTTGTCTTTATTTAAGTGCTTTACCAAGGATTCAATTCCGCCATCAAAGTAGAAATGTACTTCCGTGTCATGCCTTAAGTCATAGAGATGGAAGAAGAGACCGGCAACAAGGTAGGCCCTTTCCTTGATTCTTTTGGCAATGGCTTTAAAATCCACACTTGTTGCGGAGAAAATAGTTTTGTCGGGCAGAAAAAATGTGGCCGTGCCGGTTTTTGGAGCAGGTATAAAATCCGGAATCTGGGTCTTTTGGACAGCTTCAACCTTTGTTTGAGGTTTCCCCCTTTTGTATTCTTGAGCATAGATTTTACCGTCTCTTCTTACCTCAACTCTCATCCATTCGGAAAGGGCGTTGACTGCCGATGCACCGACACCGTGAAGGCCCCCTGAAACTTTGTAGGCGCCTTTGCCGAACTTGCCGCCGGCGTGAAGTACCGTCATGGTGACTTCAAGCGTGGATTTTTTAACTTTAGGGTGGGGTTCAACCGGTATGCCGCGGCCGTCATCAACAACCGAAATTTTGTTGTCTTTTGAAATTACCAGCCAGACATTTTGAGCAAAGCCCGCGAGTGCTTCATCTGCTGAGTTGTCGATTATTTCCTTGACCAGTTCATGGAGCCCGTTGATGTCGGTTGAGCCAATATACATACCGGGCCTTTTTCTCACCGGTTCCAGGCCTTCTAAAACCTGTATGTCTTTGGCTGTGTAAGATTCGTCAGAAATCCGCGGCATAAGAATTAATAATTAGTATGGGAATATGACAGGGTTATCGTTTCCCGATAGTATTTGTAAGTAATTGTAGCAGAGTTAAGCTTCGTCAAGCAACCTAAATTGAGGCTGGAAGAGCCAGGTTAAAAAGCGCAAACTTGGGGTTCACATTTGATTCAATTAATTTTTTTGAATACGAAAGATTTTCTATTCTTGCTGAAATTGCAGCAATTTCGGCTTTGTTGTTTTTATCAACCGCAGAAAGCAGCATCTGGTAATAATTTTCAATTTGCCGATCAATCCACTCTTTAGGGTTTTCTACCTGAGAAAGAATCGTTAAGGCTTCTTGGAAATTATCGATTGGAAACTCGGTGCTTGGCTTAAGCTGTTTTCTTTTAAGGCGGATATTAATTTCGACCGTTCTTGACCTTATGGTTGGCAGGAGTTTTTGTTTTCTTTCAGTCGAAAGAACGATTACGGCATGAGAAGGCGGCTCTTCCAAAAGTTTTAAAAGGGCATTTTGAGCTTCTGTTGTCAGCATGTCCGCATCTTTGACAGCTACAAATTTTACTTTTGCTTTTACCGGTTTTTGGTAAATATGCCTTTTAATTTCCCTAATCTGGTCTATCGATATCTGTTTTTTTTGTGGGGTGATTTCAAAATAATCCAGGGCATTTCTTGAGTCTATTTGATAAGCCTTTGCCAAATTTTTAATTTCCAGATCCTGCTGAAGCTGGCTGCAGTTCAGAAGTATACTTTTGAATTTTAAAAAAGGCATATTTTTAATTCCGAGCAAGCGCAGACCCCAGCTTTCAAACTGGAGATAAGTCTGAATCCGTGAAGCGAGGAACAAAATACCACGGTTATATGAACAGGTGTAGTTTATTTTATCGATATTTCTTGCGATTTTCAATTATTCCTGTGTATTTGCTATGATCGATATAAGAACCCATTTGGTGGGAGTTTGTGTTCTGCCAATATGGCGTTTGGTTTTCTATGGCTGATTCTGCCCAATCGTTGAGAGATAAGATTAGATCTTCTTTTTCACAAAGACCTGTATCTTTAGAGGATGCTTTGGCGAAGGTGGGTCTTTTAACGCCTCAACAGTTAGAGTTTGTCAAAAGCGAATCAAAAAGAAGGCAGGAATCCGCAGACAAAATTTTGTCCCAAATGGCCTGGGTAAATGCAGAACAGCTTGCGCAGGCAAAAGCTGCGGTTTTGGGAATCACTTTTGTTGCTCCAGATACCAAGCCAATATCACCGGAGGTACTTTCATTGATTCCTGATGAGGTGGCCAAAAGATTTACGGTCATTCCAATTGCCAGAGACGGAGAAACACTTTCTGTTGCCATGGTAGATCCATTGGACCTTCAGGCAATCGAATTTTTGGAGAAAAAGTCCAACCTGGTTGTGAAGCCATATATGGCAACTGCGGAATCGATCAAAAAAGCGATTGTCGAGCAGTATACGCGCGGTCTTTCCTTTGAGGTAACGGAAGCGCTAAAGGAAGCCGGGACGCAATATTCAACTACTTTTATGCCGCAGGCTGCGATTGCGGGAGTAATGGGACAGGCTCCGGTTGCCAGAATCGTCTCGACTTTACTGGAATACGGAATTAAGGTAAGGGCTTCTGATATTCACATTGAGCCTTTGGAAAACGAATCGCGGATCCGCTATCGAATAGACGGAATTTTGCACGAAAAGCTGATCTTGCCCAAAAAAATTCACGATGCGATTGTTTCCAGGATTAAGATTTTGGGGAACATGAAGATTGATGAAAAAAGGCTTCCTCAGGATGCCAGGTTTAATTTTAAGGTCGGCGCAGAAGAGCTGGATTTGCGGCTTTCGACTATGCCTACTGCCCACGGCGAAAAAGTAGTCATGAGACTTCTAAAAAAAACCGGCGGCGTGCCGGATTTGCCGGAATTAGGCTTGCGCGGCAAGGCATTGCATAACCTTGAGGAAAATATTAAAAGACCGCATGGAATTATATTATTATGCGGACCGACGGGTTCCGGCAAAACCACTACTCTCTATGCAATCCTCTCAAAACTCAATTCGGCACAGGTAAATATCTTAACTTTGGAGGACCCAGTTGAATATCAGATCGTGGGTGTTAATCAGGTGCAGATCAATACACAGGCAGGGTTAACGTTTGCTTCAGGGCTTAGATCATTCTTGAGACAAGACCCTAACATTATCATGGTGGGAGAAGTTAGAGATGCTGAAACAACTGATTTGGCTATTCAAGCGTCATTGACAGGACACTTGGTATTTTCGACTTTGCATACTAACGATTCTGCAGGTGCTTTACCAAGGCTTTTGGATATGAGGGCCGAGTCGTATCTTATTGCATCGACTGTCACTTGCGTGGTTGGCCAACGGGTGGTCAGGAAAATCTGCTCAACTTGCCGCACGAGCAAAATTCCCCAAAAAGAAATTATTGAGAAAATGAAAGAGGTTTTGGACGGCCTTTTCGATTTTGAAAAGAATAAGAATTTAAAGCTTTATGAAGGTCGCGGATGTAAAGAATGCAACAACACGGGATATCTGGGAAGAATCGGCATATTTGAAGTTTTGGTGGTTTCCGAGAAAATCGCCAAGATGATTATTGCCAGATCGCGCGCCCAGGATATTGCCAAACAAGCTGTTTCAGAAGGCATGATTACAATGCGCCAGGACGGGTTCTTGAAAGTTCTGGAGGGTATTACGACTGTTGAGGAGGTTTTGAGAGTAGCGGAGGAATAGAAATTTTGAATTTTAAATTTACAATTTTAAATGAAATCTTAATGTTAAAAATTAAAATTTTAAATATTGATTTTTAATTAAAAATTTATAATTGAGAACTATTTAGCTATGTCTATTCAGGAGTATTTAGAAATTGTTGTTAAAAAAGAGGCTTCTGATCTGCATATCGTGGCCGGATCGCCTGCAGTTATCAGAATAGACGGGGTTTTAATTCCGGTTTCCTCTGGACTTTTGACTCCTCAAGAAACAGAAAGCCTTATTTTTGAACTTGTATCCGAGGAGCAAAAAGAATTGCTTCTGGTAAACAAGGAGCTCGATTTTTCATTTGCTTTGGGGGATGTAGCCAGATTCCGGGTCAATGCCTATTTCCAAAAAGGTTATATCTCTGGGGCCTTAAGATTAATTCCTTCCTATATTAAAACCATAGAGGAGCTGAACCTGCCAAGGATTTGCCACAATTTTGCCAAACTCAAACAGGGTTTCATTCTGGTGACCGGCCCGACCGGCCACGGCAAATCGACCACAATTGCTTCAATAATCAACGAGATTAACCAGACAAGGCCTGTGCATATTTTAACGATTGAGGATCCTATTGAGTACGTTTACCCCAAAGGCAAAGGATTGGTCTCGCAGCGGGAAATGCATCTGGACTCCCATTCTTGGGAGGTTTCCTTACGCTCGGCCTTGCGCGAGGATCCTGATGTTGTTCTGGTTGGTGAAATGCGTGATTACGAAACGATTGCCTCGGCGATCACCATTGCCGAAACCGGCCATTTGGTTTTTGCGACACTGCACACTAATTCGGCAGCGCAGTCAATTGACAGGGTGATTGACGTTTTTCCCGAAAACCAGCAGGCACAGGTCAAGATGCAGCTTGCTTCAACAATTGCCGGGATTATCTCAATGAGACTTTTGCCCCAAATAGGAGGCGGCAGACTTCCGGCAATCGAGGTGCTCTTGTCAACGGGAGCAGTAAGAACCGCCATTCGTGAAGGAAAGTCGCATTTAATTGACAATATAATTCAGACTTCCGGTGAGGAAGGAATGATTTTAATGGATGCTTCACTTGCCTATTTGGTCAAGGCCGGTAAAGTTGCTATGGATGTTGCCAGAGCGTATAGTATGCGGCCAAAGGAGTTTGACCGCATAGTTTCACAAGGCGCAGAAACCCAAGTTTAACCAGTCTATGTCCCTATATAAATTCACTGCCAAAGATCAAAGCGGAAAAAATGTGACCGGTGAAGTTGAGGCCTTTGACGAAAAAGCTCTTGTTGCCACTCTTCGTTCAGAAAGTCTTATTCCAATTAGTATTACTCTTCACGGCACAGGGAAATTCAAATTCCAGACAACCGTACCAAAATTTGGCGGCGGCGTTTCCTATTCTGAAATTGTCAGTTTCACCAGACAGCTTTCGACGATGATTTCAGCGGGTCTGCCGATTGCCGACGCTTTAGTTATTTTGGAAAAGCAGACAAAAAGCCAAAAATTTCAAAAAGTTTTATCCTCAGTCGTTGCCGATGTTGAAGGCGGGACGTCACTTTCTTCAGCTTTTGCCAAACACACAAAAGCTTTCGATGAAGTTTATGTGAGATTGATTGAGGCAGGTGAGACTGGAGGAGTCCTGGATAAGATTCTTTCAAAACTTGCCGACACCATGGAAAAGGAAAAGGAATTCAAAGCCAAAACGCGCGGTGCATTTATTTACCCGATAATCGTTATTGCCGTTATGCTTGTGGTTATTTCTATAATGCTTATTTTTGTGATTCCTAAATTAACCGGCATTTATGAGGAAATCGGTGCCGAGCTTCCCCTGCCGACGCGCATTTTAATTGCCGCATCGGATTTTGTCAGAAGTTTCTGGTGGCTTTTGATACTTCTTGCGGTTTCGGCAATCTGGGGAATTAAAAACTTTGCCAAGACGCAGGCAGGTGCTCCTATCATGTCGAAGTTTATACTAGCCTTGCCTATTTGGGGCAAAATAAGAAAATCGCTGGTTTTGTCGCAATTTACAAGGACATTAGGTCTTCTTCTAGGGGCCGGCATTCCGATAATTACGGCTTTAAAGGTTGTTGCCGACATTTTGGCAAGTCCGGTTTTTGAAGAAGGGATTCACGTAGCAATCGATAAAGTAGAACGCGGCTCCCCCCTTTACATACCCTTGGCGGAAAACCCGGCGTTTCCGCCGATATTGAGCCAAATGCTCAGGGTTGGCGAGGAAACAGGCAAGGTAGATGAAATCCTGCAAAGACTCTCCGTATATTTTGAAGCAGAAAGCGAAAACTTAATCAGAAACTTAACCACAGCCCTTGAGCCGGTAATCTTGGTGTTTCTGGGTGTTGGGGTTGGAGTTTTGGTTCTTTCGATAATCCTGCCAATTTACAACCTGACAGCACAATTCTGAGGAATTTTCAATTTTCAATTTAAAATTTGAATTGAATTTGAAATGAATAAAACTTCTAGTAAAAAATACGATTTAGAAGAACGGACGGCAAAATTTGCAGAGAAAATTATTGAGCTTGCCAAAAAAGCTCCAAAAAATGTTGTTACAATCCCCATAATCAATCAATTAGTCAAATCCGGTACGAGCATCGGAGCTAATTACTGCGAAGCCAACGGAGCAAGCAGTAAAAGAGATTTCACAAATAAGATATTTATTTGCAAAAAGGAATCAAAGGAAACAAAATATTGGTTGCGGATGTTGGCGAAAGCTGTTGAAGAACTAAAAGGTGAATGTCAAGATTTATGGAGAGAAGCGCAAGAATATACTCTGATTTTTTCCAAAATAGCGGCAAATTTAAAAGCTGGAAATAAAATTTAAAAATTAAAGATTTAAAAATTCATTAAAAATTAAAAATTAAAAATTTCAAATTTAGATAGTGTTTCATGTTAAATGCTTGACAACCGGAAACCAAATACCCAATACTGGTTTTATATATAAAAATTAAAAGAATTATGAAGGGAGGTGAAACCTAATCTAATGATTTTAAAATCTGCCCAAAAAAAGCTTAAGGGTTTCACCTTAATTGAACTTCTAATCGTTATTGCAATTTTAGGAATACTGGCGGCAGCAGTACTGGTTGCTATTAATCCGGGTAAAAGAACAAGGCAAGCTCAAGATGCACAAAGAAAGAACGATATTGGAGCCTTGGCAACAGAAATTCAAGGTTACTATACTGCACCAGGTGCTGGCACTTACCCTGCTTCTCTTGAAGTGTTGACAGAGCAAGGTTACTTAAAGCAAATGCCCCTTGATCCGACAACTAGCGCCAAATATCTTTACGCAACTGGTGGAAGTGCTACTGAGGCATCTGTCTATGCCACGCTTGCCGAACCTACTGGCGCGGGAATCAAATTGTGGTGCTATCAGTCTACATCGGGAAGAGCTGCGGAAGTGACAACTGGATCATGCGCACCGTAGATTTATAGTAATGGTTTGAAAATTGAGAGCACAACATAAGTTGGTTGTGCTTATGTATTCATGACTACAAAAATTTGGTGATTTGAGGCGCTAGATTTTTGCAGATTCTTTTGAAAATCAGGTAGATAGTGAAGATAATTCCAAATATCGCAAAACCCTTAATCATAGTGAGTGCGATATTAATGATTTCTATGCTGAAAACGTAAACAGTTCCGAAAAAACCTCCAGCACCAAGATAAAAAGAATAGATTTCGGGGTATTTCCAGTCCCAGAGAAATGTGGCTTTGTGGCTTTCCTCCACGGGAAGAAATCTAGTCTGAATTTGGTACCAGGAAAAGTCGGCGACTGTTGAGCCTAGAAAATGAACAAATATAGAGAAGAAGGCAACCAGAAAAAATGTCGCCTTAAATATTTTGTTTTGCCACATCTTATTAATCTTGATAACGGGAGCAAGAAGCAATATCAGAAACGGCGTGATGTCGGCAAGCATTCTTGGTCCATAAGACCAGCCCCCATGCCAATCACTCCAGCTTGCAATAGATAGTACATAGAGCCCTACAAGGACAGAGAAAAATCTCATAGCCTTGATTTTTTTCCTGAAGGTCAGTAGTGACCCCAATAAAGAAAAAAGGAATATTGGGGAATAAACAAAAAGCCCTTTGCTAGGTGCAATCAAAAGTCCTAAAAATCCGGCCAGATATGAACTATTAAGCTTTGCAATTTCTCCCCACGCCTCGTATTTGTAGAAGAAGATATTGCCGGGATAAGTGATTTGGTACCAAACGAAAAAAAATATTGCAGGTAAAGTTAGCAGCAGGAATTTGAAAGCAGATTTTCTTTCGAATATTAAAAAATATACTAAAAAAATTAGTGTGATAAATACATTGGCAAAGCGGGCAATTGTGGCAAATCCCAAAAAAAGGCCGGTTGCCGGAAGTAAATGTTTTTTCTTTTGTCCGAGAATGAAAAAATATATGGTTATTGCTAAAAACATTTGACTTGCCCCGTGTTGCCAGAGAGACTGGCTTGAGATTGACAGAGTGGATGTTCCTAGAGCGTATAAAAGGGTCAAAAGAAGTGCTTTTTCTTTTTTTAAAAATTGCTTGGCCGAAAGATAAACAAAAACTGTTGAGACTGCGGCAAAAAATGCAGCGCTGATTTTTCCCAGCGATAAGACGAGAGTTATGTTTTCATCAAGATTCAAATTTTCCAATGTTATACCCTTTAAAATTACGGGTATAAAATAAATAGGAGTTGCAAGTAAGCTTGAGAAAACTGGAAATGCCGAAAAATAACGGTTATTCTCGTGGATGACATAGTACGGGGGGTCGCTCATATTAGGGTTTTGAGGAAGGATTTTGTTTATTGCTGGAAAGGTTTTTTCAACATTGAAGCCATTTCCCCTAATCAACGACACTGGAAGATAAGTTGCCACAACAGTGTCGGTTAAGACATAGATCCTGGAAGTGCCGATATAGAAAAGCAGAAAGAAAAGAAAGATAATAACAGGTTTGAAAAACATAGTAATTTTCTCTAAATATAAAGTAAAGACGGGAGAAATGCCACTTGGCATTGTATACTGATTTTGACAAGAGATTTGATGGGTTTTACCGGGTTTTTGCTTTTTTTATTCTTATCTATAATTTACTCTTTGGGTGTTTCTTCTTCGGTATATGGAGGAGATAGCGGAGATATAATTCTTGCTTCCTGGTTTGGGGGGGTTGCCCATCCGCCTGGATATCCTCTTAATACGATGATCGGTTGGGTTTTTACCCACTTACCTTATAGTGCTAGCGTGGCATTTAAGGCAAATTTAATGGCTGCTTTTTTGATGGCTGCATCCATAAGTTTATTGTTTTTGATAGTAGAAAAGCTTACCAAGAATTTTTTTGTGAGTTTATCGGTGTCTTTAATTTTGGCTTTTACTCCCTTGTTTTGGTTGTATGCTCACATTATTGAGGTTTTTCAATTAAATATACTGCTAGTTGCTATCTCTTTTTACTTTTTAGTCTCCTGGCGCCAGTCTGTGCTTATAAAAAAAGTTAATGGAATTCATCTAAAGTTGGCCTTTTTGTTTATCGGTTTTGCCTTTTTTCATCACCAGACTTCCGTTTTACTTTTTCCAGCCTATGCATTTTTGATTTTTAAAACTGATAAAAAAATTATTAAAAATCGCAAGCTTATTGCGAGCTTGGTCGGATTCTTTACCCTGGGATTTTTGCCATATTTATTTATTCCTTTTGCGGCATTGCGCAAAACTCCAATAAATTGGGATGATCCGGTTAGCTTAAGTAATTTTATTCGTTTAATAACTCGTGGTGACTATGGAACTTTTCTTGCAGCAATTCACACAGCGGGGTCCGAACTTAAACCACGTTTAATCCAGCTTGTAGACTTCTTTCTTTTTGTAAAGTCGGACTTTTCTATTGCAGGTATCATATTGCTTGCCATAGGTGCAGCTTACACCCTTTTAAAGGAGAGAATATTTTTTTATTTTGTTTTAATCTTAGCTTTTTTGACCGGGCCATTTTTTTTGTTTTATGCAAGTTTCCCGCTGGTTAATGATTTTTATTTTGGATTATGGGAAAGGTTTGCACTTCTTCCTTATTTTATGTTAAGTATTTATCTTGGTTTTGGTCTGAGAGTAATTTACAATTTGACCACAGATTTATATACAAAGAGTATAAAAACAAGGTTACTTAGCAAGAATTCTAGGAATCTATTAATAGGCGGGCTTTTATTATTTTTCCCTTTATATTTAGTAACTGTTAATTACCCAAAGGCTGATCTTTCAAAGTTTTCCATAGGAGATTGGTTAGGTTATGATACTTTGGCTTCGGCTGAGCCAAATTCTATCCTCTTTATTTATAACGACACGGTGACCTTCAATTCGCAATACATTTATTATTCTCAAAACAATCCGGACAATATTAAACTGATTTTGGCAGGTCGTCTAAGAAACCTGGAATATAGAAAACAAGTTGTGAGATCTTTTGCCGATTTAAAATACCCTGACGATTTTTTGGAGAGTAGTGAGGCTGACGGTTCTAAATATATTATTGAATTAATTCATTCAAACATTGACTTGTATCCGATTTATTCCACCGATTATTTGCCTCAGATTAATGGCTATAAGTGGATGACAGTTGGTCTTGCCAGTAAACTTGTGAAGTCAGACAGCTACAGCAAAGATATGCTTATTGGCGAAAACATCTCTGTCTACAACGAATTTAAGTACAAGGATTTTAAAAGTAGTTTGGGTTACAAGCACTATATCACTTCGCATATACAGGGCAATTATTATAATTCCTTGATAAAACTTATTGATGAGCTTTTGGAAAATGGGCAGGAAGATGAGGCTAACATTTATCTTGATAAAGCAACTAGTCTTTTACCTGAGGCTAAGGGTGCGTATGTGAGACTTGGTAATATTTATTTCAAAAATGAAAAGTGTGCAGAAGCAAAAGACAATTTTGAGAAAGCTTTATCTATCGACAAACGTGATTGGCGGCTTGCAGAAATTCTATCCGATATTTATGGTAAGTGTTTAAACGATGGTGTAAATGCAAAAAAATATTTCGACGTCGCAAAAGAACTAAAAGAAAAAATCGATTCGGGTGACAAAATTTAGTAGAAATTTTTCATCTTAAGGAATTTAAAAACTCCAATTACTAAGACTAACGAGAGGAAACTAACAAGTAGGCCTATTTTGATGTTCGTTGGTGTATATACATATTCGATTTTGTGATTACCTGCCGGTACGATGACAGCTCTGGAATTGATATTGGCTGGAAGAATTTCTGTTTCCTGTCCGTCTATATATGCTTTCCAACCGGGGTAATAAGAGTCTGATAAGACAACGAGAGATTTTTGGTTTAATTTTGCTTGCAATTCAACTCGCGTATTATCGCTCAGTGCAATTTCAACCTCCCCTCTTATTTCTTGATCAGAATTAAGTAGGTCGACATATTCCTCTAAAACCACTTTTTTTAATATGTCAGCATCTTTCTTTTCCAGAATTCCTCTAAATTCTCCAATTGTTGTTGCTATCTGATAGTCTGTTGCGATATAAACACGGGAAGCTTCCTTTGGGTTCTTGTAAAGGTAGAGACTATGGTCTTTGAAATTTACCCGGTCAACCAGTTCCCAATGGCTTGAATCTAAAGGTTTAGTTGTGGTTAGATATCCTACGTTATTTACGTCTAGGAGTTTTTCTCCTATTGTGCTTATTGTTAAAGACCCGTCTTTTTTGACAAAAGATCCATCAATAAAAGAAGTAACAATTTCGCTTCGCCTTGGCTTCATACCTGCATAAGCTTTTTGTTGTGAAACATCAGAAAGTATATTAGAATTTTCCGCAAGAGAATTTTTGAGGAAGTTGTAATAGGCGTAATTATCCTTTTGCCATCCGACTTTTACGAATATATCAGTCCATTCCCGCTCTATGCCAGTAGAGAAAAGTCTTGTGTTTTTGTCAATTTTTTCAGTAAATATTGAAGGTTTTAAAACCTCATCTTTTGATTCTATAAGATGGTAGTTGAACCAAACTCTGAAAATATCTACTGTAGCTAAAGCCACTAGGCCAAATATTAAGATTGACCGAATAAGCATGGATTTTTTGAGTGGAATTTTATCTAAACTTAGTCCTGCCAGAATACTTGCCGATATGAATGTAAACATCAAAAATCTGGAGGGTATTCTAAATAGAGAAAAAGGCGGGAATGAGAATACGGGGTGGAGTGGAGCAGTACTTCCCAGGGATAGTACAGTTCCCAGTAGCCCAAAAGAAATCAAAAAAACAATTAAGTTTTTGCCCTTTCCTTTTTTGGATTTAATTGCGATTGATGCGCATAATGTTAGAATAAGGACTAGCTGAATAAGCCCGAAGTAGGTTGAATTTTCCCAGAAAATTCCCCATCCTCCTGTTTGAAACGAAGGGTAGGTTCCTTTTTTTGGATTTCCCTGAATAAAAGGATTAAATATGGTCAGAACATCTGAAGGTTTATAAGAAAACTCGCTTAAAATTTTTTGTGGTGTGATGGTAACTGTTCTTCTTGCTTCCTGAGTTAGTCTGAGAGAGGCTGCAATTTGTACAGATGAGATTGCCAAGCCCAATAAGACAAAAAAAACAAAAACAAAAAAAATCCTTACATTAAATGCTATATCTTTTCCAGCATGAACTAGTTTAAATATGAAAAATATGAAGCCAGCTGTTAATGAGTATGCAGTTATTTGCTGGAAACCTGTAAAAACTTGCATGGCTATAACCAATGATAGGAACATTAAATATCTGTATTTCTTGGTCTCGAAAAATTCGTTAATAAAGTACAGAATCCAAGGGAATAAAGATAATGTTTGGATGAAATTATAGTGATGGATCTGGAGTACCATCATTGGACTGAATGAAAAAGTTAGTGCAGCGAGTGTAGAACCAACCTTGCTAATTTTGAACGACCTTGCAAGAAGATAAGTTCCAAATGCTGATATTAAAAATGTAAAGACGTATCCTAGACTAAATGCGAGCCAAAAAGGAAAAATGACGAAAAGTATAATATTGGGTGGATATAGAGCACCTACCTGTCCCTCATCAAAAAGAGGAAATCCCTGTCCCATTTTAGGTTCCCATAACGGAAGTGCGAAGTTTCTGAGAGATTCTGCCAAAATGGATTTAATTGGGATGTTGAAGTGAATCAAGTCGCTTCGGCCATAATCAGGGGTTATATAGATTGAAGGTTCTGGGAAGAATAATCGAGAATGAAACGCGAATACCACAAGCGTAATTACTAATATAGGCCAGTATTTTTCTAGAAATTTCTTGAACATTCCAGTTTTAAAATCCATTATAAACTTCCCTTATCTCTTGTCACCCATATTTTCATTGGTTATCCTTAATCAGTGATTTTTTTCTTGATTCTCTTCTTCATTCTAGGCTCTGCAATCGGCAGCTTTTTGAATGTGGTGATTGATAGGACTATAAGGCGAGAAACCCTTTTGGGAAGATCTTACTGCGACAATTGTCATGCGACTTTAAAGACAGTTGATCTTATTCCCATTTTTAGTTTCGTTGGTTTGGGTGGCAGGTGCCGGGTTTGCAAAAAGCCCGTTTCCTGGCAATACCCGATTGTTGAGGCTATTGCCGGTATTCTGTTTGTCCTTTCGTTTTTGACTCTGAGTACTGCGGGAAATCTGGCGATTGCTTCTTTGTTATTTAATTTTTTCCTTGTATCCATTCTGATTATAGTTGCGGAGGTTGATATTAAGTTCTCACTTATCCCGACAAGTTTTGTTTATCTGGCCTCATTGATTGCGCTTTTATATAACTTTATCTTTTTGAACCAGGATGCCTTTGTTCAAAATGTCGGTACTGCGTTTCTGGCGGCTTTAGTTTTTGGGCTGATAGTTCTTGTTACGCGCGGTAAAGGTATGGGTACAGGAGACATAACGCTTGCATTTTTAATGGGTTTGGTTTTGGGATTTGCCCAAACTCTCCTTGCTGTTTTTCTAGCTTTCTTTTTTGGAGCATTGGTTTCGGTTTTTTTGATTATTCTTGGAAAAAAGCACTTCGGTCAGACTATACCATTTGCCCCGTTTTTGGTTCTGGGCTTCCTGCTTAGTTTGTTTTGGGGTACGCAGATTCTCCGGTGGTATTTAATGGTATATTGAAATTAATGCCCACGTGTGCGCGAACTGTCAACTGTCAACTGTCAACAATTAACCGCAAATTCAAAGGATTTACGCTTATCGAGCTCCTTGTAGTAATTACCCTTTTTGCTATTACTTCGACTTTGATAACCGCGTCATATGTCACATTTGAGAGAAACCAGAGAATCAGAAACGCAGCTCAGACGTTAAAAAATGATTTAAGATTTGCTCAGAACAAGGCGCTTGCGGGCGATAAAGGGGTCAATAGTGAATGTCCTGGAATCTCTACCCTTATTGGTTGGTATGTGGAATTTGATACCACACTATTAACATCATCTTACAGTTATACAGGGGCATGTAGGGCAACCGACGGATCAGAAACATATTTTAATACAAAAACCGTTAACTATCCTTCAGGGGTTACGCTTAATAACATGAAGGTGAGTACCACTCAACAAAGCGGAATTAAAAAGATTTTATTTAGGCCTCTTTTTACAAATATTTCGCTTCACAACTATGTTGCCGTCCCGCCGCAGTTTCTTAATAGTTCCGGAGAATTGATCAATACGGTAGTTTTAAACGGAGACATCACTATTGAACTTAAGGAGTCACAAACAGGAAACGTTAAAACTGTAACTGTGCGGCCTACGGGTGAAATAAGCGGAGGTCAGTAAAAATGACATTTAGATTAAGACTAAAAAACGCAAACTTTGGCGGTCAATCACTCGTTGAGGTTATAGTGAGTATCGGTATTGCAGTTATTTTGGCAATTTCTTTAATTACTACAAGTCTAATTACCCAGAAAAGCTCAAGGTCCGCGCGCAACAATAGCCAGGCAACCAAACTAGTTCAACAAACATTGGAACAGTTGAGAGTCTTTCGTGATCGTAACGGG
>Ga0209342_10000130_pt1 | contig 78054 bp, 53 predicted proteins | sample RifCSP16_2_FD_184023 | JGI IMG/M metagenome (GOLD analysis project Ga0209342, IMG submission 184023) | Soil microbial communities from Rifle, Colorado - Rifle CSP2_sed 16_2 (SPAdes) (version 2) | ecosystem: Environmental > Terrestrial > Deep subsurface > Rock core/Sediment | place: Rifle... | reverse complement strand
ACAGCGGCTTCTCGGTATAGAGGTACACCCGGTACGGGTCGGAGAAGTATTCAGTTGGGACACCGAACTCGTAGCCCTCGATGCCGCTCGACCAATCGTTGAGCGTCACGCCGAACGTCCGCTCCGCGTCGAGCGCGCCGGGGGCCCCGACGATGGCATACTTGATCTCGAACGGATCGCGCTTCTCGAGCCAATCGACGGTGAATAGGCCCTCCGGGTTCGTCCGTCCGCCGCCGATATCCGAGAACTGCGCGTTGCGCAGCGCCACCGGTGCGCCGCTCAGCGGCTGCCCGGATTGCAGATCGGTGGCCCACACAAGCGCCTCGCGCTCGGCGGTCTTGAACGTGACGTTCGCCGTCGAGACGATCAGGAGATGCCGCGACGTGCCGCTGAAGTCGATGATCGGCTGCTCCGGCGCAGACACGCGAAGGAAATAGATGCCGGGCGCGAGCGCCCCGCCCGCCTGCGTTCCCTCAGCCTGCCCTCGCCCGCTGTCTGCGGGGGTTCCTTGAGTTCCCTCAGTTCCTTCAGTTCCCTCAACGACCTCGCCCTCCGGCGGGGCAACCAGCGGGATACGCTTGAGGCCGAGTTCGTTGAGCGACGCTTCGACCGGGATCGACCAGGCGCGGATCGGATCGCTCGACACCGGAACCGGACGCTCCCACAACTGCCACGACTCCGGCCCGGTCAGCCGCGCGAACTCTTCCGGCGATACCGGATAGAGCGCGAAATCCAGTTGCGAGACGTTGCGGTACGAGGCGTATACGACCGTGTCGGTGTACGCGCTGTACACGCCGAAGCGACCCGGAACGTTCAGACGCGCCTCCGGGCTGAGCGCGCGCGTCTCGAAGTGCACGACCTGATCCGCGCCGAGCGTGCCGCCCCACGGATCGGCCACCTCGCCCGCGATCGTCACCGTGAAAGGTGACGACGGCCCGGCGCTGAACGCGTACACGTAGCGATTGTCGTAGCTGGAGTAGTACGTATAGACGTCGGTCAGCGACACCGGCGGCGTGGCGAAGATGTTCGGCCACAGCGTCTTTTCGTCGACCGGGGCGCTGAAATACACCTCGAACGCGGTGTAGGGATCGACGCCGGTTTGCCCGTCGCGCGGGCTGGTGCGGACGACGCGCAGCTCAGGCACGGTGCGGAATTGCCACGTGGTGTCGAGTTCGGTCGCGCTGCCGCCGCCGATCGCCTGCGCGCCTGCCGCGACCTGCGCCGTGTACAGCCTGTCGCGGCTGAGCAGTTGCGTGGGCGTGAACACCATCGTCGCTTCGCCCGGCCAGTCGAATTCGCCCGCCACGCCCGCCCCAGACTCACCGGTCAGTGAGAATGCCGCCTGCGCCGATTCGCGGTCCATCGCCTGGTTGAACTGCACCCGGATCGCGCGATCGAGCCACACATTCGTCTCCGATTCGCCCGGCTCGGTCGCCAGCACGAACGGCGGCTGCGTCGAGAATGACCATGCGTAGTCCTGAGGCAGTATCGCGCCGGAGGGATCGCTCAACCCGGCGGCGACCTTCGCCGTGTAAGTCGTCCCAGCCTGCAGCAGTCCTTCGGAATGGAACACGTAAATCGAAGTGTTCAGCCACTCGCCCGATCCTTCGATCGGCGGATCGAACGTCACCGGCTGAGGCAGGTTGCGCTGATTGGAGATCGAGGTTAATGGAACGACCGGCCGGTTGAACATCACCGTGACGTCGCTGTCGATCGCTATATCCTCCGCGTCGGGCGCGGGGACGACCTGCGTCACTTCGAGATAGCCGACCGCCTTGAACTTGAAGAGCAGCTCTTCGGCCAGGTTTTTGCCGTTCGTCGCCAGGGCGCTGGCCGCAACCTTGACCTCGTACGTGGCGTCGCGCTCGAACCCTTCGCCGGCAGGAACAACTTCGAGCCGCGTGTCGTCGTCACGCCATTCGACGGTATACGGCACGCCGGGCGTGATCGTCAGTGCTTTCTCGGTCGACTCGCGATCCATCGGCTTGTCAAATACCAGCACGATCGGCGCGGTGGCCCCCTGTTCCTCGCCGCGCTCCGGCGCACGGTCCACGACGACCGGCGGCAGCTCAGCCGTGAGCGAAGGCGGCGGTTGATTGGACAGCAGGGCGAGGGCGCCGATGGCGACGACGCCCACGGCGGCGATGAGCGCCACGATCAGGAGAGCGCGATTGCGTGAGCCTCGCGCTGCCGGACTGGGAGGCTCAATGGAAGCAGTGGTCATGCGAATGTCCCCCTTTGTGTCCGCACGATGGCGCGCCCCACCGTCTGTCCGCTCATCGTGCAGTGCACGGCGATTGTAACGCCCATACAGGCTTGTGGCAAGAAGGCAGTGCCCGCGCTGGCGAGTCCTGCATATAAGACACCTGTATCGTCGCATTCGTTCGAGCGGATCGCCCGACGTTTGCCCGACGCAAACACGACGCTCTCTAGGCGGTAATGCAGACCTGCCAGGTCTTCGAGGCCTGGCAGGTCTGCTATCCGTTGGCGGGCATGGGGATGCCCTGCCTACTGGATGGCAAAGGACATCTGCACCTGCATGCTCACCTCGAGCTGGCCCGGCTCGATGGACACCCCGCCGCCGCCGCCCATTGCACGCTCCATGACGATCGGCACAGGCCCGCCGATGACCTCGCTGACGAGCACCACCTCGCCCAGCTCGACGCCGCTCAGTTGGGCCAGGCTCTCCGCGCGCGCTTTCGCGTCGGCCACGGCCTTCTCGCGGGCTTCCATCTCGAGCGCCGAAGTGTCTTCGATGCTGAAGCTCACGCCGGAGATATTATTCGCGCCGGCCTCCACCGCCTCGCTCAGGATCGCGCCGACTTTCGAGAGGGCGCGGATCTTCACAGACAGGCTATTGCTGACGTGGTAGATGTACTCGCCGGTAGGCTGGCCTTTCTCCGGATCATATCGCTGCTCGGCCCACAGGCTGTAGTACGCTGTTTGGATGTCTTTCATATCGATGCCTGCGGCCGTCAAAGCCTCGACGACTGTCTTCATGCGTTCTTCGTTCTCGCGCGTCGCGTCTTCGGGCGAGGCCGATTGTGTCTCAACGCCGATCTGCGCCGTCGCCACGTCGGGGGATGCCGAGGCCGAGCCGGTGCCGACGGCCGTGATGGTGCGTGGCGAGCCGGTTTCGCTCGCCTGAGTCGATGTCGCCGACGCATTCGCTATCGCGCTGAGAATGACGCCCGCGACGATGGCCAGCACAGTGAGACCACCGACCAGGAAATACCACTTGCTGCTGCTGTTGAACATTGTTCCCTCCATCACGCACTGCAAGTGCGTTCAGATTTCTACCTTGAGACGATACGGACTGTGTTCAAGTTCCCTTTCCCAAAACATATTTCACGATGTCAAAATTATGTTACATTAATATATGAATTCGGTATGGTATTTGTCTAAATCGACTAAACTCCTACTCACTACCAAAGCCTGCCATGATATACTCTTGTGTAATTCAGGCGCTCTGACGGGCGCAACAAGACCGCACGTGTTATGAGACATAAAATCCTGGTTGTCGACGACGACGCGACCATCCGCACGGCGTTAGAAGTCTTCCTGCGGGAGTCCGGCTACGAACCGTACACTGCCGCCAACGCCACCGAAGGTCTGCGCCTCCTGTACAGCGAGCATCCAGCCATAGTCCTGCTCGACATCATGCTGCCGGGTATGGACGGCTGGGAAATGGCGACGCGCATTCGCGAGTTATCGGACGTGCCACTCATCATCATCAGCGGCCGGTCTGACGAAGCCGACAAGCTGCGCGGGTTCCGGCTCGGCGCAGACGACTACGTCACCAAGCCGTTCAGCCTGATCGAGCTGGGCGCGCGCATTGGGGCCGTGTTGGCCCGCGCCGAGAAGTTCGCGCGCGCCCGCGAGCGCCGGCAGTTCACCTTCGACGATTTGACCGTCGACCTCGATCGGCATCGCGTCACGCGCGGCGACAAGATCATCAATCTGACGCCGACCGAATTTCGACTGCTGCAGGTCTTGATAGAGAAAGCTGGCGACGCAGTCTCGGAGGAGTATCTGCACCAGGAGGTATGGGGCGGCGCGCAGAAGCCGGGCGCCGGATACGTGCGGCGCTACATCTGGTTCCTGCGCCAAAAGATCGAGCGCGATCCGGCCCACCCCGACTTGATCCACACCGTGCGGAAGTACGGATACCGCTTTGGGCCTCTATAGGCCGAAGTCTCGCACGGCCATATCTGCGATCGTTCGCCCGATGCTGAGGGAGGCCGTCGCCGCTGGCGATGGCGCGTTCAGGACGTGAATCATCCGGTCGGCTTCGACGATGCGGAAGTCGTCCACGAGCGACCCTCCCGGCCCGAGCGCCTGCGCACGGACTCCGGCGCCGGCCGGGCGCACGTCCTCGAAGCGCAGTTCGGGTATCAGGCGCTGCAGCGCCTTGACGAACGCCTGCTTGCTGAGCGAGCGATAGAACTCGCCCAGCCCCGTGCGCCAGTAGCGGCGCGCCATGCGCCAGAACCCGCCATAGCCGAACAGGCTCAGCGTGTCACGCGCCGAGAAGCTCGATCGCCGATAGCCCTCACGCCTGAAGGCGAGGACGGCATTCGGGCCGGCTTCGACGCCGCCGTGGATCATCCGCGTGAAGTGGACGCCGAGGAAGGGAAAGCGGGGGTCGGGGACAGGGTAGATAAGATTCCGCACAAGAGATTGGCGATTGGAGATTAGCTCGTAATACTCGCCACGGAAGGGAATGATTTGCAGGCCGGGATCGAGGCCGCACATGCGCGCGATACGATCCGACTGCAGGCCGCCGCAGTTGATCAGATAGCGGCAGTGCACCGTCCCGTTATCGGTTTCGAGCGCAAGCGCGTCTGCCGCGCCGTGGAATTGCCGCACCCGCGAGCGCAGACACACTTCCCCGCCCGCTCGCCACACCAGGCTGGCGACCGTGTGGGCGACCTGGACGTAATCGACAATGCCCGTCTCGGGGACGTGCAGCCCGGCGATGCCCCCCGCGTGCGGCTCGTAATCCCGAATCTCTTCTCCACGCAGTCGCCGAATTCCTGTTAGTCCGTTCGCCCGACCGCGCCGCTCCAGCTCGTCGAGCGCAGGCAACTCGTTTTCGCGCGTCGCCACGACGATCTTGCCGCAGCGCTCGTGCGCGACGCCGTGCTCCTGGCAGAATCGATACAGTGCCTCCCGGCCTTCGACGCAGTTGCGCGCCTTGAGCGAGCCGGGCCTGTAGTACAGGCCGGAGTGGATCACGCCGCTGTTGTGGCCAGTCTGGTGCGCCGCCAGTTGCGCTTCGGCTTCGAGCACGACGAGCGAGACACGGACGCGCGACGCCAGCGCCATCGCCGTCGCCAAGCCGACGATTCCGCCCCCGATGACAGCCACGTCGAATGGATGCGAAGTCATGGCGCCGGGGAAGCCAAAGCCATGCGGCGCTCGCACCACTGTGCGAGCACGTCAATCCACCTGGGATGATCGTTGAGACAGGGGATCAACCGGAACTCGAGGCCGCCGGCGCCGAGGAAGGCCTCGCGGCCGTCAATGCCGATCTCCTCCAGCGTTTCGAGGCAATCGCTGACGAATGCCGGGCAGATGAGGAGGAGCTTCTTGACGCCGATGGAAGCCAGGCGAGCCAATTCGGCGTCCGTGGCGGGCAGCAGCCACCTGTCACGGCCGAGCCGCGATTGAAAAGCAACCGAGTATTTCCCCTCGGGCACGCCGGCTCGACGCACGAATGCCTGCGTCGTCCTGAACACCTGGGCGCGGTAGCACGTCGCGTGCGCCGGCGATGCGACGGCGCAGCAATCGGGAACGGCGAGGCAGTGCTTCCCGGTCGGATCCGTTTTTCGCAGATGCCGCTCCGGCAGGCCGTGGTAACTGAACAGCAGATGGTCGAAACCTTCGGCTAGGTGATCTCGCGCGCTGGCGGCCAGCGCGTCGATGTACAGCGGATCGTCGTAAAAGGGCGGCAGGACGTCGAGCGAGGTCTCGGGACTGAGGCGCGACAGTGTCTGGCGAACGGCTGCGACGATCGACTCGTACGTCGACATGGCGTAGTGCGGAAACAGCGGCACCAACAGGAGCCGGTTGACGCGGCGGTCGAGCAGTTCCTGCAGACCCTGTTGAATCGAGGGATGGCCGTAGCGCATCGCCAGGGCGACCGGCGCGTCGATGCGGTCCTGGAGTTTCTGCTGCACACGCCGGCTGATGGCGATCAGCGGCGATCCCTCGTCCCACCAGATCGAGCGATACGCCTCGGCGGAATGTCTGGATCGGGAGGGCAGGATGAAGAGGCTGACGATGAGCCGCCGGATCGGATAGGGGAAGTCCAGCACCCGCCCATCCATCAGGAACTCGTCGAGATACGCGCGTACATCCTCGACGGAGGGAGAATCGGGTGAGCCTGTGTTAACTAGAAGAATGCCTGTCGTCACCGCGATCGAGCTGCCTTCTTGAACGGATTCAGCCTGCCGCCCAGGGTGCGGATTCTGCCGGTCACCGATTCGACCGTTCCGACGCCAGCCTTCTTCGCGGCGGCCAGGATAGCCTTTGAGACGACCATTGCCGATGAGCTGACAATCGCGCCCAGCATAGACGCTGCAGCAACACTCGCATACCGGCGCACGGCTCTTCGATCGAACGTCGTCAGCGAAGCGCAGTATCGTTGGCCGATCACGCCAACCCGTAGAGTCAAGAACGCGTTCGCCGTTCCCTCCAGAATGGATTGCGTCACGAGCGTGGCGACCATGCTCATGCCGGGCGCTGCGCTTGCCAGCGAACCGCCGAGCGCAGAAGCCATCACCGGCTCCACTTGTTCGCTGATGTCCAGGTCCTCGATCTCGCTGACCAGGAAGGCAGTCGCGCCGATGTTGGCGTAAAGTTGAATCAGCTCGCGCAAGGACGGGCGTTGATAGTACAGGTGGGCCAATTGCCAGACCATGCGCGACTGGGCGATGAGCACCATCAGTGCGTCGAGCCGGCCATTTTGCGATATCGCCGTACTCACAAACACGGTCGACGCGGTCGCTTTGATGATCTGGCTGGCCTGTTCGTCCAGAACGTTGAGCGCGGCTTCGATGCCAGCGCGGTCATTGAGTTGCAGATCCCGACCGACGAGATGCGGATTGGTCGCCAACCGCGCGCCGAGTCGTTTCAGATACGTTTGGAACTCCGGGGACTGGTCGTCGGCAGGAGGCCGGATGGCTCGAGGCAAGCGGGCGAACATCACGATCGGAACGAGCACGACCAGCGCGTAGATCATCAGCAGGCCGTAGAGAACAACCTGCCCAAATACCGGACTGACCGTGTTCGCCAGCGCGACGACCTGGGCCGTCTGATTGACGACGAAGACGACAGAACAGAGGAGAACGAAAACGCTGGCGAACAACGCGAGACGTGCGAGTTGTAACTTCACTCGTATTTTCCTGGTGACGGACTTACATTAAGCTACCTGATTGGTCAGTCTACTCATCTGCTTCTGCAGCTTGGCGCAAGGCCAAAAATGCCTCTTTAAGTGGTTGACTCACTGCGCTATCAGGTTCAGCCAGTACCAATGCTTGATATGCGTCTAAGTACGCAATCCGCAGACGATGAAACAAGTGAAGAAAATGGCGCAGAAACCCAACGCAATCCAAGATAGCGATCTCGGTGCCACCAGTACGCTCGTAAGCTTCTGCCGCGTATGCTTTCACGGCATCGTCAATAACGTCCGTTGTGATGAAGATGTAGTTATGAATTCGCTCTGTTACAGAGGCTATCTTTTGAAGCGCCCGATCAATGTCGTCAATGGTAACGCGCTTCATCTTCATTTCGTAAGCAGTCACGACTTGATCGTCGTTGACAAGGCAGATCTCGACATCGCCTAACGCGCCGGTTTGTTCATCAGCCGCGGTGTGCCGTTGTAACGGTAGTAGCCGTTCACCCAGTTTGTCACCTGCGGCACGATAGGCCGCGGCCACGATCAATACTGGCAAGCGACTTGAGTTTTTGCAATTGAGGTGCTGCTCGATCAGGTTCACGATAGCCTCAGACGAAAGTGGCACCGCGTCTTCCGAGTGTTGCAATCCAGCCAGGAGAGTTGCCATGCGCTGAGCTTTTTCTTCGCGCATGATCAGGAGGAGGCGTATCACCTCGGCCAACAAATCCTTCGCGGGCACTCGCCCCGCATGTACTTCATCCAATAGCTGCAGCGTGTCGACATAGAGTTGGCGAGGGCGTCCTACAATCTCGACGCTGGTTGTAAGCGTCTGATCGATGTTCCTCAGTGCAGGGGTCAAAAAAGCCGTTGTTGGATTGCAGGGCAAGCGATGTTCATTGATAAAGTGAGTGATGTAGGCTTCGTCGTAATGGCGACCGGAGAAGGCACCCCGATCACCTATCTCCGTGTAGGGTTTGCGCGGATCCACCTCTGGGCGATCAATCTTCGCCAAGAGACAGGCCATCAACAATCGCACGCCGGCCCGATTTCTGAGACAACGACAAACATATTCGGTGCGCTCCCGCACTCCCTTGTCCTTCACCAGCGGCTTTGAAAGGTTGGCGGACGCGCGCGCGAGCGCACGGTTGAGTATCTGGGATGGATCACCCATGCCGTCGTTCCAGAAGTCTCAGCATGCGCTTGCTCTGTTTGACAGGATCGTAGTTCGTCCATAGTGCTTCAGATCGCTTGCCTTTCGTCGAGTGAATCGTCTTCTCGGGTGCAATACTCTTCGTCCACTTGGATGCGGGGTAGAGTTCATCCATTAACTCACATCGGTAATTCGAGACCGCCACCATACCTTGCACGGAGTTCAGAACGCTAGCGAGTTCGCGGTGTTCATCATCTGACATTTCGTAGCCGTAAGCGCTGCGATCGCCGCGCGTGAGGTGAACATAGGGAGGATCGCAGTAAAACAACGTTTCAGGTGAGTCGTACAAGCGAATGACGTCTATCGCTGGCCGGTTCTCGATTTGCACTCGCAGCAGTCTTTCGGCAATTTCAGGAAGGTCCTGAACGCTGCCAAGCCACCGGCTCACGACCCCGCTCATCCCGGCGCGGCTCGTGTTTTTGCAATTGGCCCAGCGCCCTAAGCTGGCTGTCTGCGCCAAGCCAGTCCGTACCTGTCGGGCACGAACGAAGAATCGGCGCGCGCGCTCCAGTGGGCTAAGATCCGGGTCGATGACACAAGCAATGCTAAACTCCTCACGTGAGAATGGGGTAAGGCCAATCGCTTCAATCAGCCTGTCCTTTTCGTCTCGCAGCACGCGGAAGAAATTTGCGACCTCGCCGTCCAGATCGTTATACGTCTCGACAGGAGAGGGCGTGCGGTTAAGCAACACTGCCGCCGATCCTGCAAAAGGCTCGCAGTAATGATGGCAAGGCGGCAACAGAGGCAAGAGCCATTCCAGATGCGAGAACTTTCCCCCGTACCAACCAAAGGCGATCAGTTTCTTGGACTGCAATCTGGTTATCGGTGGCGGGGAAGTCTTTTTGGGTTTAGGATACGTCACAGTCGCGGCTGAATGAATTGCAGGCAAATTGCCTTGTTTGAGGCTTACGTCAGAGTTGCGTTCAGCCAATTTGCGTGATTTCCTCATTCGGAATTTCCTTAGTCCTCAAATAGCTGCGCCACGCTGACCGAGAACCCCGGCAGCACGTCGTCAATTCGCAATTCGCTAACTCGCAATTCGCCAATTCGCTGATTCGCCGACTCGCTGACTCGCCGGCTCGCTCACTCAATCCCCACAATCCTGAACACAATCTCCCCCGCCGGGGCCTGAACCGTGACCCTGTCGCCCACCATCTTGCCCATCAGCGCCTGTCCCAGCGGCGACACGTTGCTGATGCGGCCTTTCGTCGGATCGGCTTCCGCCGCGCCGACCATCAGGAACGTCTCCAGCTCGTCCAGCCCGTCTTCGCTGACGGTGATCTTCGACCCAATGCGCACGATGCCGCCGCTCTGCTCTTCAATCAGCACGACGTTGCGCAGCAGGGCCTGAATCGTCTTGATGCGGCCTTCCAGGAACGCCTGCTCTTCTTTGGCGTGAATGTAGTCGGCGTTCTCCGACAGGTCGCCCTGCCGGGTCGCCACGAACAGTCGGTCGGCGAGCTCCTTACGCTTTGTCGTCGACAGGTATTCCAGCTCTTCTTCCAGCCGGCGCTTGCCTTCCGGCGTCAGATAGTTCGGCTCACCATTCACGTTACCCATGTTGGTCACCACCCTCCTCCTCGACGAGCACGCGGCGCAGGACTTTGCCGACGAAGCTCTTCGGCAGCTCGCGCCGAAACTCGACCTCCCACGGCACCGCCCAGGCGTCCAGCCGTTGGCGGCACAGCGCGATCAGCTCGTCCGGCGTGGCCGACTCGCCCTCGCGCAGCACGACGAAAGCCTTGACCTTCTGGCCGGGCGGCGTCGCCGGCACGCCGACGACCGCCACATCCTTCACCTTGGGGTGCTCGAACAATACTTCCTCGATGTCGCGCGGGTAGACCTGATACTCGCCGGCCAGGATCATCTCCTTCTTGCGGTTGATGATCGTGAAGTAACCGTCTTCGTCTTTCACCGCGATGTCGCCGGTGTACAGCCAGCCGTCGCGCAGCACGCGATCGGACTCGTCGCCCATGCCCCAATAGCTGAGCATCACCTGCGGGCCACGCACAGCCAATTCGCCGATATGCCCCGGCGGCAGGTCTTCGCCCGTCGCTAGATCGACAATCTTGGCGTCGGTGTTTGGGAAAGGGATGCCGATGGAGCCGACCTTGCGCAGTCCGTTGAGCGGGTTGCCGTGCGTCACCGGCGATGCTTCCGTCAGGCCATAGCCTTCCACCAGGCGCCCGCGCGTGAGCTTCTCGAATGCCTCCTGCACCTCGACCGGCAGCGGCGCCGCGCCGCTGATGCAAGCCCGGATCGAGCGGATGCCGTAGCGGCGCACGCCGGGGTAGTTGCTGATCGCCATGTACATCGTCGGCACGCCGGTGAACATCGTCGGGCGCGTCGCCCTGATCGTCTCCAGCACCTCGCGCGTCTGGAACGTCGGCAGGATGATCATCGTCGCGCCGAGCATGACCGGCACGTTGAGCGCAGTCGTCAGGCCGTAGATGTGCGAGAAGGGCAGCACACACAAGAACCGCTCGCGTCCCTCGCGCGCGTCGCTGATCCAGTGGCGCGTCTGGATCGCGTTCGCCACCAGGTTGCGGTGCGAAAGCATGACACCCTTGGGCCGATCGGTCGTGCCGCCGGTGTAGATGACGAGCGCCACGTCGTCCGGCTCAGGCTCGATGCCGGGTCTCACCGGCGGGTAGCGCCACAGCAGGTCGTTCCAGCGGTGCATGCCCGGCTCGAGGTCGAACGCGAGTCGATGCCCTTCCCTGCCTTCCCGCGTCAGCGAAAACGCAGCCCGGCGCAGCCGTGGCAGATAATCCTTGACGTTGGCGAAGACCACGTGTTCAACCTGGCTGCCTGCCAGGATGGCCTTGCCCAGATCGCCGAAGCGCGTCAGAGTGACGAGCACCTTCGCGCCCGAGTCGTTCGCCTGCCGGATGATCTCTTCGTCGCTGTTGGTCGGGCTGGCGAACACGACGACCGCGCCGGCGCGCAGCGCGCCGAAGTAGGCGATGACCGTCTGCGGCAGGTTGGGCAGCAGCAGCAGCACCCGATCGCCCTTGTCGACGCCCAGCCCGCGCATGGCGTTGCCGAACCGGTCGGCCTGATCGCTCAATTGCCGGTACGACATCTTCGCGCCCAAGAACCGGATTGCTGTGTGGCCCGGAAAGCGCTGCGCCGCGCTGCGCAAGAAGCGGTGGACGGGCCGGTCTGGGATTGCCACTGTGAACGGCACGCCCGGCTCGTAATGCTTCAGCCACGGGCGGCGCTCGAGCAGCTTCTCGCGCGGCGTCGCCGCACGGCGCGCGAACGACCGCTTTCCATCCGGCTCGTCGACGAAGCGCGCGATGGCGCGGTTGACGGCATCGGCCCGCTCGATCATCACCATGTGCGCACTGATCGGTATCGTCACGTGCTGCGCGCCGGGGATGCGCCTGGGCACTTCGTCGAAGGCCGCGTTCGGGAAGACGCGATCGCGATGGCCGGTGATCACGAGCGTCGGAACCTGAATGCGGCCGAAGACGTCCCAGCCGCTCCACTTCGACAGGTTGTTGTTATGCCATGCCTTCAGCACGTGCGGCGGAGCCGAGAGCGAGCGCCGGACGGCCTTGCGGATCGGCCTGAGCGTGTGCTCCGGCAGGCGCAGCAGGAAGCGCGCCCAGGCATAGATCGAGAACTCGCCGGCCGTGGCAATCAAGACCAACCGGTCGAGCCGATCGGGATGGCGGGCAGCGTACTCGGAGGCGATCGCCCCGCCGAAGGAATGACCGACCAGCACGAACTTGCCCGGCGCGTACACCCGCAGCCGCTCGAGCGCCACGTCGAGATCAGATTGGATTTCGTCCATCGAGTAAGACGAGTGGGGAGCGTCGCTCTGCCCATGTCCGCGCAGGTCGAGCGCGACGGCGCGGTTCTCGGCCGAGAAAAACGTGAGCTGCCTGACCCACTGCCGGGCGCGGCCGCCGAAGCCGTGGATGAATACGAGCGTGCGGCGCGCGGCTTCCGGGTGGATGTCGATCGCGCTCAGCCGCACGCGCGGCCGATCGGACACGAGCACTTCGCTGCGATACAGCTCGAGGTCGATTTGCATAATCCCTCTCGATTCCCTTCGGTCGCCAGCACGACAGATTATAGCACGGCCGCTTCCTCTTATTGATCGCGGATGACCATAGGCTGATGCGCGAAGGGCTGCGGATGGTGCTCTCGTCGACGCAGGGTATCGAGATCGTCGGCGAAGCCCAAACCGGCGACGAGGCGGTCGCGCAGTCCTGTCGTCTCGCGCCCGACGTGATTTTGATGGACCTGAATATGACAGGCAAGGGCCACGTCAGCCACATCCTGGCGAAACTGGGTGTGAAGAATCGGGCGCAGGTCGCGTTGTACGCCGCGCGCTACAAGGACAAATAAAGCGTGCGACGCACCTCTTGAGATTGGCTTTGGCCTTGTTGGCGTCCCATTCGAATGAGAGTTCCATCAGGGCTGATTATATGCCTGTGCCAGCCTCAAGGCAGAAGTAGGCTATCACGATTTCTGTCGCTTGGCAACAGCCCCTTGCGGTAACTGCTCGGCCGGTCTGCGCCAATTGGCGGCCACCCAGACAAAACACAACAGCGAATTCAGGATATAACGAACTTCCAGTTCGTGAGCGGTCTCCCGACCGCACCCGCAGCGGCTCGGTCTGGAGGCCTACGCCGAACAACAGTTGAAGTGAAGACTTCGGAAGTCTCAAGGCCTGACCCGGCAGGCGGGGTCGCTCCTGAAGACTTCCGAAGTCTCGCCGTGCGCAGCACGACCCCAGCCTCATCTCACACCATTCAGGGCCACACCGGCTCCGCACCCAGGTGCTTGTACAGGTGGGCTATATCCGGGATAATCATTTCGTGTTACACTGTAGGCAGTGGATCGCCACCCATGTCCCCGTGGGAGACCGCTGAAATCCCGCTCAAGGATGAACCCCCATGCTCGACCCGGAAAACACGAACGAATCGATCGATTTCGAGGTGAAACCGCACAGCCCCCGTTTGCCTGGCAAGAAAATCGGCCTGCTCGCGGCGGGTCTCGCCGCAGTCATCGCCGCCGGCATTCTCGCCGCCGTGGTGATCGGCACGGTGACGTCGCAGGAAGATCCCCTGGCGCGCGCGATGCCGCCGAACGTCATGGCCTACTTCTCGATGACGACGCACCCCGACATGCAGCCCCATTTCGACGCAGTCGCCGCAGCCTGGCGCGACTCGAAGGAAGCCGAGCAGCTCGAGAGCGCGCTGAACTCAATGCTGACCTTCTCCGAGATCGATTGGGAAGATGACATCCTGCCGTGGCTCGGCGATCGCGTGGCGCTGGGCATCGTCGATCTGGGCGGATACGACCCGCCGCCCGCCGACCCCAACAGCGGCGAGTCGTCCTACGGTCGCTATCGCATGCCGTTCGTCGTGCTGGCCGCGCAGACGCGGGACCGGGCGGGGTCCGATGCCTTCCTCGCCGCCTTGCGCGAGCAGCGCGAAAGCAGCTTGCCCCAGGGCAGCGCCATCTTCGACGAAGTGTACCGCGAAGTTTCGATCGCCTACGTCGCCAACGAAGCAGAATATCTGTCACCCTACGGCGAGGCGTGGGCGACGGTCGGCGATGTCGTCGTGGTCGTCACCAGCGGCCGGGATGATCTCAAGAAGGTCGTCGACGCCGCGCTGGACGGAACGAGCCTGGCCGAAACCGAGAATTTTAGAGGCACGATGGACGCTCTGCTTGCCCAGAACGTCGCCGCATTTTACGTGGACTACGCCCGCTACATGGACGAGATGATTGCGTTGACCTCTCGAACTTACGAGGCGTTCGCCGGTTTCACGCCGGACGCTGCGGGCGATGCCGACACCTGGCAGAAGCAGATGGAAGAAATGCGGCTCAGGCAGGAGCAGCAGCGAGCGCGCCTGCAAGAAATGCTCCAGGCCTTCGGTGGCATGGGCGTAGTCATGGCCTACGAGCAAAGCGGCATTCGCTTCGATTGGGCGATGCAGTATCTCCCGGATCGATTGCCTGAAGACATGCGCGAGCTGTACAGTCTGGACAACTTACCCCCGGTGTCGAATCGAGTCTTCGACTCGACTCCATCATCGGCGATCTTGGCCGTCAACATGACGAATCTGGCTCCCAGGTGGAGCGCGCTGCTCGACAGCCCCGACTGGCTCAACCTGGCGTTCGGCGGCTTCTGGCTTGGCGGTCCATCCGGCGGCGAAACGGTTATGGCAGACAAAATCGCCGAGTTGGAGCAAAGCACAGGCGTCGACTTGAGCGCCGACCTGCTCGATCTGTTCACGGGCGAAATGGCGTTCGTGATGTTGCCCAAGCCTGATCAACCCGATCCACCGTCCGACGATCCGTTTGCTTTTTCCTACTTCCCACGATTCCCATTCGAATTCGCGGCCTTGCTGGACGCCACGGACGCAGCCCGCGCCGCCGGTTCACTGGACAAGCTGTTCGGCGCGCTCCTTCAAATGACGGAGCGCGGCGATCGGCTGCAGCCATTGGACAGCCTGCCGGGCAGCGCCGTGCTCGACGCCGACGGTGGCGTGACGTTGGCTTACGCTGTCGTCGATGGAAGGCTCGTCGTCGCTTCCACTGTGGACACGCTGCGCGCGATCGGCGCGGCCGGTGCGTCGCCGCTCTCGGCGGACGAAACGTTCCGAACGGCGATGTCTGCGCTGCCGGCGGAACGGTTGGCGTCGGGCTATGTACGATTGGAGCCGCTGTGGGAAGCGCTGTTCGCGTCACCTTACACGGACAGTTGTGAGGCATGCAACTACCTGCGTCCTATCCGGTGGATGTCGTTTGCGGGCGAAGCGCCGGGTGTTCAGCGCGGCACACTGCACATCGGTTTGGAACCGGAGGAATAGGCATTTAGTTCTTGTCGGGAAAGTAGGCTAGCATCCCTATGCCAGCCTTATCCGAACGGCATCGGGATGCCGTTCTGCAAGGAGACCGCTATGGAAACTCAGCAACCCACCACACCTTCAAACAGCCGAAGCAAATTGGTGATCGGCGTTGTCGCCGGGCTTCTGATCGTCGCGCTGGTCGCGGCAGGCATTATCTTCATTCCACGCTTGCTCAGTCCGGCGAGCGCGGTGAACCCGACGGCGGCGGCGATGCCCGCCGGCACGCAAATCTATTTCAGCTTCAACCCACACTACGAAAATCTGCCCAACGGCGGCGTCGTCAAGAAAGCCTGGGATGAGGACGTGCTCGCCAAACTGTTTGAGGACAGCTTCCTGCAGGCGCTCGAGCAGGCCAACCTGAATTGGGAGCAGGACATTGCTTCGTGGCTGGGTGACGAAGTCGGATTCGGGATCGCCGACTTGTCGTTCGACCAGTTCAGTTCCTCCGAACCACCCACGTTCGTCGTGGCTGCTGCCACGCGCGACAAAGCCAAGTCGGACGCGTTTCTGGCTAAGCTGCGAGCCGAGGCCGAATCGAACGGCAAAGAGTTCACGGAGCAGTCTTATCGCGACGCGGCGACAGTCGAGGAGGCCGGCGGCGTTGGCGAAGTAGCGCTCGCGTATGCTACGGTCAAGGACACAGTCATCGTCGCGTCGGGAAGCAGCGCGCTGCACACCGCGATCGACGCCGTGCTGGATGGCAGCGGGCTGGACAAGTCGGGCAACTTCCAGGCGGCCGTGGGCAAGCTGCGCGGCGGGCGAGCGATGACGGCCTACATAGACGCAGGACCGATTCTCAAGATGCTCGTCGAGCAAGTTCAACAGTCGGGCGAGATGTCCGGCGCCTTCGACCAGCAAGTGCTGGATACGCTGACTGCGATGCAGGGCGAGGCGCTGGGGCTATCCTTCGAGCCAAACGGCATGCTGCTGGAACTCGTCGCCACGGTCGATCTCGACCAGATGCCGGCCGAGAGCCTGGCGGCGCTCACCGCTCCCGGCGCGGCGAACACCCTGCTGCGCGCCGTGCCGGACACGACATTTACCTATTTCGGCGGCGAAGTGCGGCCGGAGACATTCGAAGCCGTGTTCGCGGCCCCAACCATGCAGGAAACCCTGGACGCCATCGAGATGCAGACCGGCATCAATCTTCAGGAAGACGTATTGAGCTGGCTGAACGGCGAGATCGCGCTGACCGTTCTGCCGGGTGCTCTCAGCGGGGGCAGCTCACTTCCCGTCGGCTTCGCGTTTCTCGTCAAGCCGGAAGACAAGGAGCTTGCCACGACCAGGCTCGACGCGCTGATGCAGAAGATCGCAGAGCAGGCGTTCGCGGAGGTCGTGGACGTGACCGTCGGCGATTCGAGCCTGCGCGCGCTTATGGATGACAGCGGCGAGCCGATGGTTGTCTACGGTCTGATCGGCGAAAGCCTGGTGATCGCCGTGCCGGAGAACGCAGCCCAAAAGATCGCCAACGCTGGCGACCGGCCGCTCGCCGACGCCGAGACGTTCAAAACCGCCGTCGCGCCCCTGCCGGCCAGCAACAGCGGGTACCTGTACATCCAGCCGAAACCGATCCTCGACCTGGTGACGCTCGCGCTTGCCTTCAGCGGGGAGGAATGCCCGGCCTGCGATCTGCTCCAACCGGTGCGTGGGATTGCCTTCGCCGCCGAACAGCCGCAGACAGAAACGGGTGTCGGGCGCGGGGTGCTCTTCATCCTGCTCGACGTCGAGGAATAGTCTTATTTCTTGAGGGCCACCGCCAGAGCTTCCCCCAGACTGCGTGCGGTGACGATCTCGATATCGCCCGGGAGTCCCTCGGAGACGCGATATGTCTTCGGGATCAGCGCGCGGCGGAAGCCCAGCTTGGCTGCCTCGTTCAGGCGCGCCGCCAGTTGGCCGACGGCGCGCAGCTCGCCCGACAGCCCGACCTCGCCGACGAGCGCCAGGTCTGCGGCGACCGGCGTGTCGCGCAGGCTCGACGCGATCGAGGCGGCGATCGACAGGTCTGCCGCCGGCTCGCTGATATACAGCCCGCCGACGACGTTGACGAACATGTCCTGATCGCCCAGCTTCAAGCCCAGCCGCTTGCTCAGCACCGCGGCGACGAGCAGCATTCGGTTCATGTCCACGCCGTTCGCCGTGCGGCGCGGCAGGCCGAATGCGCTTGTGCTGCACAGCGCCTGCACCTCGACCAGGAGCGGGCGCGTGCCTTCCATCGTCACCGCGATGGACGATCCGGGCGCGGCGGGCAGGCGCTCGGCCAGGAATGCCTCGCTGGGATTGGCAACCTCGACCAGACCCGAGCCGCGCATCTCGAACACGCCGACCTCGCTCGTCGCTCCGAAGCGATTCTTCGTCGAGCGCAGCAAGCGATAAGCGTGATGCCGGTCCCCTTCGAGGTATAGCACGGTATCGACGATGTGCTCCAGCACCTTCGGCCCGGCGATCGCGCCCGACTTCGTGACGTGCCCGACCAGGAATACGCTCGTGCCGCTCTGCTTGGCCAGCCCCTGCAGCCGCGCTGCGCACTCGCGCACCTGCGAGATCGATCCCGCCGCCGAAGTCAGTTCGCTGGTGTACACCGTCTGGATGGAATCGATGACGGCCAGTCGAGGCTTGATGTTTTCGATCTGCACGATGATCTCGTCGAGATCGGTCTCGGTGAGCAGGTAAAGCTGGTCGCCGCTCAGCCCCAGCCGATCGGCGCGCATCTTGATCTGCTGCGCGCTCTCTTCGCCTGACACGTACAGCGCCGGGCCGTGCGTCACGGCCATCTGTGCGACGACCTGCGTCAGCAGGGTAGTCTTGCCGATCCCCGGATCGCCGCTCACCAGCACCAGGCAGCCCGGCACGACGCCGCCGCCCAGAACGCGACTGAATTCCTTCATCGCCAGCGGAACGCGATCGTGGCCGTCGCTCTGGACGTCGGTCAGACGCACCGGCGCGGATCGCGGCACATCGGCGCCGGAGGAAGACCGGCCGCGGCCCGGCTTGCTCTCGGCCATCTCGACCAGCGAGTTCCACTCGCCGCAGTCAGGGCAGCGCCCCATCCACTTGAGTTGTGTCGATCCGCATTGCTGGCACACGAAGACGGTTCGTGTTTTGCTCTTCATTTGGCATCCCCCCACGGCGATAGGCTCACGCCTCGAACTGCGCGACGCATTCGATGTGGTACGTGTGTGGAAACATGTCCAGCGGTTGGACTTCGACCAAACGGTGCCCACCGCCGAGCCTCGCCGGTACACAAAAAGAGGCTGCCGACCAGCCCATCAGCAGCCCCTCCTCCATTTGCGAGTGTCAACAGCGGGCATAGGGATGCCCGCTCTACGGGTCTTAAGACGCGCTCTAAGCGAGCACCGGCTCTTCGAGCACCGGCGCTTCCGGCGCCCGTACCGGGCGGAAGTCGAGGTTTCCTTCCAGGAGGTCGATCACGATCGTGTCGCCTTCCTTGAACTGGCCGGCCAGGAATCCATCCGACAGCCTGTCCTCCACTTCGCTCTGAATCACGCGCCGCAGCGGCCGGGCGCCGTAGTCCTGGTCGTAGCCTTTCTCGGCCAGAAGCGCCTTGGCCGCTTCGGTCGCCTCGAGCTGGATGCGGTGATCCTTCAGGCGATCCTGAACCTTGATCAGCTCCAGGCCGACGATCTCCTTGATTTCCTCTTTGCTGAGCGCGCGGAAAACGATCACGCTGTCGAGGCGGTTGATGAACTCGGGCCGGAAGGTGCGCTTCAGCGATTCGGTCAGCTTCTTGCGCATCTCTGCGTACGCCAGGTTCGCTTCCTGATGCTCGTCACGCTTGATGTTGAATCCGATCGACGTCTGCCGCTGGATGAGGTCCGCGCCGATGTTGCTGGTCATGACGATGATCGTGTTGCGGAAATTCACTTTGCGGCCGCGCGCGTCGGTGAGGTGGCCCTCCTCCAGGATTTGGAGGAGCATGTTGAAAACTTCGGGGTGAGCCTTCTCGATCTCGTCGAAGACGACAATCGAGTAGGGGCGGCGACGGACCGTCTCGGTCAACTGGCCGGCTTCGTCGTAACCGACGTAGCCGGGCGGCGCGCCCACCAGGCGCGACACGTTGTGCCGCTCCATGAATTCGCTCATGTCGATCTGGATCAGCGCGTCTTCGCTGCCAAACATCAGCTCGGCGAGAGCTTTGGCCAATTCGGTTTTGCCGACGCCGGTCGGGCCGAGGAACATGAATGAGCCGATCGGCCGCCGAGGGTCCTTCAACCCGGCGCGCGCCCGGCGCACGGCTTTCGAGATCGCCTCGATGGCCTCCTGCTGGCCCACGATGCGCTTGTGCAGGTCGTCTTCCATGTGCAGCAGCCGCTCCGACTCCGTGCCGGCGATGCGCGTGACCGGGATGCCCGTCCACATGCTCACCATCTCGGCGATGTCCTCGGGCGTGACCATCGCCACCTGGTCGCTGCTATCCCAGTTGGTGCGGAGTCTCTCGATCTGCTCCATCAGGTCTTCCTCGTGATTGCGCAGATCGGCCGCGTCGTCGTAACGGCGCTCCTCCAGCGCGCGCTCTTTTTCCTTCCGAATGGCCTTGAGCTCGCCGTGCGCCTCCTGCAGGCTTTTCGTCTGCGGCGCCTTGTACATGCGCACCCGCGACGACGCCTCGTCGATCAGGTCGATGGCCTTGTCCGGCATGAAGTGATCGGGGATGTAGCGCACCGCCAGCCGGGCGGCTGCCTCCAACGCCGCGTCCGTGATGCGCAGCTTGTGGTGCTGCTCGTAGCGCTCGCGAATGCCCTTGAGGATTTCGATCGTCTCGTCGATCGTCGGCTCGTCGACCAGGACGGGTTGAAAACGGCGCTCCAGGGCGGCGTCGCTCTCGATGTACTTTCTGTATTCGTTGAGCGTGGTCGCGCCGATGCACTGCAATTCGCCGCGTGCCAGCGCCGGCTTGAGGATATTGGCCGCGTCGATGGCGCTGCCCGCCGCGCCGGCGCCCACTAGCATGTGGGCCTCGTCGATGAACAGGATGGCGTCGGAGTTCTTGAGTTCTTCGATGACGCGCTTGAGGCGCTCTTCAAACTGGCCGCGATACATGGTGCCGGCGACCAGCGAGCCGACGTCCAGTTGCAGCACGCGCTTGCCCAGCAGCGACTCGGGCGTCTGGCCGTTGACGATGCGCTGGGCCAACCCTTCGACGATGGCTGTCTTGCCCACGCCCGGCTCGCCGATGAGCGCCGGATTGTTCTTGGTGCGGCGGGACAGAATCTGAATGACGCGCTCGATTTCCGTCTGTCGCCCGATCACCGGATCGAGCTTGCCTTCCTCGGCGGCAGCCGTCAGGTCGGTCGCCAGTTGATCCACGAGCGGCGTCTTCGCGCGGTCCTTTTTCTGCTGGGCCCTGGACTCGCGGCTGGCCGTGTAGCTCTGCGCGCCATCCTGAAGCTCTTTGGTCAGCTCGCGGCGAATCTGTTCAGGCGTCACGCCCAACTGCCGGAGAATGTCCATCGCCACACCATCACCCTGTCGAACCAGCCCCAGCATCAGATGCTCGGTGCCGATGTAGTGGTGATTCATGCGGCGCGCTTCTTCCACTGCCAGCTCAATCACCCGCTTGGTGCGCGGCGTCAGATCGATTTTGCTGAACGGGGTGCGGCGGCCAGGCCCCGTAATGCGCTCCACCATCTCCATGACGCGAGGCGGCTGCACTCCCAAGTTGCGCAAGACGCGCCCGGCAACCCCGCTCTCCTCGCGCATCAGCCCCAGCAGGAGGTGCTCGGTGCCGATGTAGTTGTGGTTGAGACGTTCGGCCTCTTCCTGAGCGTAGGTCAGGACACGGCGGGCGCGCTGGGTGAAGCGATCGAGCTTGTTGGTCACTTCAAACCTCCATCCCGATCTCCGTCCCTTGCAGAGATCGAGATTGTTCAGACATCGGTTAGATAATGGGAACGTCGGCCGGCGTTCGCGCGCGACGTCCTGTAGAAATATATCACGCTTTTCGATTGCAGCGTGATGGGAGATATGGGGGTACAGGTTGGCTTTTATGCACCTGTTACGCCGGATTCCGGGCTACTCTCAGTCGATTCCGCCTCAGTCGATTCACTCTCAGGCGGCTCTGGCTCAGGTATTGGAGTCGCAGTCGACACGGGTTCAGGCGCGCTCGGCGTGGCCGGCTCGACGTCGGCTGTGGCCTCGGCCAGGCCGCGCTGCCAATCCGAATCGACATATTCGCCCTTGGCCACACGTTTCAGGCTCAACCCCAGGCGCCGCTCGTGCGGTTCGATGCGGATGATACGGAGCGTGACCAGTTGCCCTTCCCGGACGACTTCCTTGGGATGCGCGATATGGCTGTCGGACAGCTCTGAGATATGAATCAGCCCCTCGATTTCCTCATCGCCCTGAATGCGCGCGAAGGCGCCGAACTTCGCCAGCTTCGTGATGGTGCCTTCCACCAGTTGCCCAACCTGGTAACGGCTTTCCAAATGAGACCATGGATCCGCTTCCACCCGCTTGAGGCTCAAGCCGATGCGCTTTCGCTCCGGATCGATGTGGATGACCTGCACCCGCACGATCTGGCCCACCTTGAGGACTTCCCGGGGGTGGTTGACGCGTTTCCAGGACAATTCCGAGAGGTGCGCCAATCCATCCGCGCCCCCCAGGTCGATGAACGCGCCAAACTCGGCCAGGCTGATCACGCGGCCTTCGCGCACGTCGCCTTCTCGGAGTTCGGAGAGGAGCTTCTCCTTCTGGGTTTTGCGCCAGTCGCGCATGGCGGCCCGCTCGGACAAGATCAGGCGATTGCGCTGGCGGTCGAGCTCGATGATCTTGAGCTGCAGCTTTTGTCCGGTTAAGGCCGCAAGCCGGTTTTCCTTCGAGTTAGCCCCCGGCTCGCCGCCCTCGCCTCTGCTGCCTCGCGACACAAGCTGGGACGCCGGCACGAATCCCCGCACCTTGCCGATCTTGACGATCAGTCCACCCTTGTTGTGTCCCGCGACGACGCCCTCAAACACCTGCTGCGAGCTATGGAGCGTTTCTGCCTCTCTCCAGTCTCGATCGGTGTGTGTGCGGCTGAGAGCCAGCACGACGCGCCCGTTGCGATCCTCCGGCGCAACCACCACGGCCTGCACCGGGTCCCCGACCTTCAGCTCGGCCAGCACTTCAGTCGGGACGCCTTCCATCTCGCGAATGTTGATCACACCTTCGGATTTCGATCCGATGTCGACCAGGATCTCGTTGGCTTCGATGCCGACAATGGTGCCGTTCAACGCGTCGCCACGCTTGTGTTCCTTGAAGGCGAAGTCTTGCTGGTCGAGTAGTTGCTGCATCGTGTGGTCTTCGTTGTGAGGCGCGCTCCTTTCGCTCGCCGAATGCTCTTCCTGATCCACCATCACCGCCCCCGTGCGGACTTAATCATAATCTCATTATAAACCTGTTCCAATCAAATGGCAAACAACCTGTAGCTTTGTGTGCACGCAAAACATGTCAGCCGCACCCTGAGCGGAGCAGCGCGTGTCCTTCGACTTCACTGCGTTCCGCTCAGGATGCGCGCTGCGGAGTCGAAGGGGCGGCTGATTGCCTGACAACCTTGCGTGCACACCAGCCGGCGTGAGCGTTGCCCAACCTCGCGACTGCCGGTATAATCTCGGGCATACTCGTTGGCGGAGAACATATGTCAGGCGACGCCCTGCAGTATGCGCGCTCCCATCGGGAGCAACACCTCGCGGAACTCAAGCAACTACTGTCTATCCCCAGCATCAGCGCCCAGCCGAATCACCGGACGGATATTCAGAGCGCCGCGGCCTGGCTGGCCGACCATTTCAAGTCGATCGGCCTGGCGCGCGCCGAGGTGCGCCCGACGTCCGGTCATCCGATCGTGCTGGCCGAATGGCTGGGCGCTGGCCGCGACCGGCCAACCCTGCTGATTTACGGTCACTACGACGTGCAGCCGGTCGATCCCATCGATCTGTGGCATTCGGAACCGTTCGAGCCGGTGGTGCGAGGAGACAACCTGTACGCGCGCGGCGCGTCGGACGACAAAGGCCAGATCATGGCCCACGTCAAGGCCGTCGAGTGCCTCATGAGCACGGCCGGCAGCCTGCCGATCAACGTCAAGTTCCTCGTCGAAGGCGAGGAAGAGATCGGCGGGCCGAGCCTGGACCCGTTCATCGAGGCGCATAAGCCAGAGCTGGCTGCCGATCTCGCGCTGATTTCCGATTCGCACATGCCCCGGCCCGACCTGCCCGGCATCGTCTACGGCCTGCGCGGATTGTCGTACATCCAGGTCGAGGTGACCGGGCCGGCAGGCGACCTGCACTCCGGATCGTTCGGCGGGGCGATCTACAACCCGATCCAGGCGCTGGCGGAGATGATCGCCTCGCTCAAGGATCGAGACGGACGCGTCACTGTGCCGGGATTCTACGACAAAGTTCGCCCGCTCGACGCCGACGAGCGCCGGGCGCTGTCTCAGACGCCGTTCAGCGACGAGAAGTTCAGGAGAGAGGCTGGCGTCGCCGAGACGTGGGGTGAGAAGGGTTACTCTGCGCTCGAGCAGATCACGGCTCGCCCGACGCTCGAGGTCAACGGCATCTGGGGCGGCTACCAGGGCGAGGGCAGCAAGACGGTGCTGCCCTCGAAAGCGTATGCGAAGATCAGTTGCCGCCTGGTGGCCGATCAAGACCATCGCGAAATCAGCCGCCTGCTGGGCGAGCATCTCAAGCGCATCGCGCCGCCGCAGGTGCGCGTGGAGACGAAGACATTGCACGGCGGGCAGGGCATTCTCATCGACCGGAATGCCCCGCCGATGAAGGTGGCGGCGGCGGCGCTGGAGAAGGCTTTCGGCAGCAGGCCGGTGTTTATTCGCGAAGGCGGCTCGATCCCGGTCGTCGCCTCGCTCAAGCATTTGCTCGGCATCGACACAGTGCTGATGGGCCTGGGTCTGAGCGATGACAACCTGCATGCTCCCAACGAGAAGTTCTACTTGCCCAACTTCTATCGGGGAATCGAAGCGTCGATCCACTTCATGACTCTGCTAGGGCAATAGGCCGTGATATTATCGCTTCACCTGGCGCGGGCCGTGATCCTGCTCGCGCTCGTCTTGTTGGCCGGATGCGCCGATCTGGCGCGCACGCCGAAGCCGATCGTCGTCGCACAGCTCCCACCGTCACCGACACCGACCGCCACACTTGAACCGACCCCCACGCTAACGCCAGAGCCGACCCCGACGCCGGAGCCTACTCAGACGCCATCTCCCACTCCCGGCTGCGCCGAGACGACAGGCCGCGTCGACGGCGGCCAGGTTCCCAGCACAGTTGCGTCAGGCGGGCAGGTCGCGTATGCGATCTACTTCCCACCCTGCTACGATACGCGCACGCGCTACCCTGTCGCCTACTTGATGCACGGCAGCCCGGATTTCGACGAGCGGCACTGGCTGGACCTGGGCTTGAAGGATGCGCTGGATCGAGCAATCGTCTCGCGCCGTGCGCCGCCATTCATGATCGTCCTGCCGCGCGGCGACGTGAATGGCGTGTACGGCAACACCAGCGGCGGGGCCGGCTCCTGGGAGCAGGTCATGATCGAAGAAGTGATCCCGTACGTCGACACGGTCTACAACACGCTGGGGAGCAAAGAGGGCCGCGCCATCGGCGGCATCTCGCGCGGCGCCGTGTGGGCGCTCGAGATCGCGTTCCGCAATCCTGACCTGTTCTCGGCCGTCGGCGGGCATTCGTCGGCGCTGGCGGTCAGCCTGTCCGGCCCCGTCTTCGATCCGATCGACATCGTCCAGACCGAACAGGCCGCTGTGCGCGCGCTGCGCGGCACGCGAATCTTCCTCGACGCGGGCGATAGGGATTGGGCATTGCAGCAGACGGCCGAGCTGCATGCCATCCTCGATCAGCAGGGCGTGCCCAACACGTTCGTCGTCGGGCGCGGAGCGCACGTCGCCGATTACTGGGCTTCGCAGATGGATACCTACGTGGGATTCTACGGCTCGGCGTTCGACGGCCTCGTCGAGCTGGGCGCAGTTCCCTGATACGTGATCACGTGATTACGTGATTACGTGATCACGTGATCACGTTTCACGCATCACGTTTTATCGAACCGCTGTCCTGGGAGTTTCCCTCCAGTTCCTTTAGTTCCTTGAGTTCCTGGGGAGCATCCCGAGAAACAGAAGGAACTCGGGGAATTGCAGGGGGCATGGACCTATTGATTTCTTGCTCGCGCAGCCGGTACAGAATCTCTTCCATCAGGCGACGGTTGTCGCCGATGCGATCGGCGAGCAGGCCGAAGACCAGGATCAGGAAGCCGATGGTGAGCAGTCCGAAACTGATAAAGAGCGATTGGAGATTGCCGGGTAACGTGAATCCCTGTTCCACGTAGCGGACCACGATGCGTACGAGGAGGAAACCGCCAACCAGGAAGAATGGCAGCGACAGGTAGAAGAACGTCTTGAGCGGCTCGTAGGTGGCGTAGGCGCGCACGATCGTCGCGCCCTGGCGCTTGACGAAGTTCCAGTTGCCGCGATGCAGGCGCGAGGGACGCGTCGGATTGGTGCGCACCCGGATATGCGCCACGACCAGCCCGCGCCGGCCGGCCTGAATCAGGTTGTCGAGCGTGTACGAGAAGTCGGTCGTCACGAACAGGCGCAGCGCAGCCTCGCGGCTGTAGGCGCGAAAGCCACTGGGCGCGTCGGGCACTTCGGTGCCCGATGCCCGCCGCGCCACCCACGAACCGAGTTTGTGAAGAAATCGCTTGAGGGGAGAAAAATGCTCGACCTGATCCACGCGCCGATCGCCGATGACGATGTCTGCGCGGCCGGACAGAATCGGCGCGATGAGCGCGGGAATCTGATCCGGCGGATATTGAAGGTCGGCGTCGAGGTTGACGACGATGTCGGCGCCCAGGCGCAGTGATGCGTCCAGGCCGGCCTGGAACGTTGCCGCCAGGCCGCGATGGTGACCGTGACCGAGGATGGTATCCGCGCCGTGTGCGCGCGCTGCCTCGACGGTGCGATCGACCGAGCCGTCGTCCATCACGAGCACTTCGACCTGATCGATGCCCTCCATGCGGCGCGGGACCGCGTCGATCACGTCGCCGATCGTGCCTTCTTCATTGTACGCCGGTATCTGGACGACGAGCTTCACCGGGCAGGATTGTAACACAACGGGCGAATCCTCACTCGTCGACATCGGTATGCACGACGTGGACGACGCCGTCGGGGATCGACTTCAGCGCAGTGCGAAGAAACGTCGGAAACAGGCGAACGCCTTCGAGCTGGTCGACCGGATGCCACTGAAAAATCAGGTGAACACCCTCCTCGTCGCCATCGAAGACGGGCCGGCCGTACAAAGGGCAGCCGGGCCGGAACGACATCAGGTAATACAGCGCGACCTCGTGAAAGGCCAGCCCGTCGTATTCGAAGAAGTTCTCGACGACCCACAGCAGCCGTTCCACCTGCGCCTCGACGCCAAGCTCCTCGCGCATCTCGCGCTTGAGCGTCTCGGCCGAAGGCTCCAGCAGCTCGCCGCGCCCGCCTGGCAAGGCCCAGAAGTCATCTCGCTCGGCTCGATGCAGCAGAACGCGACGATCGTGCAGCACACAGCCGACGACGCGATAGTTGAAGCGCGCCTTCCCTTCCGTGAAGGCGATTGCGTAGCGGGCAGCCGACATAACCTTAGAACCAGTCTCTCTTCCAGAAGATGACAGCGATGATCAGCGAAATGCCGAAGGCGATGCCGAGCACCATCAAGAAGGCATAGCCTGCGTCCTGCCCCGGCAGGGAGACGTTCATGCCGTACAGGCCGGTGACGATGGTCGGGATGCTGAGCAGGATCGTGATCGAAGCCAGGAACTTCATCACGACGTTGAGGTTGTTCGAGATGATCGAGGCGAAAGCGTCCATCATCTGGCTTAAGATGCTGCTGGAGATGTTCGTCATTTCGATCGCCTGCTGTGTCTCCGTCAGCGCGTCTTCGAGCAGGTCTTCGTCTTCGGGATACATCTCGAACAGCCGGCTTCGCTGCAGGCGCTGCAGCACCAGCTCGTTGGACTTCAGCGCCGTCGTGAAGTACACCAGGCTCTTTTGAACCTTGAGCAGCGCCATCAACTGCTCGTTGCGCTGCGCGTGCTGCAGCCTGTCCTCCAGCGCGTCGACGGCCTTGTTGATTTCGCGCAGGTCGCTCAGGTAGGCGTTCGCCGTGCCGAGCAGCAGGTAGAGCACAAAGCGATTGCGCTTGGCGGTCGACAGGTTCTTCACGCGTCCGCCGATCAGGTCGCGCATGATGCCGTTCTCCGCTTTGCACACGGTCACGATCAGCTTGTCGGTGAGGATAATGCCGAGTGGCACCGTCGTGTAAGGGACATCGGCGGCGGCGCCCTGGAAATGCGGCACGCGCAGGATGATCAGCGTCGCGCCGTTATCCTTTTCCGTCCGGGCACGCTCGTCGAGGTCGAGCGGGTACGTCACGAAGTCGGCCGGCGCGTCCACGTTCGCCTGCAGGCGGGCGATCTCGTCAGGGCCGGGATCGACGACATTGATCCAGCATCCGGGCACGATCTCCTGAATCGTTTCAAGACCGTGCTCAGCTCTCTTCAGGATAGTGATCATGGGAACCTCCCTCTTTCGTTTCCATGTGCCAGTGTGCGCCACGACAGAACACCGTGGTTTGCGGCCACGCCTCGGGCAGACTCACCGCCCAGATTGAAATGGAGGTTCTAGCGGCACGTGATCGCGGGCGCGATGCGCCGTCGGCACGCGAGCGCGTGGCGCGACGGCCGGCGCCGTGGCGCGGTGCAAAACGAAGAGCTGTATGCGCAGTGGCTGGAGTGGAACTGGATGGCGCATACCTGCCTCGCAAACGTCAGAGACAAACACAAGACCCCGCGCCGAGGAGGACGCGGGGGCCGGCAGGCGCCACCCTGCGCTGGCCGATCAGGTCAGCAGAGTCCTGACCCAGGCATCATCCATCGCGCGGAAAAGACCGAGGTCTCTGTTTATGATCCGGATCGAGAGAAAGGCAATCGTCCATATGTTTTCTCGTCCAACGCGCATTCTATATCCGCTCGCCGGACGTGTCAAGAGAAATGCCTGACATTGCGAAGCGCGGAATCTGACCATATGAGGATACGGTGTGGCGTGGAATGTCACCTTTAGGACGGCTTCGCAGGACGTCAGCCGACGATCAGCGGCGAAGATGATATGGCACGTCGATGATCGCGCGTTGAAAACCGAGCCTCCGCCGGTTGTACAGCAGCGCCACTTTGATCAGCCAGCCTGACTGGTTGTGCAGCAGCCCGTGCCACCATTTGGCCGGGACGAATTCGGGCAGCACGACGGTGGCGATCTGGCCGTCGTTGTGTTCCCGGTCTGTCTGGTCGAGAAAATCGAGCAGCGGCCCGACGAGCGATCGGTACGGCGAGGGCAGGATGACCAGCGGGACGTTGGGCCACCAATGTTTCCACGTCTCGCGGATGCGCTCGCCGCTGCCCGGCTCCATTTCGATGTAGACCGCCGTCACGTCTTTCGAGACCGACTGGGCGAATGCAATCGCGTCGACCATGCCGCGATGCACGCCCGAGATCGGCACGACGATGCGCGGCTGCGGAAAAGGTTTGATCGACGGCGGCAGCCCGCGCAGCGACAGCTCCTTACGGACTTCCTGGTAATGGGCGTGGATCTTGAGAAAGATGGCAACGGTGATCGGGATGACGGCGAACGTGATCCACGCGCCCTCGGCAAACTTGCTGACGCCGATGATCGTCAGCGCGACGCCAGTGACCACCGCGCCCCCGCCATTGGCGAGAAGTTTCAGCCGCCAGTGCCCTCCCTGCTCGCGCCGCCAGTGAATGACCATGCCGGTCTGTGAGAGCGTAAAAGCGAGGAATGCGCCGACGGCGAACAGCGGCACGAGTGCATGGGTGTCGCCGCCGAAGACGACGATAAGAAACGCCGTCGCCGCCGAGAGCGCGAAGATGCCGTTGGCGAACACCAGCCGGTCTCCGAGTCCGGTGAACTGGCGCGGCAGGAAGCCGTCGGCGGCGAGCAGTGCTGCCACGCGCGGAAAGCCCGCAAAACTGGTGTTGGCCGCCACCGCCAGGATCAACATGGTCGCGACCTGGACGAGTAGATAGGCTGGGCCGCGGCCCAGGATGCTTCGCGCGAGCGCCGAGAGGATCGTCTCTTCAGGGGCAGCCACGACGGCCAGGGTCTGTGTCAGGCCGACGCTGCCGACGAACAGAAGACCCATCAGTACAGCCATGACGAGCAGCGTCCGGCCGGCGTTCTTCGCTTCTGGCGGGTAGAATGCAGGCACGCCGTTGCTGATCGCCTCGATGCCGGTCAGCGCCGTGCAGCCTGCCGCAAACGTGTGCATCACGAGAAACGCCGTCAATGTCTGAGCAGGCGGCGGCGCGGCGGAGGCCAGCGATCCGGGTCCTTCTGCAAAAAGCTTCAGCGAGCCGAGGATCAGCGTGGCAAAAAAGGTGAGCAGGAAAAGATAGACCGGAACCGCCATCACGGTGCCTGTCTCGCGCAGCCCGCGCAGGTTGAGGACGGTGATGATGCCGAGCAGCACGACCGCCAGCAGTACGCGGTGCGGCCACAGCGCCGGAAACGCCGAGGCGATCGCCGCCACGCCCGCCGTCAGGCTGACCGCCGCCGTGAGGACGTAGTCGATCAGCAAGGCCGTCGCGGCGATCAGGCCTGGCAGCGTGCCGAGGTTCGAGCGAGCGACGATGTACGATCCGCCGCCGGACGGGTAGCCATGAATCGTCTGGAAGTACGACAGGGCGACGATGACCAGGAGCGTCGCGATCGCCAGCCCGATCGGAAGCGACAGGGCCAATCCCGCGCTGCCCGCGACCACCAGGCCCAGGTAGATTTCCTGATTCGCGTAGGCGATGGACGACAGCGCGTCGGGCGAGAAGGCGGCCAGCGCGCGCAGCTTGTTCAGTCTTCGTTCGCCGAGCTGCTGGGTGGGCAGCGGTGGACCGATCAATAAATGCTTGATTCTATCTAACATAGTGCGAGTTCATTCATGATGGAATACACGGATGCTTGGAGCAGTCAAGGCGAAGAGGACGGAGATGAGCATGGGGGACGCCGGCCGGCACGCCCAGTTAGTTCGCGCTGCTGCCGGTCAATGGGGACGGGATGGCGCATACATGCCTCCTGTGCCAGAGGCAAACACAAGCCCCCGCGCCGGGGGGACGCGGGGCAAGGTCTGCATGCGCCGAGAGAAGGTCGGCTACGACCCGGGCGTCGTCCGAAGTGCGTAAATGGGTGGGCGTCTCTGTCTACGATCGGGAAAGAGAGTACGATGCACGTCTAAGTGTTCTCTACAACTGCGCATTGTAAACCTATGGGTGCATGGTGTCAAGAAGCTCTGCGCCCTACATGGCGCTGCGAAGATATTTCATCGCTCGTTCAATCAGGGAGGCGATCTCGTTCAAGCGGGGACTCCTTCTCGCCGGACGTTGATCAGCAGAGGGCTATTGGCCCGCCGATAAGCCTCCTCCGAAACAGGGATAACCGACAGTAACACGTTGTATTTCAAATTGATGTCGGCGATGATGTCGAGAACAGTTCATACGTCGGCTTCACGCTGGCGTTTAGGTGTGCCGTAGAGATAGTGATCGTGTTCGTCGGCCCAGTCGCTCTCCGCTTCGATCGTGCCGGCCAATGCCTCCAATGTGTCCCACGCATTCCCGGTTATGATCGCTGATGCGGTATCCTGAACGGTAATCACGTAACGGGTGTTAGGCTCTAGATCGAGCGGAGTATCCGGGTGCAAGGCCCGTCCATCGAACACGGCTGTTACAGTCTTGGTCATCTTTGTGCCTCCTCGTACAATTACTTTACCACAATATTCAGCAACCTGCCCGCCGCATAGATGGTCTTGACGACCTGCTTGCCTTCGATGTGCCGCTGCACGCCTGGCGACAGCAGGGCCTTTTGCACGATCTCTTCTTCGCCAGCGTCGGCTGCCACTTCGATTCGATCGCGCAGCTTGCCGTTGACCTGCACCGGAATCACGATCGTCGCTTCCGCCACCAGCGCCGGATCGAACTCCGGCCACGCCTGCCGGTGGACGCTGAAGGGGCCGCCCAGCCGCTCCCACAATTCCTCGGCCAGGAATGGCGCGATCGGCGCGAGCAGCAGCACGTAAGTCCGCGCAATCTCGTTGTGCGTCGACGCCGATAGTCGGCACTCGCGCAGCACGTTGAGCGTTTCCATCAGCGCGGCGATGGCCGTGTTGAAGCCAAGCGCGGGAATGTCTTCGCTTACCTTCTTAATCGCCTTGTGCAGCGCGCGGCGGGCCTTCGCCTCGTCCACTGCCAACTGCTCACCGCCCACTGATAACTGTCCACTGTCCACTGATGACTGTAGAGTGACCCACTCCCACACGCGCCGGTGGAAACGCGCAATGCCCGCGATCGCCGAATCGCGCCAGTCTCCGCCTTCCGTATACGAGCCCATGAACAACACGTGTCCCCGCATTACGTCGGCGCCGTATGGCTGGACGTACTCGTCGGGGTTCACGACGTTGCCCCGGCTCTTGCTCATCTTCGCGCCGTCGCGGGTGATCCAGCCGTGCAGCCGCAATTGCCTGAACGGCTCGTCGCCGACTTCGGCGGGGAGGTGGCCGAGGTCGACCATCGCCTTCCAGATGAAACGCGCGTACAGGTGATGAAGCGTCGAATGCTCGATGCCGCCCATGTAATGCGTGACCGGCAGCCACTTCTTGGCCCGATCCCTGTCCCACGCCCGATCGTCAAACTCCGTCGAGGTGTAGCGCAGGAAATACCAGGCCGAGTCAAGGAAGTTGTCGCTCACGTCGGTCTCGCGGCGAGCCGGCTCACCGCAGACGGGACAGGTCGTATTGACGAAATCCGGGATCGAAGCGAGTGGAGACTGGCCGGTGCCGGTGGGACGGAAATTATTGGTAATTGGTAATTGGACGGGCAGTTGATCGTCGGGCACCGGCTGCCAGCCGTCCTCGTCACAGTAAATCATCGGGATCGGCGGACCCCAGTAGCGCTGGCGACTGATCAGCCAATCGCGCAGGCGATAGCGCACCGCGCGATGGCCGATGCCCTTCGCCTCCAGCCATTCGATACTCTTCTGCACTGCCTGGTCGGCGGGTGTGCCGTCGAGAGGGCCGGAATCGACCATGACGCCTTCGTGCGGCCAGGCTTCGCTCAGGGTGTCGGGATCGAGCCGGCGGTCAGGCGGCTGGATGACGACGCGGATCGGCAGGCCATATTTGCGCGCAAACTCGAAGTCGCGCTGATCGTGCGCAGGCACGGCCATGATCGCGCCGGTGCCGTAGCGTATCAGCACGTAGTCGGCGATCCAGATCGGGATGCGCTCGCCGTTGACCGGGTTGACGGCATACGCGCCGGTGAACACGCCGGCCTTTTCGCGTGTCACGTCTTCACGCTCGATCTCGCTCTTTTGCGCGGCGGCAGCGCCGTACGCTGCGACTTCCGCCTGACGGTCGGGCGTGGTCAGTCTGGCGACCAACGGGTGTTCTGGGGCCAGCACCATAAACGTCGCGCCCCACAGCGTGTCCGGGCGGGTAGTGAACACCTCAATTTGATGAGTTCCTTGAGTTCCCTGAGTTCCTTGCGAGGGACCTGAAGGAACTGGGGGAACTGAAGGATCTAACCGGAAGGTCACCTCGGCCCCTTCGCTGCGGCCAATCCAGTTGCGTTGCAGAGTTTTGGTAATCTCGGTGAACTCGGCTTTGGAATGATCCAACAGCCGCTCGGCGTAAGCCGTGATTCGAAAGAACCACTGCTCCAATTCGCGCTTGACGACGACGGTGCGGCATCGCTCGCAGCGCCCGTCGATCACTTGCTCATCGGCGAGCACGGTCAGGTCCTTGGGACACCAGTTGACGAGCGCCTGCGCCCGATACGCCAGCCCGGCCTTGAACAACTGGACGAAGATCCACTGCGTCCACTTGTAGTAGCGTGGATCGGCCGTGTTGACTTCGCGCGACCAGTCGAAGCCCGCGCCCATGCGCTTGATCTGCTCTTCGCGGAAGCGCGCCACGTTGCGCGGCATGACGATGGCCGGGTTCTCGCCGAGCTGCAGCGCGTAGTTCTCGCCGTGGATGCCAAACGCGTCGAAGCCCATCGGCTGGAACACGTCGTAGCCGATCATGCGCTGATAGCGGCCATACGTATCCGCGCCGCTATAGGTGTAGAAATGGCCGACGTGAAGCCCTTCGCCGGACGGGTAGGGAAACTCCATCAAATTGTAAAAGGGCCGATTGACGTTATTCAGATCGACCCGATACAAGTCAGCTTCGCTCCAGCGCTTCAGCCACTTGGCTTCGATCTCGTGTGGATTGTAATCGGCCATGCTGCTCCGCAATAAAGCGTAAACCGTGAAACGTAAAACGTGAGGCTTACGCTTCACGTTTTACGTTTCACTCATTCGTCTTCAATAGTCACCGAGCCGATGCCCACGTTGACGATCAGTGTGATCGCGTCCTCGGCCGTCGCGAAGCCCTCGGTCTGATACACGCCGTCGCCGACCGAGCGCATGCGGGAGTTGTTGTTGAACGAGCCGATGCCGGTGTCGACCTCGGCGCGCAGGGCGATGTCGCGCGGCGCGATGATGCGCAGCTCGCCCACGCCGCCGTTGACGGCCAGCGTGAATCGCCCCGAGTCAGGCAGCCGCACTTCGGTCCGGCCGACGCCGACGTCGAGGCGGCCGCCGCTCATCTCGAGCCGGGTCAGGTCAACCGTCGATTCGCCCACGCCCAGACTCAGGTCGAGATCGTAGACGACCCTGGGGTTCAGGCCGACATTCCACTCTTCTTCCGACGACTGGAAGATGCCCACCGAGAACGCGCTTTCGACGCCGATTTCCAGGTTAGCGCGGCCTCCCGACTCGCTGTACGAGACGTCCAGCTCGCCGTAGTGGCTCAGATCGGCCTGGATGAGGCTGGTCGAATCGCTCAGCGCGTAAAGCTCGTTCTTGCCGGTCGAGAAACCGACCTTGACGTCGGCGGACTGGATGTCGCTCACCGGGTACTCGATGTGCGTGGCCTTCAGCTCGCCGCCGAATCTCAGGCCGGGCAAGAAGTCGAGAAAGCCCGGCCTGGATGCAGGCGAGACGGCCATCAGAGCGATCGCGCCGGCGACGACCAGCAGCGCCAGGATCGCGCTGAGGATGCGTCCGGTCGGCGACCGGCCGAACAAAATATCCACCCCGATCACGATTAACAGCACCGGCCAGAACTGCCAGAGGACGGCCCACGGGCTGCCCTGAAGCATCCCGGCGTTGTTCAGCAGCAGGATAAGCCCGATGCCGATCAGGAGGATCGGCCAGAAGAGGCTTGGACGACGATTAGACATGGTATGTGCTCCTTGTTCGAGAGATGTTCTGGGAAGTATCCATGTCTATGATCGAACCGATTACGCGCGGCGTCAACGGACTAGAGGCGGATGTCGGCCCGGGACGAACGACGTAGGGGATCAGGCTGCCAAACACTTGTGCCCCGCCCCAGAAACCAGGCGCTCCCACCGTCAGGTCACGCGGCGGGGGGCGCCTGCGCCTCACACGACAATATTTACTAACCTTCGAGGCACGTAGAGCACTTTTTTCGGCGTCTTGCCGTCCATGTACCGTATCGCGCCGTCAGTTGCCAGCGCCCGCGCCTTCGCTTCCTCCTCGCCGATGTCCGGGGTCACTTCGATGCGATCGCGCACTTTGCCGTTGACCTGCACGACCAGCGTGATCGTCTCTTCGGCCGCCGCAGCGGCGTCGTACTCCGGCCACGCCTGCCGGTGGATCGAGTATGGCAGCCCGCGCCGCGCCCACAGCTCTTCGGCGAGGTGCGGCGTGACCGGCGCCGTCAGCAGCAGCAGCGTCTTGATCGCCTCTTCCCAGGCGGGTGTGCCTTCGCTCGTCGCGCGATGCTTGACCAGCGCGTTCGTCATCTCCATCAGCGCCGACACGACCGTGTTGAACTCGAAGTCCTCGAAGTCGTCGGTTACTCTCTTGATGGTCTTATGGGTAGCACGGCGCAGTGCTCTGGCATCCTGTTCTGACCGATCACTGCTCACCGACAACTGATCACCGCTCACTGATAACTGATCACTGATGACTGATGACTGTTGACTACCGCCCGGCAGTGCAATATTCCAGACGCGATTCACCCACCTCGCCGTGCCCTCGATGCCGGTGCTGCTCCACGGCCCGCCCTTGTTCCACTCGGCGAAGAACATCAGGTAGGCGCGCACCGCGTCGGCTCCGTAGCGCTCGACCAGCTCGTCCGGTGCGACGACGTTGCCCCGGCTCTTCGACATCTTTTCCGAGTCCTCGCCGAGGATCACGCCCTGGTTGCGCAGTTGCAGCATCGGCTCGTCGTCGCGGACGAGCTTCATATCGCGCAGCGCCTTGGTGAAGAAGCGCGTGTAGATCAAGTGCATCGTGGCGTGCTCGATGCCGCCCGTGTAGCAATCGACCGGCATCCAGTAGTCGTACTCCTTCGGATCCCACGCGCCTGGCTCATACTGTGGGCTGAGGTAACGATACTGATACCACGACGAGCACATGAACGTGTCCATCGTGTCGGTGTCGCGCGTGGCGGGCCGGCTGCACACCGGGCAGGTCGTCTGTGCCCAGGTCGGATGCAGCTTCAGCGGGCTTTCGCCGGTCGGCTTCCATTCGACGTCGTCGGGCAGCAGCACCGGCAGTTGATCCTCGGGCACGGGAACCTGCCCGTGCTCGGGGCAGTAAATGATCGGGATCGGCGCGCCCCAATAGCGCTGGCGGCTGATCAGCCAGTCGTGCAGCTTGGTGTTGACCGCGCCCTTGCCGACGCCTTTCTCTTCCAGCCAGCGGATGACTTTCTGTATGCCCTCGGGCACGGGCGTGCCGTCGAAGAGGCCGGAGTTGACCATCGCGCCCGGGCCGTCGTAGGCTTCTTTCAACGGCCGGCCGTCCCAATTCGGCGGCGCGATGACGACCGGGATCGGCAGGTTGTGCTTCGTCGCAAAGGCGAAGTCGCGCGCGTCGTGCGCAGGCACTCCCATGATCGCGCCGGTGCCGTACGTCATCAGCACGTAGTCGGCGATCCAGATCGGGATCTTCGCGCCGTTGACCGGGTTGGTCGTGTGCGCGCCGATGAACACGCCGGTCTTCTCCTTCTCGGTCGATTCGCGCTGGATGTCGGTCTGCCGCGTCGCTTCGGCGACGTAGACTTCGACCTCGGCCTTGCGATCCGGCGCCGTCAGTTTCTCGACGAGCGGATGCTCGGGCGCCAGCACCATGAAGGTGGCGCCCCACAGCGTGTCGGGCCGGGTCGTAAAGACAGTGATAAGGTGATCAGTTGTCAGTAGGTCAGTGTTCACTGATGACTGATCACTGACCACTGATGACTGTTTACTGATGACTGGAAAACTGACCTGCGCGCCCTGGCTGCGGCCGATCCAGTTCGTTTGCAGCACCTTCACGCGCTCCGGCCAGTCGATCTTGGAGAAGTCCAGCAGCTCCTCGGCGTACTGCGTGATCTTGAAGTACCATTGATCCAGGCTTTTCTTGATCACCGGCGTGTCGCAGCGCTCGCAGTGGCGATCCTCGCCCCACACCTGCTCGCGCGCCAGCGTCGTGTTGCAGTGCGGACACCAGTCGACCGGCGACATCTTCTTGTAGGCCAGCCCGTGCTTGAACAACTGGATGAAGAACCACTGCGTCCACCGGTAGTATTCGGGATCGCTCGACACAGCCTCGCGCTCCCAGCCCCACATCGCGCCCATCGAGCGCAGTTGCTGGCGCATGCGGCCGATGTTCGCGTACGTCCACTCTTTGGGATGGACGCCGCGCTTAATCGCGGCGTTCTCGGCGGGCAGGCCGAACGCGTCGAAGCCGATCGGGAACATCACGTTGTAGCCGCGCATGCGCAGGTAGCGCGCCCGCGCGTCGGACGGCGTCATCGCGTACCAGTGGCCGATGTGCAGCTCGCCTGAGGGATAGGGAAGCATCGTCAGAAAGTAGAACTTCTGGCGCGCCAGGTCGATCGGCGCGCGATACAGCCTATCGGCCTCCCACTTCTGCTGCCACTTAGGCTCGATGTCTTGGGGGATGTATTTATCAGTCATTATCTCTACTCCAAAAACGAATCGGCGAGTCAGCGAGTCAGCGATATGTATCCGTTGATTCGTTGCTTATCCGTTGACACCGTAAACAAAAATCCCCTCCATCTCCAGGGACGAAGGGAACTCCGTGGTACCACCCTGCTTGCTCTTTCACGTGCGACGCACCTCGCAGGTGCGTCGCACGTTCGCGAGCCGCTCTTGAGTCTTTAACGGAACCACCCGCCGCCGGCTACTTGTTTCACCGTCGGTGCTCCCGGGCGAGTTCGGCCTGGTGCGCCCCTCGTCGGCGCATGGCCGCGCTTGCACCCTTTCACGCGGCTCTCTGCGAGGGCGGCCTACTGCTCCCGTTCGTCGCATTTTACCGAAACCGGGTTTCTGCGATAAACCCGGTTTCTCAATCATGGACCCAGAGGGATTCGAACCCTCGACCTTCTCAATGCCATTGAGACGCGCTCCCAACTGCGCTATGGGCCCTTTTCAGTGAACAGTAACCACTGTGGCAGTAATCAGTGTTCGCTGATAACCGACAACTGACGACTGACAACTGATAACTGATTACTGATTACTGCCCACTGCCCAATGGACCTGGAGGGATTCGAACCCTCGACCTCTGCAGTGCGATTGCAGCGCTCTCCCAGCTGAGCCACAGGCCCTCGACGCAGCGGATTCTACCCGACTTGACAGGGACTGTCAAGAATCCGCGAACCAACGTGTGCACGCAAAGGTTGTCATCAACCGTAGGGCGCGTTTCCATACGCGCCGCAAATTGGCGGCACGCTGCGCGGAAAGCCGCCCTACGTCCGGCCTGACATGTTTTGCGTGCACACCGAACCAACAGGTTGACAGCTTGCCCGGTTTGGCGCATACTCTTGGCAGGTGCAGCCCGTTAAGACCCTATCCGAAAACGTAGGCGGGGCATCCCCATGCCCGCCCATCTGAAGGCGGCGGATGGATCATCCGCCGCGAGCGCCGCCAAAACTGAGCGCAAGGTGCGAAATCCGGGCTAAGCGAGGTACTGTCCAGGGAGTAGAATGGCGAAACCAGTCATCTTCACCATCGACGACGAACCGGCCGTGCTCAATGCCGTCGAGCGCGACCTGCGCAAGCAATACGGGCGCGATTACCGCATCTTGAAAGCCGAATCCGGCGCGATGGCGCTGGGCGCGCTCGAGCAGTTGCAGCGGCGCAGCGAGACGGTGGCGCTGTTCCTCGCCGATCAGCGCATGCCGCACATGCCCGGCGTGCAGTTCCTCGAACAGGCCCGCACCCTCTATCCTGATGCGAAGCGCGTCCTGCTCACCGCTTACGCCGACACGCAGGCGGCGATCGACGCGATCAACCGCACCGCGCTCGACTACTACCTCCTGAAGCCGTGGGACCCGCCTGAAGAACGACTGTATCCCACGCTCGACGATTTGCTCGACGACTGGAAGGCGCACGCGCGCCTGCCCTTCGAGGGCATTCGCGTAGCCGGCACGATGTGGTCGGCTGCCTCGCACCAGGTCAAAGACTTCCTGTCGCAGCACCAGATCGCCTACCAATGGCTCGACGTGGAGAAGGACGAGAAGGCGCGCGGGCTGGTCGAATCGTGCACGGACGGCCAGCTCGTCATTCCCACCGTGCTCTTCCCCGATGGCGCAGTGTTGGCGCGGCCGTCGATCCGAGAGCTTGCCGAGAAAGTCGGATTGCAGACGCGCGCCGCCTGGCGTTTCTACGATCTCATCATTGTCGGCGCCGGCCCGGCCGGCCTGGCGGCGGCCGTCTACGCCAGCTCGGACGGGCTGAAGTGCCTGATCATCGAGCGGCAGGCGCCGGGCGGGCAGGCCGGACGCAGCCCCAAGATCGAGAACTACCTGGGCTTCCCTTCCGGGCTGTCGGGCGGCGATCTCGCGCGGCGCGCGGTGACGCAGGCCCGTCGATTCGGGGCCGAGCTCTTGTCGGCGCAGGAAGCGGTGCGCGTGCGCGTGCAAGACATCTATCGCGTCGTCACGCTCTCCGACGGCGCGGAGATCAGTTGCCACGCCGTGCTGCTGGCGTGCGGCGCGTCGTTCAATATCCTGAAAATGCCGGGCGCGGCGGAGTTGACCGGCACGGGTATCTATTACGGCGCGGCGTACACTGAGGCGTTCTTCTACGCCGGTCAGGATGTTTTCGTCATCGGCGGGGCGAACTCGGCGGCGCAGGGTACGCTGTTCTTGAGCCGCTTCGCGCGCAAGGTGACCGTCCTGATCCGCGGCCCGGCGCCGACGGCCTCGCAGTACCTCGTCGATGCGATGCGGCAGGACGAGAAGATCGAGCTGATGCTTAATACCGACCTCGTCGAAGTCCACGGCCAGGGCAAACTCGAAGAGGTCGTCGTCCAAAACAACGTGACCGGCGAAGTGCAGACGCTGCGCGGCACGGCGCTGTTCGTGTTCATCGGCGTCAAGCCCCAGAGCGATCCGGTCGCCGACCTGGTGCTGCGCGACCCGAAAGGCTACGTGCTCACCGGGCCGGACCTCCTGCAGGACGGCAAGCCACCCAAAGGCTGGCCGCTCGCGCGCGACCCGTACATGATGGAGACCAGCGTGCCCGGCATCTTCGCCGCGGGCGACGTCCGCTTCGGCACGAATCACCGCGTCGCGTCGGCAACCGGCGACGGTGGCGTCGCAGTGGCGATGATTCACCAATACTTACAGACGCTGTAAGAATCTTGGCCCAGATTGCGCACCTTGTGCTCACTTTGGATCGCGCTCGCGGCGGATGATCAATCCGCCGCTCCCAGACCGCCGGATTGATCATCCGGCGGGAGCAGGGCGGGAACTGCGGAAATTAGGCTTAGCGTTCTTCGCGTCTTCGCGGTGAAAAAACATGAGTATTGAGTTCTTGCGGCGATTGCCGCTGCTCGCCGGCCTGTCCGACGCCGACCTCGACTGGCTCTATCAGAAGACGGAGCCGGTTTCCTTTCCGGCCGGCGAGATACTGATACGAGAAGGCGATCCGGCCGGCGATTTGTACATCATCGTGGATGGCGAGTTCGAGATCAGCAAGCGGTCGGGACCGCAGAACATAACCATCGCCGTGCGCGCGCCGGGCGAAGTGCTCGGCGAGATGGCCCTGCTCGACCGCGCGCCTCGCTCGGCGACGGTGCGCGCGCTGCACGACAGCCGTCTCCTCAAGGTGCCGCAGGATGCTTTCGTGCAGCTTCTGTCGAGCAGCTCGACGGCGGCGCTCGCCATCTTGCGCACCGTATCCCAGCGCCTGCGGACGAACGAGGCGCTGCTGCGGCAGCAAGAGAAGATGGCCGGCCTGGGCACGCTGGCGGCCGGCCTGGCGCACGAGCTGAACAATCCGGCTGCAGCCGCGCGGCGCGGCGTCGCGCAGTTGAGGGATACGCTCGCCGAGTGGGAGCGATGGACGCTGGCGCTCGACGCCTGCGCGCTGTCCGACGAGCAGATCGCCCGGGTTCAGAATCTGCGCGCGACGCTGGCCGAGAGCGTGGCCGCGCCGGTCGACCTCGACCCGTTGGCGCGCGGCGATCGCGAGTCCGACGCGCAGGCGTGGCTGGAGGATCGCGGGATCGATCGGGCCTGGGAGCTGGCGCCCACACTCGTGACGTTCGGCTGGGACTTCGACGCGTTGCAGACCCTCGCCGATACTTTCGCCGACGACCAGTTATCGGTGATCGCGCCGTGGCTGGGAGTCGGTTCCTCGGTCTACGCCTTGCTCGACGAAGTCGGCCGGAGCGCGGAGCGCATATCGGAAATCGTCGGGGCGGTGAAGTCGTACTCGTTTCTCGACCAGGCGCCGGTCCAGGACGTCGACGTGCACCAGGGTCTCGATAACACCCTGGTGATCCTGCGGCACAAGCTCAAGCAGGGCGTGCGAGTCCGGCGCGACTACGACGCCGGCCTGCCGCGCATCGAGGCCTACGGCAGCGAGCTGAACCAGGTCTGGACCAACATCATCGACAATGCGATCGACGCGATGCAGGGTCAGGGCGAGCTGACGATACGCACGTACGCCGACGACGGGCACGTGGTCGTCGAGATCGCCGACAGCGGGCCGGGCATCCCGCCGCACATCCAATCGCGCATCTTCGAGCCGTTCTTCACGACCAAGCCGCCCGGCGTCGGCACGGGACTGGGCCTGAACATCGCCTACAACGTCGTGCAGAGACACATGGGCCGCATCACCGTCACGTCGCAGCCGGGCGAGACGCGCTTCCAGGTCAGGCTGCCTATTCAACTCAAACGGGGATAAACGAATGAACGACGATCAGCTCAAGCGCATACTCGAGACGTCCCACACGATCGCCGTGGCGGGCCTGTCGTCTAATCCGGACAAGACGAGTTACGGCGTGGCGGAGTACCTGAAGCGGCAGGGCTATCGCATTATCCCCGTCAATCCGACTGCCGATCAAATACTCGGCGAGAAGGCGTATCCCGATCTCGCCTCCATTCCGGACAAGGTGGACGTCGTGCAGGTGTTCAGGCGGCCGGAGGACGTGGCGCCGATCGTCGACGAAGCGATTCAGATCGGCGCGAAGGTCGTGTGGATGCAGGAGGGAATCCGCCACGACGCTGCGGCGCAGAAGGCGAGAGCCGCCGGCCTGGAAGTCGTGATGGATCTCTGCATGCGGCAGACGCATCAGCGGCTGATTGGAGAACGATGGTGATCTGCTTACTGCGTTCGACAGGCAACGTGGCACACAACGGAGCAAGCCTGCGACCATACGCCTTATGCGCCGGGGAGTTTCGTGTGCCGGAAGACTTCGATGCGCCGCTGCCAGATGAAATCCTCATGCTTATCTGCCAGGCGCTCCAACATGGCCTGGCCATTGCCTCCGTAGACAATGCCGTGCGTGCCTATTCGGCCCACGTACCGGTAATTCCGTGAGGCGGCCTAACATCTCGCTGGAGCCGGCCGTGCTCCGCTGCGCTCCGCACGGCGGCTCAGCTCGGTGCCATTATCCGACTGCACCCGCTACGGTTATGCCGGCTGCGCGGTTGAAGCGACGAGCTGGTATTCCGTGAACTCAACCGGCGCCAGTAATTCGGGGTATAGGATGCTCGTGAAACGCCTGACGCCGTCCGAATTACTGTGCCTCTCGCGCGCAGTCTCGTCCTCGAAGACGAAGTAGTGCAGGAAGCTCGTCGCGTCGCCCGTCTCCTGCACCGACTCGTACAGCCGCGTCTCCGGCTCGTTCACCCTGACAGTGTCGACGAACTCACGGATCGCCTGCTGGCATTTCTCTAACGACTCGGGCTTCACCCGAAAGCGGGCAGTCATGTAGATTGCCATCGGGCATCTCCAGTCTGTCAACGAATGGGGAAACGAATAAACGAATAGTGCCAGCAGCCATAGGTCATTCGTTTATTCGTTGGACATTCGTTGACAGAGTTGCTTGCCATGAGGTCTTCGTGATCCAATCTGCGGCGAACATCGGCGGACGAGACCTGCCAGGTCTATAGGGCCGTCTCATACCGCACCCTTCGCCTTCTCGGCGATCTTCTTCGCCGCCATGCCCAGCCCCACCGCCGGATTGGCCAGCGTGGCGAGCACGACTTCCAGGATGTCTGGCGCCATGCGCCCGATGTTGCGCAGGTGACGCGTGAGGAAGCCTTCGTCCGCCTTTTCACCCTTGGCGGCTTCGGCCTGCACATCCTTGACCTCGGCCTTCAGGTCGGCCTTGTCGGCGTCGCCGGTGTTTGGGCGCGCGTCGATCCTGTCGTAGATCGACTCGAACAGCCTGGCGACTTCCTCGCCGCTCAGACCCGTCGTCGAGTAGTCATCCCGCCCGACGAACTTGCCGCCGCCGGTGCTCACATCCCCGCCAATGTACGCGCCTCCACCGGTATCTATGTATTGGCCGGGACTGATGATCTTATCGCGGCCAACCACATCGCCGCCGATGTGCGTCTCCTTGCCCGTTATATTCACGCCGCCCGACCGACTCCCAGGGTCTTGCTTCTCCGGCTGTTCAGGTTTGTCGCTCATCGAGCTGCTCCTTTATCCGTCTATTCGTGATGCGAAGCCATCCGCTGCGAAAATTGCGCGACCGCGCTCCGCGCGGATTTGGGGAGCGCGCCTCGCCCGCATCGGCACAGGCAACACACTCAGATCTCGCCTGAGCAGGATTCAGAAGATCGGAAATCAGTAATCAGGAATCAGCAATCAGAAAACAAAAGCTTCAAGAAGCCAGGGACACGACTACCCGAAAACCGAGATTGCCGCCGAAGTCGTACGGGTCGAGCCTGACGCGGGACGCACACCGCGCGTACCACTGAATGAGGTCCCAGGAACCCCCGCGCAACACGCGGGCAGTCTTCTTCTCATCGTACCATGAATGCGTCCACTCCCACACGTTGCCGCTCATGTCCCAGGCTCCAGTGGGGCTGATGCCCTGCGGGTACGTGCATATTGCAGTCGTGCCCCCGGCCCGATCGGCCACATCATACACATTCGCGTTTGCAGAGTCGAATTTGTCTCCCCACGGATACTCTCGCCCTTGAACGCCGCGCGCGGCACGTTCCCATTCTTCCTCCGTAGGCAGCCTGGCGACAGTGCCATTCGGCTTCGTCACCGTCCTCGACGCGTCAAGGCGGATCGCGTCGAGCCGGCTGTTGAGCCAGTTGCAGTAGGCTTCGGCCTCGTACCAGGTCACGCCGACGACGGGGAAGATCGGGTTGTTTCGCTCAGGATCATCCCACCAGGCGGGCTGCCTGCGCTGATTGCTCTCACGCCACTGCCAGCCTTCATCGCTCCACCATCGGCGTTCGTCGTAACCGCCGTCGTCGACGAAGTGCGCGTACTGCGCGTTGGTCACCGGATACCTGGCGATCCAGTAATGGTAGGGGATCTCCCGCCGTTCCATCGGGTCGTCATACAGGAACCTGCCCGGCGACACTTCGACGAAGTCGTCGAGATCGTCGGGCCGCCAGCCCGACCGGCCCAAGACCAACCCGGCCTGGCGACGCAAGATTGGCGCCACGCCGGCATCCCGCATCGTCGTCACCAAAGCATTGACGATGTGTTCCTTGCTCGCCGGCGGCACGCCGCCCGGCCAGGCGTCCAGCACCGCTTCGCCGGCCAGAACAACGGCCTCGCCGGGTTGTCCCGGCTTCTGATCGGCCAGGGCCTCGACCACCGCGCCGGCCGCCTCGTCGCGCTGCTGGATGATGCCCAGGTAGCCGACGGTCAGCAGCGCCACTTCGCGCCAGGCCGGGTCGCCCACGTGATCGCTCAACTTCTCGACCACGGGCTGCACGTCGCGCTGCCCCAGCAGCGCAATCGCCACGGCGGCCAGGTACTCCTCAAAGGTCAGGTGGATGAAGCCGTACTCGCCGGCGCCGCGCTCGAGCAGCAGGCTGGCGTGCTCGCGCACGTCCTCGAGAAATTGGCGAGCGCTCGCTTCCGGGTTCGCTTCGCCGCGTTCCGCGTAGATCCCCTCCAATCGGCGGCGCAGCTCTTCGCGCCTGACCAGCCCGGCGCCGGGGTTCGTCTCGTGCATCCACAGCGCCAGCGGCGCCAGCATGCGCACGGTCTGCACCACGTCCAGGTCGTGGCTGGGCGGCCGGCCCAGCCCCCGCGCCCGGTTCCAACTGGAGAGCAGCGCGCGCACGTACTGGTCGTACAGTTCCACCCGGCGCTCGGGCAGCGTGACGCCCTGCCGTTTCATCAGCGCCAGGATGGTGAGCAGAAGCGGGTTGGCCGCCAGCGCGTGCACGCCGGGATTGCGGTGAATGGCGTCCAGCAGCTCGCGGCGCTCGCGCTCGGCCTCGGCGCGGGCGAAGGCGCTTTCGCCCTGCGCCTGCCGTTCGAGCGCCATCGTCCAGCGTGCGACGAAGGCGTTGATCTCGTCGTCGTCAAAGTCCACCAGCGTGCACTCGGCCAGACCCTCGGCCGCCGGGCGCACGTCGCGATAGCCGACGATGCGGCTGGTGAGGACGAACTTGTTACCAGCGCGGCGATGGAACGTGTAGAAATCGACGACGCGCTCGACGACGTGGTGACGCAAGGCCGGGTCTTTTACCTCGTCCAGCCCGTCGAGCAGGACCAGCGCCGCGCCCTGCTTGAGCGCTTCGCGCAGCATGTCGGCGATGGGCAGGTCGGCGCCAATGTCGTGGAAGTAGGCGGCGATGAAGTCGTCCAGCCGCACGTCGCGCTCGCTCAGCGCAGTCGCGTACGCAGACAGCGGGGCCAGAATCGGCAGGCGATTGCCCAGCCCCACCCGCTCACCTTCGCCCAGCGCCAGGCGGAGCGCCAGGAACTTGAGGAAGGTTGTCTTGCCCGCGCCGGGGTCGCCCAGGATGATCAGGCCGGCGTGCTTGTGGAGCAGGTCGAGCACGGGCTGCGGCTCGCTCAGGCGGCCGGCCAGCGCCTGCTGCTCTTCGTCCGAGAGTGGCCGCCCGGCCAGGCGAATATCGCGCTTCCAGGTCTCGCCCGCGGGCAATTCCAGGCGCGCCTTAAGCGGCACGTACAGGTCGAGCAAGGGCAGGCGCAGCGCCACGCGGTCGGATACGCCCATGCCTTTGAGGCTGAGGTAGCGGTGGCGGTCGAGTAGAGCGTGATAATAGGCCTCCGTCGCGTTCTGCACGGCCTCTTTCGAGATGGGCGGGCGCAGCACGCGCAGAATCTCACTGGCGGACTGTGCGATGATGAGGTTCAGATCGCGTCCGACGAAGTCACCGCCGCCGGTATCCACGCCCCCACCGACGTGCGCGCCGCCTCCGGTGTTCACCTGGTCAGGCATACTGCTTTTCTCTCTGGAAGGTCGCCCCCGCGCCGCGACGTCGAGCGGTCAGGGCGCGGGGGCACTTCCATATTTGGCCGGTCGGTAGACTTCCGAAGTCTGCGCGACTTCGGAAGTCTGCGTCACACGACGCGACCGGGACCGGGCTGGGCTGGCTTCTTGTATTGTGGCTCCGTCCCGCCTCCGTAGAGAACGGGATTTACCGGCCGACACAGTCAGCTATGGACACGACTACCCGAAAACCGATATTGTCGTTGAAGTTGTTCGGGTCGTTCCTGTTGCGGTACGCACACCGCGCGTTCCTCTGATTGTTGTTCCAGGAACCCCCGCGCAACACGCGGGCGGTCGCAGCCCGGCCCTATCTGCTTATCGCAGATGGCCTATCGCCTATCGTCGAACGCCGGCCCGTTTGGCCGCACGATAAGCGATACGCCATACGCGATAAGCGATATGCGATACGCGATACGCCTTTACGCGGCCGCCGTCTTCAACCAGCCACCCAGCAGCCGCCCGACCTCGTTCACCATGCGCGCGACGTGCTCGTACTGCCCGGTGCTGAACAGTTCCAGGTCGCGACACAGGCGCAGGTAGAAACGCAGCTTGGTGAGCGTGATGTCCGCCTGCTGCAGCGCCGGGCGCGGCTGCGCCTGGTGAGCCGCCTCGATGAGCTGCTCTTGTAAGTTTAGCATAGTGCGCTGCACAGCCTCGGCCAGCACGAAGCGCTGCTGGCGCGGGAACTTGACGGTCGCCGGAATCAGCCAGCGGACCAGATCGTAGTTGCGAGTGAAGATCGGCGATTCTTTCATATCCCCTTTGCGTCCTTTGCGTCTTGGCGGTTTTATCTATGCACAACTGGAAGCGGCACGCTCAACAGCACGCGGCGCAATCCCCACGTATCTCCGTGCTCGGCGTGCGCGACCCAGCCCTGCACGCGCTCGTGCAGTTTCTGCAGCGGCATCTCGCCCCGCGCCACAGCCGCGCACCACGCCCGCAGGCGTCGCGCGAAGGCGATGCCGTTGCGCCGCTTCAGCCGGCGATGTGTGGGATAGACACGAAAGCCTAAAAAGGGAATGCCGTTGGTCACCGGGTACACAGTACTCTCGCGCTCGTGGAGCGTCAGCCGCAGGCTGACGAGGAATTCGCGCACGGCATCCTTCCATTCCCACAGCCGGCGTTTGTCGTCGGAGAACAGCAGGAAGTCGTCGACGTACCTCAGGTAGGCCAGGCAGGCCAGCCGGCGCTTGACGAACTGATCCAGCTCGTTGAGATACACGTTGGCCCAGAACTGCGAGGTGAGGTTGCCGATCGGCAATCCGCGTGGTCGGAGCACTGCAAACAGATCGTCGCCGGGGAAGAAGACCGGCGTGTATTCGTTCATGAGCACGCCCGCGCCGCTACGCAGAATCTCATCCACCAGCCACATCACGTCGGCGTCGGCGATCTTGCGAGCGATGATGGCGCGCAGGACGGCGTGATCGACGCTGGGGAAGAACTGCTGGATGTCGCACTGCAAGACGCAGCGATAGCGCCGCGCCAAGGCCTGCGCCCGATCCAGCGCGCGATGCGTGCCCTTGCCGATTCGATTGGCGTACGAGTCGCCGATGAACGTGCGCTCGAAGATCGGCTCGATAATATTGCACAGCGCGTGATGGACGACGCGGTCGCGGAACGGCGCGGCAGAGATCAGGCGGTGCTTGGGATCGCGGATAGTGAAGGAATAGTACGCGCCGTGACGATAGGTCTTGCTCTCCAGTTCACCCTGCAACTGAAACAGGTTGGCCTCCAGGTCATACTCAAATGCCGCCACGTCGGGTTGGTCGCGCTTGCCGCGCGCGGCGTTCCGAAAGGCGCAGTGCAGATTCATGAACCCTGTCAGTGACGGGTATAGATCATGATAGGCTTTAGCCACAGCGATTCCCCGTTCACATCCGTTTATCCGCTGCCTGTCCGTTGCCAAATTTGTGACCGCGCTTCGCGCGGTTTACGGGGTTCAGCAAACAGCAGATCAGAATGCAGCATTCAGAAATCAGAACCCAGAAGAAGCCAGGGACACGACTACCCGAAAACCGAGAAAGACGAGGAAGTAGTACGGGTGGTCCCTGTAGCGGGCCGCACACCGCGCGTAACTCTGATTGAGGTACCAGGAACCCCCGCGCAACACGCGGGCGCCTTCCGCGTCCTCATCATTGTGGCCATCATCCGCGCGGTAGGGATATAACTTATACAGGCTGTGCGTCCACTCCCACACGTTGCCGCTCACGTCGTGCAGGCCAGAGGGTGTTGCGCCGCGCGGGTACATGCCGACCGGCGAGACATGGTTAATGCCACTTTGATCGATGTTTGCGCGTCCTTCATCCCAGTCGTCATTCCCCCACGGGTAGCGGCGACCCCCCTCCGGCTCCCCCCGCTCGCGGGGGGAGAGGTCGCGCGCAGCCTTCTCCCACTCGGCTTCGGTCGGCAGGCGCACGGCGTAGCCTGAGGGAAGGCTAGCCCTCAACTGCTCATTCAGCCATGCGCAGTAGGCCATCGCTTCGAACCACGAGACACCGTAAACGGGCCGGTTAGGATAGGTGCGTTGCTCGTCCCACCACATCGGCGCGCCACGTAATTCCGCGGGCCGAGTCTTCAACCAATTGCGCAGGTTTTCGTCCTCTACCGTGCTATCCCACTCTCCCCTGCGCCAGGCCCAGCCGGTCTTCGTCCACCACGCGGAGTTCTCGTATCCCTTCGCATCGACGAAGCATCGGAACTGCGCCACGCTCACTGGGTAGCGGGCCGCCCAGTAAGCGTAGGGAATCTCCAATCTCTCCGGATTGCCGAATTCGTCCTCCCAAGCCTCTTGGTCTCCCTTGCGGCTGCCCATGACGAAAGGCCCGGCGGGAACCTCGACGAAGCCGAGGAACGGTTCCACTTGGCCGCGATAGGAGTGGGGCAGGAAGAACCGGTCGGGATCGAAGCGCGGATCGCCCAGTTGGCCCAGCACGTCGCCGGCTTCGGCGCGCTCGCGCGCGGGTAGATGGCCTTCTTCGACCCATTGCGTCAGCCAGCGCCGCGTGCGCTTGAGGATGGCTTCGTAATGCGGCTGCCCGGCCGCCTTTTCAGGCAGCCCTACTTCCAACAAGGCCTGCCCGGCGAGGCTTGCCGCGCGCCAGTGTTGGTCGGTGACAGGGACAGTCTGTTCCGGGTCGGCGGGCAGCAGCACGTTGACCATATTGACCACGTTGCCCAGCCCACCCTGCTTGAGCTTGCCCGCCGCCAGCAAGTACACTTCGCGCCACCAGGCTGGATCGTCTTGCGCCAGCTGGCAGAGATTCTCGGCGCCTTGTGGCAGGCTGGCCTGGTAGCACGCCGCCAGGTATTCCTGAAACGAGCGATGCGGGAAGGCGTACACGCCTTCGCGATGGGCGATGACCAGGCCGGCTCGATCGCGCAGGTAGCCGAGCAAGGCGTCCGGCTCGACGCTGCCCAGCAGCGGCTTGAAGGCGACGAGCACTTCGCCCTCGGAGATGTCGGCCGGCGCGTCATCGCGCCCCGCCTCCGAGCGCTGGCGCTGGTGCACCTGAAAGGCCAGCGCCTCCAGGGCGGCGCGGATGCGGCCCTCGCCGACACCCAGCGCCTGGGCGATGCCTGGCTCGGTCACGATTTCGCCGCCGGGCGCTTTCACTTCCCGCGCGCGCTGCCAGCGCCCCAGCAGCAATTTCACCGTCTCCTCGTACAAGTCGGCGCGGTCTTCGGGCAACTGACCCCAACTCGAGTGCAGCGTCGCCATCAGGGTGAGCAGCAGCGGGCGCGAGGCCAGGTCGCCCAGGTAGGGCCGCTCGCGCAGCGCCGCGCGCAGGCGCTCCCCCTTGTCGCGCGCTGTGTCCTCATTCCAGCCCATCGACGGGCGCACGGCCTGGTACCAGCGGTCGACGAAGCGGTTCACCTGCTCCTCGCTGAACGGGGCCAGCGCCAGGGTGGAGAACTTCGGAAGGCGCCATTGCCGGTCGGCATAGGCATAGGGCCGCGCCGTCACCAGCACACGTGAAGACTTCGCCGGCAGCATGCCGGCCAGGTCTTGCACGGCCTGGAGCAGGGCTTTCCGCCGCTGGTGTGCCTCGGGCACCTCGTCGAGGCCATCCAGCAGCACGACGACGCCGTCTTTCAGAAGCCGCGCCTGTAGATGCGGCAGCAGCTTGACCGCGACGTCTTCGCCCAGCCGTTCCGCGATGTCGTCGCGCAGCGCGTCCCACAGCATTTGGGCCGTGCCCTTCGAAGCGCCGGCGGGGATGCGGCGCGCAGCCACTTCGCGCAGGATCAGGCGCACGGGCAGCCGGCCACGCATTTCCTCGGGAGCAGCCTCTGAATGGGTGCTGAGCAGATAGGTCAGGTAATTGACGAAGGTGGATTTGCCTGAGCCGGCCTCGCCCAGCAGGACGGCGTGAGACGCTTCGGGTAGCGTAATCGCACCGAGCAATGGCGTCCGATTCTCGCCTTCGCCGCGCATCAGGCGCAGCGCCCAGGCGCGTTCGTCTTTCTCACGCTGGCTCGCCGGCGTGACGACGTCCAGATCGACGTAAATGTCGGGCAGCGGCACGAGCTGCTCGCCGCTTGTCCGTACGAATTCGACGTCGATCACGCCGAGCGGCAGGCGGCGGCACTCGTTAGCGAGCGAGCGGTAGTAGGCTTCGAGGAGTTCTTCCGGCGGCGCGTCGGCGGTGACGTTGATCGTCGTCGAGAGGTCGTCGCGCCCGACGAACTTGCCACCGCCGGTATCCACACCGCCGGTGATGACTGCGCCACCTTCGGTCAGGAGTGCAAGCTGAGATTCGAGGTCGGCTTTCGCTTTCTCGAAAGCGTCCTTGCCTAATATATCGTGGAGAGATTGGAGATTAGCCAGCTTGCGCTGCAGTTCGGCCATTCGGTCGGGGCGATTGTCGGGCATGGGACGCTTCCTATTTCATCGCTTCGGCAATCCGCCTGAACCGCGCCCGCGCCTCGACGCGCTCCGCGAGATCGTCCTCAAAGAATATCTCGTGAGCATCAGGCGCCAGCAGGCGCATGAAAGCCTGAAGTTCGAGGAATTGCCGCACGCTCTCTTCGACCGACAATAGCGGCAGCGTTCTGCGCTCTTCTTCCTCTTCCCATTCATTGAAGGCGCGGTAGCCTTCGAGCTTTTCTCGCAGGAGTTTCTCGTCCATGCCATCCATACGGTGGGCGGTGCCCGCGAGGACGCGGGCTTTGAGCGCTCACCTGTTTCGAGAGCGTCCCGAACGTCTGCCGGGAGCGCTCTTTGGGCGGAGTTTCTTCACCTTTCCCATCACCTTTGCAGCAAGTCGCATTTTCCGGCGCACTGCGATCCAGTGTTCCATATCCTCGTTGAGGAAAATGCGCTCCCAATCCGGCGCCAGCTTACGTCCGAGATCGCACAGATCGAAATACTGCGTCAGACTCTCCTCGACTGTCAGCCGAGGTAACTCCCGAGCCTGCTCTTCGAGCTCCCACTCGTTGAATAGCCTGTATCCTTGCAAAACCTGCTGCAACGTCGGAATCCTGTTCATAATATCACACCTCAAGTAAGCAAAACATGTGACGACCCAGTGATGATCCACATCGGCTCGCTGTCCGCGTCCTCGCGGGCAGCAGCCCGCAGGGACACGGGCGTTGAGCGACTGTGTGCAATTGCCAGATGATGACCCGTTAGAATTATAGGCCGGCTTACTGGCGAGATCAAGGCGCTCGAATGGACTCTATCAGGATCAGGCGATCTTCCTCAAGCGGGCTGCCACTGGCATCAAAGGGCAGTAACCTATCTGCACTGACCGGATCATACCAGCCCGTCGCCACGCGATACATCTCCTCCCCTAACTCTAACTCTAACTCCACTCTCTCACTCACCACTTCTCCCTTCGCCCAGCGCGATGTCGGATAAGCACTCCCGCCCGGCGCGGCGTCCGCCTGCGCGACGATGCGCTCCGTCGCCGGATCGAAAACGTGCACGAAGTACTTGTAGTCCGCGCTCATATCCGCCAGCGCCTGCCAGTGCAATGTCAGGATGAGCCGGCTGCCCTCTTGCGCCAGATCGTAGCCCAGCAGCCGGATCTGATCGCCGAATGTCGCGTCGACCCGGTGCTGCATCGGCGGAATGGCGAAGCTGCGCTGCGGCGGCGGCGTTTCCGTCTCGCCGTAAAGTGCATCGATCTTGATTCCTGGCACACGCACGCGCCCAATTTCCTGCTGCGATGCGACGCGATACCACACGACGTCGAGCGAGTAGGTATCGTCGCGCGGCATATCCGCTGGCAGCGGCAGTGTGTATACATCATGCTGGTTCTCGCTGGGCAGCCACGCGCTTGTAGGGAGAAATCCATAACCCGGCTGCGTGTCGAGCGAGACCCAGGCACGTCCGGCCGCGTCGGCCAGCCGAAGCGACAAGGCGTAATTCGCCGCGATCGGCTTCAAGGCCGTCCAGTCGAAAGCGACCGTCAATCGCTCAGGGCGATCGTGCTCGACCGTGACGGTCCTCAATTCGATCTCGTCGCCGATGGGCGCCCAGCCCGCTGCGGGAGGAGCAGCGCCCGCGCCCGGATAAAAAAACGGCCGCAGAAACGTCGATCCGTAGACTCTCGACGCATCGGCTACTTCGACCCGCACGTAATACATGCCGCGCGATAGGCGCTCCGGCACGTCGAGCGTGACCGTGTTAGCGCCCGCGCCAATCGGCGCGCGGGCGCTCGCCAGCGGCTCAGGTCCGCCGAAAGCGTGCGACGACGGCGCGACGAGCTGAACGACGGCCCACGCATCGGCGCCGGCGACGTCGGCCCACTCCAACACGACGGTAGATGATCCTTCGTAAGTGTATCGCACCAGGCGGGCCACGCCGAAATCGGCGCCGCCGTGATGCAGCCATGGCTTCGACTCGAAGTCCATCACCAGGTCATCGTCGCGCGCTTCCACGGTGTTGGCCGCAGAGGCGATTGCCGCGAAGGCACAGGCCGCTGCCAGAAGCCCCAGTTCGTAGCGTCTGGAGGCGACGAAATACCAGAGACGGGCGACGAGTTTACGCCCATCGTCACCCATTATTGCTCTAACTCTAACTCCAACTCTAACTCCACTCCCTTGTCTCGCAAGAACCAACATCCCGAGCGCGAGTAGCATGGCGGCCAGCGATACAAGCTCCGCGCCTGCGCGCAGCGGCGTCCGGTCGAGCTGCAGCGTCAGAATATGCTTGCCCTCGGGCACATCCACCTCGATAGTGCCCAGGTCGGCGGCGGCGCGCGCCTCCACGCGTTGGCCGTCGAGCGACGCCTGCCAGCCGGCGAAATGAAGCGTGGGAAAGGCGAGCGTAGCGTCACCCGCCGCGCGAACCGACCACGACTGCGATACAGGCCCGCGCGCGACCTGAGCGGTTTCCGCTTCGCCTCGCACCGGAATCGCCTGCGGCGGCGCTGCCGGATCAATCCCCGCTCCACCTGCCCCCTGCAGGGGGTCCGGTCGGGGACTTTGCAAGGTAGGCCCGGTGTAGGGACGCGGGATCGTCGTGCGCGGCAAATACTCGGCGCGTATCGTCGTGCCCACGTTGGTCGTGAAAGCCTCGTAGGCATGAATGCGTTTCGGCGTGATCTCGTCCGCGCGGATCGGCAGGTAGTCGGGCCGCAGTGTCAGGAGCGTCGACGCCGCGAGCGCCAATCCCACTCCAGCCGCGATCCAGTTCTGAGAAGTCTCGCCGTGCTCGACTCTGCCCGAGTAAACTAGGAAGCTGGCGGCTAACGAGGCAAACAGCGCCTGTATGGAGAGAAACCGCCACGGGAACTGCACCCATGGCAAAAGCGGCAGCGCGTCCCAGAGCGGCTTCGACAACGGCGTAATCATCAACGTCGAAACGATCAACCCGGCGAGCGTGAAAACCCGCAGCCGGGTCAGCCCGCGCTTCCAGGTGATGAGCGTTGCGACGACGCCCGCGAGTGTGACGAGCGCCTGCGCCAGCCCCATCGCGAACGGCGTGCCCAGAGGGGGCGGCTCGGTCGAGTAATCGAAGCCGAGAGACGGCTCGACGAGATCGGTCGAGCGGAAATGCTCGGCGTAATTGAAGTATCCCGTCGTCTGCGCGTCGAGCTGGACAAGCGGTGCTTCGCCGAGCGCGGGCAGCCAGAACCAGGCGGAGATGAGCAAACCTAGCGACAGACCTGTCAGAGAATGTAGAATGTGGAATGTAGAATGTGGAAGGGTGTCACGCGTGGTGCGTGGTGCGTGGTGCGTGGTGCGTGGTGCGTGGTGCGTGAGACGTGACGAGCGCCGAAGCCTCCAATCTCCAATTACCAATCTCCAATCTCTAATTACCATGTACAGCAGCAGGAACGGGCTGAAGATCAGAGCCGAGATGTTGTGTGTAAGGATCAGCCCGCCGTAGGCCAGGCCCAGGAGCGCAACCGATCGGGGGCGAGGGCGCTCGATGACGCGATCGACCGCCCACAGGATAAGCGGGTAGAAGACGAAGGCGTAGAACTCGGACAGCGAATCGCCGCGCACGTACACGTTGACCAGGTGGAACGGAGCGACTGTGTACGCAGTCGCCGCGAGGCATGCCTGCGCCCGGCCGCCGAATGACGATCTTCCCCAGCCATACATCGCCCACGCCGCCAGGGCGAACCCCAGCGACTGCACGATCTTAAGCGACGCCAGCACGTCCAGGCCGATCAAGGCGAACGCTGCGGCGAAGTAGTAAGGCAGAGCCGCATAGAAGTTGAAAAACGGATAGCCCAACCCGTAGGCAGCATCGGGCATCCAGCGCGCGGGAAACACGCCGGCTCGAAGATTCTCGACCAGTTGATGCAGCCGAATGAAGAGGAATGGACTATCGCCGCCCGCGCGCGTATTGATCAGCCCCGGCCCGCTCCACAGCGGCGCGGCGGCGATCAGCGCCAACAAAAGGAGCGCCAGCCCGCCCCAGTCGGGTCTCGTGGCGCTCCGAACGTGCACGTCGTCACCTGGCACGTGTCGCGATGACTGATAACTGATCACTGATCACTGTCTTCTGGCGCTTATCGTCGTGCCCGGTTCAGGACCATCCCGGCCAGGAAACCGGCCGCGAGCAAGATTCCTATTCCCAATGCACCCATCGCGACTTTGCCCAGATCCGATTGCGCGCCACTATCCTCTGGCGTCGTGCTCGTGCTGTCCGTCGTGCTCGCGTCGGGCGAAGTCGTGTCAGGCGGCGCGCTGGGTTCGCCCTCCGCCGCTTCGCGCGAACCGCCATACGCGATGTTGAAGCCCATGCCACCCGTCAAGCCCACCGGCCACTCCTCGGCGGTCGTGCTGGTCACACCGTTCGGCGGGCCGGCGTCGACGTTGTACGATCCGGCCGGCAAGCCCGCGAAGCAGTATGGCTCAGGCTCGAGTCCCGACGTGACGTAGGATCCTCTAGGGCCTGCCGAGTCAGACAGCATAAAGCTGACGCCGCCAAGCAGTTGCTCTCCTTCGTCCTTCGTCTGGTTCGCGTTCGCGTCGTTGAAGGCTTCTACGCAGATCTGGCCTTCCGTGGCAGCCGCGACGACCTGCGGCGTCGCCGTGGCAGTCGGCGTTTCCGTCGGGGCGGTGGCATCGAGAGTCGGAGACGGGGCAGCCGTTGCCGTCGCGGCCGTTGGCACCGCCGGCGGCGGGGTGCCTGTGCCTTTGACGATCAGTGTCTGGCCGACCAGGATAGTCGTGCCCGACAATCCGTTCAACTGCTGGATGGCGGCGACGGTCGTGTCGCAGGCAATCGCGATCGCGTACAGTGTATCACCGCTGTTCACGACGTACGTGACCGTTCCATCCGCCTGCGGCTGGCAGGCGCTCGCGCTCGCCGTGGGCGCCTGGGCGGGCGGCGGCGCGGGCGCGCCGACCTGAGTCGGGGTCGTGGCCGGGGCAGGGGCGATCGCCGTCAGCGACGCATCGTCCCACCATGCATCCAAATGATACGCGCTGGAACCGCGATAGTTGGAGGAAGTGAACACGGTGACTTGCCCGGAAGGACCTGCCGTCGCGTCCACGCACACCTGCTGCCAGGCGTCGTGAGGGTTTATTGTGGCCGACCACACGATGCCGCCGTTATCCCAGTTCGCTGTGCCGTCACGGAAAATCCCGACCTGCATATTCCCGTTGAGCGACGGGACCGACGGCGCTTTCTCGAAGTCCTCGTTGTTCGCAAACAGGCGGCCGTAGGCGCAAAAGCGCAGCGGCGTGCCGGGTGTAACCTTCACGCTCTGGAGGACGCCCGCATGCCACGGATCGTATCGGTTGCCGATGTGCTGCGACGCGCTCCCGCTTCGAACGATGACCGGGTTCACTTCGGCCGAAAAATCAGGGTTCACCGCGTAATCCAGTGTGCCCTCCTTCTTGCCGGTGTCCTCGAACCAGCGCCCCCAGCCGTTAGCCTGCCTGCCATTCTCGTACGGCTGCTCGAAGCCGGGGTTCACCAGCAGGTTGTCTTGCTGCGCCGACGCGGCCAGGCCGCTCGACGGCGCCAGCGCGACTAGCAGCACGGCCAGCATGGTGATTACGCCGAGTATTTTTCTTGACATCTCACACTCCTCCGTATTTGAGTCACGCATCCCGTGTCGCACGTGAAGATTTCGTGCGGCGTCGAATGAGCAGGATGATTGCAGCCAGGCCGCCAAGCCCTGCCGTAATACCCATCGCCATCGGCAGCGCCTCCCCTGCGGCTTCGTCGGCCGGTTCGCCGGTGCGCCTGATACCGACGGTCACCTCGACTCGAGCGCCTTCGATCAGCGACACCCCCCAGCGCGAGTTCGTAGTGGCAGCGTAGCCTGCCGGCGCCTGCGCCGAGACGGCATACGCGCCGGCGGGCAGGCCGTCGAAGCAGCGCGCCGTCCCTTCGAAGCTCCCCGCTCCCTCCGGTCGGGGACTCCGCAGGGCAGGCGCCGACGCCGCCACCGTGCGGCCTGACGCATCGGCGACGATGAACACCGCGCTCACGCCAGGCGCCGGCGCGCCGGCGCCTGGATTATAGCGGGTATCGCCCGCGACATCCTCGAAAGCGCGAACACACAGCGTGCCCACCGCAGCCGGCGCGCCCCCTTCGACTCCGCTCAGGCCAGGCCCTTCGACTGCCCCTTCCGCTTCCCCTTCCCCTTCACTTCGTTCAGGGTCAGGGTCAGGGTCAGGACCTCGGCTGTACTCCGCTCCTTCGGAGTTTGAAGTTTGGAGTTTGAAGTTAGAAGCAGCCGTGGGCGGCGTCTGCGCCGCCAGCGAAATTCGGATCGACTGGCCGACTTTCAAGACCGACGTTTCGTTCAGGTCGTTGAGCGCGTAAATGTCGCTCAGCTCGGCGCGGTACGCCTGCGCGATCGCGAACAGCGTGTCGCCGGGCTGCACGACGTGAACCACGATTTGCTGCGAAAGGCTGTCCGTCGCTAGAACGCGAGTCGGCGCGCTCGCCGCTTCGTTTGGCGAACGGATCACCACCGGCGTCGGCGGCGGCGGGCCGATCAGCATCAGCTCGGCATCGTCCAGCATCACGTCGACGTGTTTCAGCGCGCGATCGGGCCGGCTGCGGAAGAATACTGTGACCCCATCGGCCTGGGCGACGGCGGACACGCCGTACTCGCCGAACTCGTCGAACGAATCGATCTCCTCGCTCCAGACGACCGCGTCGCTCCACGGATCGGTTCCCCCCGTCGGATCGATGCCGGCCCGCATCCCCATCGACGGCTGCCCGGCCGATTCCGCCGTGTCCTCCGTGTCACTCGACCAGGCTTTGGCCCAGATGCTGAAGCGCATGCTCCAGCCGCGCGGCACGCCGCTCACCGTCTGATACAACCCGCCTTCGTAGACTCCGAAGGAGGTGAAATACATCTGTGAATTGTCGCCGGTACGCACGCGAGGCGGATCGTATGGAATGCTTCGCGTCTCGCGGTACTCGGGACGGTGCCACGCCAGGCAGGCGGCCTCGCCCTCGGGACACGCACCCGGATATTCGCCGTCGGACGGAGTGGGCTTGCGCCACCACGCCGTCCACCCTTCGGCCACGCGGCCGTTGACCCACTCGTCGTTCGTCGCGTTCCACTGCCGCGCGCTATCGCCTTCGAAATCGCCGTTGTGCAGCAAGTTGACCCGCGCGGTGGCGAGTCCCGGCGTCGGCGTCACGCTGCGCTGCGCGCGCGCAGCGGCCGGGTCGTGTGCCGACATCAGTGCAGCAGCCGCCAGTGCCGCACATAGACTAAAAGGAAGCAATATCCGAAAGTTCAAAGCTCAAACTCCAAAGTTCAAACTCCAAACTTCAAACGGTCACTTCATAACCTGCCTCCGCGCGCGAAGCGCGCGCGCAGCACCCAGAACAGTCCGGCGGCGGCCACGGCGACCAGGATGATGCCGGCGAGGCCGCTCAATGCCTTGCTCAAGCCGGCCTCCGGCGCGCTGCGAGCCGTGACGCTGTTCACGTCGGCTGTAGGCCGGCTTCCGAAATTGATGTTGACCGGCGTGCCGGGGGCGAGCACCAGCCCCCAGCGAGTGTCCGACGTGGCGACACGCCCGGCCGGAACCTGTATCAATAGCGAGTAGGCGCCCGCCGGCTGAACGAAACAGGTCGGCTCGCTCAGCCCGTCGGTCGTGTGCGTGGCGACGACGGCGCGCGAAGTGTGCGTGTCCTGCAAGATGAAGACGACGCCGCCGACCAAGTTTTCGTCCGGGTTCATCACGTTGTCCCCGTTAGAATCCGTGAACGCGCTAACGCACAGCTCGCCTGTGTTCAGCGTGGCAATCTCCGTGGCGGCAGCAGGCGTTTCGGTTGGCGCGGGCGCGGGCTGGCTTGCGGCCTCAGGCAGCGCGATGACGACTTCCTGCCCGATGAGCAGCGGCGTGTCCTGATCCATGCCATTCAGCCGCAGAATCTGATCCATGCTCACGTCATACTGCACCGACAATCCCCACACGGTGTCACCCGGCTGCGCCACGTGCACCACTGCGCCGTCGCCGCGCGGCGCCGGCGGCGGGCGCGGCTGCTGCGCGGAAGGTGGCGGCGCGGCGTTGGCGGCGGCCGGCAGTTGGGTCGGCGCCGCGACGGGCGCCGCCGATCCACCAGGAATGCTCACGGCCACCAGCTCGAGATCGTCCAGGTACACGTCGTTGTGCTTGAGCATCTTCTCAGGGCGCGAGTACGTGAACACCGTGACCCTGTCCGACCGGGCGACGGCAGTGACCTGATAATAGCCGAACTGATCGTACGTATCGACTTCGGGACTCCACACGACGTCGGAGCTCCACGGATTGCGCCCGCCGGCCGGATCGACGCCGATCTTCATATGCATGCTCGTCTGGCCCCCGGACTGGTAGGGCGAAGGTTGTTCGCCGCCCGGCCCTTCGTCTGCCGACCAGGCGTGCATCCACGCGCCGAAGCGCAGCAGCGTGCCCGGCTGGATGCCTTCGACCGTCTGGAAGACGCCGGCTTCGTGCACGCTCCAGAACGTGAAGTACTTGAGCGAGTTCTTGCCGCTGCGGATGCGCGACGGCCCGACGCGGATCCAGTCCGTGCCGCCATATTCGGGGTTGTGCCAGACGACGCAGGTTTCCGGCGCGCCTTTCGGGCAGCGGTTCGGATACTTGGAGAAGTCGGGATGCGCCGTGTCAGTGATCGGCTGTCGCCACCACCCGGTCCAGCTCTCCGGCGTGTATACCGTGTCCCAGCGGACCATCAGCTCGCGGTACCACGGCGTGCACGAGATGTGATTCCACGGCAGGTCGCCCTTCCACGAGCAGGGATTGAACCACTTGCCTTCGAAGCCGGGGTTCTTCAGCAGGTTTTGCCCGATCGGCACGGTGACCGGCGTCGGGGTGTAAATGACCGGCGTGGGCGTCGCAGTCGGATAGTGCGCCTGCGCCGTCACCGCCGCATCGCCGCTGAGCCTCACCAGCTCCGCATCGTCCCAATACACGTCGTTGTGGCGGCGCGCGTCGAACGGCGCGGAGTACACGAAGACAGTCACCGTGCCCGACTGCGCCCTGGCGAATGCGTCGAAGCGCACCCACGAGTCCGCAGCGTTAGCCTGCTCCGACCAGCGCACGTTCGGACTGAGCGGATCGCTTCCGCCGAACGGATCAATGCCGACGCGCATGCGCAGATCGGTGCCGCCGACCGATACGTTGAGCGGATCGTCGGACGTGGAGGTCCAGCCTTTGCCGTAGGCGGAGAAGCGCAGATCGGCGCCGGTTGTCACCTTCACCTGCTGGTACACGCCGGCGATGTGGGTGCCGTAGAACGTGCCGAGCAGTTGCGCCTTTGCCCCTCCGTGGACGCGCTGTGGATGCGACGTCGGCTCGTACTTTGGCACCTGGTTCACGAAGTCGGGCTGGTCTTCCTGGCGCGGAATCCACCACGGCGTCCAGCCCGGCGCGATCTGCCTGGCATCGGCGTGCACGACGTACTCGCCTTCGAAGCCCGGATTGGTCAGCAGGTTCGCGCTCTGCTGCACAGCCGGCGCAGCAGATACGAATCCCGGCAGCGCAGCGAGCAAAAGAGCCATAATGGCAAACCAGGTTACCCTACGCTCGAACTGCATTGATACTCCACGCGACGAAGGACGAAGGAAGTTCGCCTCCGGTCACCGATCACTGATCACTGGTTACTGGTTACTGATCACTCGTCGTTCTACGGCCCCGGCCCGCCGGGCGCGCCGAGCTGAAGCGCGCCGTCCACCACGGGGCTGTTTGCCGCGACTATCTTTAGTCGCGCGCCATTCTGTCGATCGTACAATCCGATTGCGACTGATAACTGCGAACGACTGCTTACGGGTAACTGAATGCGCCGCTCGTCGATGACCACGTCGCCGGCGCGCCAGGCACGCATGGGGTATAGCCCGTCGCCTGCATCGCCGTCCACTGTCGTGACAAGCACCCCGCCGTCGAGCAGGTGGACGAATTGCGTCGCGTCGCCGGTCGCCGGCTCGTCGATCTGCCACAGCGTGCGCAGCAGCCACACGTCGCCTCGATCTTCGATCGCGTGTCCCAGCAGCCGGATGCCGCCCTCAAACGTCGCTTCTGCAGCGACCCCCCTCCGGCTCCCCCCGCTCGCGGGGGGAGAGGTCGCGCCCGGCTCGACGAGCGCCAGCACGGCCATGGGATACGGCTGCGGATCACGGTCGCCCTTCACGAGCGGCCCGGCCTTCACCTGCACTTGCGCCGGAGCCGGCCATGCATCCAGTCGCGGCAGCCATTCGTCGTACGGCCACGACACGAGCATCGCAGGCGTGGCGGGTTGAGCCTCCAGGTCTGATCCGGGCGCGAGCACCACGTCAGGCGGCCTCTTCAACAAGAACGGGATAGACGCCCATTCGTGTGGGAAGACGTCGTCCATCAGAACACGATAGCCGCTCGCGCCCAGACGGTTGATCTCGCCCGCCAGCTCGACCGCGCCGGCCTCGAACGCGTAGCCGGTCTCAGCGCTCGTCGCGTACGCCGCGTAGTCGCGCAGCGTCCACAATGCCGAAACCCCAAGCACGCCGATGATAAGCCACAGAGACACGGAGGCACGCAGGCGCATGGTTTGAAATTTGGAGTTTGAAGTTATGAGTTTATTTCCCTGTGTCTCTGTGTCTCCGTGGCTAAACTTCTCCGCCAGCCAATCCAGCCCCAGCGCCGGGAAAACCGCCGCGACCGGCAGCACGCCGGCGGCTCGCAGGAAGTGCGGCGTGTCCTCGGCCAGGATCGTCGGCAGCAGCATCACGCCGAGCCAGGTCAACATAAACACGGCGGCGATCCGATACCGCGCCCGCCGGATCATCACGACGAGACCGGCGACGAACGCGGCTGCCAGCAGGACGTCGAATACCGGGCGGTAGGGCGCATTGTGGCGCGGTATCCGATCCCCCTGCCAGACGAACATGCCGAGCGCCTTGAGCGTGTTGTTAACGAGCGTGCCGGGCAGGTCACCCCGGTTGATGCCCGGCTCGAAGACCGAAACGCCGCCCGGACGGCCCATCACCACGTCCCAGTTGCCGAGCGTGTAAATCGCCAATGGGGCGACGGCCAGGGCAAAGCCAACTGTAGCCCATACCGCCCCATTCGACAAGCGCTGGGGGAGAAAGGGGCCGGCCTGGATCCGGCGAAAAATCAAGAGAAAAGTGACGACGAGCAGGAAAACCAGCGGCGCGAATCGGGCAGCCAGGTAGGTATACGAGGCAAGCCCCCACACCGCGCCTGCGATGATCCAGTCACGGCGGCGGCCGTTCCGCCAGGCGCGCGCCGCCAGCCCGATGCCGATCGCGGCGAACAGGGGCAGGAGGACGGCGCGGAACCCGATCCGGCTGAGATGGACCGGCCACAGGCTGACGGCCATGATGGCGGCGGCCAGCAGCCCGGCGCGCCTGCCCCACAGTTGATTGACCATCCAGTACGTCGCCGGAATTGTTAACGTGCCGGCGATCGCCGCCGGCAGCCGCACGGCCAGCGGCGACGACCCGAGCAGCCCGACCGCGAGCGCGACCAGGTAAATGTACATCGGCTCGCGGCCGTGATTCGCCGGGAAGTAGATCGGCCGCTCGCCCGCCAGGACGCCCAGCGCGTCCAACCCGTTGAACGCCTCGTCGTGGTACAGGCCGGGCGGGGCTGCGCCGAGCGCGGCAAAACGAAAGGCTCCGGCCAGAATCGTCAATCCGATGACCGGAGCCAATTCGATCAGTTTTTGCTGGATATCTGGCTTCAACTCGATCCGGCCTGCGTGTTCCTACCAGGGACGGGCGGGATTATAGCATGGGGGTGGGAGAGGGGCAAACTATCTTCCCGTATATCAAGCGCATTCGGGCGAGCTATCGACTCTCGCAAGGGCAATTCGCCGCTCTGCTCGGTATCAGCGTGGGCACCTCGCGGAATTGGGAGCAAGGTCGTCGGACGCCAGAAGGTCCGGCACGCGTCCTGTTGCAGGTTGCGGCCAGGCATCCCGATGCCGTGTGGGATGTCGTTCGCCCGGTTGTGCGTCAGCGCCAAAGTGCGGCCAAGACAAACAAAGCCAAGCGCGCAAATCGTCGGCGCACAATGACGACAGAACCCCCTTCGTCCTTGGCTCCATAGAGAAGCCGTGCGTGCTGGGGGAATCTCCTCCTCCAGTGCTATAATCCCGCGCGTGCAAATCTACTTCTCCGGCTCCATCGCGGGCGGACGCGACAACCTGTCGATCTACCAGCACGTTGTGGCAAGACTGAAATCTTTGGGGCACACCGTGCCGACCGAGCACGTCGCCGATCCGGACGTGCTGGCTGCCGAACGCGTCGTCCCGGCGCGCGACGTGTACGAGCGCGACGTCGCCTGGCTCGAGGCGTCCGACGCAGTCATCGCCGACGTCTCGACGCCGTCGCTCGGCGTCGGGTACGAGATCGGCTACGCGCTGCAGCGCGGCATGCCGACATTGTGCGTGTACCGGAGGGGCTGTTCGTCTCGAAGATGATCACGGGCAACCCGTCGCCGCATCTGACTGTCGCGACGTACCGCGACGCGAGCGAGCTTGACCGGCACGTCGACGCATTCCTGAGCCGGATCCCATCCTAGACCTGGCAGGTCTTGAAGACCTGCCAGGTCTACCCGACAACATGACGAGCGACCACATCTTCACGCAAGCCGTGCATGCCGGCGAGGGCGAGTCGCCGCCTGAGGGCCGGCCCATCTCCACGCCGATCTATCCCGCCGCGACGTACACCTACGCCGACATGCAGACACTCTCGGACGTCCTGGGCGGCGAGCGAGAAGGCTACGTCTACACGCGTCATGGCAGCCCGACGGTGGCCGCCTTGGAGAAAGCGGTGGCGACGCTGGAGGACGCAGAAGACGCGGTCGCGCTGGCATCGGGCATGGCCGCGCTGCACTTGGCGCTCACGCAGGCCGGCGTCGCGCCCGTCGTCGCGGCGAGCGACCTGTACGGCGCGACGCACACGCTCCTGGCGCGCCTGCAGCCCACGCTGCGTGCCGTCGACGTGAGCGACCTCGACGCGACGCGCGCGGCGATTGAGGAAGCACGCCCGCGCGCCGTGCTGCTCGAAGTGATATCGAACCCGCTGCTGAAGATCGCCGACCTGCCCGTGATCGCCGGAATGGCGCACGGCGTTGGGGCAACGGTCGTCGTCGACAGCACGTTCACCACGCCGTTCCTGATCCGGCCGCTTGAGCACGGCGCGGACGTCGTCGTCCACTCGGCGACGAAGTACCTCGGCGGCCACGGCGACGCGATGGGCGGCGTCGTCGCGACGGATGCGGGGCGCGCCACGGCGCTGCGCGAGCTGCTCAAAGTGTACGGCGGCAACCTCGGCCCGTTCGAGGCGTGGGCGATCCTGCGCGGCGTCAAGACGCTGCCGCTGCGCATGCGCGAGCACTGCACGAATGCGCTGAAGGTCGCGCACTGGCTGAAGACGCATCCGCGTGTAAGCCGGGTGTGGTATCCCGGCCTGCCCGATCATCCGCAGCACGACCTCGCGCGGAGGCTGTTCCGCGCGGGTTGTTTCGGCGGCGTCGTCGCGTTCGAGCTGCGCGACGCGGGTCAGGTCGAGGTGTACCGATTCATGGAATCGTCGAAGCTGGTCAAGACAGGGCCGAGCCTCGGCGACGTGACCAGCCTGATCCTCTATCCCGCGATGGCAAGTCACCGCGCGATGCCGCGCGAGGAGCGTTACCGGCTGGGCATCACCGACGGCGTCGTGCGGCTGTCGGTCGGGATCGAGGATGTGGCCGACATCGTCGCCGATCTCCGGCAGGCGCTCGCCGTTCTTTGACGGACGCCTGCAAGCAAATCACGGAGTTGTCCATGAACTTGTCAGCAAGCGGAGGCGGCTCCGTGCGTAGCCTCCCTGCCTGTCCCCGACGCGCAGCGGAGGGGATGGGACACGCCGCCGGGCATGGGAGCCCGGCTTGCTATGCCCAGGGGGAATCAGGGGGTGGTCGTCGGCTGGATTGGAATCGGCGCCGAATTGTCGGCGAGGGGTATCCCGGCGTTGGACGTCGCCTCTAATCGCCTGCCACTGGCTCGATCGTACAGGCCGACCCGAAGCGACAAACCCGATCCGCCAATCTCGATCAGACGCCGGTCGAGGACAATCGATTCGCGCGGCCATTGCCAAAATGGATACGTTCCGGCAAACGGATCGCCGTCGGCCTGGGCGACCAGTTGCCCATTTTCGTCGAACACGTGGACAAAGACGGTGACGTCCGGTGGCGGCGGTTCGTGCACTTGCCAGGTCAGATCGATGGCCAGGCCCGCTGCACTGAGATTCGCACTCGCGTGCCGCAGGGTTGCCGACGTCTCGAACAAGGCGATCGCCTGATCGGGCGAGGCGGCGACGCCCAGCTCCCCGGCGGATTGAAGCGACACGGTGTCCGTCGTATACCGCGTCACGAATACCTGCCCTCCCGACTTCGACGCGTCGCTCCAGTCAGGGTTCGACCCTCGCAGGCCGACGTAGTAGGGCGTTGCCGGTTGCACGGCGTCGAACCGGGCGGCCGAGGCAGCGGCCGGATGACCCGTATACACGCCGGACACCATCTCGAGTGGCGCATACTCGGGCAGGAACAGGACACCCTCGGAGCCTATCGCGTACGTCGACTGCGGAGGCGCGATCCAGGCCGGCAGATTCACGAATATCGTCGCCCGCCCGCTTCCATCCGGCGCTGCCGAAGCCAGGGCGACTTGGTTGACCACGGAACCGCCGAGCTGGTACAGATGCATTCGATCGCGGATGAAACTGAGATTCTGGGCCAACACTATCGTGCACAGGGTGGCAGCCACTAACACGCCTGGCTGGAGACGCAGCCGTGTCGCCTGGCTCCACGCCACGAGCCGAAGGAACGCGTCGGCCCACAGCCAGGCGACGGCGACGCTTATGAGCACCAGCAGCCGTGGCGCCCCTGTCACATACCTGAAGGACAGCCCGAGTATCGCCGGAGACGCCACCACGCCAATCCACAGCCACGGCAACCAGGCACGCTTCCCAGCGCCGGTGCGCCATTGGACGATGGCGCTCCCGGCCACAGTCAATATGCTCAATGCGCTGCTGGCAAGCAGTTGGTCGATGCCGAGGCTGTCGCGCAGCCAACCGCCCAACCAGGTGAGCGGGTACGCCACTGCCTGCAGCACGTAGATGCTGTTTCGCACTATGTTTCGGCCCGTCGCGAGCGCCAAGTTGTCGATGCCAGACACGGTCGGCACTGAGCGCGAGAGGAATAGCCAGGCCAGCGCCGGCAAGGTCCAGGTCGCCGCACGGCGCAAGCCGTGCCAGAGCGGATCAGATCGAACAGGTTGCGTAATCTCTATTGCGGCGATCAGCGGTCCGATCACAAGACCGTATTCGTGCACGAGCGGACTCAGCAAGGCGAACCCGAGGCTTAACACGCCCCAGGCGCGGCGGCGTGTCGCCTGCATTTTCACGTAACTGAGTAGGCTGAGCAGAACCGAAGTCGTGACAAACGGATGAACAAGAGCGCCAATCCACGGAACGGCCTGGTAGCTAAATGGGAACAAAAGGAATAGCGTAGCGCTGAGGTAACGGCGATACCACCCTTCGGCTGCGCTCCCCGCTCCCTCCGGTCGGGGACTTCGCAGGGCAAGCCCCATCGGTTGGCGACGGTCGGTCGACGCCCACAACTGGCCGGCCAGCCAGGCTACCATCAGCCCGTTGCTCCAGTGGAGGAGCAGATTCACAGCGTGCAGAGCAAAGGGATCGTGGCGGCCGAGGAGAAGATACAACACCTTCCATACCGCAAAAGACAGCGGCCGGAAGTAGTACAGACCCTCAGCCGTTTGCCATATCTCGGCGAGGCTGTGACTGTCCACGTAAGGCAGGTGGAAGAAATCGTCGGCGAGGAAGGGCAGTGTGAGACTATCGCCGTATGCAATCAGCGCCAGCAGTCCCGACCAAACAATCAATCCGATCCAGGCGGCGAGTTGGCGGCGATCGGCTTTCAAGAATACAGGCTCTCTAGTGTAGGATAGCATCGACCTTTATATGTTACCATGTCTTCTCTGTCGCGTAAGTCGATCCTCCTGAGCGCCACGTTCATTCTGCTCGTCGCAACTGCGCTGCGCGTGTGGCAACTGGGCGAATGGCCGCCCGGCCTTCATTACGACGAAGCCGCCGACACGATCATCGCCCGCGAGATCGCCGAAGGCCGGGGAGCGCCGATCTTCGTCGAAGCGTACACCGGCAAGGAAGTGCTGTTCTTCTACTGGGCCGCCGCCTGGATGAAGCTGATCGGCGCGACGCCTTTCGCGATGCGACTGGCGGCGGCGATGCTGGGCGTGCTGACCGCCGCCACGACGTTCTGGGCCGTGCGGGAGATGTTCTCCCCGCTCTCCCCGAATCGGAGAGGGGTTACGGGTGAGGGTATCGCTCTGCTCGCCACGGCTTTCGTCGCCACCTCGTTCTGGCACGTGCTGATGAGCCGGCTCGGGTTTCGTTCCATCGCCGAGCCGTGCGTCCAGGCATTCGCGCTGGCGGCGCTGTGGCGCGGGCTGCGGTTGAATCATCGCGGCTGGCTGGCAGCCGGCGGCGGGCTGGTCGGGCTGAACCTGTACACGTATCTCGCGGCCCGGCTGTTCCCGGTCGCGGTCGCGCTCCTGTTCCTCTATCTCATCCTGTTCGACGCAGGACGACGGCGCGCGCGGTTGGCTCAGTTCGGCGTGGTCGTCGTCGTGGCAGCCGTCGTCTTCGCGCCGCTGGGAATTTTCTTCGCGCAGAATCCCGGCGCCTTCGTCACGCGCATCGCGCAGGTCGCGCCGCGCGAGGGCCAGGATGTCCTCGCGAATATCGCCCGCGCGCTCGGCATGTTCTTCGCCGGCGGCGATCCGTACGTGCGATTCAACCTGCCCGGTCGATCGCTGTTCCCGTCCGTCCTGGGAGCATTATTCGTCGCCGGCACGATCGTATCGGCGATCGGCGTATTTCGCGGGCGGACGCGCATGCGGCGCGCGGCGTATTTCTTCCTTCTGACCTCGACGCCGATCATGCTGCTGCCGACGGCATTGGCCGTCAACGAGATCACGCCGAGCAACCTGCGCGCGATGGGCATGATACCGATGGTGTTTGTATTGCCGGCGCTGGGGACGTGGTTCATCTTCAAATGGCTGATCGCATTGCGACCGCTTCGCGCGACGATGGTTGAAGCACGTACATTTGTCATTCGTCGCGCGGAGCGGTCCTTCGTCATTGTGCTGCTGCTCGTCGTCCTGCTCGGCGCGGCCGACACGGCTTCGACGTACGCCGGCTACGCGCGCCTGCCGGAGCTGTATTACGCGAGCGACGGCGATCTCGTCGACATCGCCCGCCTGCTGAACCGAGCTGATTTGCAGCAGACGACCGCCTACGTCCACGCGCTCCACTATCGCCATCCGACGCTTGCGGCGCTGGCGCAGGAGTTCCACGAGATCCGGTCGATCACCGGACCGGACGTGCTGGTGTTCCCGCAGGGCCGGTCTACACACATCTTCGCGAACCTCGCGCTGCCGGCGGATCGCGCCTGGCGCGAGCGCTTCCTGCCGCCGTCGGCGCATCTCGACGCCGCCGTCGGGCCGGACGGCCGGACGGCCTACGAGATCGTGAGGGTCGATGCGCAGCCCTCCATCCGGCCGCAGAACATGGTCGACGCCAACTTCGGGGACACGATCCGCCTGCTCGGCTACGACGTAGAATCGCGGGCGACGTCCGGCGGCGAGATCGACGTGACGCTGATCTGGGAGGTGCTCAACCGGCCCGACCGAGGCGATTACGCGACGTTCGCCGAGCTGCGCGACGCGTGGGGCTATCAATGGGGACAGGCCGACTCATTCGATTATCCATCCGAGCAGTGGGCGCCGGGCGAAATCATCGTCCAGCGCCTGCGCGTGCCGATCGCCGATGGCGCGCCGCGCGGCGATTATCGACTGGACGCCGGCTGGCACGCAGGCGATCGACGCCTGCCCGTCGTGAAGGCCGGCGGCAGCTTCGGCGGGACGACGGCCGGCCTCGGCCCGATCCCGATCGCGCGCGCGCGACGTGAGCCGTCGAAGGGATCGTTGGGCATGGGAACGCGTCTTGGCGTCCATCCGATCGATGGGTTGTTCCTATTGGGTTCGTCGCTCGAAACGCCGGTCGCGCCGCAGGGTGGGCTGCTGTTCTTCACGCTGTTTTGGCGAGTGGAGAGCCACGTGCCCGATCAACCGGTCGGAATTCGCATGTCGGCGCCGCGTGATGTGATCTACGCGTTGTCGACGGCCTCGCCTGTGCACGACACCTATCCGTTCGACGAATGGCGGCCAGGCGAGGTGGTCGCCGACCGCTACGGGCTGCGCGTGCCGGCCGATGCGCTGCCGGGTGAATATGCGCTGGAGGCGCGCGTCCGGCCGGGTGAGTGGATCCCGTTTGGAACGGTGCGCGTCGAAGAGACGCAGCGCCGGTTCGACGTGCCGCCGATCGCGCATCCCGTCGGCGCAACGTTCGGCGATCAGATCGAGCTGCTCGGATACGACCTGAATCAGACCCGTGAGGCGATCGATCTGACGCTGTACTGGCGCGCGCTGAAGACGCCTGGCGACGATTACACCGTCTTCACGCACCTGCTCGACGCGGCGAGCGTGCAGCGTGGAGGAAAGGATAACCCGCCGGTGAATGGCACGTACAGCACCTCGCTGTGGATCGAAGGAGAAGTGATAGAGGACATCTACACGATCCCGATTCCCGCCGGCGCGCCGCCGGGCGAGTACACGATCGAGGTCGGGCTGTATCGTTTCGACACAGGTGAGCGGCTGCCGCTGTCGAGTGGCGGCGACGCGCTGCGGCTGGCGACGATCGAGATCGCGCCGCGATAGTTTTGTTGTCTGCCGCCATGTGAGTATACTTACGCCAGACTTCGGAAGTCTTCGGAGACTTCCGAAGTCTTGAGGAGGTTTCCCGTGAGCGCGCAGCCCGAAACACAGCCGGCCCAATCTGCTACGCAAAAATTCACGTGCCCCAAGTGCGGCGGCGACATGAATTTCGATGCCGCCAGCGACATGCTCAGGTGCCCGTTCTGCAGCCACACAATGCCCACACCCGAGGCGTCGGAGGTGGTGCAGGAGCACGACCTCGTTCAGGCGCTGGGAGACACGTCCGGCAAAGCGCACGGCTTCGGGACGGCGGTGCGGTCGTACAAGTGCCAGGCATGCGGCGCGACGAACAACGTCGATCCGCACGTCACGTCGACGGCGTGTCCCTTCTGCGGATCGAACCAGGTGCTCGAGCAGCAGCCCGATCCGGACTTGATCCAACCCGAATCGGTGATCCCTTTCGGCGTCGACGAAGCGCGCGCGCACCGGATGTTCCGCGACTGGCTGGGGCGCGGGCTGTTCACGCCTAACGACCTTAGGAAGAGTGGCGGCGGGCAGCGGCTCGCCGGCGTGTACCTGCCGTTCTGGACGTTCGACGCGCACGCGGAAAGCGACTGGACCGCAGAGTCGGGCGACTACTACTATGTCAACGAGACGGTGTGGGTGACGCGCGACGGCAAGCGCGTGCAAGAGGTGCGCCGCGTGCAGAAGATCCGCTGGTACCCGTCGAGCGGGCGCCACGCCGCCGACTACGACGACGTGCTGGTGTACGCGACCAGCTCGGTCGACGTCACGATCCTCGAAAAGGTCTATCCCTTCGACACGAAAAAACTCGTGCCGTACAACCCGAGTTATCTCGCCGGCTGGGGCGCGGAATCGTACCGCATTGCGCTGGCGCGGGCCTGGGAGCTGGGCCAGACGATCGTCCAGCGCCAGGAATACGACGCCTGCGGGCGCGAAGTGCCCGGCGACACCCATCGCAACCTGCGCGTCAACACACACCTGTCGCATCTGAAATATAAACACGTGCTGCTGCCGGTGTGGCTGGCCTCGTACCGCTACCGGAACAAGATCTATCGCTTCATGATCAACGGCCAGACCGGCGAGGTGCAGGGGCAAAAACCGATCTCGTGGATCAAGGTGGCGATCGCCGTCGTGATCGCGCTGATCGTCGTCGCCATCGTCTTGTATCTGGTGAGCCAGAGCGAGAGCAGCAGCGGTGAGTTACCGTCGTATTACCAGTATGCGATGGAGTATATGTTACCAGTCGGATAGTCCGGTAGTCGCGTGGTCGGACTGGCGGGAACGGGCAATCCACTATCGGGGGCAAACGCATGAAGATCACCGTCGACTTCAAGGAGGACAGTGGGCAATCGATCGGGGTGGTGACGGCCTCGCCTAAGAACTTCAAGACCGGCTCGAAAGGGTTCTACGGCCAGGGTAAGATTGAGTTCGAGGGGAAACGGTATCAGGTGCAGGTGCAGTTGGTGGAGATCGGGAGCAAGGAGCGGGCGAAAGTGGGGGCGTGAGAATCCAGTCATCCCACCGCAACTCTGACCGGCGCGACGGCTGTGACGGCGTTAGCGAAGCCGTCCACTACGCTATTCCTTCACATTGAGCACGGCGCGCTCTTGTATCCGTTCAGGATCGTTCAGACGAAGCAAGAACACGGTCGCGCGACCCTCCGGCGTGAGCGGGACGATCGTCGCGCCATTTAGACGGAAATGGTCTGCCCATTGCTGCGTGCGAGGGTTGAACAGCGGCGTGATCGCCCCGGATTGCGGATCGATCGAAGCGAGATCGCTACCCTTGTAGCGATTGCACTGAAAGCAGGCGAAGGCCAGGTTGTCCAGAGTGGTCTCACCACCGTGCTTGACAGCGACGACATGATCGACTTCGTGTGGGTAAAAGCTAATTTGAGGCTTGTGGCAGTATTCGCACCGTCCCCCGGCGCGCTCTACGACGGCGGCGCGAAGCGTGGCGGGGATCGGGATGGCCATTACGAGGCCGCCGGGAGGTAAGGCAGCGTATGTGCCTTGAGCATGGTGATCAGGTGATCGACCCGTACGTATTCGTCGAGCTCGGCGGACTCCGAGGGCGAGAGCTGGCCGGCCCGATTCTTTTCGAGCAGTTCTTCGACGCGCGCTTGCATCTCGGACGTCGGCTTGAACGTCAGCACGGCTTCCGGCGAAGGCTGGCTGACCAAAAACTCCAGAATGTAGCGATACGTCTTGTTCGGCAGCGGCGATAGTTCATCTAGTCCGTGCGCCAGCACTTCTGGCAGCCGTGACCGCACTGCCTCCAATCGCTCAGCCAATGATTCGGGAACTTCCAAGGTAATCTCCACCATGTCATCTCTCCTGACATAAAAGATCGTAGCAATAACCGGATGCAATGTCAAGCAGGACACACGGGTTTCACTTCACCTCGTCCCAATTCTCTCCCACCCCTATCTCGACCTTGAGCGGTGGGTCGAGCGGATACGCGCTCTCCATGATCTCCCTCACCAGTTTGGAGACCTTCTGCACTTCATTGTCCGGCGCTTCGAGGACCAGCTCATCGTGCACTTGCAGGAGCAGCCGTGCCTTGAGCTTCTTCTGCCTGAGCGCGTCGTGGATGCGGATCATCGCGATCTTGATAACGTCGGCGGCCGAACCCTGGACGGGGTGATTAATCGCCTCGCGCTCGGCGGTACGCTGCATGATGTTCGTGCGCGCGTCGCGCGTCTGTGTCTGTAAGATCGGGAAGTAGCGCCGGCGGCTGAGCAGCGTCTCGACGTAGCCTTCCTCTTTCGCCCTGCGCTTCGTCTCGTCGATGTACTTCTTGATATTGGGGAAACCGGCGAAGTAGGCGTCGACGAACTTCTGCGCCTCGGCTATTGGAATACCGGCCTGCTCGGCGAGCGTGCGCGTGCCCATGCCGTACAACAAGCCGAAGTTCACAGTTTTGGCGAAACGACGTTGATCAGCTGTCACCTGTTCAGGCGGAATGCCGAGGACGGTCGCCGCCGTCGCACGGTGGATGTCCAGCCCGGACGCGAACGCGGTGCGCAGCCCTGGGTCCTTGCAGATGTGCGCGACGATGCGCAGCTCGACCTGCGAGTAGTCGGCGGCGATCAGCTTCCACCCCTCCGGCACGACGAAGCCCTTGCGCACCTCGCGGCCCAGCTCGGTGCGGATGGGAATATTCTGTAGATTGGGGTCTTGTGAGGCTATGCGCCCGCTCACCGCGCCGGTCTGGTTGAACGAGGTGTGCACGCGGCCCGTCTTCGGATGAACCAGCACGGGCAGCGCGTCGAGGTACGTACCCTTGATCTTCGACAACTGCCGGTGCTCGAGGATCAGGTCGATGGCATCGTGCATGCCGCGCATCGATTCGAGCACGTCGGCGGCGACGGACACTTTGCCGGTCGCCGTCTGCCGTCCGCCGGGCGCTTTGAGCTGCAGCTTGCCGAACAGCGCGTCGGCGAGCTGCTGGGGCGAGTTGATGTTGAACGCCACGCCGACCGACGCGTACACCTCCTTCTCGATGGCTGCCAAGCGTTTCGCCAGGCGATCCGACATCTTCTTGAGCAGCTTCACGTCGATCAGCACGCCGGCCATTTCCATGTCGAGCAGGACAGGCACCAGCGGCATTTCGACCTCGTCGAACAATCTCCGCACGCCGAGTTTCTTGAGTTCAGGCTCCTGCGTCTTCATCAGCCGCAGCGTCATGTCGACGTCGGCGGCGGCGTACGGCGCGGCGTCCTTGACCGCGACCTCGGCCATCGTGATCTGCTTCTTCCCGGTTCCGATCAGCTCGCTGATCTCGGTCATCTCGACGCCGAGCCGCGCCTTGGCCAACTGCTTCAAGCCCAGCCGCGCGCTGGGGTCGATGAGAAACTCGGCCAGCATCGTATCGAAGACGACACCCCGCACGTCGACGCCGGCCTGGCGCAGCACGGCCATGTCGTACTTCGCGTTGTGGGCGACTTTCGGTAAATTACTATTCTCCAATAACAGCTTTAGGGATTGAATGACTTTCTGGAGAGGTATCTGGAGAGGTAATTGGTTATTCGTAAGTTGCGTGTGCCCGACGGGTATGTAATAGCCCTCACCTTCTTTGACGGCAAGCGCGATGCCGACGAGCGAGGCGCGCAGAGGATCGGTGCCGGTCGTCTCCGTGTCAAATGAGATGATCTTGGCACTATGGAGATTGGAGATTAGAGATTTGAGTGCCGCTTCGTCTTGCACGATGATCGTGTGTGTAACGGACGGCTTCTGCTTCACGATCGGGCGCGTGCGCGCCTCCGTGACAGGCTCGTCGCCGAACATCGACATTTGCGCGCCGGCGAGCGGCGCTCGATCCGGCGTCGCGCCGCCTTCGGGCAGGCGATTGCGGATCGTTCGGAATTCGAGGTAATCGAACAGCGCCTCGACCTTGCCCCGATCGTACGTGTGGACCGCGCAGTCCTCCCACGTCACCCGGATCGGCACGTCGGTGCGGATGGTGACCAGGTCCTTGCTGAGAAAGGCCATGTCGCGCCCGGCTTCAAGCGCGTTGCGAGCGCGCGCCGGCTCGATCTTGGCGAGATTCTTGTAAATGCTTTCGACCGAGCCGTATTTCTGGAGCAGGTCGGTCGCGCCCTTCTCGCCGATGCCCTTGACGCCGGGAACGTTGTCGCTCGTGTCGCCCTTGAGCGCCTTGAAGTCGATCAACTGGGCCGGCTTGAGACCGTAGCGCTCCTTGATCGCAGCCTCGTCGTATGTTGCCGTGTCGCTGTAGGCGCGGCCCGAGGTCAGCACGCGCACGCGCTTTCCGATCAGTTGGAAGGCGTCGGTGTCGCCAGTGACGATCAGCACGTCGAGACCGTCGGCCGCCGCGCGCTTCGCCAGCGTGCCCAGGATGTCGTCGGCTTCGTAGCCCTCGGCGGTGACGGCCGGAATGTCGAACGCTTCGACCAGCCGCACGATGAAGTCGATCTGCGGCGTCAGCTCGTCCGGCATCTTGTCGCGCGTGCCCTTATAAGCCGCGTACTTGTCGTCGCGAAAGGTGCGGCCCAGGTCGAAGGCGACGGCGATGTAGTCGGGCTTCTCCTCGTTCCACACCTTGATCAGCGTGTTGGCGAAGCCATAGACAGCGTTGGTGTATTCGCCGCGCGACGTGGAAAAAGCCACCTTCCCGCGCTGGTCGTAGAGCGGCAGGCCATAGAAGGCGCGGTAGGCCAGCGAGTGGCCGTCGATCAGGATGAGCTTCTTTTTAGGCATGGCGATTCTCGTAGAGGAGTGATCAGTAATCAGTGATCAGTAATCAGTGATCAGTGGCCAGTCATCAGTGGCAAGTGACCCGTGAGCACCGATGACTGATGACTGATAACTGATAACTGACAACTGATGACCGATAACTGATGACTGATTATTGATGACTGACAACTGACAACTGATAACTGATGACTGATCACCGGCTCAGCGCGATCAACGCATCGGTGGCCTGCCGCGTCTTCGAACGGACAAGGCGCAGCGGGGACTCGGGCCGCACCGCGACGGTCAGGAGCACACCCTCGGCGACGTCGAGGGAATACAGCATGTGCTCGCCGCTGTCGGAGATCGACTGGCCGAAGCGCACCTGCTCGTGAGTCGGCGCGATCCACGACGACCTGGCTGAGACGGCGCGCGAGTCGAGGATGCGGTGCGCCAGCGTCGCCGAGCCGGACGGGCCGAGCGGGCCGGCGTGGGCGAGCAGCGCGTCGCCCACCGTCAGCAAGACGGTCTCGGCGTTCAGCGCCGCGACGAGCGCGTGCAGCGCATCGCTCACACGCGGATCGCCCGGCGAGAGCTTGATGCGCGGCAGCGCGCGGGGCGAATTCCGGGGCCAGCCCCCGACTGCCTCTATCGGGGGCCAGGCAGCCGATGCAGGCGCGGCGGCCGGCATCGGCGCAGGCGCGGGCAGGGGCCGGCCGAGCGCCTCGGCGACGCGGGCGGGCAGCTCGGGGAGGAAGAACGGCTTGGTCAGCACCCCCTTGATGTCGAACGGCGCCAGCTCCTGCGGGATGACGTCGCCGTCGATAGGAACGACCACGATCGGCAGGTCGGGGCGCAGCTCGCGGATCGCGCGCAGCAGCGCGGCCGGCTCCATATCGTGAAGGTCTAGATCGACGATCGCCAGGTCGAATTCATCTGATTGCAGCGCATTCAGCGCCGACTGGCTGCTGGAGACGTCGACGGCGCGAAACTCGCGGTCGGCCTCCAGAGCCTCCTTCAACAGCATGGCGAAGGCTTCGTTTGAGTCGAGAATCAAGACACGCGTGGGCATACTTGTCGCTCAATTTCCCGTGGCCCTTCGCAAGCGTGAGCAGGACCTATACTGGATTGTAGGGTTCGCGGCAAAAAATGTCAATATCGGAGTCTGTGGTGATTATCCACATCTGCTCTCTGTCCGCGTCCTCGTCCGCTTTGCGCAGCCCGCCCGCGGGACGCGGGCTTTGAGCGACTTGTGCGCAATCACCAGCGGAGTCTGTCACTCGCCGAAGCTGCGCAGTAGAGAGTACGCCGGGCGCAGCGATCCATCAGGACGAATCATCCCATACGCCGAATCCGGCCGCCCCGGTCCCAGCAGCCACGCCACGTTGAGGTTCCATACGAACATCGGCCCCAGCCACGGGCGGTCGCGGCGCAGCCGGATGGCCTGCCGCAGATAATCGGCCTGACCGGCTTCGGTGACTTCGCGCGCGTACTCCCAACCTATCGTTTCCACCTCGCCGTAGCCTTCGATCGACGGCCAGCCGAACTCCGTGATCCAGATCGGCTTGTCGACGCCTGATTCGAGGAGGATAGCGCGGTAGTCCTCGATCGTGTCGAGGAAAAAGAAGCTGGGATGGTCGTTGTAGCCGCTCGCTCGATGGGTCGCATCGGCGGCGCGCTCGTCGGGCGGGTTCGCCGCGCCGTACGGATGCGCGCCGATGGCGTCGACCCAGCCCGCCACGCCGGCGGCGACCATCTCGCGCAAAAAAACGCGGTCGTCGATGGCGTTCACTTTGTCGTCGATGCCGGTTGTGGCGGGCGCGCCGCTGACCACGATTGCTGCCGGATCGCCCTGCCTCACCCCATTCGACCCCTGCTCGATCAGTTTCACGAATTGTTCGGCGCTCAACGCGTGGCCCCGCCACTCGCGCGCCAGGTTCGGCTCGTTCCACAGCTCGTACGCGTCGACGCGGCCTCGATAACGCGACGACAGCGCGAGCAGGAAGCGGTTGAACACGGCGAAGTCGGCCGGCGGGCCGTCTTCTTCGACCGGCTCGGGGCGGCTGAAGCCCGGCGCGCGCGCCACGCCGAGAAGAATCTTCAGGCCGCGCGCGTCGGCTCGATCGACAAAATCATCCAGCTCTTCCCAGCGATACTGCTCCGGCGCGTATTCGATCGAATTCCAATCGACCTGCTGCTTGATCCAGCCGACGCCGAGATCGGCGGCCAGCGCGATCGACGCGTCGCCGATGTCTGGATCGATGAACTGGCCCTGCACACCTGTGTTAGGCTTAGGCACAGGTGTCGGCGTGGGTGTCGGCGTCGGCGATGGGGAAGAGGGTGCCGTCGGCCGGCCTGCCGGTCGCTCAGTCGGCGGGGAAGTCGGCGAGACGGCCGGAGACGGGACGGGCGCTGTGCATGCGGTAATCGCAGCCGCCACGAGCACGGCAGGTAGAATGATCGAACGCATGCTGCGATGATAACACGCAGCGAGCAAGCCCCCTTGATTCTGGCATAGAGGCAAGTTGAGAATTGATCAGTTTGGCTGGCGAGGGGTGATCGGCCGCTGCACGAAACGCTTAGTTCAACCACAACTTAGACGGCGTCTTGATGCTGACTTCGTGGCCGCCGCTGGAGCCAGCGCTCGAACGAGCCAGGACTTTCTGCGGACTTTTTGCCAAGCAGCAGTCCTTCAACACCGATATCCTCATCCAGATCAGGCCAATGGATCCCGTAACCGGCGCCACTGATC
>Ga0209342_10000129_pt1 | contig 78403 bp, 71 predicted proteins | sample RifCSP16_2_FD_184023 | JGI IMG/M metagenome (GOLD analysis project Ga0209342, IMG submission 184023) | Soil microbial communities from Rifle, Colorado - Rifle CSP2_sed 16_2 (SPAdes) (version 2) | ecosystem: Environmental > Terrestrial > Deep subsurface > Rock core/Sediment | place: Rifle... | reverse complement strand
TTCTATGGCATCCCGCTCCTCGTGGAGAGCGGCCGCAAGGGAGTCTATGCCAACCGGGCCGCCGCCGTACTTGTCTATCATCGTAAGGAGTATCCTCCTGTCCATCTTGTCAAAGCCCTTGGAGTCTATCTCGAGCATATCGAGCGCGTTGGATGCGACCTCTTTGTTGATGACTCCGCCTGCCCTTACCTGGGCAAAGTCCCTGACCCTCCTCAAAAGCCTGTTGGCGACTCTCGGCGTGCCCCTTGACCTGCCTGATATCTCGCCAGCGCCGTCTGAGGTTATCTCCACCCCGAGGATGGATGCGGACCTCGTTATGATGGTCTTTAATTCCGATGGCTTGTAAAAGTCGAACCTCAGTATTACCCCGAACCTGTCCCGAAGCGGGGAAGTCAGTAGCCCGGCCCTGGTCGTCGCGCCGATGAGCGTAAACTTCGGCAGCTCGATTTTAACAGACCTTGCAGAAGGCCCCTGGCCGATGAGGATGTCTATATTGTAGTCTTCCATCGCCGGGTACATTATCTCTTCCACGACCGGGGAGAGCCTGTGTATCTCGTCGATGAAAAAAACATCCTTTTCTTCGAGGTTTGTCAGCATCGCGGCGAGGTCCCCCGCCTTTTCTATTACAGGCCCGGATGTCGCCTTCACATGGCTTCCAAGCTCATTGGCGATTATGTTCGCCATCGTGGTCTTGCCAAGACCCGGAGGGCCGTAGAAAAGCACATGGTCAAGAGCCTCGCCCCTTGCCTTCGCGGCCTGTATAAAGACCTTGAGGTTCTCCTTGAGCTTATCCTGTCCTACGAAATCGTCAAGGAGCCGGGGCCGGAGGGTTGCCTCCAGCTCGTCTTCAACGAGCTTTGCCGGGCTTATGTCGCGGTCGTCGTCCATTGTCATCTCTTTGATAAGTGCTTCAATGCCTCTTTGAGGAAAGCTTCAAAGGAAGCGCCCTCAGACAAGGCGGTCTTTGCTTTTTTCACGGCATCTTCGGCCTGCGCCGACTTATACCCGAGGTTCTCGAGCGCCGAAGCGACATCATTGGAAAGCGGGTCGCTGTCGCCTGCGGCTGCCTTGTGCTCGGGCACTCCCTTTAAGGCAAACGCCTTTATCTTGTCCCTCAGCTCAAGGATGAGCCTCTCGGCGGATTTCCCGCCTATGCCGGGAATGGAGCTGAGCTTTTTATTATCGGCGGAGCCTATTGCGGCAACCAGGTCGCCAACCGCGATGCCGGAGAGGATGTTCCTCGCCAGTTTCGGCCCGACACCTGATACGCTTAAGAGGAGCTGGAAGACATCCCTTTCGTCCTGGGTAAGAAAGCCGTAAAGCTGTATGGCGTCTTCCCTGACATGGGTATAGACCTTGAGGCTTGCTGGCTCGCCCAGTTCAGGGAGCGTGTAGAAGGTGGAAAGAGGTATGAATACCTCGTAGCCAACCCCTCCAACGTCGATGACAACCGACTCTGTGGTCTTGTATATGAGCTTGCCGCTGATGAACGCTATCATCTCGGCCTGGAGGCTGCGGCGAGCCTTACTTTGGCCGCTGTGACGCTCTCATGGCAGTGGTGGATATGGCAGATGGCAATGGCCAGCGCGTCTGAGGCGTCGGCCTTTTTAAAACCTTCAGCGGATTTGAGGAGGAGTTTTACCATCTTCTGTACCTGGGCCTTGTCGGAGAGGCCGTAGCCTGTTATTGCCAGCTTGATAGCCGTTGGCGCATACTCGAAAACAGGCAGCCCGAACTGGGCCGCCGAAAGCAGGGCCGCTCCCCTGGCCTGACCGAGTATTATGGCGCTTTTAACATTTTTGGCGAAAAAGACAGATTCGATGGAGACGGCATCGGGCTTGTGCTCGTCGATTACCTCACGGAGCCCTTCAGATACCTTCAAGAGGCGCTCGGCAATGGGAAGGCTTGCCCCGGGCGAGATGGCTCCGTCGCATATATGGATAAGCGAGCCGTTCGGGCCTCTCCCGACTATCCCGTAGCCGGTATTGATGCTGCCGGGGTCTATGCCTAGTACTTTCAAAGTCTCGCCCCCGTGACGGCTGCTGAAAAAGCCCATCTGCGTCGTTGTCAGCGTCGCTCGTCTTTGCGGCGTACAAACAAAGTACGCCTCATTCCTTGCTCCTCGACGCCTTGCATATGGAGCTTTTTGAGCAGCCTAACAAATCAAATTTTTCAGCAAACTATTTAAGACAAGCCAGGCCTCAAGCCATCTCGGCCATTTCTTCGGCGGAGATGTCGAAATTGGCGTAAACCGTCTGAACATCGTCGAGGTCTTCGAGCTCTTCAAGGAGGTTTAAGACCTGTTTCGCGGCCTTGCCCTCTACCTTGACCGAGTTCTTCGGGACCATCGTTATATCGGCCTGGCTGTATTTCAGGCCGGAGCTGTCGAACGAGGTCTTGACCTTGTGGAATTCGGTAGGGTCGGTATACACCTCGAAGACATTGTCATCCTGATTCGGCGTAACGTCCTCAGCCCCGGCTTCGAGCGCGGCTTCCATGAGTTTTTCCTCTGAGACCGCTCCCATATCAAAAGTAAAGAGGCCCCTTTTCTCGAACATGTAGGAGACAGAGCCGCTCTGGCCGAGGCTGCCGCCTGACTTTGTAAAGGCATGCCTGACCTCTGAGGCTGTCCTGTTCCTGTTGTCCGTCATGAAGTTCACGAGAACGGCAACGCCCGCCGGGCCGTAGCCTTCGTAGGTGCCTTCCTCGTATACGACGTTGTCGAGTTCGCCGGCTCCTTTTTTTATCGCCCTTTCGATATTGTCAGCCGGAAGGTTTTCTGCCTTGGCCTTCTCTATGGCGAGCCTGAGCCTTGGGTTCCCGGACGGGTCGGCCCCGCCCTTGGCAGCTACCATCACCTCTTTGACGAGCTTGGTGAATACCTTGCCTTTTTTAGCGTCTGTCTTGGCCTTCTTGTGCTTGATGTTGGCCCACTTTGAATGACCTGACATCTTTTGCCCCCTTAATGGAAAAATATATGAATTAATAACATAAAACCTGCGCTTTTTCAATTTCCAAATTACTTACCGCGCATTTAAACCTGCTACATTACGCACAGGGGTTATACTTTAGTAAATGGCAAAAAACAGGGGGGCCCCTATGGCAGTCGTCGAGGAGATGACAAGGGATGAGCTTATAGAGGTCATAAGAGACCTTAAAGCCCGCGTCGCCGAGCTTGAAGGAGCCGAGATAAACCGGCGGCTCACGATACTGGAGCACCCCGCCACCATAGAAGCGTTCATGGAAAATATACCCGAGGCGGTGGCGCTTTTGGCGGCGCCTGTTGGGGACTTGGAGATGATCAGCCGCTATGCCCTCGACTTCTTCGAGATGAAAAAAGAGGAGGTCACAGGCGTGACGCTGGCGCAATGCCTGTCAGGGTGGGAGATGCTCAACCCGGACGGGAGCAAAGTAGATAAATGCCCCACGATGGCTGCTTTGAGCGAGGGCGCGGCAACCATGAACAGAGAGATAATTTTCCAGAAGAATGGCAGGAAAAAGACCGTTCTCGTAAACTCCTCACCGATTATCGACAGGACAGGCAAAATCATCGGTTGCATGGCGGTCTGGCGTGAGATAACCGCCAGAAAAATAGCTGAAGAGGAAGTAAAGCAGGAAAAAAAGCTTCTGAAGCAGATCATTGAAATAATGCCGGTGGGCGTCTGGATACTCGACGACAAGGGAAATGTAGTAGACGGTAATCATGCGGCAAGAGATATCTGGGGAGGAGCCAGGTTCGTCAGGCCGGAAGAATTTGGAGAATACAAGGCATGGTGGGCTGAGACAGGCAAGCAGGTAGCCGCGGACGAGTGGGCGGGAATAAGGGCGATCAGGAACGGAGAGACTACCCTGAACGAGGAACTCGAGATAGAGGGTTTTGACGAAAAGCGCAGGGTGATACTCAACTCGGCGATGCCCATAACCGAGAACGGCCGGATAATAGGCGCCATCTCGGTCAACCAGGAAATAACTGAACGCAAAAAATATGAAAAAGACCTTAAAGAAAGCGAGAAGATGCTCGCGGAAGCCCAACGGATAGCTCACATGGGGAACTGGATATGGGATGTCGGCGCTGACAGCTTCAGCGGGTCTGACGAGACCTATGAAATATTCGAGATCCCGCCAGGGGCTACTGTAAACCATGTGAGCTTCATGAAAATGCTCCATGACGACGACAGGGACATGGTCAAGGCTGCTATGGAGGACGGGCTGCGGGGGGTGGTCTATAAACTCGAATTCAGGATTATTACCGGAAAGGGGAACATTAAATATGTCCAGGGCATCGGCGAACTTGAGCGCAAAGACGGCCATGGCCCCATCATGAAGGGAATCATGCAGGACATAACCGAAAGAAAAGAGCGGGAAAACGAACAGAAGAGGCTCATGACAGAACTGCAGGAAGCCTTCTCGAGGATAAAGACCCTGAGCGGTCTTATCCCTATTTGCGCCAACTGCAAAAGGATACGGGATGACAGGGGATATTGGCGCAGGATTGAAAAGTATATAGAGGAACGCTCCCAGGCCGAGTTCACGCATAGCCTCTGTCCTGATTGCGAACAGAAGCTGTACGGCAATGAAAAAGAAAAATAGGCAGTTCAGTGAACGAGGCTTTCTGGTAAAAGCCTCCCCCATCATGATCCAAACCGCCTCTCATAATCTCATCACAAATAATGTAACGCGAATATGGCAAATCCTGGATTTTGTAAAAGCCCGCCTGAGGTTCTTGACAAGCAATACAATTCTGCAATCCTTAAATCATGGAATGTTTCTTTAACACAAAGGTGCGCTGGTGCGCACTTATAGAGATAAGTCTCCAATTTCCGGAGATAATCGGCAAGCTGCTGTTGGCTCATTTTAACTGCCGCGCAGCCAGGGAGGACTCTGGAAGCGAGAAAGCTCGAAGAGCATAACCTCGAGACATTTGACGATCTCGATTACAACATATTCACGGGCCAGAAGTGGGACCAGCTCGGGAAGAGCCACCATAAGGATATAATCGTTCATTGGCCTGACGGGCGCATTACCAGGGGCATCGACGAGCATATAAAAGACCTGAAGGCGATGTTCGTCTACGCGCCTGACACCCGGATAAAGGAACACCCCATAAAGATAGCTCAAGGCGAATGGACTACGGTCATGGGCATCATGGAAGGGACCTTTTCAAAACCCATGCCAACAGCAGGCGGCAATACCATCGCGCCTACCGGCAGGAAGTTCAAACTGCCTATGGCTACCATCGGACACTGGAAGAACGGAGTCATGGTCGAGGAATGGCTGTTCTGGGACAACCATGCGTTCATGAAGCAGGTCGGCCTGACCGAATAGGTGTTTTCAAGGTGTGGCCCGTCTTGCCACTGGAAGACTGTTCAGCCAGCTGTGCCAACCGCTGGCCCTGCTGATACCTCGTCGAGATTAGAATCGACAGCTCCCTCAGGGTTTTGCCAGCGGGAGCTCTTCGAAATATAATATGGTTGCTGCCGCGCTCTACCCTGACCGCCTGCCGCCCTCGCCAGGCTCCCGTATGTCAAGCTCCTTCATCTTCAAAAGAAGCGTGTTCCTGTGGATATTTAGCCTCCTCGCGGTCTCCACCCTGTTCCAGCCTGTCCTGTTGAGCGCCACTATGATATAGCGCTTCTCAAAGACCTGCACAGCCTCCCGAAGGTCCCTGCTTTCGGAAGCGGGTGCGTCCGCGGCATCAGGGACTATGCCGGCAGGCATATCTGCTACTGTAATGATGCTTCCGTCTTCCGCGAGCACGACAAGCCTTTCCATGAGGTTTTCCAGCTCCCGGATATTGCCGGGCCAGCGGTATTCGTTCAAAAGAACCCGGGCGTCATCCGTTATCCCCGCTATTCGCTTGTTGCAGGTCCTGCCATGCTTTTCAAGAAAGTGGTTCAGCAGGAGCGGTATGTCCTCCTTCCTGTCGCGAAGCGGCGGCAGCTCGATAGGGACGACCTTGAGCCTGTAGTAAAGGTCCTCCCTGAACCGCCCCTTCCTGACCTCTTCGGCCAGATCGACATTGGTGGCCGCGATGACCCTTATGTCGACCTTTATCGTGGTGTTCGAGCCTACCCTCTCGAATGATTTTTCCTGGAGGACACGGAGAAGTTTTATCTGGAGGTGCATCGGGAGGGTCGATATCTCATCAAGGAAGACAGTCCCGTTGTCAGCAAACTCGAACTTGCCTATCTTCCTCTGATGAGCTCCTGTGAAAGAACCCTTTTCATGGCCGAACAGCTCGCTTTCCATCAGCTCGGAAGGCACAGCCCCGCAGTTTACGGCTACGAAAGGCTTGTCCTTTCTTGTCCCCATCGACTGGACGGCGCGCGCGACCAGCTCCTTTCCCGTGCCGCTCTCCCCGGTTATAAGGACATTGGAAGCAGTATTGCTCACGGCCTTTATGAGATCGAATACCCTTTTCATCCTCGGCGACCTGCTTATGATCTCGCCGTAGCCCTGCTTTTCATTCAATTCTTCCCTGAGAAAAGCGACCTCGTTTTTGAGCTGGAGCCCCTCCGATAGCCTCTCAAGCGTAGCAATGAGCTTATCCGTGTCAAAGGGCTTGGTCAGGTAATCGTACGCGCCCAGCCTCAAGGCCAGCACGGCCTGCTCTGCGCTGTCGGAAGCTGAGAGCACCAGCACCCCTATGCCGCTGTCGTATTCCTTTATGAGCTTCAAGGCCTCGAGCCCACCCATGCCCGGGAGTTGAAGGTCCATGAGCACTATGTCAACCGACTGGTTTTTTACCGTGGAGACCGCTTCAACCCCGCTTTTAGCGCAAATCGGGTCATAGGACTCGCCCAGCACGAACTTCAAAGTCTCTAATACCTGTGGGTCGTCATCGACCAGTAAAACGACAGGTCTTTTCATCTGCACCGCCTCTCGGAAGTAATCCTTTGCTGGCAGGCTCCCCATTTCTTCCTCGCTGTAATTCTTCATGATGAGTGGAGCTCTTTTTATAAATAAAGCGTTAACCTTAGACATATATTAACAGATAGTTAATATATGTCAAGTTAAAAGTATACATAAATTATTTCAAGATGAAGTTTCTCGGGTGAGGCCTGCTCAATGGTGGGTGCATCTGTGGTGAAGGGCCTTAAATCGTCAAGTTTGCGTGCATGCTATGCGTTTTCAAGCTCGTTTGCTTCTTCGTGCTCTATCCCGTAGCTCTTTATTTTCCTGTAAAGATGGCTCCTTTCTATGCCTATCGCCTCGGCGGTCCTGGCGATATTGCCGCCGAACTCCTTCAATTTTCTCATTATGAATTCCCGTTCAAAGTCTCTTCTCGCCTCTTTCAGGAGGCTTCCGCTAAAGAGGTTCCCTGACTGGGCGGGCTGAGCACCCTTTATATTGGACGGAATGTCTTCCGGCGTTATCGTATTGGAACGGGCCATTATGACGAGCCTTTCGACCATGTTGCGCAGCTCGCGCACATTTCCCGGCCAGCGGTAGGCGCAGAGTATCTCCACGGCCTCTTTGCTTATGACAGGCACTTCCCTTGCCGTCTCGCGCGCGAACTCCTTGAGGAAATGACTGAGAAGAAGAGGCACATCCTCGCGCCGTTCGCGAAGCGGCGGCACATGAAAAGGAATTACATTGAGCCTGTAAAAGAGGTCTTCCCTGAACCTTCCCTTTGAGACCTCTTCCTTCAGGTCCTTGTTCGTTGCCGCGATGACCCTTACATCGACGGTGATGTTCTCGGTCCCCCCTACCCTCTCGAACGACTTCTCCTGCAACACCCTCAATATTTTGGCCTGGGTCTTGAGGGACATGTCGCCTATCTCGTCGAGGAATATGGTGCCCTTGTCGGCCATGTCGAACTTTCCGGCCTTCCTCTGGTGGGCGCCGGTGAAGGCCCCCTTCTCATGGCCGAAAAGCTCGCTTTCGATAAGCTCTTCGGGAATGGCGGCGCAGTTGACCTCTATGAAAGACTTGCCAGACCTGTTCGACTGGAGGTGTATGTTCCTGGAGACAAGCTCCTTACCCGTGCCGTTCTCGCCGGTTATAAGCACCCACGAGTTAGAAGGCGCGGCCCTCTCTATATCGCTCTTCAAGGCCTGTATGGCCTGCGAGTTACCTATTATCTCGTACTTTGCCCAGGCCTTCTGCTTTAAATGCCTGTTCTCCTCTAAAAGCCTCTTATGCTCGATGGCGTGCTCGACCGTCAATACCACCTTGTCAAGCGAAAGGGGCTTTTCCAAAAAATCGTAGGCCCCGAGCTTCGTCGTCCTGACGGCAGTCTCTATGTTGGCGTGTCCCGATATCATTATTACCGGTATGCCCGGGTGTTTAAGCTTTATCTCCTTCAAGGCCTCGGTGCCGTCCATCCCCGGAAGCCATATATCAAGAAGGACTACCTCAGGAGAGCGCGCCTCCAGCTTTTTGAAAGCCTCCTCGGCGTTGGCGGCGGCCACGACCTCGTAACCTTCGTCTTTCAAGACGCCGGTGAGCGAGTCCCTTATGTCCTTTTCATCGTCGACCAGCATCACGGTCGTCTTCATACTGCCACCGCCTTTACTGGAAGCTCGATTACAAAACGGGTGCCTTTAGGCTGGTTGTCCCTTACCCTTATGTACCCGTTATGGTCGGAAATTATATTGCTCACTATGGCAAGGCCGAGGCCAGTCCCTGTCTTCTTGGTCGAAAAATACGGCTCAAAGAGCCTCTGTTTTATATCAGCCGGAATGCCGCCGCCCGTGTCAGCCACCTCGAGCCTGGCAAGCTTTAGTTCCTCAAGGAAATGCGTCTCGACGCTCACTATGCCTTCATCCTCGACAGAGGCGACCGCGTTGTCTATAAGGTTAATTAGTACCCTTTTTATCTGGTCCCTGTCAATATCGAGAACCGGCAGCCGCTGGTCTATGGAACACTCCAGCTTCACTTTTCTCTGGCCTGACTTGTAAAGGGCCATGACCTCGCCCACTATCTCGTTCAGGTCGTTGGGGCTCGGGTTTGCCGCGGGCATCCTCGCGAAGTTCGAGAACTCGTTGACGAGGTTCTTTAAATCGTCGACCTGGTTTATTATAGTCATCGTGCATTCATCGAAGGCCGTGTCTTCCTCCGGGAACCTGTCCATGTACTTCTTTCTGAGCCTCTGCGCCGAAAGCTTAATGGGCGTAAGCGGGTTTTTTATCTCGTGGGCGATCCTGCGCGCGACCTCTTTCCATGCGGACATCCTCTGGGTTTTCAAGAGGTGCGTGAGGTCGTCGAGCACGGCGACCATGCCGATGTAACTCCCGGTCTCGTCCTTCAGGGCGTTGAGGTTCACGAGCACGGTCATGCTGCTGCCGTTAACATTTACCCTCATCTGCCTTTCCATCGACTCAAGCTCCATCTCGCTCATCTCGCGGAACATCTCGCGGAGGACCTCCCTGTCCTCCTCGCGGAGCACTTCCCTGTAGTGCCTTCCAAGGGCGTGCCCCTCATCCGTGCCGAGCATATCAGCCGCGACCCTGTTTATCGAGACTATCCTGCCGATCTTATCTATCGAGACGACTCCGGCGGGAACATTCCCGAGGACTATTTCGATGTACTGCCTCCTCTGGTCAAGCTCCGTGTTCGTGCGCCGAAGGTCCAGGTTTGCGGCCTCAAGATTCATCTTTCCGGCCTTCAGGTCTTCAGTCATCCTGTTGAACGACTTCACCAGCAGGCCTATCTCGTCGTCTGATTCAACCTTTATCCTGTAATCAAGGTTGCCGCTGGCCACGGCGTGCGTGCCTTCTGCAAGCTCGTGTATAGGCACAGTGAGCATCTTGGCGAGATAGCGGCCTATCCAGATCGAGAAAAAGACGATCAAGAGCGTAATGATGAGGAGGATGGTAAAGTAGCTCGCCTTGACATGGACCTTCATGAGCTTCAATTGCTTGTAGCCCTGGAAGGCCGTTGATATCTCCTTCATCTTCTCGACAAGGCTTCTCGGCACATAGTAGCTCACGACCATCGCTCCGGCGACCTTGCTGGCTCCGGCCGGTATGGGAGCTATGCCCCAGACGACATCGCCAGTATCAAGCGTCTGCACCCAGCCCGTGGCCTCGCCCTTCAATGCCTTGGTGATGCTCAAGGGGTCTACATCAGGGACCATGTTCCTGTTTATCTTGGCCGATATCACGAAGTACGACCTCGCGCCGTCGGCGGTGTAGACCTCTATTGTCGCGTAATCCCCTTCAGTGAGTTTCCTTTCCATGAAGAGCTCAAGCTTTTCACCGTCGCCCAAAAGCCCCTCTTCTGAGGCAGAAACAGCAAGCGACCTGGACGCGGAAGTGACCCTGTCGTTCATGTCACGGTAGTAGTTCTGCGCCAGCTCAAGGGACTCTTTCAAAGAGTCCTCTACCTTGATGCCGAACCAGCCGTCAATGGACTTATTTATAAAGCCTATGACCACGAAGAAAAGAAGGAATGTCGGGATGATGGAAAGGCTCACGAAAGCGGTGACGAGCTTCGTGCGAAGGCGCGAGCCCATGAGCCTGCTCTTCCTTTCCATGAAGAGCTTGACCATATTCCTCAGCACGAGAAAAATAAGAAGGATGAGGAGGATTATGTTTATGTTAATGAGGCCGAATATGAAGATGTTCGTGGCAATCGGGATGCCGCCGCCGAGGCTCGCCACATGCGATTCGACATAGGTAAGGAGGAGGATGGCCGGGACGACGGCGAGTATTATGTATAACTCGCGCTTCCTTCTTCGCGCCTCTGCCTCTATGGTCTGTGTGTCACTCATATCGTATGGGTAAAGTCGTAATAATGCCAGTCTGTCTCGAAGTCAAAGGCTTCGAGGAAAAAGAACAAATTATTCAGGATAAAAGGCAGGTCTATGGAGTCGAGCTCGGCCTTGACCCTGAGGCGGTAATTAGCGCCGGGCACAAGATGCGCGGGCTCAACGGAAACTGCCATGCAGCTTGCCATGAGCTTTTTCATCTCTTCCGCGTTACTGACCTTGAAGGGCTTTCCGCCTGTCTCGTCAAGCGTAAGCTCGTACTCGTCGTGGAGGCTGTTGTATTTTACCGTATGCCTGAACTCCCACTCGCCGACGCTCTCGTTGGGGAAAACGGAGTTCACCTTTTCCAGCTTTATCATGAAGTTGAACGAAGCCGGAAGCCCGCTCTTTATGGCCTCCTCAATATCGTCGTTGAAAGCCCCGTCGACCTGAAAAGACACCTTCAACGGGGGATTTGTAGCGGCGAAATTGGTTATGCTCGCCACTTGAGCGAGGGCGGCTGCAGGCAAAAGCCAGACGGATATCATAAGGAGCGCGATGAGCTTTTTCATGGGAAATAATTAAGACTGCCGCTAAAAATCAGGTATTTTTTCTAAGATCAAGGAAGAGCGGAAATAAAAAGCGCAGCATATATGACAATATGTGAGCATTTTTATTTACGCCCTGACACAGATGTCAGGAAAAAGAGCAATTTTTAGCGGTAGTCTTGATTAAAAAAATTATCCTTAGTATATTGGACTGATTCGGCCCGTTCACGCTGAGATTTGCCAGAGGAGCCGCCGATGGGCCGGGGTTTGTTGAAAAATGATAACGAATTTGCGGGAAAAAAGCAAGGAAAGTCACAGGAATAGCCGATGGACGAAAACAGGAAAAGGCTGAGGGACATACACGACGAGGTCCCGCCGGACTATTACGACCGCTCGATGAAAACGAACCTCTTCCAGTGGTTCTGGCACACGAGGAGGATATCCACACTCGCGGGGCTCCTTCGCGGCGAAAAGGCAAAGATGCTCGACATCGGCTGCGGCGGCGGAACCCTCCTCGACAGGATAGCGAAGAAGGCGGGCCTGAACTGGTCTGCCGGGGTTGACGCCTCTTTCGGGGCGATAAAATACGCCGCTTCAAAACACAAGGGGCCAAGATACCTTTGCGCTGACTTCTACGAACTGCCGTTTAAAGATTCGACCTTCGGCTATGTCACTGCCATAGAGGTGCTCGAACACCTGGAAAAGCCGGAAAACGCCCTCAGGGAATTAAGAAGGGTCTTGCAGGACAACGGCAAAATACTCATTCTCGTGCCGAACGAGAAAAACCCTCTCTTCAGACTCATCTGGTACTTCTGGACAAAGGGCAAGGGCAAGGTCTGGAAAGAGGCCCATGTCCAGCAGTTCACAAAGGAGAGCCTCGGAGCCCTGCTCGAATCATCAGGATTTAAGCCTGTTGAATGGAAGATGTTTTTATTGGGAATGCTGATGGCGGTGAAGGGAGAGAAGGGGTAGAGATTTTGTTGGGTTACTTATAATGGATTCATGATTGAGGGATAAACCAGTAACACTTAGCAGGAGGTAGCAAAATGGACAGAGAACTTAAAATAGCAAACCGCGTATATATCGCTGTCGTCGTATTCATAACGACAGCCATGCTGGTAGGAAGCGTCTATATCCACCATATGCCTGAAAGTTTCTTCGCTTAAACCGGATGATTTTCAGGAAAGACCGGGGCACGAAGTCCTAGTCTGGAAAATAAAAAGGGCTGCAGCAAAAGCTGCAGCCCTTTTATTTTATTATTAAGCAATAAACTCATCCTCGTGCCGAACGAAAAAAATCCCCTCTTCAGACTCATCTGGTACTTCTGGACAAAGGGCAAGGGCAAGGTCTGGAAAGAGGCCCATGTCCAGCAGTTCACCAAGGAGAGCCTCGGAGCCCTTCTCGATTCGTCAGGCTTCAAGCCCGTTGAATGGAGGATGTTTTTATTGGGGATGCTTATGGCGGTGAAGGGAGAGAAGGGGTAGAGACTTTGTTGGGTTACGCTGCGCTAACCCAACCTACAAGGCTAAGATTTACACTCACAATATTTGACGTGTTATATTTTTCGCAATCTCCCAAAATAAGATTGCGTCATCTTTTATAATGATTACACCATGAGAAAGCTCTTTTTGCGGGTGTACATAGTTCCTGAAATCACGTAAAACATCTCCAACATCCTTAGCTGATTGAGATATCCATTTCAATTCATGAGCTACATCTATATAGTTACGGAGCGTCCATTCCTTAAGATTTAGCGATTTACCAGTTGTCTTATCTTTCGGGGCTGTTGTAGCTCCAAATACTGCCGCTTTATTAGTCTCTTTATTTATTCTTGCAAGGAGCAAGGCCTCAAGTAGCCCACCCATCATTACTGTAGCCGCAAGAGGGGCATCAGCAATTATACATTTGAAACATTCCTTCCATCTACGCTCCAGTATTTCCTTCATCTTTGGATCAGCAATTAACGAAGCAAAATCTGGCAGGTCATCGTTTGTGTTATCTCGCGCAAGCGCAGGCGTAAGAGTATAACCACGAATGATTGACAATTCATGCCTGATTGCCTTAAACATTTCATCGTAACGCGCCCGGGTACAAGAACGATCACTTGCAGAAATCAAATCTTTATATAAAGTGTCAACATTTTGAAGTAGATCGCCATCTATAACACTTTCTATAGATGGACGATAATTATTGAACCATGATAACCCAGTTGCTTTAATAAGTGATTTATCATTTACAGCCCTAACTTGTGGAAGGTTACTAGATTTTTTCAATATACGGCGTAACCGATCGATAGCTTTTAATGATGCATCCACGGCATCGTGCGCTTTATTCATTTTTTGACATTATTGTTTATTTAGCCTTCTTTCGTTCAGGCATCTTCTTTTTTGTTTTTTTTACCGCTCTCTTAACAGCAGAACGACTCTTATCTACAGTTGAAGGTAAAGTCATCGCTACGAGATTTTCACCTACAGTATTTATTGTATATGCGCCTTTTTCGATATTATCCATAATTCCATTTTTTACTGCATTACGTAATGCCTGACCAGGATCTTTCAATCGTGCACGACCTACTTTACGTGCTGCATCCTGTAAATCCTCTGCTGTTATTGAAACTTTACGGTTCGTTTCGGGAGCTTCAAAACGATAAAAATATGACACTGTGGCAGCAAAATGTGTATCTGCCTTCGGGGCTTTTTCAAGAACGAAGCTTTTTATATCTCGACTTTTATGCTGGGGCAGTACATCAGATTGACCAGCCATTGAATCCGACATTGAATGTGACAACGAAGAGGAAAGACCGCCCAAAGGCAATCCAATCTTTTCACGCACCCATCGTAAGATTCTTTCTTGATCTGTTTTCTGAAAAGGCTCTAATGCAGTGGCAATCGTTCGCACAGCTTCCAAGTCATCCGATTTATTTTCCACCATTAACGCCTCCTTTATAATTGCTCATGGATTTTCAATACAATACACCAGCCCGCCATTAACTTCAACAATCAATTGCAGTCGTAAGCTTCGTAGGTTGGGTTAGCGTAGTACAGCCCAAACTACTTTACAAGTTTTTCCCCGCCTGCCTTTTCTTTCGTAAACTTCGCGTCCTCCACAATGACCGCATAATAATACCCGAAGCCAAAGTCCTTGTCGGTATCCAGCCTGCCTTCGGCAGTGACCGTATCGCCGACTTTGGCCGAGTCGTTCGCTGACCTGAAGACGAGCTTGTTTTTGCCCTTCGTCCCTGTGCCGTCCTGGATATGGACCCATGTCATGCCCATTATGTTATCCGAGACCTTTACGACTTTGCCGCGCACTTTTATTATTTGCCCCTTCAACGAATCGGCATTTTTGTACAACCGCTCGATTGTATATATCCCGTCGGCTGGCGCTGGCTCAGACTCTTCCTCGTCAGTCATTTCCTCGTCAGCGGAGGCTTCTTCATTAACAGCCGCTTCTTCAGCGCCAGCGTCCGCCCCGTATCCAGCGCCTGAATGTATTTCGTCAACCGGTGCGCTGTCTGCTTCTGCCCCTTCTTCCTCACTTGCCGACCCGTCATTGACGCCGCTTACGAACAATATTTTCTCGAAGGTGCGGTTCAAGGCCTTGCTCGTGAAGTTAGGCATCCATATCTGTTCCGAGAAGCTTACCTCCGCTCCTTTGCTCACGGAAGTCTGTGGGCCAGCTATCCAGAACTTCTCTCCGTTTTCTTCGATGTTCATATAAGTGTAACCGCCGCCGGTTACGGCATCGAGGACTATGCCTCTGTGCTCCGCCGCGATGGCTGAGTGTGAAGCCGACATTATCAGAACAGCGGTTGCGGCCGACATGAATATTTTAGCGAGTCTCATTGTTTTCTCCCTTTGAGTTCATTCGTTTTTTAACTCTTACGATCCCTGAATACGCTTTAAATTGTTAGCCGCTGAAGACGCGGGGTTCAATTCAACTGCCCTTGTGAAAGCCTCTGTGGCGTCCTGAAGCCTGCCTGTCTCGGCATATGATATGCCCAGAAGGTTCCATGCCTCTTCCCTCTCGGGCCTGCCCCTGACAGCCCTTTCCAGCGCGCCTGCGGCCTCACCGAAACGCCCAGCCTTATAATAATACGACCCAAGCTCAAAGACGATATCGGGGTTGCCCGGCACGAGTCTGCTAGCCGCTTCCATCTCTTTTATCGCGGCCTCCAGCGAGCCAAGGCTGAAATGCGCGTGCGCAAGGTTGCCGTGGGCAGCTGCGGACGATGGCGCTACTCTGACCATCTCGGTGTAAAAATCAAGGTCATTGGACCAGAGCCTGTTCCTGTTCACTGTCATTGCCGCGAGTGCGGCAACTACAACTACCAAGGTCACTATCGAGGCAGTACGCGAGCCACCCTTCATGAAGTTCGCGAAAAGAAGCCCGGCGAAAATGGAAAACCCAATCGACGGTATGTAGAGGTATCTTTCCGCTATGGAGAATTCGCCGAGCGCGCCGATGTTCATGACAGGCGCGAGCGCGATAAAAGTCCACGCTAAGGAATAAGCCGCCGTCTTCCTTCGGCTCATATACAGAAGTACAAAAATGAAGGCCGCCGCAATGAGCACCGCGAAGCCCGCGAGCGCCTTGAGTGAGCCCGGCCCGTACCAGTTGAGCGTGTAATACGCCTTCAGCGGGTAAGGGACAACAAGGAGCCTCATGTAGTCGAAGGTCGCCGCCGCCGCGGTAGACGCGAGCGTTACGACATCAGCACGGAGCTGCTGCTGGCCCGCGAAAGTCTCAAGCCCGAAGACCCTGTACGCTATATACGCGCCGAGCAGAAGGAAAAACGGGACGGCCTTTTTAATCCTGCCTCCCCTCTCCTCATAAATCCATGAATAGACGAAAAGGAGGACAGGCAGCATTACCGCCATCTCCTTGGAGAGCATGGCAAGCCAGAAAAGCGCGAGCGAGGCCAGGTATCGCCACGAGAAAAGCTCCTTTTCGGTCTTCATATAGAGATAGAACGAAGGCATCATGAAGGCCGCCGCGAGGAGGTCTACCCTGGCCGAGATGAACGAGACTGACTCTGTATGCACCGGGTGGACGGCGAATATCGAGGCCGCCGCGATTGATGGCAGCCTCTTTCCGGTAAGACGCAAAGTCAGGAAAAAGAGGAATATCGTATTGAAGAGGTGTACGAGAGTATTTGAGAGATGGAAGCCAAATGGGTTGAGGCCCCAGACCTGATAATCGAATACGGAAAGGAGCGTGTGCATGGGCCTGAAAAAGCTGACAAAGCCCGCGTCGTCTGTCCTTCCGGCCCATTTGGCCGGGCTGAAGGCGTTAATGACGCTCGTCCACCCCTGACGGATGCCCTCGTTATGGAGGATCATCTGCTTGTCGTCCCACATAAAGGGATTAAAAAGGGAGTTAAGGTAAGAGGCAGCTACAAGCAGCGCCAGCACAGCGACGACATTGGCGTTCTTCTCGAACCAGGCGGCCCTCATATCTTAGCTAAACCCAGTTTCGAGAATATCTTGAGGAAGCGCAGGCGCCAGACGATTAGCACGGCTTCCCTCACGATATGGCCGGACATCTTGGACTCACCGGAGTACCTGCCCCAGAATATTATGGGTATCTCGCAGAGGTGGAAACCCTTCGCCGCCGTCTTGAAGTTCATCTCTATCTGGAAGGCATAGCCGTTGCTCTTTATCCCGTCAAGGTCTATGGCCTCCAGCACTTCACGCCTGAAGCACTTGAAGCCGCCGGTGTTGTCGAAGGTCTTGAGGCCCGTGATGGTCCTGGCGTAAACATTGCCGAGATAGCTCAAGAGCACCCTGGAAAGGGGCCAGTCTATGACGCTTATGCCTTTTTTATACCTCGACCCTATTACAAGGTCGCAGCCGCCGATTTTTTCCAGGAACCTCGGTATGTCCTTGTAGTCGTGGGAGTGGTCCGCGTCCATCTCTAATATGAAGTCAGCGCCCTGTTTCAAGGCCTGCTTGAAGCCCGCTATGTAGGCGGTGCCAAGTCCGAGCTTGGACGGCCGCTCAAGGATAGCCACCCTCGGGTCGGCTTTCATGAACTCGCGCACCACGGAGGCGGTGCCGTCCGGAGAGCCGTCGTCCACGACAAGGATGTGGTACTGCGGCCCCAGCCCAAGTATCCTCGGGATGAGTATCCTTACATTTTCGGCCTCGTTATAGGTCGGGATTACGGCTATAACCTTCATATTCGGCTGCGCGCCTTTTCAGGCAATGGATTTATAAGCTTATTTGAAAAAGGGAACTTCAGAAAGGGATTAAGTCCGGGAACGAACAAGGAGACCTGCCGTTCAGCTGAATCTTTTGTTCCTGAGGCGGGTGATGCCGGCCTTTATTATCTCGTTGCGGACCTTTTTCTTGAACTCCGCCTCTTCCACCTTGAATTTGAATACCTTCTTGCCGTTCAGGAAGATCGTGGGTATCTCCCCTTTAAAGCGCCTCGCAAGGTCTTCGCTGGTATCGATATCTATTTCCTTGCAGGTGAAGGCCATCTCCTCGGATGTCCTGCCTATGACCGCTACCGCTTCCTTGCAGAGGGTGCAACCCGGCAGATTACACAGCGTGCAGTCCTTCCGTGCGAACAGTTCAACAATCGGCTTACTCATTAGGGCCCCGGCAATACCCTCAGCTAATGGACGGTATCAGGCTGTTCAGGTACCCCGCTATAATACCAAGAGAGTTGGTAAATATCAATAGGCCAGTTACAATGAGGAAAATACCTGTAACTATCGATATGACCCTCATGTGGCGTTTGAGCCTGCCGAAGTGCTTGAGGAAGGTGTTTATCCCCAGGGAAGTCAAGAGGAACGGTATCGCGAGGCCCGCGGAATAGGCAACGAACAGGACCATGCCTGACCAGGGATTGTCCGATGTAGCGGCCACGGCGAATATGGCTGAAAGTATGGGCCCTATGCAGGGCGTCCACCCTGCGGCAAAACCAATACCTACGAGGAACGAACCTAGAAGGCCAGAGGGCTTCTCCTTGAAAAAATGCAGGCGTTTGTCCCTCTGGAGGATGTTGAAGTTTATTATGCCTATGATGTGAATGCCAAGCAGGATGATGACCAGCCCGCCGATCTTCCTTACGAGGTCCTGGTACTGCATGAAAAGGCTGCCGAGAAGCTGGGCCGAAGAGCCGAGTATGACGACGAAAACGGTCGAGAAACCCAGTATGAACATCAGCGAGTTGAGAAGGATGACCTTCTTCAACTTGCTGTTATCCCCCTCCGCGGTAAGCTCCTCAAAGGAGATGCCGGTCACGAAGGAGATGTACGAAGGCACAAGCGGGAGCACGCAAGGCGAAACAAAAGAGAGAATCCCGCCGAGAAAGGCCAGCGGTATGGAAACTTCTGTTGTCATTCGTTCGGCTCCTTGTTTTGCATTACGCCAAAGGCCCTGCGGCCTTACCTTGTAGACTTGTACGAGCTCTTGTCTTTGGGGCCGTACTGGACGAGGTCCATTATGACCTTCGTGGAAGCCGGGTCAGCCCAGTCGCGCGGGCCCCAGACCTTCTCGGCTATGACGCCGTTCTGGTCGATAATGAAAGTCTCCGGTACGCCGGTCGTCTTGAAGAGTTCCTTTATCTTGCCTTTCCTGTCGTGAAGCACCGGGAAGGTCACGCCGTATTGCTTGAGGAACGGCTCTAATACTTCGATGCCGTCGGTATCTACGCTCACCGCGACTATCTCGAAGGGGAAGGCCTTCAGGTTCTCGTGGAGCGATTGCATCGAGGGTATCTCCTCGGCGCAGGGCTTGCACCAGGTCGCCCAGAAGTTCAGGAAGACCACCTTGCCCTTGTACTCGCTCAGCTTGTGCTGCTTGCCGTCAATTCCGGGAAGCTCGAACTCCGGGGCAACCGTCCCGGCGACGACCGGCTCGAACTTCTCCCTCTGCCCCATCACTATGAACACTACGGCAGCCACTACGATGAGTATTATAATTACCAGGGCCGCTTTTGGCAGCCCCTTTTCGTTATCCTCGGCGTTCTTCTTGCTCATCATGCCTTCCCGGAATGGATTTTTATACTACGACGCGTACGCGTGCAGGCCCGGCAGTACGAAGCTCACGCCCCAGTACAGGAATATGACGGCCAAAAAACCGGCAATGGAAATGTAAGCGGCCCTCTTGCCTCTCCAGCCCCTTGTGACCCTGGCGTGCAGATACGCGGCGTAAATGAACCAGGTTATTAGAGACCAGGTCTCCTTCGGGTCCCAGCTCCAGTAGGTGCCCCAGGCGTAGTTCGCCCAGACGGCCCCGGAGACTATGCCGACGGCAAGGAACGGGAAGCCCCAGGCAATGGCCCTGTAACTGAGTTCATCGAGGGTCCTCGCGGGCGGGAACGACTCGACAAGAGAGCTGCGCTGGCTCTTTTCCTCGGACTTTTCCTTGATGAGATAAAGTATGCTCAAGCCGAACGAGATTGCAAAACCCGCGTAGCCGATGAAGGTCGTGAAGACATGGAAGTCAAGCCAGCCTATGGCGTACTTCTCAAGGCCCCAGGTGGACAGGAGGTCGGTCATCCAGTGCCACTTGTTCTGAAGGGCCGGGTTCAATGGCTCGACGCTCTTGAACCTGTAGGGCAGCATCAGGGCCGACAGCATGGCGAGGGATTCAAGCGCCATGACCACTATGCCTATGGACCTGAACTTGTGCTTGTACTCCATTAAGAGATAGCCCGCGTTCGTCGCCCAGACGAACAGCATCATGGATTCCCAAAGGTTAGAAAAGGGCGCGTGCCCCGACTCCCCAGCCCTGCTTATGAGTATCATGGAGGTGGACATGAGGGCCACGAAGGCCATGGCGGTCGCTGTCTGGCCGAGCCACTTCTTCTTGAACACCCAGTAACCCAGGTAGAGCGCTGTTGTCAGAATATAAAAGACGAATGAAAATGTGAAGAAAACGAGAGACAGTATCATTTCTTCCCCCTGGGGTTAATCCGAGGTCAGCGACTCGGTTATGTCCTTAAGTTCTTTCTCGAAGACGAAGTTGTTCTTGTTTATGGTACCGCCCATCTTGACCTCTGTGGATTTCCCGGTCTCGCGCACATGGACCCAGATCCTCCTGTGGTACACGAAAAAGGCGAGTATGAAGCCAAGACCCATGACACTGGTGCCGAGCCAGACTATATTGGTGCCGGGGTCCTTGTTGACCGATATGCCGGAGTACATTACCGGGATATAGCCGGTGAAGACCAGGTCAGTGTCTGAGTTTGGTATGGCCGGGAAGATGCCCGGGTACTTGACGAACAGCCACGGGGTCGAAACTTCCTTGCCGCCGTCGTATACCTCGACCTTTATAGCGGGGTTCGTCGCTTCAGCTGATTTTGAGAAGACCGTGTTGGTGTCCTCGTCATAGGCGAAGTCGCCGGTATAGCCCACGAGCTTCACGGAGTACTTGCTGCCAGGAAGCGAAGTCAGCTCGCCCCACTTCACTGTAACCGGCGCCTCAAGGCCTTCCTTGCCCTTAAGCTTCATGGATATCTGCGCTTCCTGTATCCGGTTCCAGGACTGGCCGTAGCTTGACTGGTAGAACCGTATGCCCTTGTAGAACAGCGGCTCGTTGACCCATATCTGCTTTTCCATCACATCCTTGCCGTCCTCGACGACGGTAAGGACCGAGTTGTACTGCTTTATCTGGCCTGAATCATAGTAGTCTATCCAGAACTTGTCGAGCCGGAGCTTGAATTCGGCCTGCGGCACGCTCACGGTGCCGCCCACATTGACGGCGAAAAAGTCCTTGTAGCCCGCGTAGCTTCCGACTATCGCTCCGGCGAGTATCAGAAGAAGGCTTATGTGCGTGACATCAGAGCCGAGCCTTCCGATCCTGCCCTTCCAGGCGTAGAAATAATAATCGCCCTTGGTCCCCATGGAGACGACCCCGTACTTCTTCTTTTTGAAGAACTTGAGTAGCCTGTCTTTTACGGCATCCGAGCTGGCGTTCAGGGTTACCGTCTCGCGGTGGGAAAACTTGTCGATGAGGCCGGAGTCGAATTTCTTCTCAGGCTTGTGGTCCAGGAGGGATTTCCACTTGGGAGGGAACCTCTCGAATGTGCATACTATGATGTTCAGGGCCAGGGCCGCAAGGAACGCCAGGAACCACCATGCGTGGTACATGTCGTTGAGCCTGGTATAGAGTATGTACTTCGTCCACTGCTCGCCGTACTGCGTGACATACTGCTCGACAGGGGCGTTCTGCTCGACCACTGTCCCGAATATCGAGACAACGGCCAGGGATATAAGGACGAAAAGCGTGAGCTTGAGTGAATTGAAAAAATACCAAATCTTGGACCCCAGGGTCCTGTACCACCTTGCTTCCATGCCGGCCTGCGCTTCCTTTGCTTTTTCGGGCATCTCGCTATCCTACTTTTTATTTACAAGCGCAAGGTACTCGGAAGCAGCCTTGCCGATCTGGCTTTCAGGGTTCAATGCGTTGGCCTTCTCCCAGGCCACTTTGGCGCCTTCGAGGTCTCCCATGCCATAGGCAAGGATGAAGCCTTTAGTGAGCCATATTCTCTGGTGGTAAGGGTTCTTTGTTATGCCCTCATCAAGATACTTTATTGCTTCAGCCGAGTTGCCGAGGTAATGAAGCGACAGGCCAAGGTCGTTGTAAAGGTCGGCCTCGCCGGGCTTTACTTCGAGGACCTTCTTGTAATGCTTGACCGACTCGTTAAACTGCTTGGCGTCGAAGTAGGCGTCCCCCAGCCTCCAGAGGACCTCCGGATTTTTCGGGTCCTCCTTGAGCCTCGCCTCGAGGTCGGCTATGAGTGTCGTGTTCTGGACACCCTGGGCCGGAGCCTGCTGCCGTGTTTGTTGTGTGGCAGGCTGAGGCTGCTCCTCTTTTCTGGAACAGCCAACGGCCAGGACAGCCGAAAGGCCCAGAATTACAACGCCTGTTATCATGCTTTTTTTCTGCAAGTTGCCTCCTTGACTCAATGACTGAGGTGCGCGAAACGATCGTCTATTGCCTTCCTTATTGCGTCAATCCCCTCGCCCTTTTTGTGGAGTTCATGGGCCATGAGGGCTTCATAAATACAGATATCGCAGGCCGCCGCGTGCTCGTCCACGAAGCAGCTCAGGAGGCTCTTGTGGCCGGAGTGCTTTTCGCAGTCGCAGTAGCAGTAAAGGCTGTCAAGGACTTCGGGTATCTCCAGTGCGGCCTGATAAGCCAGTGCCGTCTCACCGTTGAAGTTCGACAGTTGAAGGGTCGGCCTTGTCTCCCCGCCCTTGAACCCCTTGGAAAGAGCGCCTTTGGGAGCTTCGCCTGACTGGCAGGACGCGAGGAGAAGGACCGCGAACAGCGCGAATAAAATGCCTATGTTCCTGAATTCAACTGTTCTCATATATGAAGTACGGACATGTACTTATCGGCTTGTTATAATATTTTTTTAGAGAAATTTCAAGCAGGTTGAAGAGTTTCGCCGGGACTCTTCGGAAACCTGAGGAAGTCTCGATTTCCATTCGCTCGTTTGACCCCGCGAAAAGCCGCGGAAACTGCGCTCTCTATGGGTTTTCATATTAACAGAAGCTCATTAAAAACCCATTAAGCCAGGATTAGGAATTGCAAATGAACGGGGTGCGGGGTGGCGGAAAGCGCAGCAAAAAGCCGGGTTTGGGTCCCCGGCCTGCTCGGCTATTTGTGGGTAGACATGTAGTTTGAACGGGTGACCTGCTCTTCTATGCCGTAGAGGATGCACTTGGTCGGGCACCTCTTGACTGATTCGTCGTTCTGCGGGGCAACGGAGTGGTTTATGACGGCAAGGTTGTCCTTCAAAGCTATGCCGCCGGGTACGGTGCAGTCCTTGACGCACAGGCCGCAGGCGATACAGGCTACCTTGCAGACCTTCTTCGCGTAGGCGCCCTTGTCCCTGGACCGGCAGTACACGAACAGCTTGTGGTCTTCAGGGTGCATCTCTATTATGTTCCTGGGGCAGGCCCTGGCGCACGCGCCGCAGCCCACGCACTTGTCGTAGAACACGACAGGCAGGCCGTTTTCGTTCATGGCCATCGCGTCGAACTTGCAGGCATCCACGCACTCGCCCAGCCCAAGGCAGCCGTAAGAACAGGACTTGTCGCCGCTGGTGAGGTTCTCGGCGGTACAGGTCATCTCGCCCCTGTATGTGGCCCTTCTTTCGGCCTCGGCATTGCCGCCCTTGCACAGGACAACGGCTATGGTCCTTTTCATCGTCCCGGCCTCTACCCCGAGTATCTGGGCAAGGGCCACCGCGGTTGCGTTGCCTCCGGCGACGCACGCCGTCGGCACCGCGTTACCCTTCATCAGGGCCTCGGCGAACATCCTGCAACCGGGGTAACCGCAGCCGCCGCAGTTCGAGTTGGGAAGAGCGCCCGCGAGGGCCTCTATCATCGGGTCTTCCTCGACCTTCATCTTCTTGTCGGCAAAGGCGAGAAAACCGGCGAGGACGGCGCCTATTGCGCCCATGCTTAGTGCTGAGATTAATATCATTCCCATATTATTATCAACCCCTGATGAGCCCGGCAAAGCCCATGAACGCGAGGGCCATCATGCCTGCTATTATGAGGGTTATGGATATACCCTGGAAGTGCTTCGGGACATCGGCGAACTCGAGCTCTTCCCTTATGCCAGACATCATGACAATGGCAAGCGTAAAGCCGGCGCCTGTTGCGAAACCAAAAACGATAGACTCAAGAAAACTGTACTCCCTCATGACCATGAACAACGCGAGCCCGAGCACTGCGCAGTTTGTAGTAATGAGCGGGAGGAATATGCCCAATGCCCTGTAAAGCGACGGGCTGGCCTTCCTTATGTACATCTCCACGAACTGCACGAGCGCGGCGATGATTATGATGAACGCCACATACTGGAGGAAAGGCACTTTAAAAGGCACAAGGACGAAATTATATATGGGCCAGGTCGCGGCCGCCGTAAGGGTCATGACGAAAGTGGTCGCGAACCCCATATTGAGGGCGTTCTCGGTTTTATTCGACACTCCCACGAACGGGCATATGCCCAGGAAGTAGGTCAGGACGAAGTTGTTTATAAGAGAAGCGGATATGAATATCAGTATGAGTTCCATTACCTTGACCGTCCTTAGCGGGACATCGCGGCTTCAGCCGCCTTTTCAGTCTTCCTGCTGGATATCCAGTTCACAAGGGCCACGAGACCGCCGAATACAAGGAAAGCTCCGGCCGGGAGTATCATCACTATCCAGGGCTCGAACCAGTCACCGAGGAGCTTTACGCCGAATATGCTTCCGAAGCCGAGGACCTCTCTGATGGTTCCCATCAGCGTAAGGCTCAATATGAAGCCAATTCCGATTCCAAGGGTGTCAGCGGCCGTAGGGAGTATGGAGTTCTTCTGTGCGAAAGCCTCTGCTCTGCCAAGTATTATGCAGTTCACCACGATAAGCGGGATATACGGGCCAAGGGACTTGGAGATGTCCGGGAAAACGGCCGCCAGGAACAAATCAGCCACCGTAACGAGAGTCGCGATTATGACTACATAGGCCGGGATCCTCACCTGTGACGATATCGTCCTCCTCACCAGGGAGATGAGGATGTTCGAGGTAAAAAGGACAAATATTGTCGCCATTCCCATTGCGAGGCCGTTAACGGCCGAGTTCGTGACTGCCAGAGTCGGGCAAAGGCCCAGGACGAGCCTGAAAGGAGGCAGCTCCTGCCAGAGCCCTTTCTTGAATTCGTATCCGAGATTATTTGCCATTGCCAGCCTCCTTGGGGGCTGCCTTTTGAGGGGCGGCCTCAACCCTGGTCATCTCTTCCTGAGGGAAGTTGGCGACGACTTTCTCGACGGCCCTGTTTATGTTCTTTACGACCGCGTCAGAGGATATGGTCGCGCCTGTTATGGCCTGTATCTGGTTGGGCTTCTCGGGCTTTCTGTACTTTATATATTCCACTTTGGGCTTAACCTCGAGGCCCTTGAACTGGTCCTTGAACGCATCTTCCCTTATCCTGTCGCCAAGTCCAGGGGTCTCGAGCTGTTCCAATACCTCTATGGCCTTGAGCTTGAGATAACTGGTCTCCAGGCCCACCATGAGGCCGATGTTGCCCTGGAACCCGCCACCATCGGCCTTGAACGCTACGCCCACTGGCGCGCCGTTCTCGTCAATGCCCTTGTAGACAATAAGCTTTTCCTGCCCGACGGTCTTCTCCAACACCTTAAAGTCCTTCGCGCCTGGAAGAACAACAAAGATGGCCTCTTTGAGTTCCCTTTCCTTATTGGCCTTTATCATCGGGTCGGCGACGCCGAACACGCCGGACAATATTATCCCGGAAAGCGCGCCGATAACGACAAGGTTCAAGAACATTTTAACGATATTATTCAAGCAATTCCTCCGGGGCATTATCGCCCCACGGATACTTTTATACTTTTTGCGCCCCGGCCTCGCCGAACACCTTTGGCCTCGTGTGCTTGTTCAGGAGCGGCACAAAGGCGTTCATGAACAGGATGGAGTACATGACTCCCTCGGGAAGGCCTCCGAAAAGCCTTATGACAACGGCCAGAATGCCCGCGACGATTACGAATATCCACTGTCCGAGCGAAGTCACCGGAGAGGTGACCATGTCAGTTACCATGAACCACGCGCCAAGCATCGCGCCACCGGCGAGGAGATGAAAGAGCGGGCTCGGGTACTTGGCCGGGTTCGCAAGCCAGAATACCGCGGAGAAGGCCGCTATGGTGCCTAAATACCCCAGCGGGAGCTTCCAGTTAATATAGCCCTTGTAGCGCAGGTACAGGCCGCCCAATATAATGGCTATGGCTGAGGTCTCGCCGAGTGAGCCAGCCGTGTTGCCCAGCAGCATGTCCATCAAAGGGACATCGAGCTTGCCCTCGAATTTGGCCATGGCCAGCGGAGTCGCGGCCGTAACTGCGTCAACGGCCTTTTCCATCGTGCGGGGCCAGACCCAGGTCGTCGTCAGGACCGGGTAAGTGGCCATGAGAAACGCCCTTCCGAGGAGGGCCGGGTTGAATATGTTGTAGCCGAGGCCGCCAAAGAGCTGCTTGCCGACGCCTATCGCGAATACCGACCCGAGTATCGCGCCGAAAATGGGGAACCCCGCAGGCAGGGTCATCGCCAGGAGCATGCCCGTTATTATGGCACTCCCGTCGTATATCTTTATTGGCTTATTCCTTTTCTTCTGGAAGGCGTACTCGGTTACGAGGCAGGACGCCACGCAGACGATTATAAGTAAGAGCGCCCTCCACCCGAAGAAGTACACGCTCGCGGCAGTGGCCGGAAGAAGCGCCGTCACCACATTGTGCATTATCTTTGGCACGCTCTCGGTATTCAGGAAGTGCGGCGAAGACGATATGACCAGCTTCGCAGCCGCCTGTGACGGAGGCTCGGGTGTTGGCGCGGTCTTTATCTCTTTTGTATCCAAGGTCTTCTGGTCCATTTACCTTATTTTGCCGCCGCGGCCTTCTGGGCTTCCTGGCGTACCTTCAGTTTTCCGAGCCTTATCCACTGCAGGAGCGGCCTCTTGGACGGGCATACGTATGAACAGCAGCCGCACTCTATGCAGCTTACGCCGTCCCAGTCCTTGAAATCAGCCGTTCTGAAATTCTTACCGAAATCTCCCAGCTTGTACGGCATGAGCCCCATCGGGCAGGCCGAAACGCAGCTCGCGCACCTTATGCAGGCATCGTACACGGACGACTTTATTACAGAGGCGGCTATTACAGTTATGCCGGATGTGCCTTTTATGACAGGGACCGCGAGCGTGGGCTGGGCTATGCCCATCATGGGGCCGCCGTTTAAGACCTCGACCTCGCCGCCTTCGACAAGGCCGCCGCACTGGTTTAAAACCTCTTCAAAGCTTGTGCCGACGCGGACCTTCAGGTTTCTCGGCTCTTTTACGCCATTGCCGCTTATCGTGACTATCCTCTCGATAAGGGGCTTGCCCCAGTTCAACGCCTCATATATGGCAGCGGCGGTGCCGACATTGTTCACGACGACGCCTACATCCAGCGGGAGCTTGCCGACCGGAACCTTCCTGCCCAAGGCGGCGACGATGAGCATCTTCTCAGCGCCCTGGGGGTACTTGGCCTCAAGTATTATAATCTGTATGTCTGTTGAATTGCCGATGGCCTTGTGTAAGGCCTCTATGGCGTCCGGCTTGTTCTCTTCTATGCCTATGAAGCCTTTTGAGGCGCCGGTGGCCTTCATGAGCGCGCGAAGGCCCCAAACGACCTTTTCAGGCTCTTCCAACATTATACGGTGGTCTGCGGTAAGGTAAGGCTCGCACTCGCAGCCGTTCAGCACAACGGCCTCTATGGCCTTGCCCTTCGGAGGAGCAAGCTTTACGGAAGTGGGGAACGCGGCCCCGCCCATGCCGACTATTCCGGCGTCGCGGACAGATTCACGGATCGATTCGGCGGAAAGCGTTGAGAGGTCAACTGGTGCGCCGGTCGGCCCCCACTGCTTCGTGGTCCCGTCCCCTTCGATGATGACGGAGATCGACCTGAAACCGCCCGGGTGCTGCGCCAGTTCTATATCTTTTACTTTTCCTGAGATGGATGCGTGGACCGGAGCCGAGACAAAGGCCTTTACATCGCCTATCTTCTGGCCTTCCGCTACGGCGTCGCCCTTCTTGACGAGGGGCTCGCAGGGCGCTCCGGCGTGCTGCTGCAATGGGATGGTAACGGTCTTTGGAAGCGTCGCCGCTTCTACCCGTTTACCGGAAGTGAGCTCTTTATAATATGAGGGGTGTATACCCCTTGAAAAAGTCTTGTGTCCCATATCCCTTAGGAGGCAAGTAATACTATTTTCAGGCCTTCAGGTCAAGTATGTTTTCGGACAACAAAAAAACCGTCAAGGATAAAGAAATCCAGCTTTACTTCAGCTGCACTTCCTTGCCCAGACGGTCGGCTGCAACATGATTTCCCCGCTCCCCGGTGGTGTCCCACCTTGCTTCCGTCAGTAACGGGAAAATATTTTTGATTGATAAAGACATCATAATTCAGGATAACCACTATTGTCAAGCGAGAATCGTAACAATCGTAAATATTGTTTTCTGCTCCCTGCCCCATCCCGCGCACTCGGCCTACCGCCCCTTCAGCAGCCATGCTACTGTATAAGCGAGCGCGAGCAAGAGGCCCATGCCAATAAGAACGAGGCTCAAAGCTACCATCGGCAGAACAGACGCCTCGGCCCCCGCGCTTCCAAGGGCCGTCGTCCTCATGCCCATCAATATCCATGCGAGCGGGTAAAAAAGGCCGCCGGTGCCGACACAGGCCGCCGCGAATGTCTTTGACCTTGGAGACGCTGGAATCAATGCCAGCAGCATTGAAACAGCGATGCTCATGATGCCGAGCCCCATCGCGTGCACATGCCCCTTGGCAAGCCTTTCGTGCGCCGTTGCCATCTCAGGACTGCCGTGATGGCCCTGAGTTGAAGCCCTTTTCGCCATGTCCTGTTTTATCTGGTCAAGCTCGGCGCGCATCAGTTTTATCTGTTCGTACTGGCCGTCAACCGCTGGCACGGCTGCCTCTGGTTCATGTCCCGCATGACCTGAATGGTCGTGGGCAGCATGAACAGGCGCTTGCGCTGCATGGGACGCGTGGTCAGCTGCCGCCTCGTGCCCCGCATGCCCTGCCCCGGAATTCAGGACAAACTTCTCCTCAATAGAAGCGCTCTCGGCCCGCAGGAGCCTGCCGTGTATGGCATCGTGGTTGACGGTTATGTAAACGGCCCAGAATATTCCGAATAACAGGCCCAGGAGGCCCAGTATAAGACCGACCCCCGCATGCCTCAGTTCATCTTTTAACCTTGCGCTCATCGGCCGCTCCTTGGCATCTCTTCGAGTTTTACCTTAATGAACAATTCCTTTTTGCCTCTGAGCACCTTGAGCGTGACAGTCTCGCCAGGCTCAAGCGCATCCATAAGCTCGTTCAATTCGTCCATCGTGCCGATAATTTTGCCGTTGATGCTTATAATAAGGTCGCCGCCCGTGGCGAAGACAACATTGCCGAGCCTTACATTGGCGTCCGCCTCTTTGAGGCCCGCTTTTGCGGCAGGGCTGTTCTTGAAGACATCTGCGACAAGCACGCCGGAAGACTTGAGATTCAGGAGGCCCGCGTCCGTGGCGTCGATGTTCTGCCCTGTTATGCCAAGCCACGGCCTGGAGACATACCCTTTATTGACCAGCGTGGAAAAACTGTTTTTAACGGTATTGACCGGGATGGAAAAGCCTATGCCTATGGAGCCATTGACCGGGCTGAAGATGGCGGTATTGACGCCTACCATGCGCCCGGAGCTGTCCAGCAGCGGCCCGCCCGAGTTGCCCGGGTTTATGGCCGCGTCGGTCTGGATTATGCCTCTTATGAGCCTGCCGGTAGTCGCGCGCATGGTCCTGCCCAAGGAGCTCACTATGCCGACTGTAAGGGTCTTCTCCAAGCCGAAGGGGCTGCCGATTGCAAAGGCCTTCTGCCCTATCTGCAGGGCTGACGAGTCGCCGAACTCGATGGGCTTCAATTTTGAAGAGGGAGCTTTTATCTTTATGACGGCAAGGTCGTCCCCGGGGTCCACGCCAACGACCTCGGCTGTGTACTTGCTTCCGTCGAAGAGCGTCACGGCGAGGCTCCTGGCCCCGTTTATTACATGATAGTTTGTGATTATGTGGCCCTTGCTGTCGGCGATGACGCCAGAGCCTGAGCCGGTCGATGGGACGGGGTTGTAAAAGAAGTCATACGAGACCGCGGTGGTGACGATGTTCACCACAGAGGGAGCGGCATCCCTGTATATCCGAATGTTTATCTCCTCGTCCGCCGTGAGGGAAAAGGATTTGTACGGGGCCGCCAGCATGGCGATGGCGAGAAGGATGAACACCGAAAGAAGCTTTCTCATCTCAACATATTGTATTTGACTATATGCCAGAAGGCGGCAACTCCGTCCTTCCAGTTTATCTTCTTGCCTTCTTCATAGGTGCGCCCGGCGTATGATATGGATGTCTCGTATATCCTGCACCTGTTTTTGGCGACCTTCGCGGTTATCTCCGGCTCAAAGCCGAACCTGTTCGACTCCAGCTTTATGCCCTTCAATACCTCAAGCCTGAAAGCCTTGTACCCGGTCTCCATGTCGGTCAGGTTCAGGTTCGTGAGCATGTTGGAGACGAAAGTCAAAAGCTTGTTGCCTATCATGTGCCAGAAAAAAAGAACCCTGTGAGAGTCCCCGCCGGTGAAGCGGGAGCCGAATACGACATCCGCCTTGCCGTCCAGTATGGGCTGCATGAGCTTGGGGTAGTCTTTGGGGTCGTACTCGAAGTCGGCGTCCTGGATTATGACGATGTCACCGGAGACATGCTCGAACCCGGTACGGAGGGCCGCCCCCTTGCCCATGTTCAGCTCGTGGAAAAGGAGCCTCAAAGAGCACGGGCCCTTCCAATTGGCCTCGAGTTTTTTCAAGACATCCCTGGTTCCGTCCCGTGAGAAGTCGTCTATGACCACGAGTTCGGACGGGATGCCCGTGTCAATGACCCTTTGTATGACCTCGGTTATGTACTCCCGCTCGTTGTAGACAGGCATCACTATTGAAACGCTCATCTTTTTTCCCTGCTGCATGCGTCCCTTCCCACGGATATTTCCTACACTTATACAATAAATGAGATTTAAAGTCCATACCGCCACTATCCGGAAAGGCATATTGTTTTTCTTTGAAGGAATTGAGAAAACTGGTATAATCCCGCAGGTTATCCTCTGTCATATTTAATTTGAAGGAGCGGAAATGAAAAGGATACTGACTGGTGTGCTTTTTTCGGTGGCTCTGGCCATCGCGTTCACGCCTCCGGCGCACGCCGAAAGCAAGTTCAGGCAGGACTTCAAGAAAAGCTACGAGATGAACAGGTTCGACGCGCTGGGCTTTCTCGTAAGGGCCAACAAGGCCATAATCCCGGGCGAGATACAGATCCTTATAGACGAAGCGGAAAAGGCATCTGATCACCATGAGAAGATGGCCATCCTCGACCTTGCCAGCACAATGGCCACCATGTACAGGGAATGGCACGGTGAAGGCAAGTACGCAGACCAGGTAACGGCCCTGCAGAAGGCCGAGCTGGCAAAGGAAGAAGCCAGGGTCGCCGAACAAGAGAAGTGGAAGAAGTACGAGACCTTCACCGGCAACTTCATATTAAAGTCTATGCAGGCAAAAATGGAGGCGCAAAAACTCACGCCTGTCGTATTCCCCCATTGGGTGCACAGACTCTACTACGACTGCAAGGCCTGCCATTCATCCATCTTCCCCATGAAACGCACGAATTCGATGACCCAGGCCGAGATACTTGCCGGGAAGAGCTGTGGGGAGTGCCACAACGGCCAGGAGGCCTTCTCAGCAAAGGACAACTGCGAAAGGTGCCATGTGGCCGGAAAACCGGCTGAGGCGGCGCTCATAAGCCCGAAAAAGGCCGCTGACATGGGCAAGCTCAAGGCGAGCGCGGAAAGGCTCGGTACCGGATTTAACCTCGACCTGCTGCCTAACAAAGGCGCCCTGCCCTTTGACAAGTTCGGCAACATCGACTGGGCGCTCATGAGAAAGCTCAAAGTCCATCAGCCCAAGGCCTCGATAAAGGCCGATGTAAAAAAGGACGACAGAAGAGATAACGAGATACTGTTCGAATCCCCCATGCCGTATGTGAAAAACTCCGTCTTCAGCCATACTTTTCATACCGAGATGATAGATTGCGCTTCGTGCCACCCGGAACCGTTCAAGGAAGAACTCGGGTCAACCGTAGCCAATAAGGCCGCGATGGCCCAGGGCGCGTCCTGCGGCACTTGCCATAACAAGGTCTCTTTCAAGTTCGCGGACTGCAACAGGTGCCACATAAGAGCGATTGGCGAAGACCCGGGCAAGGCCCTTCTCAGAAAAAAACAGTAAACCATCCGCACGAAAAAGGCGGGGCTGAGGCCCCGCCTTTTTGATTTGCGCCACGGAAGAGTTTCTACATGAACCCACAGGCGAACCGCGACAGATTATTAAACGACCTGCTGAAAGCCGCTCTGCTGCTCTCGGTCACTCTCGTCATATACATCCCTGCCATGAAGGCTGGTTTCATCTGGGACGACGACTCATACCTGCTTAACAACCGTAACCTCCTGTCACTGGGCGGGCTCTGGAACATCTGGTTTTCGACGAGCAGCCCCCAGTACTACCCGCTCGTGTTCACTACATTCTGGATAGAGCAGCACCTCTGGGGCCTTGCCCCGGCAGGCTATCACGCGGTGAATGTCCTCCTGCATTTTTCGAACTCGCTACTTCTGTGGGCTATCCTCAGAAAGCTCAACATCCGCTACGGCTTTCTGGCCGGGCTTCTCTTTGCCGTCCACCCGGTGCAGGTCGAATCGGTGGCCTGGGTGACTGAAAGAAAAAATGTCCTGTCGGCGTTCTTCTATTTCCTCTCCGCACTGAGCTTTTTGAAATACGAGGAAAAAGGCGGCCCAAGACATTACCTTGTCTCACTGGTTCTTTTCATCCCGGCGCTCCTCAGCAAAACCGTCACATGCTCTTTGCCGGTAGCCCTGCTGATAGTGCGCTGGATGATGGGAAAGAAAATAGATTTCAAATATCTGTTGAGCCTTGTGCCGTTCTTCGCCGCGGGTCTCGCGATGGGGCTCGTGACAGTCTGGTGGGAGTTGAATATCGTAGGGGCAAAGGGCAACGAGTGGGACCTGACGCACCTTGAAAGGCTCCTCCTGCCCGGAAGGGTAGCCCTGTTCTATATTCAAAAGCTCATATACCCATCCGGGCTTGTATTCATCTACCCCAAGTGGGATGTCTCTGCAACCGAGATCATTCAGTGGGCGTACCCGACAGTATTGCTTGCCGTTGTCGCGGCCCTGTTCTTCTTCAGAGATAAGCTCGGGCGGGGCCCTCTGGCGGCCGTGCTCTTTTTTCTGGCGACCCTCTTTCCCGCGCTCGGCTTTTTCAACATCTACCCGTTCCAGTATTCGTATGTTGCCGACCACTTCCAGTACCTCGCGAGCGCGGGCATCTTCGCCCTCGCGGCTGGCATCGCTTCAAAGCTCGTGCCCGCCGGGGCGCTGAAAAGGCCTGTTGAGGTGGCAGGGGCAGCGATTTTAATATTGGTCTTCGGCGGCCTCACCTTCACGCAGGGCAAGGTCTACAAAGACCTGGAGACGCTCTGGACGGACACGATAAGAAAGAACCAGGACGCGTTCATGGCCCATACGAATCTCGGGGTGCTCCGCTATAGCGAGGGGAAATACGAAGAGGCGATGGCGCATTTCAACGACACCTTGAAGCTCAAGCCTGACGCGGCTGCAGCGCACTACAACATAGCGCTGATACGCTACAAGCAGGTCAACACCAGTGATGCTGCCGAAAGCTTCAGGCGCGCGCTTGAAGGGGACCCTGAGCACATCCTGGCGCTCGTGAACTACGGGAAGCTGCTCTCGGACATGGGGCAGAACCAGGAGGCGATTATACGCCTGATAAAGGCTGTAGAGCTGGCCCCGGCAAACGAAATGGCCCATAACAACTTAGCCATAGCCTACGCCAGAAGCGGAGACCTGGACAGAGCAATCAAACACCTCAATACAGCCCTCAAGATAAAGCCCGATTACGATAACGCGAGAAAAAACCTTTCCGCCATACTTTCCGCCCAAGGCCAGACAAGCCAATAGAGTAGTACTTCAAAAATTCATTTAAGGAAGGGTGGAAATAAAAAGCGCAGCATATATGAGAATATGTGAGCATTTTTATTTACGCCCTGACGCAGAGGTCAGGAAAAAGAGCAATTTTTAGAGATAGCTTAAAATGCCGGCCTGAACCTCTTTAGCCTCAAAGCATTGCTCACTACGCTCACCGAAGAAAGGCCCATCGCCGCCGCCGCGAACATGGGGTTGAGAAGTATGCCGAAAGCAGGGTAAAGCGCCCCGGCGGCAACCGGAATAAGCAGAATGTTATAGATGAACGCCCAGAAGAGGTTCTGCTTTATGTTCCTTATCGTGGCGCGGCTCAAGGCTATGGCCGTGACTATCGACCTCAAGTCCCCGCCGATGAGCGTAATGTCTGAAGCCTCCATCGCGACATCCGTCCCTGTGCCGATGGCTATCCCGACATCGGCCTGAGCGAGCGCCGGAGCGTCGTTTATGCCGTCGCCGACCATCGCCACCTTCCTGCCCTCGTCCTGTAGCTTCTTCACCTCTCTGGCCTTATCCTGAGGGAGCACCTCCGCCAGCACCCTTTTAACGCCGAGCTCGTCAGCCACGGCCTTTGCGGTCCTTTTATTATCCCCGGTTATGATGACCACTTCGAGCTTGAGCTTTTTGAAGGCCTCTATCGCCTCCTTCGAGTTCTCCTTGAGCGTGTCGGCTATAGCTATCGTCCCCTTGAGACTTCCGCCCACGGCCAGGAATACCGGCGTCATGCCCTCGTCAGAAAACTTTTCGGCTTCCAGCCGGGCCGGGGCTACATCTATGCCCTTTTCCGACAGAAGCAGCTCATTTCCGAGAAGTACCTCTGTGCCCTGGACACTTGCCTGAATGCCGCGCCCCGGTAGAGCCTCAAAGCCAATCGGATCAGCGGGCGTTATGCCGAGCTCCACCGCCCTTCTCACAATCGCCTCTCCGAGCGGGTGCTCGGAGCCCTTCTCGGCGGAAGCCGCGAAAAATATCATCTCCTCAGCAGACCCCACGGAAAGCGGGGCCACGCCCTTCACAGAGGGCTGGCCTTTTGTGAGCGTGCCGGTCTTGTCCAGTACAATGGTGTCGAGCTTGTGGGCCGTCTCCAGCGACTCCCCTCCCCTTATGAGTATGCCGTTCTCCGCGCCCTTGCCTGTGCCGACCATTATGGAAGTGGGCGTTGCAAGGCCCATGGCGCACGGGCAGGCGATTATAAGCACGGCTATGAAGTTCAAAAGGGCGAACGAGAGCGCTGGTTCGGGGCCGAAGGCGTACCAGATAATGAAGGTTATAATGGCCAGAGCTATGACCGCAGGTACGAAATAGCCCGCTATCACATCGACCAGCCGGGCTATGGGCGGCTTGGAGCCCTGCGCCTGCTCGACCATCTTGACTATCTGCGAAAGGGTAGTGTCCTTGCCGACCCTTGTGGCCCTGAACCTGAAGGTCCCGGTCCTGTTCATGGTCGCGCCTATGACCTCGTCCCCGGCCTTCTTCTCAATTGGCAGGCTCTCGCCGCTTATCATCGACTCGTCTATGGTAGAAAAGCCTTCTGTGATGACGCCGTCCACAGGTATCTTCTCGCCGGGGCGCACGACTATTATCTCGCCCTCGAGCACATCTGTGGCAGGCACATCGACCTCAGTCCCCTGCCTTATTACGCGCGCGGTCTTTGCCTTGAGCCCGATGAGCTTTTTAATGGCCTCCCCGGTCTGGCCCCGCGCCCTGAGCTCAAGAAGCCTTCCGAGAAGGATAAGGGCTATTATGACGGTCGCAGTGTCGAAATAGACCGCATGGTTCATACCGCCTGAGCCAAGCAAGCCCGGAAAGACCGTAACAGCCGCGCTGTAGAAATACGCCGAAGATGTGCCTACGGCTATCAGGGTGTTCATGTCCGCTGAAAAATGCTTTAAAGCCGCCCAAGCGCCACGGTAAAACTGCCAGCCGCTCCAGAACTGCACCGGAGTGGCCAGAAGCAGCAAAAGGATATTGCTGGCGAGAAAGTCCGGGACCCAGGGAAGGACATGCGCCATCGTGCCTATCATGACCGGCACGGAAAACGCGGCCGCGAAGATGAACTTGCGTTTGAGCCTTGACAGCTCCTCGCGCTTTATCCTTGCGTCCCGCTCGAGGAGGTCTTCTTCCTTTGCCTGCGGAAGCGGCTCGTAACCGGCATCCCGTATGGCGGTCATGAGGTCATCGAGAGTCGCAACCGTCGGAAGGTAGTTGATATCTGCCCTTTCTGCCGCGAAGTTGACGGACGCGCTCACCACTCCCTCGACCCTGTTAAGGGCCTTTGTGACCTTCTGCACACACGAAGCGCAGCTCATGCCCCGTACCGATATGGTAACGCTCTCCACGCCAGCACCATAGCCAAGCTCTTTTATGGTCTGTACAAAGTCGTTGAGGTGGACCTTTTCCGGGTCGTAGGTGATGGATATTTTTTCTGTGGCAAAGTTCACGCTCGCGGTAATAATGCCGCTGAGGCCCGTTATGCCCTTTTCTATCTTCGCGGCGCAAGAGGCGCAGCTCATCCCGGTTATGGGAAGGCTCACGGTCTTCGTGCCCGCCCCCTTGGCGTCTGTTTTTTCCTTTATTTCCCGCATTGATATGGTTTGTCCTTCAAGGAACTTCTCAGGTGTTTCCTTAAACCTGGCGAGACACCCAGGGTCGCAGAAATAGTAGGTCTTGCCCTTGTACTCGAACGAGCCCTTTGCCTCGGCCCTTTTGACTGTCATGCCGCAGACAGGGTCTTTGTGGACATCTCTTGACGGCGTATCAAGGTCAGGGTGCGTGCTCTTGTTCGAGGGAATAAACGCTTCGGGCATCGCGTCAAAGGTCTTCTTGCAGTTCAGGGAGCAGAAGTAGATCGTCTCCCCTTTGTACGAGCTTGTGCCTTTGGCCGCGCCTGGGTCAACAATCATCCCGCAAACAGGGTCTTTTGGCATTTAAAAACTCCTCAGAATTAAAGAATAGTTCCCTTTTTCCGATTATATCACATGGGTTGAATACAAAGAAAAGCCTCTAAGGCAGCCCGCTCTCCGCAGGCAGCCTAAATCCAGAATGAGGGCGTACTTTGCGCGTACGCCACAGTGACTACAGGCTGCTCAAAAAGCTTCATACGCGAGGCGTCGAGGAGCGAGGAAAGATGCGTACTTTTTTGTACGCCGCGACAAGCCAAAAAGACAACGACGAATATGGGGTTTTCAGCAGCCTGCCGATCAACTTTAATGTTGTTTGACATGCCTTACCTGTGTTATCTTTTTTATTGAGATTACAATACCTTGCAAGGGATGCGGCCTCCAGCTGATGGACGAGTTCAGGATAGACAGCCACAAGCTCATGTACCATGTCAGCAGGGTAAACGACTGGCTGGGCGGTGTTGACATATACCCGGTCTACATGGAAGTCTCTCCCATAGGAGCCTGCAACCACCGGTGTACCTATTGCGGCCTTGACTACATGGAATACCAGGCCCGCCAGCTCGACCCCGGCCTACTCGAGGCAAGGCTTACCGAGATGGGCAGACTCGGCGTAAAGTCGATAATGTACGCCGGAGAAGGCGAGCCCTTTCTCCACAAATCCATCCCGGCCATAATAAACCACACCAAAAAATCAGGCATAGATGTCGCGGTCACCTCTAACGGCGTCCTTTTCACTGAAAAAGTCTTCAAGGAATGCCTCGCCTCAATCACCTGGATAAAGGTCAGTTTCAACGCCGGAACAGCCGAAACCTACGCCAGAATTCACAGGACAAAGGAAGAGGACTTCGAGAAAGTCCTGAGAAACATCACTGAGGCCGTGAAGTTCAGGGAGGCGCATGGGCTTTCCTCGACCATAGGCATGCAGATGATCCTCCTGCCCGAGAATGTCCATGAGGCTGTGCTTCTGGCCAAAAAAGCAAAAGATATCGGTGCCGACTACCTCGTCATAAAATCATATTCCCAGCACCTCAAAAGCAAGACCAGGCACTACGACGGCCTCAAATACAGCGACTTTCTGTACCTCAACGACGAGCTCAAGAAGATATCCGACAACAGGTTCAGCGTCATATTCAGGTTCAACGCCATGACGAAGCTGGAAGAGAAAAAGAGGCGTTACGAAAAATGCCTCGCCATCCCTTTCTGGTCGTACATCGACGCGGGGGGCGGCGTATGGGCTTGCAGCGCCTTCCTCGGAGACGAAAGGTTCCTCATGGGCAACATCAACGAGAACACTTTTGAAGAAATATGGAAAGACGAGAAGCGCAAAAGAGTGATGGAGTTCGTGATGAAAGAGCTCGACACCTCAGAGTGCCGCGTCAACTGCAGGATGGACGAGGTCAACCGCTATTTGTGGGAGCTTAAAAACCCTTCCCTCCACGTGAACTTCATCTGACGGCTATGAAAGACATACTCCTCAGATACGGGCTCAACACCCTCACCAAAAAGGTCCTCATCGACCTGTACGAATCCATGCTCAGGATACGGATGTTCGAAGAGAAGATAGTCGAACTCTACCCCGAGCAGGAGATGAAGTGCCCGGTGCACCTGTGCATAGGCCAGGAGGCGATTGCCGCCGGGGTGTGCCTGCACCTTCATAAAAACGATTTCGTTTTCTCCAACCACCGCGGCCACGGCCACTGCCTTGCCAAGGGCACGCCAATGAAGCCCCTTATGGCCGAGTTCTACGGCAAAGAGACCGGCTGCAGCAAAGGCAAAGGCGGCTCCATGCACATAATAGACATTGAGAACGGTATACTCGGCACATCAGCGATAGTCGGCGGCGGCATACCCATGGGCGTGGGCGCGGCCCTTGCCTCTTCCATGAAGGGCGAAGACAATGTCACGGCAATCTTCTTCGGCGACGGCGCGTTCGACGAGGGAGCGTTCTACGAGTCGTTCAACTTCGCCTCATTGAAAAAACTCCCGGTCGTGTTCGTATGCGAGAACAACTTCTACGCCACGAACTCGCACCAGTCCGCCCGCCAGAGCGGGTGCAGGATATCCGAGTCGGCGGCCTCGTTTGATTCGCGCGGCCATTGCGTTGACGGCAACGACCCGCTGGCCGTTTACAAGGCGGCCCAGGACGCGGTTGCGCTTGCCCGCAAGGGCGGCGGGCCATCTCTCATAGAAGCCAAGACCTACAGGTGGAAGGGGCATGTCGGCCCTGAAGAGGACTGGACAAAGGGCTGCCGTCCCAAGGAAGAGCTCGACTACTGGAAAGAGCAGTGCCCCATCAAGAAGTTCACCGCGCTCCTCCTTGAAAAAGGCGCGATGACCACTGAAGAAATGGAACAGGCGAAGTCCGTCATAAACGCCGAGCTGGCCGAGGCTGTTGAGTTCGCAAAGGCAAGCCCCTTTCCAAAGGCTACGGCCCTTCTTGAAGATGTCTATTACGAGGCTAAAAAGTAAATGCCCTGGACAAGGATATACGGCAGCAGGACTGAGTTCGAGAAGGCCCTGAAAGACACGCCCGGCCTTCGCGGGATTACTTACAAAGAAGCCATAAGGGAGGCGACCGCCCAGCTCCTTTCAACGGACAAGTCCGTCTTTGTCATTGGCGAAGGCGTGGACGACTCTGGCGGCGTCTTCGGCACCACCAAAGGATTGCAGGAAGAGTTCGGCAAAGAGCGCGTGATGGACAGCCCGCTGGCCGAGAACGGCATAACAGGGGTCTGCGTCGGGGCCGCTGCCGCGGGCATGAAGCCCATACTCGTGCACATGAGGACAGACTTCCTGCCCATCTCGCTCGACCAGATATTAAACCACGCTGCCAAATGGCATTACATGTTCGGCGGAAGCGTAAATGTCTCCCTCGTCATCCGCAGCATCATCGGCAGGGGCTGGGGCTCGGCTGCCCAGCACTCCCAGAGCCTTCAGGCCATGTTCATGAACATACCGGGCCTCCGGGTAATAATGCCGGCCACTCCCTTTGACGCAAAGGGGCTACTCATAGCCTCGGTAAGGGACGGCAACCCGGTCATCATGATAGAGCACCGGTGGCTCTACGACCATATGGGCCATGTCCCTGAAGAGATGTACGAAGTGCCGCTCGGCAAGGCCGTAGTCCGAAAGACAGGCAATGACGCAACCATCGTCGCTGTCTCGCATATGGTTCACGAAGCCGTCCAGGCCGCTGAAGCATTGCTGGATGAAGGCATCGACTGCGAAGTTATAGACCTGAGGACACTGAAGCCGATGGACTCCGCAACCATCATCGAGTCTGTAAGAAAGACCGGCAGGTTAATTGTCGCCGACACCGGCTGGAAGGAATGCGCCGTAGGCGCTGAGGTCATGGCAAAGGTCGCGGAAGCCGGGGTCGCTCTGCGCTCGCCGCTTGTCAGGGTCAACCTGCCAGAGGCCCCTACCCCGGCGAGCCCTGTCCTTGAGAAAGCGTACTACCCTGGCAAAAACGACATAATCGAAGCCGCGAGAAAGACCGTAGGAAATGGCAAAAGACAAGCCGAGCATATCAATAATAGTCCCGTGCTTTAACGAGGAAGGCAACCTCAAGGGCACTATAGAAGCAGTGAAGGGCGCTCTGGCCTCTGTGAAGAGGTTCAGCGCCCATGAGATATTGGTCTATAACGACTGCTCGACCGACGGCACCGGGAAGCTCGCCGACGAGATAGCGAAAAAAGAAAAAGGCGTCAAGGTCATACACAATCCAAAGAACATGGGCTTCGGCTACAACTACACCGACGGCGTTAGAAGAGCGTCAAAAGATTACATAATAATGGTGCCCGGCGACAACGAGATACCGGCGGAGGCCATTGAGAGGGTCATGGCGCTGGCCGGACAGGCCGATGTCATCATCCCGTACACGGCCAACCCCGAGGTAAGGCCTTTTTCAAGGCGGGTCATCTCCAGGGTTTTCGTAGCCCTCATAAACACGCTCTTCGGGCTCAATGTCTCGTATTACAACGGCACCTGCCTCGTCAAATCAAGGCTCCTTAAAAAAGTGCCGCTGAAGACCTGGGGCTTTGCCTATATGGCCGCGATACTCGTGCGGCTCCTGAAATCGGGAGCGAGCTACACCGAGGTCGGCGTGGACATAGCGCAGAGAAGCTCAGGCAAGACAAAGGCATTCGCCTTCAAGAATGTAGTAAGCGTCGTAAGAGCGATCCTCACGCTCTTCTGGGATGTAAGAATAAAAGAGCGGGCGCGTTACGCCGAAAAACCGTCGAGGGCGGAGGCATCAAGAGCGCATTGAAGATTCTTTTCGTCATAAAAGATGTCGAGTACATCGACCCTATGGGTATAATGCTCCTTTCAGCGCTGGCCAAGGAGAAAGGGCACGCGACCGCCGTCTCGGTTTTGGCTGACGGCAAGCTCAAGGACGATGTCATTGCGTTCAAACCCGATATTGTCGCGTTCAGCGCCAAGACCGGCGAGCACAAATATTACCTTGCGGCAAACAACCAGATAAAGACTCTCGACAAGTCCATCTTCACGGTTATAGGCGGCCCGCACGCTACCTTCTTTCCCGAGATAATATCGCAGTACGACATCAACGCCCTGTGCGTCGGCGAAGGCGACGACGCGTGGCCTGAGCTGCTCACTGCAATCGAAAACAGGGCTTCGATCGACAACATCCCGAACATAGTCACAAAGGGCAACTTCAAGCCCGGCGTGGCTCCGCTCATGAGGGAGAGAAGAAGGGCTCTGGACGACCTGCCCTTTCTCGACCGCGAGCTTTTCTACTCAAGCACAAGGCTCGGGCGCTTCCCCATGAGAAGCTTCATGGTCTCGCGCGGCTGCCCTTACAAGTGTACCTACTGCTTCAACCACAAGTACAACCTGCTCTACAAGGGCAAGGGCGTCCTCCATTCAAGGATGAGCGTTGAAAGGGTAATAGCGGAGCTCAAGGAACTCAAGAGCAAGTACGAGACCCAGTTCATAAAGTTCTATGACGACATCTTCGTCATGAAAGACGACGAATGGCTGGACGAGTTCTCTGAAAGATACCCCAGGGAGATTGGCGTACCTTTCCATTGCCTCATGAGGGCGAACCTACTCACAGAGCCCATACTCCTCAAGCTCAAAAAAGCTGGCCTTGCCTCGATGAGCATGTCCATCGAGAGCGGCAACGACCGCGTCAGAAACGAAGTATTAAAAAGGAACATGGCAAAGGAGACTCTCATAGAGGCCTTTGACCTGTGCCACAAGCACGCCGTCCCGACCTTCTCAAACACCATTTTCGCGATACCCGGCACGACTCTCAAAGAGGACATCGAATCGCTTGACCTGAATTTAAGATGCCGCGTCACCTTCGGCGAGTTCCCGCTGTTCTTTCCATACCCGAAGACCGAGCTTGCGAATTACGCCATAAAGACCGGGGCCTTTGACGGGGACTTCGACAAGCTCCACATGAGCTATCAGGCGGGCTCACCGCTGACCTGCTTTACCGAGAAAGAGAAGCTCCTCCAGAGAAACCTCTCGCTGCTCGCGACGGTCGTCCTCTGGAAGCCGTCGCTTCGAAACCTTGTAGTGAACCACTTGATCAAGCTGCCCATGAACAAGGTGGACTTCCTGATGTACTACTTCGTCAAGGCCTATCTCGTGAAGACCCGGATATACCCGATGAAGTTCTCGGTATTGAACACCATAAGGGGCGTCTACGAAAGTTTCGTACTCGAGAAGTTCAAGCACACGGAAGAGATCTTTACGAAAGAGGAGATGAAAAAGGTCTCATGAGGCCCCGCGACCATGTCATATACGGCGCGGCTGGCGCCGCCGCCCTCTACCCGGCGCTTGGCGCGGGGAGCCTCCTTTTCTGGGCCGCCTCCGTTGCCATCGACCTTGACCACTACCTCGACTACCTTTGGCACAACAAATTCACTGACATGAGTTTCAAGAGGATGTTCGAGTACCACAGGCTCCTCACGAAAAAATGGCACAGCCCGGAGTTTCTCAATATCGAGATATTCCACACTGTAGAGTTCATGGCGCCTCTTTTCATAATCGCGCACCTCACCGATTCAGATGCGCTATTCGCGCTTTTTCTGGGTTTCGTTTTTCACATCGCCCTCGACCTCGTCTCCCTTTACAGGAACGGGATTTTTTTCGCGAGGGCGCATTCATTTCCTGAATATTTTCTGAGAAAAAAAATGCTCGAGGCCCGGGGGTACGACCCGGCCGGGCTCTATCTTGATGCCGCAAGGATGACAAGGGAGGGATTCTGCCGCGATGGCCGCTGAAAAAGTCCTGATAATAAAGCTGGGGTACTCCGAGACCCTTGTGGGAGAGATTAGCAGAAAGACCAGCCTCGGAGATGTGCTGCGCAGCACGGTCCTGCTACCTCACTTCAAGGACGCGCACATAACATGGCTGGTTGACGAGAAGGCCATCGCGCTCCTAAAAGGCAACCCCTATATCACGCGGATAATGCCTTACGACCTGACCTCGGTACTTCAGCTTAGGGCAGAGAGGTTCGACACGGTAATCAACCTGGAAAAGGTCGCCGGGATATGCGCCTTCGCGGACTCTCTCACGGCATGGAGGCGGTACGGTTTCAGGTTCGACCCTGACACCGGCACGGCCAAGGCGTACGACGGCTCTCAGCATGTCCTTGAGATGTGCATGAACGAGAAGGAAAAACTCTCCAACAAGAAGTACTGGGAGGACTTCCTCTTCGAGATGGTCGGGGGTAAATGGCAAGGCGAGATTCCGGTCATCGGCTACAGGCCCGAATCAAAGGAAATCTACGACATAGGCTTCAACTTCAATGTTGGCGAGAAGTGGCCCATAAAGGCCTGGCCAATGGAGTATTGGAAGGAGCTCGAAGCTCTCATAGGCAATAAATATACCATCTCGTGGCAGCAGGGCTTGAAATCGATAGAGGAGTACATCGAATGGGTGAACTCGTGCTCTCTTCTCGTGACGAACGACAGCCTTGGGCTTCACATCGCACACGCCCTTGACAAGAAGATAGTGGCCCTGTTCGGCCCAACCCTCTCCAGCGAGGTCTTTGTCAAGCACGGGGTCAAGCTCCTTCCTGAAAAAGAGTACGACTGCCTCCCCTGCCTTTCAACCGAATGCGTGAAGCAGCGCCCGTGCATGTACGAGATAAAGCCCGCGACTGTGCTCGCTCAAATCGAAAAACTTCTGGCGGAGTAGTATATGGAACTGAAGGCCATAAAAATACCTGACCACTACAACTATATCGCGGCGTTCCTCACGCTGGCGTGCAACCTGAAGTGCAGCTACTGCATAAACCATTACGGCTCTGACGGCTTCGTAAAAAAACGCCTCACCGGTGAAGAATGGGTAAGGGGGCTCAACAGGATAATCTCCCGTGACGACCTGCCCCTGACCCTCCAGGGCGGTGAGCCGAGCCTGCACAAGGACTTCATATACCTCATCAATAATCTCAAGCCCGAGCTGCACATAGACATTCTCACGAACCTCCAGTTCGACATCGAAGAGTTCATAAGAAAGGTCGACCCGAAAAGGCTCAAGAGGGACGCGCCCTACGCCTCCATCAGGGTGAGCTACCACCCCGAGCAGATGGAGCTCGGCCCCCTCGTGGAGAAAGTTTTGAGGATGCAGGACGCCGGGTTTTCGATCGGCATATGGGGAGTCCTGCACCCTTCACAGGAAGAGATAATCAGGAAGGCACAGGAAGACTGCAAGGCCCGCGGCATAGACTTTCGCTTCAAGGAGTTTTTAGGCGAGCACGATGGGAAGATGTACGGCACTTTCAAGTATGAAGGCGCGTGCGCCAAGACCTTCGAAGAGACGGTCCTGTGCAAGACGACCGAGCTTATCATGGGGAGCGACGGCAGCGTGTACAAGTGCCACAGCGACCTTTACGAAGGACGGGAGCCGGTAGGCAACATAATCGACCCGGCCTTTGAACTGGAAGACATTTACAGAATATGCGACGCTTACGGCAGGTGCAACCCCTGCGACATCAAGGTCAAGACAAACCGCTTCCAGCAGTTCGGCCATACTTCAGTAGACATAAAGGAAACGCCGGGCGGGTACAAGGTGAAATCTGATTATTGAAGCTTTAGCGCTACGGTTCCCTGCCCGTCTGATACCATCACGCTGACTCGTTCCGGCCTCGACATTACGAACTTCCTCGCGTACCTGTCCGTCTCCACATAGCAGCTGTCCAGGAGTATGTGGCTTACCCCCTTTTCCTTAATAAAACTCTCCATCAGCTCGGCCTGAGAAGTGTAAGGGAACCTCACCACGGGCTTGTCAATTAAAAGATAGACGATCTCCGGCTTCCTCGCCATCAAGACATCGCTGTCTGCAAGGGAACCTTTGATGGTGTCGGCGGCCAGCAGGTAATTATAGAAGCACGGCATGGTTTTTTTCAGACCATTCGCGCCGAGGTCGTCGAGCCCTAATGACTGGACATTCCGGAAGAGACCTCCGTCCAATATCCGGGCCACTCCATCAAAATTCCATCCGGACGGATTGGCCGACCTGTAGCTTATGCCAGCCGTATTAATGACCGCGAGAAGCATGGCAAGCGCCAGAAAACCCGCCCCTCGCCCGATAGTGGTTCTCCCCGTCAGAGACGCCGCTCCACCCCATACGAACGCGAAGCCTGAAAACAGGTAATGATATAAAAACGGTATCAGCGGCACAAGATACCTTTGCGCGTCCCCTTTCCCGTAGACTGGCCAGACTGTAAGCAGGCCCAGGTAGAAGAGGAAATAGAAGTCCTTCATCTCCCTTCTGCAAAAAAGCTCTTTTACGAAACCAGCCATGACCAGGAGGAATACGGCAATTAAAGCAGCCCACCAGAAACCGTCTTCACTGGCAGGCATTAAGGCCAGCATCTCATAGATACACTCGAAGTAATAACCGGAGTTTAACGAGAACCTCGCGAACAGAGAGCCCAACCCTGCAGAGCCGCTGTCCAGCGAATAGTAATCAGCCTGTGCGAAGATGGATTGGTATGTGGCAATATCCTGCGAGTAAATACTGTTCCTGAGATTCCAGATAACGAACGGGACTGAAGCCGCGGCGCCGAACAGGATAGTTTTTTTCAGGCCGGCAGGCAGGCCTTCCCTGCCCCGGAGAGCAAGCAGGACCGTAACGAAAGCCGCCGCCACCAGGGTCACGCCTATCATCCTGGTCATGTACGCCAGCGCCAGAAGCAGCGGCAGCGCTAAAAAAAGCTGGTACGCTTTTGCTTTCGGCACATGCCTACTGGCGTACAGCAGGGCCAGGAATGAAAGGAACAGGTAAGGTATCTCGCTCTGTATCTCGTTCGTGTAGAAAAGAAAAAAGAAATTGGTGCCGGTCAGGACCGCTATGAAGGTCCCGTACAGCTTTCCGCCGTGACCGGAAAAAAACGCCCTTACAACGAAAAGGGACGCTACCGCCGACGCAACAATAACAAGCTTGCTTAAAAGGAAGTTATAGCCGAAGGCCAGATATATGGGAGTGAGGAGCAGCGGAAAAACGGGCGGGTATTGCGTATGTGGGGGCGCGCCGGGGATATTTATGTCGGCATACCCGTACCCTTCAACGAGCGACCTGGCCAGTATAAGATAGCTCGGCCCGTCCCCTCCTCTCGTCTTGCTCAGTGTGCCGTCCAGGAGAAGCGCAAGGCAGAACAGGACGAGCGCAAGACCGCCAAACCACAGGAGCTTTTCAATTCTTGGGGAAGCCGTTTGACCGGTCATCTGAATGTTCCTTTTCTGCCACAGTCTGGTACGAGGGAGTTGAAAAAGCATTATGGCATGAAATGACGAAAAATAAAAAAAGAGGGGAAGGTATTCCCTTCCCCTCTTTTTCTTCAGGCATCAAGCGTGCTATTGGGGCGCGTTGACGAGGGTGAACTTGCCGTTGTACTCGACAAGAGAGTTGTCGTGCTTCAGGGCTGCTCTAAGGGGGGTGCTGTAGAGCTTGATGTTGCCTGAACCGATGGTCATGTCGCCGCTCACGAACTGTACGCCCTGGGACCTCTGGAAGCCGCCAGCCTGGAGCTTGCCAATGCTGTCAACGGTCTCGCTGGAGTTGTCGGTAAGGTACGCCTGGGCAGCGGTGTAGGCGTTCTTGGTGTCGGAATCGATCTCTGACTTGTAAGACCTCATCCTGTACTTGCTGAACTGCGGGATAGCTATGGCCGCCAGGATAGCGATGATGGCCACAACGATGAGCAGCTCGACCAGGGTGAAACCCTCTTCCCTTTTAATCTTCTTTACCATGTTCTGCAACATTTTGTTTCCTCCTTTTTTTATCCGCATTTAGTGGAAAACTTTTTTTACTCTTCGGCTGTGCTTCTTAAAACTTTAATCAATCTGTATAGCTTATATTGCAACGGGCATGCCAAACAGAAATCTCATTGGATATCAGATAGTTATATTTTGTCGATGGTTTCAGGAACGAGGAAAGTGACATTTTTTGTCAGTTGATATGACAAATACTGTCAATGAGTGGTCAGTCAGCGGCATTCTCAGGCGCTGCCTTGAGCGCCTCCAGCGTGAAAATCCGGCCAGCGGCCTCTTTATTGCCTTTGCGGTTGAATCCAAGCGCCAGCTCTTTGAGGACGGCGGCGTAATCGGGCCTGACTGACAGAGCCTTTCCATACCAGGCGAGACCCTCGTCATATCGGGCCAGCTCGAACAGGGAGTTGCCGATGCTGTAGTACAGGTCCCCAAGCTCTTTTTTTTCTTCAGTCAGGAAAGCCGCCCTTTTAAGGTAAGCGGCAGCCCTCTCGAAATCGCCAGTGTTAAAATAAGACTTGCCAAGGGAGCTGTAAGCAAGGAGTTCAGCCTTGTCGTCCGCAAGGTCAAGATACCTTTTCAAGGCGGCTATGGCCTCTTTATGGCTTCCGCTGTCATGGAGGGCGGCCCCATAAGCGAGCCAGCCTTCCTTGAAGCCCTTGTCAAGCGAGATAGCCTTCCTGAAGGCCTCTGTTGCCTCATCTCTTTTTTTCGCCTTCCCGAGCGCGACCCCGAGGTCATACCAGGTAAAGGCGTCCGCGCTTATGGCGATGGCCTTCCTGAACTCATCTGCCGCCTTGCCATAGCCTTCCTTGCCGAGCTTTGCGTATGCCAGCCCGAGAAGCCTCCTGGGCCTGGCGGCGTTGTTGCCGGAGGAGGCGAGTCTTTCAAGCTCTTCAATGCTTTTTTTAAGGGACTCACTGTCCTCAGGCAGCTCGAGCTTCTGCCCGGACGAACACGGGTTGAACGCCGTAACGCCGCGCGAAGTCTGGGAAGGGAACCTGTCCTTCTTGAGATAGAGTATGGATACATCATCAAAACTTACGGCAGCCCAGTCACTGTTCTCCCGTAACTTTCCGCAAAGGCCGCTTTCGAGCTTCACGAGCACCATGTCTATCTTGTGCTCTTCTTCGAGCCGCTTCCAGCTGTTCCTGTCCTCGGCAAGCCTGCTGGTCCAGAAAAAATAAGAAGAGTAGACGGTAGGCGTCCTGCCGTCGATGAAAACCTTGACCTCAGGGAGTTCGTATATGAGATACCCGCCAAAGACATATTCGTTATAAATATTCCCCCTGAGCCCTTCTTTTTTCATGTAAGCGACCGTGCCCTCAGGGAACTTGCCAGCCTTTACCCCGACCCCGATGTTCGAGCCGTAAGCGCCGACAGGGCTAAGGTGCTTTTGCGCGAGGAAGATTATCAAAATGGCGGCCAGTGCAGTAGCTGCCAGCCTGGGCCAGGCCTTGCCCTCCAGTTTCTCCAGGACCCCCTTAAGCCCGATAGCCAGCACAGGCGCGCCGAATACCGCGAACAACGGCACCCACCTTACATGCAAGGCGGCCATGTAAACAGCACCCGCGAACAGGATATAGGCCCAGGACTTCGTGTTTCTCCAGTTGAATACGAGGCAGGCGAGGGCCCCGGCGAAGATGATGAGGAAGGCGAAATGCTCGATGGGGAAAGGGTAAAAAAAGAAAAAAAGTTCCTTGAGGCCTGGTTTCGCCCATTCGGAGATGTGCCTTATGGCGTCAGTGTTGTCGACCCCGTTATGGACGAACGGGAATAAAACAAGCTTCAGGCCGTAGGGGTTAATGAGTGATACGACCGGCGCGAGAGCGGCCGCGAGGGCCGGAAGCACAACACCCCTGCCCAGGTCAAAGTTACGGAAACCCTTCGCCCTCACCTCATCAGCCAGCTTGCCAGCCGCGTAAGCACCCGCAATGAAAAGCCCAAGTACCGCGCTCGAATGAATGTTTATCCACAACGCCTGCGCCGGGAGGATGAGGAAAAGGTAGACGGGCCTGTCTTTTTTTTCATGCAGGGCAAAAAGCATTATGTACAGGGATACGAAGAAGAACTCGAAAAGATGGGGCCTTATGAAAAGCCTGCCGTGGGCCGCGCCGTAGGCCAGCACGACAATTGACGCGCTTGCCCAGGGCTTTCCGGGCAGCAGAGTCCTCAGGGCAACATACATGAAGGCGAAAGTCAGAGATACGACAACTACCTGAAGAATGGACAGCCCTGCCCACCCGCCAAGAAGGGAATGTGAAAGATAAGCGAGCACCTGAAAGCCCCATGTAAAGTCAACCCAGCTCTGGCCGCCGAATGTATACGAGAACGGGTCGGTATGGGGGACGCTGAGGTGGGCTGCTATCCACTCGCCGCTTTTCAGGGCCCAGAATATGTCCGAGTCCCACTGCTGCTTCTGAAAAGCGGAAATGAGAATGAACAGGCCCAGGAAGGCGAACGCCAAAGGGGCCGCGATACGGCCCAGAAACTCAATTATCCGGGATATCATACTTGCTGAGTTTGTACCTCATGGACCTGAAAGAAAGCCCCAGGAGCTCGGCTGCCTTCTTTTTCACGCCGCCGGATTTCCTGAGCGCGTCCATGATGATGACCCTTTCCATGTCCTCGATTGTCTTTTCCAGGTCCATGCCGCCGTCAGGGACGCCGGAAGTCTGCGCGCTTGCGGACGGGACAGTGCTGGCCTTTACGCCAGGTGAGATTCCCATGAGGTGCTCGGGAAGGCACTCCGGCCCGACCTCGTCTGATTGCCCCAGCGTCACGGCCCTTTCGATTATGTTCTCCAACTCCCTTACATTGCCGGAGTAATCATGGTCGATTATAAGCCTCATCGCTTCTTCTGAAAAGCCTTTTATGTCCTTGCCAAGGACCTGATTATACTTATTAAGAAAATGGCGCGCAAGGAGCGGAATATCCTCCTTGCGGTCCCTTAAAGCCGGGGTGTTTATCCGTATGACATTGAGCCTGTAGAAGAGGTCTTCCCTGAACCTTCCGGCACGCACCTCGGCTTCAACCTCCCTGTTCGAGGCCGCAACCAGCCTTATGTCCACAGAGATGTCACTCGTACCGCCGACCCTCCTGAAGCTGCGCTCCTGGATGAACCTCAGGAGCTTTACCTGAAGATGGAGCGGCAGTTCCGTTATCTCGTCGAGGAAAAGCGTACCCCCGTCGGCCTGCTCGGCGAGCCCTTCCCTGCTGACCACCGCCCCTGTGAAGGCCCCCTTCATGTGGCCGAACAGCTCGCTTTCAAGGAGGTTTTCAGGTATGGCGCCGCAGTTGACCGCCACGAAAGGATTGTCCTTCCTGTCGCTCTCCGTATGAATGGCCCTTGCCACAAGCTCCTTGCCTGTGCCGCTCTCTCCGGTTATGAACACATTAGTCTTGGTTTTGGCGATGCTCATGATGAGCGAATATATCTCGGCCATCCTCGCGCCCGCGCCGACAAGGTTCGAGAAACCGAACCGGGTTTTCAGCTCTTTTTTAAGGAGCCTGTTCTCTGTCTGGAGCCTTTTGAGGTCGAGGGCCTTCCTTATCGTGAGTTTCACCTCGTCTATGTTGAAGGGCTTTATGAAATAATCGTGCGCCCCGGCCTTCATGGCCTCTATCGCCGTCTCAACGGACGCGTAGGCCGTGATCATTATGACCAGGGCCTCCGGGTTCATCTCACGGAGCGCCTTCAGGAAATCGACGCCGTCCATTACCGGCATCCTGACATCCGAGATGACCAGGTCGAAGTCCTCGTTTTTGAGCCGCTCCAGGGCAAGCGCGGCCGAAGGAATGCCGACGGGTTCATAGCCCTCCTTCCTCAGCATTATCTCGAGGAGCTCGCGCATGTCCCGTTCATCGTCTACTATGAGTATCCTGTCCTTTGCCATTCCTCTATGCCTTCAAAGCCTCGGCCACGCCCTCTACGGGAAGGAGTATCCTGAACGAGGTTCCAGACCCGGCCGAGCTTTTCACATCCAGCCTGCCGTTGTGGCTTTCTATTATCCTGTGCACTATCGCCAGACCCAGGCCAGTGCCTTCGTCTTTCGTGGAAAAGAACGGGTCGAATATCCTTTTGAGGTCCTCGGGGGCGATCCCCCTGCCCGTGTCCGCGACCTTGACCTCGACATACTCGCCGCTCGCCCCGCCCCTTACCGGCTCGGCGGTAACGAATGAAGCCGCCACCGTCAACGCGCCCCCTCCGGGCATCGCGTGGGCCGCGTTCACGAACAGGTTCCAGAAGACCTGTCCCAGCTGACGGGCGTCCCCGAGCACGCGGAAGCTGCCATCAATACGGCAGTCTATCCTGATGCTTGAAGCGTCAGGGGAGTGCCTGAACACCTCCATCGTCTCGCTTATGAGCGAGCCCAGGTCTATTGTATCTTTCAGCTCCCTCGCTGGTTTCGCGAACAGGAGATAATCAGTTATGAGCTGATTGAGCCTTTCCGTCTCGCGCAGGATTATGTCCATGAGCTTCCTGTTGTCTCCGGCAAGGCTCACTTCTTCGCGGAGCATCTGTATGGAGCCGCTTATCGAGGCGAGCGGATTTCGGATCTCGTGCGCGATGCCTACAGACAGCTCTCCAAGCGCCTTGAGCTTCTCATCGCGCCGAAGCTCTTCTTCCATGGATTTGAGCCTCGTGAGGTCCTGGAAGATGACTATGCTGTCCACTTCACCGCCCTGGCCCGAGGATACGGTGAAGCCCAGATATATCTCTTCGCCTGTGCTCTTCTTGTACTTCTCCTCGACCCTGCCGCCTGACTGGGCGGCCCTTTTCCCCTTTTCCAGCATGCCGGGGAATATCTCATTGACATCCCTGTAGTACACATCCCTGAGAGTGTAGCCGGTTACGACCCCTGCCTCCCGGTTGAAGGTGGTTATCCTGCCCTTTTCATCGAGCGTCATTATGCCGCTCGTGATATTCCCGACTATCTGTCTGTTAAGGGCCTCGAGCTTTTCATAGTCTATTTCCTTTTTCTCGAGCTTCCTTTCCACCTTCGCGGTCCGTTCGGCGAGATAACCCGTGAGGTACGCGACCGTAAAGAAGGCGAGGATGTTCGTGGAGACGGTCATGAAGACATCTTCCCACGCGGGAGAGGCCGGACTGTCGATAATCTTGTACTTCAAGGGGAGCATGCCGTAGAAGTCCATATCGATAAGGACCCCGTAGGCGATGCTCGAAACCGACGCGGCGAAAAACCCGCCGGATTTATTGAGGAGTATGGCGGCGCCGACCACGGAAAGCGGGTAAAGCGCGTGCAGATAGCTTTCAGTGCCGCCGGTGATAAAGACGATAACGGTAGCAAGGGCGATGTCGACTGTTATCTGGCAATAGGTAAACAGGCTGAGGCTGCCCACCCTGTTCAGGAGCAGGGCGTAGACTATCGTAAGCAGCCCTACCGCGGCGACTATTACATAGAGAGGGTAAAAGTTGAGGCTGGCAAAGGAATACTCCTTTATCTGGAACCACGCCGTGATGCCGAGGAACGCTAGCGCGAGCACCACCCGGAGGATCATCATGGCCAGGAGCCTGGACTTTAGAGTTCCCCGGGTATATGGCTGCATGACGCCCGCCTTAATTTGCGGCGGCGCCGGCTATCTGGAATATCGGCAGATACAGCGCTATGACAAGGCCGCCGACTACCACGCCGAGGAAAGCCATGAGCAGGGGCTCGATGAGCGAAGTCAGCGCCTCGACGGCCTGGTCGACCTCCTCCTCGTAAAAGTCGGCTATCTTCGTGAGCATGTTGTCGAGCGCGCCGGTAGACTCTCCGACCGCTATCATCTGAGTGACCATTCCCGGGAACACCTTGGTCTCCATGAGCGGTTCGGCAAGCGTCTTGCCCTGGCTGAGGCTCATGCGGGCCCTCATGACGGCCTCTTCGATTATGACATTGCCCGCTGTCTTCGAGACTATCTCCAGACCTTCGAGTATCGGCACGCCGCTTGAGAGCATTGTGCCGAGCGTCCTCGTGAACCTCGCGACCGCGGTTTTCCTTATGAGGTCGCCCACGACCGGCGTCTTCAGCAACAACTGGTCCAGTAGCCTGCGGCCCTTCGGGGTCTTATAGGTATATTTGATGCCTACTATCGCGCCGGCTATGAAGCCTATGAGAGTGTACCAGTAATGCTGTAGGAACTCGCTCATTTTGACGACGACCTTGGTCGGAGCCGGCAGGGACTGGCCGAAGCTGGAGAACATGTCTTCGAATATGGGCACTACCCACATGAGAAGGCCGGTTACGATAAGGAGTGCTATGATTATGACGGCCGTCGGGTAGGTCATCGCGCCTTTTATCTTGCCCTTGAGCTTTTCGGCCTTCTCCAGAAAGCCTGAGAGCCTGTTGAGGATGGTGTCGAGTATACCGCCCACCTCTCCGGCCGCTATCAGGTTGACATACAGGTCATCAAAGACCTTGGGGTGCTTCCTCAAGGCGTCGGCGAAGGTCGAGCCACCCTCGACGGACGACTTTACATCTATGAGGACCTTCTTGAACTCGGCCTTGTCCTGCTGTGAAGCCAGTATGTCGAGGCACTGCACGAGCGGGAGCCCGGCGTCGATCATCGTGGCGAACTGGCGGCTGAATATGACCAGGTCCTTTGTCTTGACCTTCTCGCCGAACCCGGGCAGCTTCAGGCCGGACAGGGACAGACCGGCGCTTTTCTTCGAAATGGACGACGGCAGTATCTGCTGGCGCCTGAGAGCGGATGTCGCCTGCGCGATGCTTGCAGCCTGAAGCTCGCCTTTCCTCAACTCTCCGTTTACCGTCTTTCCTGAATAGACAAAAATAGGCATGGCTTAAATTGTCCTCCCGGCCGGTCCGCCGGTGCGCATGACCCCGGCATTGACCATCATCTGGCGCAGTTCATCAGGCTCCTGGCTCCTGCCGAGCGCCTCTTCGAGGGTTATGAGTCTCCTGGAATACAGGTTCATCAGGCTCTGGTTCATGGTCTGCATGCCGAACTTTGCCTGCCCGACCTGCATCTGTGAATACAGCTGGTGGATTTTCCCTTCCCTTATGAGGTTCCTTATGGCCGCGTTGGGGATCATGATCTCTACGGAGGCCACCCTGCCCTTTCCGTCAGGTCTGGGCAAAAGGAGCTGGGAGATGACGCCCTCGAGCACGAACGAGAGCTGCGCCCTCACCTGCGGCTGCTGGTCCGCTGAAAAGACATCTACTATCCTGTTTATGGTCTGTACGCATGAGTTGGTGTGCAGCGTCGCGAAGCACAGATGTCCGGTCTCGGCTATAGTGAGGGCCGTCTCTATGGTTTCCATGTCGCGCAGTTCGCCGAGGAGTACAACATCAGGGTCCTGCCTGAGTATGTACTTCAGCGCTTTGTTGAAAGCCTTGGTATCGTAGCCGACTTCCCTCTGGTTCACAAGGGCTGTCTTGGAGTTGTGCAGGTACTCTATAGGGTCTTCGATTGTTATGATGTGCTCGGGGCGCTCGGTGTTTATCTTGTCTATCATCGAGGCCAGCGTGGTTGATTTACCGCTGCCGGTCGGGCCCGTGACAAGCACCAGGCCGCGCGGCTTTTTGGACAGCTCTTCTATTACCGGCGGCAGACCGAGTTCCTGGAAGGACTTTATTTTGAACGGGATGGTCCTGAATACCCCGGCGACCGTACCCCTTTGTACGAAGAGGTTGCCCCTGAACCGTGACAGGCCCTTCAACCCGAATGAGAAGTCGAGCTCGTTTTCTTCCTCGAACTTGTGCTTCTGGATGTCGGTCAGGACAGAATAGCAGACCTGCTTTGACTCTGTACCTGACAGGACAGGGCTCGTCATGGGGTTCAATTTGCCGTGAACCCTTATCCTCGGTGGCGAACCGGCTGCTATGTGCAGGTCGCTGCCGCCCTGGTCTATCATTATCCTGAGGAGTTCCTGAAGGTTATATTTGGGAGAGCTGCCGCCTTCTACTTCCATCACTTCTCCTTGAACTGCGTTAAAAAGCCTGGCCGGAGTTTCTTCTGGAATATTAAGTAATAAAGGCTCTCCGGCGTAAGGACTAAAGTTACAAAGACAGATTAAACCGCTAATCGGCCATCGTGACCCTGAGTATCTCCTCTATGGTGGTCACTCCCTCGGCTACCTTGGTCACGCCGCTCATCCTCAAGGTCTTCATGCCCTCTCTTACGGCTGCCCTCTTTATCTCGGCCGATGACGCGCCGTTCAAAACGAGCTCTTTTATCGGCTCGGTGAACGGCATGACCTCATAAAGGGCTATCCTGCCCTTGTAGCCGGTCCCTCCGCAGGTCGCGCAGCCGCTGCCTTTGAAGACCTCCATTCTGGCGGCCTCGGCAGGAGGCACACCAAGATCGATAAGCACCTTTTCCGCGCTCGGCATCTTGGCCCTGCAGTCCTTGCAGATTTTTCTGGCAAGCCTCTGCGCAAGTATGAGATTGCAGGCTGAAGAGACAAGGAACGGCTCTATGCCCATGTTCAGGAGCCTGTTGACAGTGGAAGGGGCGTCGTTCGTATGGAGCGTAGAAAGGACGAGGTGGCCCGTGAGAGCGGCCTTTATGGCTATCTCGGCCGTCTCGTAGTCCCTGACCTCTCCGACCATTATGATGTCCGGGTCCTGCCTCAGAAAACTCCTCAGGGAAGCCGCGAAGTTAAGTCCTATGTCCTCGTGTATCTGCACCTGGTTGATGCCGTGGAGGTTGAACTCGACCGGGTCTTCCGCGGTCGATATGTTCTCGGATATCTTGTTGAGCTCGGAAAGCGCCGAGTACAGGGTCGTTGTCTTGCCGCTTCCCGTCGGCCCCGTTACCAGCACTATGCCCCAGGGCCTGTGGATCGCGCCCATGAAGTCGTTCAAGGCCTTCTGCTCGAAGCCGAGCTTCGTCATGTCGAGCTGGAGGTTACTCTTGTCCAGGAGCCTCAGGACGACCTTCTCGCCGAACAGGGTCGGGAGCACGGATACCCTGTAGTCCATCTCCTTGCTCTTGGAGAGCTTGAGCTTTATCCTGCCGTCCTGCGGCAGGCGCCTCTCGGCGATGTCGAGCTGGCTGATTATCTTTATCCTCGACACTATCGCGTTCTTGAGCTTTATGGGAGGCTTCATGACTTCATGAAGGACTCCGTCTATCCTGTACCTTACCCTGAAAGTCTTTTCATAGGGCTCTATATGTATGTCGCTCGCGCCCTTTTTAATGGCGTCGGTAAGGATAAGGTTGACGAGCTTGACGACAGGCGCGTCCTCGACCGCCTTCTTGAGGTCCGAAAGGTCTACTTCCTCCTCGTCCTGGACGACCTCCATCTCGCCTTCGTCGAACTCCGTCAGGACGCCTTCGAGGCCGCCCATTTCAGAAGCCTCATAGTATTTTTCTATGGCGGTTTTGATGGACGCGTCGGAAGCGACGAGCGGCTCCACATTGTAGCCGGTGAGGAACTTTATGTCGTCTATCGCGAATATGTTGGAAGGGTCAGCCATCGCGACCACAAGGGTCGAGCCTGTCCTGCTCACCGGGATGACCTGGTATTTCTGCGCGACATCCTCGGGGATGAGCTTTACTATCTCGTGGTCTACTTCGTGGGTGGAAAGGTCTATGGTCGGAATGCCGTACTGGCGGCTCAAAAAGCCTGTCAAGTCCTTCTCGGTTATATACCCCAGTTTTGTAAGGTTATAGCCGAGCCTTCCACCGCTTTTTTTCTGCTCATCGATAGCTTTCTTGAGCTGGTCGGTGGTTATGAGTTTTTCCCTGAGAAGCAGCTCGCCTATTCTGTCGGTCATCGTCCCTGATAGTGGTAGTGACAAAAATTGTCAGTTTTTTTTATGATAGTAAATTCAGCCTGCGCTGTCAAGACAGGTCTTCAAACAATCCTCGCCTGTCAACAGCTTGAAATGACTGGTTTTTCCCGTACCTGCTCTTTCAGGCATACTTTACGGCGGTCGAGACTATCTCCTCTGAAAAGAAGGGTTTCCTGATATACGCGTCTATCATGCCTTCCTTGACTCCCTGGAATATGTCCCGGTCGGCATCCTTGAAGTATCCTGTGAAGAGCACCACCCTTATGCCAGGGCGGACCTTTTTAAGTTCCCTGAAAGTTTCGAGCCCGTTCAGGCCGGGCATTATCATATCCATGAACACCAGTGAACATTCCGTGTTTTTAAGCACATTGATGCCGTCTTTTCCACTGGTCACATACTGCGCCTTGAAACCGGCGTCCTTGAGCATCTCGGACATCCCGATGCCCACGGTCTCCTCATCGTCTATTATGAGAACCTTTTTTTCCCTCTCCGCCATCCGAACCTCCTATCATATCGGCTCATTTTTTTTAGTCTTAAGGGTTCGTTGAGAAATTTCCAGCCATCCCTCGCGGGAATCTTCAAGCATCATGGAAAATCTTTTTTTATCCGCCCGCTTGACTCCGAAAGCCCACCCGCGGAAAAGGGTTTTCAACCGCCCTTGTAAACCGGCAGGTAAATACGGAATACCGCGCCGCCTTCAGGGCTGTTCCCGGCCTCTATCCTGCCGCCGTGCTCCTTTATTATGCTGAGCGAGATCGAAAGCCCCAGGCCGATATTATGGCCGCCGCCCTTCTCCTTGGTCGTGAAAAAGGGGTCGAATATCTTGTCTGTCACATCATCCGGTATGCCGCTCCCGGTATCCCTGAACTCGGCCATCGCGTACCTGTTCCCATTTTCATCTACAGCCTCGGTCGATATGAATATCGTGCCGGCCCCGCCCATGGCGTCCCTCGCGTTCTTCAGGACATTCAGGACGACTTCCATGATCTGCCCTTTGTTTCCCATCACCTTCGGGAGTTCGGGGTCGAATTTCTCCACTATTTCGATAGATTTCGTTTTTACCTCTGAGGTGAAGATGGTAAGAGTGGCCCTTATGCACTCGTTCAGGAATGTCGGGGCATACCCTTCCCTTGAGGGCCTTGAATAGGTGAGCATGTCGAGGATGATGTACTTGGACCTTACAGCCGCGTCTTTTATCTTTTCGAGAAGGAAGTAGCTTCTGTCGTCTTTCGGCGTCCTTGACAAAAGGACCTCGGCAATGCTGAGGATCCCGGCAAGCGGGCTGTTGAGTTCGTGGGCTATCCCGGCGCCCATCTCGCCCAGGGATATCAACTTGGCTGATTGAATGAGCATCTGCTCTGAGCTTTTATGTTTTTTGTAAGCCTCTTCGAGATCTCTTAGAGAGTTGCCCAGTTCAGTGGTCCTTACCCTGACCATCTCCTCCAGGACCCCGATCTGCCTCTTTATGGTTTCTTCAAGCCCTTTTCTCTCGGAGATATCCCTCCAGATTTCCTGTATGTACCGCCTGCCTTTTATCTCGATGAGAGAAGCCGCTATCTCCACCGGCACCAGGAAGCCGTCCTTTTTGATGACCATGGCGTCATGGAGGAAGCCCTTCTCATCATGGACCCAGCGCCGCACGGCCTGATTGTACTCAGAGAATTTATGGAGCGGGAACAGGTCTTTCGGGCTCATATTGAGCAGTTCAGCCCGTGAGTAGCCCGAAAGGACCGTGGCAGCCTGGTTCACCTCGCAGTACTGCCCTGTCTCAAGGTCACGAAGCAGTATGGCGTCGGGAGCCATATTGACCAGCCTGGAGTACTTCCCGCTGATTTCCCTCAAGTCTTCGGCGGTCGCCGCTAGGGAGGCCGCCATGCCGTCGAATGCCTCTCCCAGCTCTTCGAACTCATCACCTGAGTTAAGCCGCACCCTGTAGTCGAACCTTCCACTGGCAAGCTCTACGGCCCCCTGCCTCAGGCTCTCCAGGGGCTCGAGGAGCCTCCTGTGCACGAGCATGAGGACCGCGAAAGAGGTCGCCAGCAGTATGCCGCCGCCCCAGACATAGAATTTTATCCTGTGACTCGAGATGATCCTTTCATATTCCTTCATGGACACGGTTATTGAGACCGCGCCGGAGACATCTCCGCTCCTGCCGAAATGGCATTTTCCGCAGCTTTTATCGTAGAGCACCGGAACTACAGTCCGGGCCACCTTGTACCCGTACGGCGAGCGGCTTATTCTTTGCGAGGGAACGCCTTCCATGGCGGCCCTGTCGAGGGCGTCCCTCGGGACCTCATCCATCTCTAAGCCGTACTGCTTGTCAATGGATTGCCCGTGGACGATCCGTATTTCCTCAATGCCTTCGATCTTGCGGAACCGTTCAATTATCGCGCGGTTTTCGAGGCGGCCGCCGCCGAGCCTCATGGAAGTATGCAGCTGGTCGAAAATGGCGTTCGAGAGCTTTCTTGCCTCGCCCGCGCCCACCTCTTCGAGCAACAGGGAATCCGACCTGAAATCGAAATAAAAGAGCGCCAGTATGCCGGCCATGAGAACGGCGCTGATAAGGAGGATGAACCTGTTAGTTAACTTGAGACGCATAAAGGAGGAACCATAGCCCTTTTGGGTTAAAAGGCAAGGACTCAGGGTGCGGGGTCAGGATGCGCAGGGATTGCTGGATTTTACCTTGAGGCAAGGTTTTTGTCAATTTTCAGACGAAGCGCCAGCCTTGAAAAAACCGAGGAAATAATCTACGCCAGACCACATGGTGAGGGCAAAGGCCGCGACAAGCAGGACCTCTCCAATGGCCTGGAAATCCACTGGGCCCCAGGGGTAATGGACGATTAGGGGCACAAGGCATACTATCTGGGCGATTGTTTTGAGCTTTCCAAGGTTGCTAGCCGCTATGACTACGCCTGAGTCGACGGCTATGGCGCGTAGCCCGGTGACGGCTATTTCCCTGCCTATGATAAGGGCCACTGCCCAGGCAGGGACCCTTCCAAGGGGAATGAGCATGATAAAGGCCGCGGTTATGAGGAGCTTGTCGGCCAGCGGGTCGAGGAACTTGCCAAGAGAAGTTATTATGCCTTTTTTGCGGGCGATGTAGCCGTCAAGCCAGTCGGTGGCGCACACGATGACAAATATGATGGCCGACACAAGCGACATGGACCGCCCCGGAGAAAGGAGCATGACCACGAGGACCGGAGTCATGCCTATTCTTATGAGCGTTATGCTGTTCGGAAGGTTCAAGGCCCCTGAGCGAGTCCGCATCAATCAGAGCCCTTATAAACGCTGTAATAATGGAGCACTCTCTTGACATAGGTCTGGGTCTCGTTATACGGCGGCACCTTGTTGCCGTATTTCACTACCGCGTTTTCTCCGGCATTGTACGCGGCAACGGCAAGGGGCACCTGCCAGTCGAACATCTTAAGGAGCTTGGAAAGATACCTTATGCCGCCATCGACATTGTCCTCAGGGTCGTTGATGTTTTTAACGCCCATCCTCGTGGCAGTGGCCGGCATGAGCTGCATGAGCCCGGTTGCGCCCTTTTTGGAGACGGCCTTTTCGTCATAGTCGCTCTCCGCCTTGACTATGGCCCTCACGAGGTGCGGATCAATGCCATATTTTGTGGCGGTAGAGCTGATCATTTCATCGAACTTCTGTTTTGATATTTTCCTGTACGCCGGATTGGAAGGAGAAAGTACGGAAGGCTTTCTCTCCTCCATCATCCACCTGTATTGTTTTGAAGTGGGCACATTGGTTATATGCACTACCCCGGCATCGTCCGTATACTGGAAAAAATCGGCCCGGGCCGTTGAGGCAAACCCTCCGGCGGCTATGACAAGAAATACTGAGAAAATGATTTTTTTCATAGGCGTTTGCATGACCCCGGTAATACGCGCTTGCAGCAGGCAGGCTTTGAAAAGCAGGCCTGCCCGCACACAAACCAGCAGAATTCCTTGAGTTAGTCTACAATGCAGGGCTGAAAAGGGCAAGGACTTTTTGTCACATCGGCCTTCAAATTCCATTTATAAATTGACAAAACCAAAGGCTTGAATTAATCTTTACCTCTGGCGTACATATCGCCCAAACCTGCAAAAAATTTAGTTTTTTTCATATAAAAGGAGTCCCCATTGGAAGCAAGGTCCGATTTCCTCGTCATCGGAAGCGGCATCGCCGGGCTTGACTTCGCCCTGAAGGCAGCCAGGAGCGGAACCGTCGCGCTTTTGACCAAAAGGAACATCTCCGAGTCTGCCACATTCTATGCCCAGGGCGGCATTGCCTCGGTCCTGAGCGAAGAGGACACCTTCGAGGCGCACATAAAAGACACCCTCTACGCGGGCGCGGGCCTGTGCGACCATGAGATAGTCGAGCTTGTCGTCAGGGACGGCCCGGCGAGAATAAACGAGCTCATCGAACTCGGCGTCAAGTTCTCTGAAAGGGCCGGGGCCGGGAACGGTCTTGACCTCGGGAAAGAAGGCGGCCACTCCAAAAGAAGGATTGTCCACGCCCAGGACCTGACAGGCCGGGCCGTGGAACAGGCGCTCGTTGAAGCCGTAAGGTCGAACCCAAACATAACCGTTTACGAGAACCACATAGCCGTCGACCTCATCTCCCACTCCAAGTTCGTGGCCTCGGCTGAAAAGGAGATGGTCTGGGGAGCGTATGCCCTCGACAAGGAGACCGGGACCGTCAATACCTTTCTGGCCAAGGCGACCGTGCTCGCAACCGGCGGGGCCGGGAAGGTCTACCTGTATACAAGCAACCCGGACATCGCAACCGGCGACGGAATAGCCATGAGCTACAGGGTCGGCGCCGAGATAGCTAACATGGAGTTCATCCAATTCCACCCCACCTGCCTCTACCATCCCAAAGCCAAGAGCTTCCTCATATCAGAGGCGGTAAGGGGCGAAGGAGGGGTCCTTCGCCTGAAGGACGGCACCGCCTTCATGAAGGCCCACCACCCGATGGCCGACCTCGCGCCAAGGGACATCGTGGCCAGGGCCATAGACCGTGAGCTCAAAAAAAGCGGAGACGACTGCGTTTACCTCGACATCACCTCAAAGCCTGCCTCTTTCGTAAAAGACAGGTTCCCGAACATATACGCGAAGTGCCTTGAGTTCGGCTTTGACATGACAAAGGAGCCGCTGCCGGTAGTCCCGGCAGCGCATTACACCTGCGGCGGCGTGAAGACCGACCGCGACGGACAGACCAGCGTCAAGGGCCTGTACGCCATAGGAGAGACAGCCTCAACCGGCCTTCACGGCGCCAACCGGCTGGCCTCAAACTCGCTCTTGGAGGCATTGGTCTTTGCTGAAAGAGCGTCAAACCACGCCGTCGAGACGGTAAAGAGCGAAAAAGCGGAGATACCGTCGATACCAGCCTGGCAGACCGGCGGGGCCGTTGTAAGCGAAGAGGCCGTGGTCATTACCCAGAACTGGGACGAGATAAGGCGTTTCATGTGGAACTATGTGGGTATCGTCAGGACTGACAAGCGCCTCGAGAGGGCCGAAAGAAGGATGACCCTGTTGAAGAACGAGATCAACGAGTACTACTGGGACTTCACCATCACGAATAACCTCGTGGAACTCCGGAACATAGCGACGGTTGCCGAACTCATAATCAAATCAGCCAGAAAAAGAAAGGAGTCCCGCGGCCTCCATTACAATATCGACTACCCTGAGCGGGATGAGAAGTTCCTTAAGGATACAATCATAACTATCTAAAAAACTGCTTTTTTTGGTTCACTGCCTCGCCGGATGGAGCCTCACGGTGACGGTCGTGCCCTTGCCCTTCACGCTGTTTACTTCTATCTCCCCGCCGTGGTCCTGAATAATCCTGTAGGTTATGGTAAGGCCCAGGCCGGCTCCTTCGAACTTGGTAGACTGGAACGGGTTGAATATCTTTCTTATCTCCTCTTTTTCCATTCCTATGCCGGTATCAATCACCTTTATGGCGATGGTGCCGTCGGCAAAGGGCAATGTCTCCACGGTTATGGTGCCCTCGCCCATGATGGCCTCGACAGAGTTCTGGAGGATATTCAAAAGGGCGGTCTTCATGTTGCCGTAATCATAGTTCACGGGCGGTGGCTCGGGCATGAGGTTCATCTTTACGGTTATCTGCTTTCCATGCCCCTCAATGAAGTCCTTTATGTCCTTTACGGAGGCCTCGACAGCCACATTTATGTCGCCCCTGGAAAAGGTCGACACGAGTATCCGTTTATACTCGTCTATCCTCTGAAGCATCCTTTCGAGCCGCTCGACCGACCTTATTATCCATTGGGCGTACTCCTTGTGCTGCGGGTCGGCTTCGCCTTCATAAAGGCGGCGGGCCATGCCGCCGATGGCGGTCAAGGGGTTTCTTATCTCATGGGCTATGCCGTCTACCATCTCTCCCAGGGCCGCAACCTTCTCGGTCTCCCTGAGCTTGGTCTGAAGAGAGCGCATGCGAAGGAGCGACTTTACCCTGGCCGCTACCTCCTGCAGGCTGTAGGGCTTGTTTATGTAATCCTCCGCCCCGACCTCGAAACCCATGACCTTGTCCTCTATCTCAGCCCTGCCTGTAAGCATGATGACTGGGATATACCTGGTCTCTTCCCTGGACTTCAAATGCCTTAACGCCTCATAGCCGTCCATCTGTGGCATCATGACATCCATTATGATGAGGTCTGGCAGGAAAACGGCAACTTTCTGCAGGGCATCCACGCCGTTTCTGGCGGTATCGAGCTCATAGCCTTCCCTTTCGAGTTTGGCGGTCAGGAGCGCCAGGTTCCTCTCATCATCGTCTACAGCCAGTATTCTTGGTTTCATTTCTCTCCAGGCCTGTTTTAACTTTCTTCAGGAACAGGCCTTTCCTTTTTTTTCGCCTGGGTTAATCAAATTCGCAAAACCCGTAGACGCTTGACTACAGATATTCATCGGCTGCCCTGCGCTCCCCCTTTATGAATATCGAGGCTGCCTTGCGCCTCGAAATGCGCGACGCGGAAGGTTCGCGGCTTTCCCGGCCCCATTCTCTTTTGAAACCTAACTATATAAACCATAATCATTCTAAAATCAAAAACATTCTACAAGCCTTCCACCTATTTTTTTCTTTTATAAAATGAGGGGAATATCCCGCAGTACGGCAACCCCCTGTATAAGGTTAGCTCAAAAACCGGACACCCGGGCTCGAAAACCGCCGGGACAGTATATGAAGGGCGCGCAAGACCTGGGTGCTTTTGTTAAAACCCGGAGGAGGAGTTATGAACGAGATGACGGGAAGTATGCTCAACAGGGTGCTCGAATACTCTTGAGAGAACCATTTGTAAAAAGGTTCTCTCAAACTCTCTCCAAAAACTTTTAGTTCTTCCTGAGGGAACCCCCAAATGGGGGTTCCCTCAGGAACTGTAAGTCTTTGAAGGGGGTCTGGGGGAAAGCTTTCTACAGAAAGTTTCCCCCAGGGTTTCCGGCATCCTTAAAAATCAGCCCTGAGCATCACAAAAGGCCCCTGGACTGAGATATCCGCGAGGTCGTCGTCATAATCAAGATGCAGTTTCAGGAGCCTGTACCCGCCCGAGACTACCACAAAAGGAGCAGGCTTGAAGTTCACGCCAGCTTCGGCGTCAACGAGCCAGGCCGCGCTGCCAAGGCTTATGCCGGTTATCTCTCCCCCGACGCTCAGGAGAAACGGCAGACCGGCCTGCGCCGCGATGCCAATGGTAGGCACAGGGGCCTTCACGCTGGCTGTCCTGGTGGCAGTATCGGTCAGGCTCGCGTCTATGTCAAAGTATTTTATCTCGAATATCACGCCGAGGCGGTTATTCAATGTATCTATTATATCGTATTCGTAGCCTAGGCGGTGGTAGGCGATGTCCAGCTTGGTAGTGACTACGCCGCTGAAAGACCCTCCATTGAAGGTTACAGGGGCTGAAACGGTCTTTACCCCTTCCCAGCTCAATGGCATGAACCCGTAGCGGAGCTTATGGCTGCCGAGCTCAAGGGTGGCCCTCACATCGAAAAAGTTCTCCTGGTCGTCTACCCCGAGGTCGTCAACCAGGTTGATGGTGTCTCCCGTGGTGCCGGATTTTATTTTATCGTCCATTGTCGTAAGCCAGTACCTGCCATCGATGTCAACAAGGGCGAACGCGTTTGTCCCTGTAAAGAGAGTTGCCACAAAAAACAGTAGAGCCGCGAGCTTTTTCACGCCTGCCTCCTTAAGTTTGATTAATATCGCTGTCAGCTAATCGAGGACGAAAACCACTTTCGCGGCCTCGAGGAACTTCGAAGCCTGATTGGAGTAGAAAACAGCCGTAGCTTCTATGGGGCCGAGCTCAGCGTCAGTCTGCCCGGCAACGCCTGAGGCCTTTACTACCAGCGGGTTTACGGAGCCTTTTTTAGACAGGATGGCTTTTGCCTCATTGATGCCGTTCGTGTACGCTGGCAAAGCGCTGCCCTTCAAAACTTTCGAAGGGTCGTAAACCGCCTCTCCGCTTTTCGTCACGGCCCTGTTGAAAAGCGCGGGCTTGAACGCCAGGCCCCTAACATCTATCACGAGGCCGTCGTAAGCTGCCGTGGAAGCGGCCATAGCCGGATTGTACTGGGGCATCTGGGGCAGAAGGCCGGGAATCTGCGGTACGAGGGCCGCTGCCACGCCCTGCATGGGGACAGAAAGGTAAACGGCCGCCGTGCCGGAGGCAATGTCATACTCCTCTTTCACGACAGACGCGCCTTTTATTATGCCTTCCGCGCTTGTCTTCACAATGTCGGATTCCACTGAAGCGTTAAAGACCGTTGTATCGCCCGAGACAGTCACGCCGTCAAGAAGCTCGGCCGCCTCTCTGAAGGCAACTGCCTTGGCGGCCCTCAAGGCCATGATCCTTTTCTGGGCCATGGTGAAAAGGCCCTGCGGGGACGCCCCGATGCCCTTGACGACTATCGCGCCGTTAACTAAAGCGGCCTGAGCATCAAGAGTCTCCTGTGGCACGGACTCAGCCCGTACCGGCAAGACGGCAACAAGGAGAAAGAGCGTTATAAATAGAAGTTTTCTCATCCGCAAGCCTCCGGGCTAATTTATGCTGAGCCTGTACTTCAATGCCCTTATCGCCATTACAGCCTCTGCCCCATCAACAGCGTCGTCAGGCCTGAACTCGCCTGTAAGTTCGGTTTCCATCATGTTCCTCGTGGTCACGCTCATGACGGCGTTGTACCAGACGGATGAAGGCTCTATGTCGGGGAAAGGAGACGCCCTGTGGCCCAGAAAAGCCGAAGCGAGCTTTTCGTCTCCGGTGAGCTTTATGACGACATCTTCAAGTGCCATGGCGAACTCTTTCCTCTTTACCGGCTCTTCCGGCCTGAAAAGGTACGCCCTTGCAGATGCGTCATACGAGGGCTCAAGCCCTCGGACGCTCCACTTGATGAGAGTTGCCGCCTCTTCCTTGAACGGGTTAGAAAGAAGGTCGATTGGGACGAACCCTTCGTCTTTGGGCTTCGCTGAGATCTTCCCGGTAAAGAGTTTGTCTATCTTAAGCTCGCCAACGAGAAGGGCCGCCATCTCGGCCCTTGTGACCTTCTCGTGCACGGCGATGCGCTTGCCAGCGTCATTGAGCGTCATGCCGGACAATGCCCTTACGACCTTATCTGTCCGCTTCCATGCCTTGTCCGCCGGGCCGTGCCATTTGCCCGCTGACCGGGCGTTCAGGACCGCGCCGAAATTGTCCCTGGACTTCTGGAACTCCCCTGCCTCAAGGTACGCCGTTCCCATGAAATAATCGGCTGCCTCGGGCACTCTGTAATAAAGGAGCTTTTCTTCGTCGGTCTTAAGTTTTTTAGCGGCCTTATAGCCGTCTTCAACCTCTTCGAGCCAGTCGCCCTGCTTGAGGGCTGTTTCAATTCGCATGGACGCGAGATGGAAAGCGAACCGGTCTTCAGGCGTGCTGGAGTTCTTACGGGCGGTCACAAGATGCGCCCTCGCCTTCTCCAGATCGGCCTTTTGATAATCCGTGTTCGATACTTCCTTTGCCATCAATGCCCCGGCCAAAGCGGCCCCGGCATGAGCGGGGCCGTGCTTTTCATCGCAGAACGAGGCTCTTTCGAACTTCGTGGCGGCCTCACTAAATTTGCCTTCCTCCAGAAGCTCCATACCCGCGAGATAATGGTGCTGGGGGCTGTCTCCGGGCGCAGGGCACCTGACAATGGGCTTTGAACACCCAACCGCAAGCAAAAAAGCGCCGGTCGCTAACAGAACGCCCTTGAAGAGGTTCCTCATGCCAGCCTCCTACCTTTTGACCTTTACCACATCTCCGGCCTTGAAGCCTGTGCCTGAACTCACCTCGGCCTCAGAAATCCTCTCACCCTGGTGTTCGGCGAGCTTTATTTCCCCTATGAGCTTCTCCCTCTTGCCGATGACCCTTCCGGTATCAGGGTCGACCAGGTCAACGCCTGTGCTGTATACCGACAAAACCGTACCCGGCTCAAGCCTGCTCCTGGTGCCGGCCCTTATGGTCACGCTTTTACCGTCTACGAGTAAGACCTTTCCTGTGAAGGGCATGGCGTTGAGCTTCTCGACCATGCTTGTGAGGGCCTTGGCAAGCGCGTCACGGAGCGCCCCATCGCGGAGGCCCGGGTCAGCGGTTGATTTCGCGCCCATTCCCAGCACGCCGCCGGTCGTCTTCGTGTACTCGCCCATGCCTGAGTCAGACACCAGCGATTTGCCGGTAGCCACATCGACAAGGGAGTAATCGACCTGCACCCTCGCTATGCGCTTTTTCTTCTGGCTGAGGAGCAAGTCGGAAGATTCCTCGACCTCATGGTACGCGGTCACTGAACCGGCTATCCTGAAGTCGACTGAATCATATCCTTCAGCAGCGTTCTTCTTGCCGGTTTTGACGGCACCTGACTGCTGTAGCTCCATGAGCCGCTCCTGCTGCTTGAGCTCGTCTTTCGTCAAGACTATTGGCTCAAGCCCGGCCTGCTTCACTATTGTGCGCATGATATCGGTTGCCGCTTCTCCCACGCCGAGACTCTTGCTCGGAGTCTTGTTCTCGAACTCGAGTATGGCTATGTTGTACTCGGGGCCCCTGTACTGAAGGCCCGTCTCCTCAAGCGTCTTCGTCTGACCCGTGAGGGTCACATCTTCCTTGACCGCGCCTGTCGTAGTCGGCGAGCAGCCAGTAAAAAGAACGCTTGCCGCCAGTGACACGGCAAGAATCACCGCTGAACCTCTTAGAATTGAATTTCATCCCTGCCTCCTTTAAAAAATGCCTTATCTGAAATGCTGAAAAAAGCTCTTCCTGTTTTTCAGTTGTGATATTCTATCGAGCGGCAGGCTGAGCCAATGGCTGAGCCTGCTGATTATCATCCATGCTTCGCGAGACACCCGGCCCTGAAGGAAAGCCCCTCATTACAAGGTCCATCATCGTGTTCGACTCGAGCCACAGGTGAACCCCCAAGGCCTTTGTGATGAGCTTTTCACCGAGCGAGAGCATTGCCGCGTCCTCGATTTTCTTCGTGGCCCCTGCCCTTATGATATGCCAGTCCTTCAGGCCTTTTATCTCTTCTATCCCTTTAATCGCGCCGAAAACTTCGAACCTGTCGTCGTCCATCGCCTCTTTCAAAACGCTTATGCCGACCCCGGCCTTACCGCCCCCGGCGATGACCGTCTTGACGCCCCTGCCGCCCGTCCATACGCTCTGGCCGGTCTTCGTATCAACGAGCTTGAACCCGGCCCTTACCTTCTTTACATTATAGACGCCGGTTGTAATGTCGTCGAAGTTCAGCACATAACCGTAGACCACGCCATCCACGCCGAGAACCTTCCCGACTTCAATCGCGTCAGTCATCTCAAGCTGGTCCCCGAGGGTTATGCCCATCCTGTTCAGAAGTATCTCATCCACTTCCTTCAAAGGCATGAAATTGTAATGCCTGTTCTGAAGCCTCTTCTGGAAATCCTGCCTCAAGGCAATAGCCCCGCCGACATCGTTCGTGACATTGTAGAACGGCAGCACTGCCACTGTGTATACCGGGTTTGAAAAGTCTGGCGCATACCTGGGAAGATGGGCCGTGCATGCGGTCAAGAGGAGCACAAGCGCGAAAAACAGCAGTGCCCTTTTTGCGAAAACGAACACCTACTCTGCCCCCTCGACCTCGATAACATGAGAGCTGAAACCCGTTACCCTGTATTTGCCGAGCCTCGCTATGTCATCGGCAACGGCCTGCGCGCTTGCCTTCACTTCCACTTCGAGGGCTGTCTGTGCCCCGGCGTGCCTTCTCTGGTAGATAGCCTCAACGCCTCTGACCCTGGTCTTCAGAAACTTTTTGAACTCGACTGCCTTTTCATAATCCATGCCCTTGAGCGTTATGCGGATCGTCTGCGGCCCTGCCCACTTTCCGGTTATCTGCGCTGTAAGCCCTTCAGCCACGATAGCGGCGGCGCGCGAGACAGCCTCGGCGTTGCCTGTGATGGTTGAGATATGCCTGGATATACCGCGCCCCTTGCTTGAGGCCAGCACCGCCCCGTCATCGACCCGGACGGCCTGTGCTGTCATGTCGGCAAGATATGTACCTACGGAAGTCGCTCCGGTTGCTGGCCCCTGCTCGACAAAAGCCTTGCCGAAGACCACTATCTCGGCATTGAGGGCCTTGCCAATGCTGGCCGCCCCATCGCCTGTCAGATCCGCTCCAGGCGGGCCCTCAAGTCCAGCGACGCCGCCCCTGCCCGGCATGTCCACGACATTGAAGCCTTTGGAAAGGAAGGCCTCCTTGAGGGCGGCTTCCGCGGCGGATATCTCAAGGGCCGGACCATTCTGCTTCCACCAGAAGTCATAATCGCTCTGCCCAAGCCCCTTTTCAGCCATCATGAAAAGTACGCGTGGCCTCTCGGCCTTTTTCTGCAAAAGGCCCATGGCCCCGAGGTCGCCGCTCAAATCCCCTACTGCCACGACAGCCCTTACCCTGACCTCGTATGTTCCGGCTGACTGGGCTTCCGAGATTATGGAATAGTTTTTTACATACCCCTGGCTGTTCGTATAGACGCTGTCGTCGATGATCTGGAAGTTCTCCACGAGCGTGTCCGCCGAAACAAGAGTGCCTACGGCCTGTTCAACGGCCTTCCTGAGGGCGTCAGCTATGGCCTCGTCCCTTGCGAGACTGGCGTTGTTTGAGATTATGGCGGCCGTTCCGGTCGAGTCTATGGTGACGGAATCTTCAGAGCGCGAGATGGATGGCAAAAGGAGTACTGAGGACGCAAAAAAGGCCAGAAATACTAGCAGGGAAAAAAGGCTTCCGGGTCGGTGCCCAGAGCAGCGGGCTTTGTGCTTCATGGACGCCTCCTTTTTCGCGGGCCCCGCAAATGAACGCGGTTCCGGTAAAAACTATATAGCATATTTGGCGGGCAAAGTCCAAAGGCGTGAGCACAACCACTTGAAATTGCAGGGAAACCTGCTTAAGGCGCCATGGACTGGCTGCCAGGGCCGGCCGGAGCGCCGACAGCGAACCTGAGTATGCCCGTCTGGTCGATATAAAAATGCCTTGCTTTAGGATTCAGCGATAGCGGGTCAGCCAGGATGTTCCAGAAAGGCTCGCCTGAGGAGACCCCGGCGGAAAGGTCCAGCTGATACTCATTCGCGACCCTGGTGGCCGCGCCCACGGCGCCCTCCACAAAGCCGGTCGTCTCGAGTTCATCGAAACTCCCCGAATACCGGTCAGCCGCGTTTTCCAGCCTGTGCGTCTCCTGCGCTTTTTTCACTTTACCGAGATATGCTACTATAGCGGTTTCCTTCGCCCTCTGGATGAAGGAAATATAGGCAGGCACGGCAACCGCCGCAAGAAGGGATATTATGGCTACGACAACGATGATCTCGACGAGGGTGAAGCCACTTTGCTTTTTGCGCGGTTTGAACGATATAACGCTCGGCATCATCATTCTTTCCAGGCTATCTCGCGCGGTACGCGTCTCTTGCGTCGAGCTCGTAGATGAGCTCCTGCGCGAGCCTTTTGACATCAGCGGGATATTCCGCCCCTTCCGCCTCAAGCATCGCCTTTATGGTCTCAAGCTTTATCCTGGCGTCATGATAGAACTGGTTGTCCCTGGTCTTTGCCTCCTCTAAAGTCCCGGCAAGCCGGTTGAGGAAACCTTCCATCTCCTTGAACTCGTCGCGCTTTCTTATCTTTATCCTCAGGCTGTAATTTCCGGAGATGAGCTCCTGGACCATCTTCTCGAACCTGTACATGGGGCCGACTAACCTGTGAGAAGACACTATGGCCTGCAGCCCGGCGAGCAGGGCCACCAGGATGAACCCGGGCCAGAAGCTTTTGTGCAGGTACAGGACAACTGACGATATGAGCGTCTGCTCCTCGATGGTAGCGGCCGCGTTCAGGTCCTGGTACAGCGGGTAGAATATTACGAGGCCCAGGATAAAGGAATACAGAATAATGCTTACGGAAAACCTGACGGCAAGCCTCATCTGATAAGCAGGCCTGATCATTATCTTTTTTCTGGTAAAGTTCCTGAAATCTATCATTGACTCAATGTCTCCCGGAATTGCCCGTCGTTTGCGTGAAGGCAGTTTACCTCAAAAATTGGACAGAGCCATCCACCTCATACCATTCTGAAGGCCCTGGCTGATGTACCCTGGGATACAAATCGGCAAAAACAATAAAATACTTCAGGATTTTATTCAACAGGATGAGAGCGCATGTTGCGGGGCCGGCCCTGAAAACAGGCTTTTTCAGGACCGGCATTCCAAAAGTCTGTTAAAAAACAGCCTTTTAACAATCCATGTACGGATTGCCAAATTGCGAAACTGAAAAAATCGAGCAATTTATAAGATTTGGACGAATTCACTTCGGCCAAATCGTGGTTAAAAGTCTTTCTTTACGGCCTCAAGGGCTTCCCTATTGAAAAGGAGCTCCATGACTGTAAGCCCGAGCGTTGAAACGCCTTCCATAAGGGCCCTGTGACCCTCTGGCGTCACCGTTGCCTCCGCGAACTCGCGGGTATGTATGTTTATCCCTTCCCGTATCGGCACATGCGGGTGTATGGTCGGTATTATCTGAGACACATTGCCGATATCGGAAGAGCCGACATTCTTCTCAGGCGGCTGCATGTCCTCCTTGAGGCCCAGGGTCTTCAAGACGCCCCGGTAGAGATCGATGAAGGCCCCGTTTATCTTCATGGGCGCGTTGAGGTCGCCCCCATTGCCTATATCGACCGTGCAGCCCGTGGCTGTAGCGGCCCCTTTAGCGCAGTTTATCACCCGCTCCTTGACCGACGCAAGCTCTTTCAAATCGTTTGCCCTGACATAGAAACTCGCCGCGGCCCTCTCGGGTATGATGTTGGGCTTTTTGCCGCCATCGGTTATTATGCCGTGGATTCGGACATCGCTACGGACCTGCTGGCGAAGAAGCCCGATGGAATTAAAAAGGACTATTACGGCGTCAAGGGCATTTATGCCCTCCTCAGGGTAGGCCGAGGCGTGGGACGATTTGCCGTGAAAGGTGAAGTTCAGCCGCTCTAACCCCAGGAAGTGCTTCAACACCGTCCTTTTTGAAGAGCCGTGGACCATCATGGAGGCGTCTATCCCTTCGAAGACGCCTGCCTTCACCATCTCTACCTTTCCCTTGCCAAGCTCTTCGGCAGGGGTGCCGAGCACGAGGATAGTCCCCTGCCCCGGTTTCAGGCGCGTTGAAAGCGTCTTCGCGAGCGCTACTGAAGCGCCTATCGAGGCCATACCGGCTATGTTATGGCCGCAGCCGTGGCCTATGCCAGGCAGAGCGTCCATCTCAGCGAGGAGCGCTATTTTCGGGCTTCCAGAGCCGATAGACGCTTTGAAGGCCGTCTTCATGCCAGCCACGCCGGATTCCACTGAGTAGCCCGCCTCTTTCAAGACCCCCTGCATCATGGCGGAAGTGCGCTCTTCCTCGAGCCCCAGTTCCGGGTTCCTGAAAAAATCGTCGCTCAGGTCAGTGAGCTTTTTTCTCAAGCCTTCGGCGGCCTTCAGGTACTCTTCCCTTAATTCCCTCATAAAACAGTCCTCTCCCCCTGAATTTTATCCAGGCTACTCAAAAAGTTCCGCTGCCGGACTGCGAAGAGAGCGGGGAATGCGGCGTACTCTTCTTGTACGCCTCATTCCGCGCACGACAACAACGCAGATGGGAAGCTTGAGGCAGCCTGACAAAAAAAATGCCGCCCCTTTACGGGGGCGGCATCTGTTTACTGGGCCTGGCCCTGCATAGCCTCTATCAGTATCTTGGCTACTTCCGGCCTGCTGAATTCCGGCGGCGGACACACGCCGCTTCTCAACATCTCCCTGACCTTTGTGCCGGACAGGATTATATGGTTTGCCGACTCATGCGGGCAGGTCTTGTAGGAAGCCATGCCTCCGCAGCTCTTGCAGAAGAAGGTGTAATCAAAGAACAGCGGCGTGATCCCGATTGCCAGCGGGTCGAAGTTCTCGAAGATGTAATGGGCGTCGAAGGTGCCGTAGTAATTGCCTACGCCAGCGTGGTCCCTGCCTATTATGAAGTGGGTGCAGCCGTAGTTCTTCCTGATGAGCGCGTGGAACACGGCCTCCTTGGGCCCGGCGTACCTCATGGCGGCCGGGTTCACGACGAGGGCTACCCTGTCCTTTGGGTAGTAGCCTTCGATAAGGGCCTTGTAGCACTTCATCCTCACTTCGGCAGGGATATCATCCGACTTGGTCTCACCCACGAGCGGGTGAATGAGTATGCCGTCGACTATCTCAAGCGCGCACTTCTGGATGTACTCATGCGCCCTGTGTATCGGGTTCCTGGTCTGGAAGCCCACGACCTTCTTCCAGCCTTTTTCAGTAAAGAGCGCCCTGGTGTCCTTGGGGTCGAGCCTCTGCTCCATGAACTTCGTATGCGCGGGCCTCTTGATCACGGACACCTTGCCGCCCAGGAGCATATCCCCCATCTCGTAGACCTTCTTGACGCCGGGGTGCTTGTCCTCGCTGGTGCCGTAGACCTGTATGGCTTCCTTTTCCTTATCGTGCGGGAATATCTCAGAAATCGACATGACAGCCAGAATAGTGCCTTGCTCGTCCGTAAGGGCGACTTCCATCCCGGCCTTCAGGGCATTGGCCTCTTCGCTCGTGACCGAAAGGGTTATGGGTATGGTCCAGGGCAGGCCGTTTTTCATGTGCATGGTATCCATTACCGAGTGGTAATCTTCCCTGCCCATGAAGCCTTCAAGGGGACTGAGGGCCCCGATGGCTATCATCTCGATGTCGGATATCTCCCTGTCGGTAAGGCGTATCTTCTTAAGGCCGACAGCCCTGTTAGCCGCGTCTTCTCGTTCCTTGCCTTCGAGTATCCTGTTTACGAGCACTCCGCCGTGCGGCTTTATAAGTCCTTCCACGAAAAAATACCTCCTGAGAATTTTCTTTATAAATGTTAAAAGAAGCGAGACTGTCCATTACAGCCCGCAATCCGATTAATTCAGCTCATTCTGAGGAAGCGTAAGCGGCCGAAGAATCCCGCAATTGTCTCTTATAAATACAAGATTTTTAGCTTCGCTCAGAATGACATATGATTTCAGGGTGCCTCTAAAAATTAGATATTTTTTCCGAGGTCGAGGAAGGGCGGAAGTAAAAAGCGCAGCATATATGCTAATATGTGAGCATTTTTACTTACGCCCTGACAAAGAGATCGGGAAAAAGAGCAATTTTTAGATGCGCCCTTTATTTATGCAGTCCGCACTCAGTCTTCTGGAACCCAGCCCACCTGCCTGCCCTCGGGTCTTCCCCGGGAGCAACTGGCCTCGTGCAGGGCTCGCAGCCAATGGACGGGAAGTTCTTGTCATGGAGCGTGCAATAGGGCACATTGTTCTTCGTGATATAGTCCCAGACATCCTTGCTGGTCCACTTGACGAGCGGGTTCACTTTCACGAGGCCGAACTTGGCGTCCCAGCTTACGACAGGCGCGTTAGCCCTCGTGGGGGCCTGGTCGCGCCTTATGCCGGTTATCCAGCAACGCAGGTTCGAAAGGGCCTCAGCCAGAGGGACCATCTTCCGTATGTCGCAGCACTTGTCAGGTGCCTTCTTCCAGAGCTCAGGGCCGAACTCCTGCTCCATCTCGGCGAGACTCCTCTTGGCGCCATACCTCTCAGGGGCCACGCCGTATCTTTCCTTTATCTTCTCCAGGACCTCATGGGTCTCCTTGAAGAGCAGGTCCGTGTCCAGATAGAATATCCTCGCGTCCGGCTTTATCTTCACGAGCATGTCGACCAGGACGACATCCTCGGCCCCTAAACTGCAGGCCAGGGACAGCTCCTTTGTCTCAAAGTTCTCGACGGCCCACCTGATCGCTTCTTCAGGAGCCTTGCCTTCGAGGCTTTCGCTTATATTTTTCAGTTCACTTTCTGTCCATGTCTTTGACATTGCTGTCCTCCTTTTCTTGATCCCCTTCTTCGGTAATAATGACCACTTCGCGGGATACTCTCTCAGCGAGCTCGTCCGCGAGCGACCTTGTAAAATACTTGAAAAAAGCCCTCTGCTTCTTTTTAAGCACGAAGACGGCAGAAGGGTCAGTCTTATCTATAACGGAAAGGACCTTCTCAACGGTCGCGTCCTCTTCCACAAGAGGCTCGAAATCGACCCCCTCTTCCATAGCCTTTATCTGCACCTTGCCGAGCGCCTCATAGCCTCTCTGCCTGGATTCCTTCATGACCAGCTTCGAGAGGTCTTCGGCCGGCCTGTCTCCCATGAATCCGATATCCGAGAACTTATCGAAGACGCTTTCCGCCGCGCCTGCTTCAAGAAGGTAAAGCGCGGCCAGAGTCGCCTTTTCCTTTTTGGCGCTTCTGACGGCCTCGTCAATGGCCCTGCCTGAAAATCCAGGGTACGACAGCACGAGGAGTATCTTCTTCATTTATACCCCATCCCTATGAGAGGCCACCAGAAGGCCGCCACCAGGTTGAAAACGACCCACGCGGTGACGAACATGACAAAGCCGCCCTTGGCGCTCTCCCTGACCGTTATGTAGTTCGAGGAGGCCGCTATCGCGATAGCTGGCGTGCCCATCGGGAACATGAAGTCAAGGCCCGCGGGCACGGCTATAGCGTAAGTGAGCATAACAGGGTCAATCGAGAGGGTCTGGGCCATGCCGATAGTGACCGGCAGGAGCACGGCGATGACGGCAGCGTTGCTCATGGCGGCAGTAAGCAGTATAGACAGGAACGAGAAGAGCGCCAAAGCCGCCCATGGCTCGCTCGCGAAGTCGCCTATTACCATGCCCACGAGCCATTGAGCCGCGCCGCTCTTATCGAGGGCCGACCCCAGCACAATGGCCCCGCCGTACATGAGTATTATACCCCAATTGGCATATTCTTCTATATCTTTCCACCTTACCAGCCTGAAGACAAAAAGGGCAACAACCGACGCGAGAGCTATTGCCGCAAGCCCGAATTTCTCGCCGAGACCTACCCACGCGCAGACAGTGACGGCCAGGACCGCGCCCACGGCATATTCTTTAAAGCTCAGCTTGCCAAGGGCCTTGAGCCTTTTCTTCAGGACCCCGTGAGCGCCCCCGACTTCGGTAATGTCGATGGGGAATATCCTCGTCAGCAGCATGTAGCCAGCGAAAAGGAGTATGACTACAAGCGGAAAGACGGCTATCGAATAGTCGAGAAAGCCTATATCGCTGCCGGTTGTTTCCTTTAGAATACCGACCGCGAGAGGGACCCTCGCCCCTCCAAGGAAAGTGGCCACGCCGCCTATTATGCAGCCCCAGGCCATTGAGAAGAAAAGGAGCTTGCCATAATTGGATTTACCGGGCCGGAGGCCAAGGCTTTTTGATATCTCTATGACTATCGGGAAGAGCATGGCCGCGACGGCGTGCTCGGACATGATGAAAGACAGCGCGGCGGCAAGGAGAAAGACCGTTAAGAGAAGGCCCCTCGGGGAGCCGCCAAACCTGTCGAGTATGTACAGGGCCAGCCTGTTCGATATGCCCGAATGCATGACAGCCCCGGCCAGGATGAAAGCGCCGAGGATGAAAAAGACCGCCTCGTTCCCGAAAAGGGAATAGGTCACCTTATTGGAAAGCACCCCGAGTATGGGGACCAGTACGATGGCGAGTATGCCGGTTATCGCCAGAGGGATGGCGTTGGATATCCAGAGTACGAGGCAAAGGAGAAAAACGGCAATGGCCCGCTGGCCCTCGACCGAAAGGCCCTCAGGCGCGGGCATCCAGAGAAAGTACAGGAAAAGCGAGGTAAGAGCCAAAAAGAAAATCGGCCTAAGGCTCTTTATGGCCAGTATGAGCCAGATCGGCCGCGTGTCTATCTGTAAAGTCACGAAAGAAGCTCCAGCATCAGTGTTTCGAAGGGTCGGAATCGTTGTTGCTGACGACCCTGAGCTTACGCCTTAGAGTTGACAGCCCCCAGGCGGCCTTGAGCCCGAGCCTGGACTTGTAAAAACTCTCCATCAGCGAATCGCCCTTGCCCTCGTCTACAAGCCCTCTTATCTCCGCGGGCGTGGTCACCATGCTTATGTCCCGCACCCAGCTCAAGTTAATCCCGCTCTTCTTTACCGCCCTGTACAGATGCTTGTAGACCGGCAGTATTATCTCTGTCGTGAGCGGCTCAATGCGCAATGCCCTTCCGGCTGAAGGCCTGTAAATGGGCAGTATCGGCACGACCCCCATATCGGTGAAACAGTCTATGCCCATGCAGGTCGAGCCCGGAGGCTCAAGGCCCACTATGAGGTGGGAAGCGACCGTGCCGTTCGGGAATACCTTTGCCGCGTAAGCCAAAGCCTCAAGGTACCTTTTACGCCCGATGAGAGAAGCCCTGCCCGGGCAGATCAGCTCGAAGAGCTCCTTGTCGAATATCTCAAGATTATAAAGAACCGAGTCAGCGCCAAGGGCGTATGTCTCGTCTATCCAGCGGTTCTCGCGCGGCGGCAGAGCCTCCACGGCAACCAGGCAGTTGAAGCTCTTCTTTATGGCCTGTATGTAAGGCTTCAAAAACTCTATGCCGCCGTCGTCGCCCTGGCTGAAGCCGATCGAGAGGTAGATTACCTCTGAGGCTTTCTCCTTCAGGACCGCCTCGACGGTCTCAAGGATGTCCTCCACCGTGTAGACGATGTCGGACGCGCCCCTTATATCGAAGTTCCCGGCGCAGTACCTGCACTCTATGCTGCGGTTGAAAAAGTCGCACCTCGGAGAAGGCGTAATGACCGTATAGCTGCCGTGGACAGAGGCGATCTCCGAGAACTGCACGCCAGAGGAAGTCTTCCTCGAATAGAAAGCAGGCCTCTCGACAAGCTTTACCTCGACCTCGCTCTTGCCGTCGGTTATGAAGTACCTCTCCCCTGTCCTTCTCACCGTGTACGGCGAGTTCCTTGTGAACTCTTCCATGCATGGTATGTTGACGAGCGTGTCCTGAGGCAGAAGCATATCAATGCCCGAACAACCGCAGGCCCATGCCTTTACAACGGGGTCTTCCATCTTTATGCCCCGGAGCATCAGGTCTATCTTGAGGGACGCTGGATTGTCCAGGTAATTTTCCATAGTCTCGCTTGTTTGACAGGATGCAGGACTTTTGAGAGAACCTTTTTGTAAAAAGTTTCTCTCAAACTCTCTCCAAAAACTTTTAGTTCTTCCTGAGAAAAC
>Ga0209342_10000127_pt1 | contig 78644 bp, 109 predicted proteins | sample RifCSP16_2_FD_184023 | JGI IMG/M metagenome (GOLD analysis project Ga0209342, IMG submission 184023) | Soil microbial communities from Rifle, Colorado - Rifle CSP2_sed 16_2 (SPAdes) (version 2) | ecosystem: Environmental > Terrestrial > Deep subsurface > Rock core/Sediment | place: Rifle... | reverse complement strand
ACAAGAATGTTCTAGGCCGACCAGCGTCTCATCCTTATTGAAAGACGACCCCGGATACGGCTGAATGATGCCTTCGATCAACGTCAGATCAGAATTGCCTTTGGCATTGAACCGACCCCAGTTGGCGCCGATGATGCCATAGACCAGCGTGTTCGGAGTAACAAGGGCGCCGGGCGTAAAGTCAACGCCAGCGCTCCACTCCCGCTCGACCGACAGAGTGCCACGCTCTTCGCCGAGCTGAAAATCATCTTCGAATCCGAAGTTCGATGTATTCAGCACAACCTGCCGGCTGTAAGAGTCGGATCCCTTGAACTTGCCGAAGTCGAAGTAGGCATCGACGCCGATGACGAAAGTCGAGCCAAGCTGTTGTTTAGCTCCGATGTTGCCGCCGCCGAAGAATCCTTCGAGGCCGAGATCGAGTTTGTCCTGGCGCGAGTCAGTCAGCACACGGATGGGATCGCCGACAGCCACCTCGCCGTCAAACTTCTGATAGTCGACGCCGTTCTCGACATTGCGAATCGCTTCAAAGATGCCGGCGCCACCGCCCGCCTCGACACCGATGTAGAAACCAGTCCAGCTCTTGGTAGCGGGTTCGACCGCATAGGCCGACAGCGGTGCTTCGTATCTCGACTTCGAGGTAATGTCAGCGGCCGAGGCCCCGTGTGGAATGAACATACCCATCGATAGAACGATGGCTGCACGTAGAACGTATCTCATTGTATTCCCCAATTCCCAGATTATTTCAGAAGTAGGACCACCCCACCTCCGTAGTCTACTGTTCTATATCCTCTTCCCGTTTACAATCCCAACCCCGAGGCTCGACGTGTTCTACGCCAGAAGCATACTGCGGACGCAGCAAATCATCTTCATCGCAGTCGCCAGGACGCAGAGCAGCATCACGAGCTTTCTTGTCACCGACGATAGTAGTCAAGGGGAGCTGGCCCTCTGACTCACACTCGCAATACTCAAAAGGTTCGAGTACCTCAGCGGTGACCATCGTCGCCAACGGAAACAGGACAAGGAAGGCGACGGAAAACAGCTTCATACAATCCCCCACTATTTAGTGTTTCAACAATACGCAGAACAAACTAGATGTAGCCGGCCAGGCGCGCGAACTGAAACGCGAACTGAAACGCGAACTGAAACACGAATGACCAGCAGAACACAAATACAAATCGAGAAGCCAGCGTCGGCCAGAACCGCCAAATCATCGCCAGATGATACTGCAACCTCGCCGGCAGACGAATGTGTTTCACAGACGGACGCATAAAGAAATCATAAACGCGATCGGAGATTTGCAGAGTGGCATAAACCGTAGAATCGATGCCGCCGAGGACGACGTTCGCGGCACTCATGAACGATTGTAGTATTACCGTGCGAAGACACGACATCAACATACGCGAGTGGAAGCTGGCTTGGTACATCATTGCACGCGAGTCAACGGGATCATACGTCATCACTAACGCCATCGGAGTCTCCTAACGCTACATAGACGAAGCACTGCAATTTCTTATAGAACTTAAATAAGCCACAGGTCAAGTTCAAAATTCTACTTATGAAGTCTACGACAAACACAAATGCTTAGAATATACAACTACAACTACAAGTATTCATAGTAACTATACTTGATGCAATACTAAATAGTCAACCGCGATTTAGTAAGGCCTGCATATACGGGGAAAGCCGATCCGACGGCGTAACATCTATGACGGGTTCAGCAACGACACCTGCGACGACATCCACGTCCGGAACAGCACACAACGCCAGCAACGCCAGGATAGGCGTAAGGAAGATCGCGATCAGGAACCAAACAAATGCATTACGATTCTTCTGCGCTGCAACAAAGGCGCACAGGATCGAGACAGCAAGCCAGAGTACGATAATCATAAACTTTCTCCTTCCTAAGATTTTGCCACTCTCCCTTCGAGAGCCAACGCAAGGATTAGCGGCAATTTTACCATAGGTCAAGTGGTAAAAATTTGTGATCCACAGTCAACGGTTTTACGCACAGTTACAACAGCAGAAAACAATGAGCTCTCCGTTGTGTGGTGATCGGTGTACCAAATCTGCTTCTGGAGATCACGGGCCCGAGTGTGTAAGAACTCACACAAATCTCTCACACCACCTTCGGACAAACTACGCGTAGGCTCATCGAAGATCTCTAGGTTGACAGATACAGAGGCGTATGAGAGCAGCACCTCAGATAACGCCATCGCCCCAACAAGCCGTAAGCGCTGTCGTTCTCCCCCAGACCAGCATTCCCATCGTACTGGTGTTGTATTATACGGCGAGAGCACCTTAACAACGAGACCACGCTTTGTCGTCCCCGACTTCGTCTCCTGCTCTACATCGTACTCAATAGACCAATCATGCAGACCTACGTCACCGAGCATTGAATTCGTCGCCAGTTGTAATTCAGTAAGAATCTCCTGCAGGATAAATAGACGCACATCCTTGAAACCTCTAATCCAGAACTTGGTGCGCTCAAGTCGTGCGGCTCGTTTCTCAATCTCCTGTTCAAGGTCGGTGGCTACCATCTTCTGTTTCTTCAGATCCTTCTTGAACCCACCAACCTGGTCATGATAAGGATTGGTGTCAGCCTCCAGTCGCGCAGCTTCGCGCTTCTTCGAAAGTAGATTAACCTGGATCTCACGAAGACGGATGTCCCACATATCGATCTCGGATCGAGCCTTCTTCGCAGTCGCTTCTTTTTCTTCTAGAGCTGGGCGTACTCTTTCAACTTTCTTGTCTTGCGCGTTGTACTTCTTCTCAAGAGTCTGGAGATCCAGATCGTGCGAGTCCTGAATGAGTTTGCGAACCTTCGCTTTCAACTTCTTCTTATGCTCTAGAAGCGAGGTGCCTTCGAGCGACTGACCGCACGTAGGACAGTCATCCATCTCACCCAACCCATCAATTTCTTTCTTCAGTTCGACTACGCGTCGCCGAATCTGTTCGACTTGTGCTTCGCCTGTGGAAAGTTTATCGCGAAGTTTAAACAGCTCGTCGTACAGATCACGGAACTGCTTATCTAATGCATCCTTCTCAGTAAGAGCACCATCCTCGATAAGCGTGGCCGTTCCCCGCTTCGCGACAGCGGAATCATTTGCGGCTGCGAGCTTCTTTATCTCGCTTTTCAACTTGTCTAGGTCCGCGAGACGATTCTCCTCGAACTCAGAAGATTCCTTCTGGGCTCGATCCAACAACTCCTTGGTTCGAGTAATCTGAGCTTTCGCGGCAACAAGGTCGCGGTCGGCTGCTACTTGTTTCATCTCCAGAGTACGAACTTCTGTAGAAGCATGCTGGGACCGCTCGTCCCACCTATTCAAATCGAGCGCATCAGTGAAGAGTCCGAGCTTGTCGCTTGCGGACAAATCAAAAAACAAATCACGGTCCTGACCGAACAGAACCGTGTGCGTGAACGTCTCGAAGTTGAGTCCTATGAGTCGTTCTACTTTTTCTTGGTTCGCATCTTTATCGTTGATGCGCAACGTATTTGGAGCCGCTGTTCGCTTGATCTTGTAGAGCACATCATCAACATTCACCGCGACAGTAACTTTAGGAGATGCCGTCAACCCCCATGGAGCGATATCAGGGTTGCGCAGACCATCAGGTGTCTTGCCGAACAAACACCACGACAAGGCGTTCCAGATAGAAGTCTTCCCCGATCCATTTGCGCCGAGGCTTTCCTCGACATCGTTCTCACCTCGAAGGAAACATACTCCTAGCGGTAGAGCTGCAAGGTCTAGGTTCTGAGTATTGCCAACAAAGCTCCTAAAGTTCCGGATCGCGATGTGTTGAAACTGGATTTTCATTACTACTTACTTCCGTACCGCTCACGATATAAATCGGTAATCTGAAGGTGAATAGCCGCCTGTTGCATGAGTGAGGCAGTTTCTGCTTCTGCAATCAATTCGTCAATCAATACATCGAATTCCTTTTCGCCCAAATCTCTTGCAGTCATCCTACTTCACCTTCTCCATGAGTTTCTTACCTCGAACCAACAACCTGGATTCAAGGTTGCGCTGACTTCCATACGACTCCAGTACTTCTACATCAGACAAACGCGATCGCTGTACTGTGTCTACTTTTCGAGACACAGCTTTATCCGCAACCGCCTGTATCGCGTAAATGATGTATCCATGCGTATGCCCCCATTGCTGTATTTCTGTCTTGATTGCCGCCCATCTAGCGTACTGCTCTGAGGTCACAGCAACTCGAACCTTAAGGATATCACCTGCGTTCAGAGTCTGCTCCGGCCAGATGGTCTTGCCTTTGGAAATACTACATTCTACCAATCGCTTCTGAGGACCAGGAACGGTGATGCTCTTTCGCTTGAGTGTCTCAGAATCAATGAGCAGCATACGCGGACGGAAGTCATCGCCGAAGTCGATCAGATACGGAGATCCTGTATAGGTAATCGGGCCGATTGTATGCGGGACATGAACATCACCCGCGATGACGTTCGTGTACGAGTTGAAGATATCAGTGGGGATACCATCCAATTCTCGATGCTGACCCGATGCTCCCTTGAATGTATTGTGCGCGAAGATGTAATCGTACTTGGTGTCCTTCAGATTGATCATTCCCCAATCTTCTTTGTAGTTTGTCGAATGAGGAAGGAACAGGCATTGACCAATTCCGGGGATTTCTTTCTCAGAAGGATTGACGACAAAACTGATGTTGGAAAAGATTCTAAGAAAACCAAAGAAGGGAAGCGTGGGATCAACACCGTCATGGTTCCCACGCAGAATTGTAATCGGACACCACGAGGCGAGAGCGACCATCTCAGCCACGATGTTATTGGTAAGCCAGGCTCCGTGGTTATCTTTCTGTTCAGTCAAATCACCGAGAATCAACAGATGCTTGACGTCGTACTTATTGATTAAATTGATAAGGGTCTGGGTGATCAGAAAACGATAGGCATCGCGAGGATTGTCGCTGAAGTGCAAATCAGCAGTTATCAGTACGCTCATGCTCTCCACTTTCCGATGCCAGCCCATTTCCTATCAAGAACTTCGGTAATCAGCCTAGGAGGGATGTTAGTCACCTTAAATCTATCGAGAGCACAATCGCGTGCTGCTATCATCACAGGTAGACCTCCCATGGCATCTAGATACTCGCCGAGCATCCTGATCCCCACCTCCAGACAGAATAGATAGGGTTCCTCATGTAGAGCCTCAATGTCATCTCGAATGTCCGAGCGATCGCGGCGAACTGCTTCTACATCTTTCGCCTTTGACAAGTAGGGAACCAACAACGCGACAAGGGCATTACAGGATCTATCGAATGGATCTACATACACGGCTTAAATCCTCGTGGACAGTTATTCGTCATGCAGCCGTCGAACATGGGCGCCAGTGTGTCTCGCCTGCATGTAGTACAAATCTGCGGACGTCGCGTCCCGTCAGTAGTACGAGCTTCAGCACGATCTACTACGAACTGTTGTCCCTGAACCACAAACAGGTCCAGGATTCGCTGGACCTGTGCTACTGCGGTTCTACCGGTCACGGGCTGACCGAATCTGATATCAACAAGAACTTTGTGTTTCCGCTTCCGGAGGATTCGCTTCCCCGGAGCCTTCGGCAGCTTTTTCATAATGTTTCACCAGCTCCATCTTCTTGGCATCGGGGGCCTTGATCAAATGACACGGCACACCCTCTTCGGTAAACATATCGACCACGATTTGGCGATCGTCGAAAGCCATGAAGACGTTCAAACCTTTGGCCCGTAACTCATTCAACATCTCGCGCTTGATGACGTAATCGGGTCGGTAGTCACCGGCAAACCGCATCAACAAATCATCGTAGCCCTCACCCAGCTTACACTGAGCCTCCGCAAACCATGCATTAGTCAACGTACGCGTACGCTCATTACGACCCGTAAGTAGCGCGATATAAATTCCCGCATCCGATAAAGCGCGCATCAACTTCAAGTTGTGGTGAATCGGAGTATCACCATCAACAGCAGAAAAGAAACTTTCCCAATCAGGAGTAGGGCGATCAATAAAGTGCAATCGATGCGTACAGTCCGCAAGTACGCCATCAATATCGAAGATCGCACAGTCGAGGTTGGTCTTGGCAATCGCAATAGATGTGCTGTATCTCATAGCTAATTCCTAACTTAGGTGGTTGATATCGATAACATATGAATACGAATTACTACAACCTAATTCGCGTATTCTTTGCCCTAGGCGTAACAACGTAATCTGAGGCCATGATATCTTGAAAACGATAGATCATACATTTTCGATGTACGACCTCAAGCCGCCAACTGCGCGAATTCCGAGTCCAGTGCAAGGGTGTCTGCCCGATCTGCGAAATCCATAAGATTGGCATCCGATTCTGCTTCACGATCAAGATTGGGATGAGTCTGTACGTATTGGCTTCGACTATTGTACGACGCCAGAATTCAGTCAACACGCCCTTCCCCTTGACTAGGAAGGGTGCGAAATCTAGATTCTTATAGTGTTTCAGCTCGAAGTAGTAAGTATCAGTTAGGGCATGACCTTCTGGAGCTATCGCACAGATGTCTCCCGATTGTCGAAAGAGTGAACCCTTCTTCTTGAATACTGTAGCTCGACCGCCTGACATGGAATTGCGCCAAAAGACGTCTTGCTTCTGTCCACCGGTAACCCACTCAGACATCTTGACGCAAATCTCACGCTCGAACTGTGATCCTTTTTGCTGAATAGCCATATGACCCTACGAATCTCCGCGAATGACTGGCGAGTCGCGCTCGCCGCTGCTACCATACCGACAATACCGCTTCCGCGAGCGATTGAGCCAGATTCGCGGAGAGCGATAGGGGTTACTCCGTGAGCCGTGTTCCTTTGAACTGCCCGACACTCTCCGCATGCTTCATCGGAGCAAAGAGCCAGAAGATCGTCTTCCTGGCCTTCGTAAACGTCCAGATCTCAACGTCGACGTAGTGCATCTCTGTTCCCATGTGTTTGAACAATCCTGTCATTTTGTTGAAGTTGCATCGGGTCTGTTTCTTCTCGAGAGCAAACTTCGCAGCAGATCCAAGCGCGAGCTTCTTCGTAGGCATAATGCGAAGCCAGAGCCCATGCCTCTCAACGTCCCACGCCATCTTGTAGGAACTCTCTGAGAACTTGATTCCTACTTTTTCCGCGGCTGCGGTACTGATGAATGATAGACGAGGATACCCTGTATGCTCAGGATCTTCATCACGTTTCTTGACAACCGCCCAGGTCGCGTTAAGTCGAAGGGTTTCAAGAGTGGCGCCTACCGGGGGTCGAAGTGGATCTGTGAAGGTGACCATTAGAATCCAATCTCCTCATCATCTTCATCCTCTGAGAACTCTTCCTCTTCCGGCCACAGAGTAAAGATGTAATCTTCGTTATCTCGGTAACTAAGCACAACACCCATGTTGAATTTAATCCCGATTCCACCTGCGCTGTTCAGCCAGCCTGCGCCGATCCTGACAGCACCTTTTTTCTTGCGATCTCTCGATTTCATCTTCAGTATGAAATCAGGTTGATCGCCTGTCTGAGCTTTCTTACGCTTGCGCATCTTATCTGTAGATTACCTCTTGTATTTTTTCCTCGTTGGCATGAACGAACTCTCGATGTCGTACCAGCGGTCGGTGACTACCGTATGCAGCTTCTTAACTTCTGCACGATACTCACGATCGCCCATCTGGTCGAGCGACTTCAGGTATCCTTTGATTCCCTCCTTCTCAACGCCAATAAGGTCGAGGGCCTTCACAGCCTTCAACCATTCTACGCACGATGGTACATCGTCAATGCCGTACCCGAACGAGACTTCGAAGTCAGCTTCTCGATAAGGCAGGCTGACTTTGTTCTTATCAACCTTAACCCGCAACGCAATTCCGATCGGACGCTCAACACCTTTTATCGTCTTCTTGATTGTCCCCCGCTGCGCAAGGAATATCGTCTGGCTGGAGTAGAAATCAAGTGCGCGACCGCCGGACCGGGTCGTCTTCCTGCCGAAGGTAACTCCGATGTTGTCACGAACCTGCGACACGATAATGAGCGTCACCTTGGAGTCCTGCATCTTCCGAACAAGCCTGCGAAAGATCTGCGACATCATCTTCGCTTTGCCAGTCCCGTACGATCCTTCATCGAGACCCCGGTCCATCTCTGCTTTGTCCGAAAGCGAGTCCAGCGAGTCCACAATATACAGCGTCGGTACCTTGGCTTTATCAACTACAGCAGTAAGGTCCACGAACAGATCTTCTACTGTATCGAACGAGGCTCCGAAATCGACACGATCCAGAGGCATTCCCAACGCCTCGGCATACCCGGGATCGAATGCAGCTTCGCATTCACGATACTTGATTTGCCCTCGGTCGTGCTTCGCGACAAAATTAGCGCAAGCCTCAATACAAAGTAAACTCTTCCCAGTAGCCTTATCTCCCACGATGTTGGCGATACGGTTTTCTACCCATCCGCCACCTAGAGCCAAGTCCAACAGCTTGGATCCTGTTGGTATGAAGGATAGATCAGTTTTGGGAGCTGAAAAATACGAACCAGCTCCCTCCACCCGCTCCTTCAATAAGCGTTCGCGTTTTACCATTCATACCCACTCCTGTGTGCAAAAAGTCCCGAGGAGAACGAATCCCCCCGAGACTGCTTAGATCACATCCTAACGCCCGAATCTCTTCGCGCGTGCCGACTTTCCTCCAGAGCTTGAACTCTCCTTAGAAGAGGATTTCTTCTTAGGACGCTCGTCTTCCTCTTCTTCCTCGTTATCCTCATCATCATCGTCGTCATCGTCGTCATCGCGAGAAGACTTTTTAGAGGAAGCTTTGCCAGCCTTCTTCTTAGGCTGCTCATCCTCATCTTCTTCATTCTCGTCGTCGTCATCGTCGTCATCGCGACGCTTCTTCTTTTTGTCGTCCTTCTTGGAAGATGACTTCTTCTTGGGTTTCTCGTCCTCGTCATCATCCTCATCGGGATCCTCATCCTCGAAGGGATCCTCGTCTTCATCGTCATCATCACGCCGCTTGGACGACTTCTTTTTCTTCTTCGGCTCGTCGTCTTCCTCGTCAGGATCCTCGTCTTCGTCTTCGTCCTCGTCACGGGACTTCTTTTTCTTCTTGGGCTCGTCCTTTACCTTGCCGCCCTTCTTTTTCTTCTTCGGCTCGTCGTCTTCCTCCTCCTCGTTCTCGTCGTCTTCCGAGACCGTGCCAGAGATCACACCCTTGAGGTAATCCGCCGTATAGTAGTGCAGAATGTCAGGGAGGGGGTTCTCACGAATCTCCTCGAGGATCGAATCCTGCTGATCCTCATCGTCGGAGATCGGGCTGGGATCGCTGTCAATCCTATGTCCGAAATATTTCGTGTTGATTCCCTGCCCGCGCTTCTGGATTGTAACGTCGCGACCATCATCGGGATGATCGATGGCAATTACCTTCCCCGACCGCTTGTGCGTACACAAGGCTGCGACCGCTTGATCCATCGACCAACTGAGATCGGCGATCTTCGGACCGGTGCCCTCATCGTCACGATCGAGGACCCAGAAAAGGTAACGCTGCTTTGCCGAAAGTTCAGCAGCCTCCTCCTTGTCGCCGACATCGCGAGCATCCTTGGCGGCGTCGCAGATCGGGCACTTCTGCTTCTTCATATGCGCCAGGCACAGGTACGTGCCGTTGTTGGCGCCAACGAAAGGATGCACGAAAACTTCCAGGCCGTAGTATTCCGCGTTGTCCCAAGTCGGCGGGAGGATGCGGAAGGTGTTGTCGCCAGGCTTAAACTTGAACAGCTCAACGCCGTTTTTCAGGATGCCGTCGAAACGACTCCCAGTCTGCTCAGCCTGGCGCTTCAGGCGTTCGGGACTTGTGGCCTTGTACGCAAAACCACTGCCCTTCTTTTTCTTCTTCTTGTCTTTCACGGCCATGCTACTTCTCCTTACAGTTAACGCTATTGACGACGAAGACGTTCTCTAGTCGCTTGCTTTGTGGTCTCCGCCTTACTATTCCGAACGGTCCTGTTGGCCCGCTCATCTTCCGAACCTCCATAGTAGTTGGAGATCCATAACGACACCATGTCCTTCAACACATACGAGCGTTGTGTGTAGGCGTCCTTCAGCGCGGTGATATCTCTCACTCGCGCTTCCGCATCCATAAGAATATGAGTGGCTGCAAGAACTTCTTCATCAGAAATCCTGCGAGCCTCAACTCCTGGTTCAGTGATCTTCTCACCATCGTCCTTCGCCTTACGCCGTATCTTAGAATCGACACGAGCCTCGACCGATTTCAAATACTGCTTAGCAGCATCGCGTCTCGATACCTCGAGACTGAGTTGCTTCGACACAGCATAATAAGAAGTAACCTGAAGCTGAAGAGCCTCCTCCAAACCGTGCTCATCGATCTGAAGACCGTCCTCGTGCTCCTCAATAAATTCAACGTGCTCCGTACTCACAATCGGCATCCGAAACTCGAAACCCAACTCAGATACCTTCGGCCGTCTTGCCATGGCGCTACCTCTCACATATTACATATCACTGCGGAGAAACTACTGAAGCAGCACACGACCTAATGACAGGAGTAGCGGAGCCATCTTCTCTGAAGGATTATAGTACCCCTCAAACGCTTCAAGGATGGCCAGCAGTCGAGCAGCATCCTTATCTGATTTCGCACCTTTCAGAACAGCGGCGACGTAGTTGCACATGATGATGCGAACAGACTCGGGATTCTCTTCCTTGAGACGACTGACGATCTCCATTGCCTTTGCCCATGATCCTCCAGAACCTACGAGGAAGCGGCAAAGCTCAATCGTCGCGTCAGAGGCGATCGCCGACTTCAGGATCTCAGCAGCCTGCTTCTTCGTCTCGGACTCAGCACACAGGTCGAGATTCACGATCGCCTGGCGCGGAGAGCCGCGAGCCTCAGAAATGATGACTTCGAGCACGTCATCAGAGACCTTCATCTTCTCCGCTTTGATCACCCGCTTGACAACGATCTTCAGCTGATCAGATGACAGCAGGCTGAGACCAAACGCACTACAACGCGTCTTGATCGTCGCCGGAACCTTGTCGAGCTCAGTTGTGCAGAGGAACCAGTACACATGCGGAGGAGGATTCTCAGTAACCTTCAGAAGTGAGTTCCACGCCGACTTCGTCAGCATGTGCGCCTCATCGAGGATGATCGCTTTCTTGCTGTTTCCCATCGGAAGGTAGCGAAGCGTCTCCTGAATATCACGAATGTTTTCTACGCCCGTATTCGTCGCGGCGTCAACCTCGAGGATGTATTCAGGAAGACAACCAACCTCAGCGGCAATGATACGCGCCAGAGTCGTCTTACCTGTTCCTGAGGGTCCGTGGAACAAGAAGGTTCTGGAGGACTTCCGTTTGATTACGCTCTCGATAGACTTCAAAATAACCTTGTGCCCAACAACCTCTTCAAAGGATGCCGGGCGATACTTAACAGGCAATGATTGTGTCATCTTATCCCCGTAGCCTAACTCGAGTGTTCATCCGAACTCGAGGCAATGGTTTCTTCTTCGTAATCATCTTGTTAGGATTCTTAATCAAATCCTCGTAACTCACCCAAGCTCGACCCTCACCCGATACCTGCCGCCAAGCTTGGCGTAGACAGATGCCGAGATCCTTATCACGACCGTAATAGTAGTTACCGTTCAACCCAACGGAGATAAACCACGTACCCTCGTTAGCTTGATAGAAGTTGTTAACACGATAATTCTTCGTTGCTATCTTAGTAAGAAACTCGTCCATGCCTAACTTATCGTCTAACGACATGGTCCTCTCCTATACAGCGATGCGGCCATTCCACTCGTCAGAGAAGTATTCTCCGACGTGTTCTAGGTTTGCCCAATTTGTACCAACTGACATCTCAACGCTCATCGGGACTATCTTGACCCAATCATATGACGAATCTAGCATAATGGTGATCACAGTCTCAGCATTACGGTCCACATCTTTCTTCGGCCAGATGAATGTCAAATCATCGTGAATTTCGAATACGGGAATGAATCGATCATCATCAAGGTCGGCTAGGCGTATCAGAGCATCGAGAACAATCACTGATTCATCTGACTGTATCGGGGTGTTGATAATCTCCGTTGGGGCGACTGGCGCGCGACGCCGGAACCCCGATAATCCTGTTACATATCCGTTCTTGCGATAGAAGGTTCGCAAAGTCTTATGCCACTTCGCGATGCCTGGAAATTCATCGCGGAACTCTTGACCGAGATCGTGGCCGATCGATTCAGGAATACCGAGCCCCGAAGAAGTCGTTCTGGCGCCCGCTCCGAAGAATAGCGGAAACACCAACTTGTTCTTGGACTGCTGCCGATAGTGCTTCGCGAGCTTCTTGTCCGTCGCTAACTTCTTCGCTCCTTCAGTGACCCATTTCGGATGTCTGCGAATGATCCGTTCCATCCAGTCCGTATGAATATCATATCGCTCTTTGAAATACTTGACGAGAGTCTTATCTTTTGACTCCATCGCAACATTTCGAGCTTGGATACCGCCGAAGTCAAACGCGACCACAACAAGGTCGCCACCGGGCTCGACAATCTCACGAACCTCCTTGCCATCGTACTTCGGCCAGTTCTGTGAGTTAGGAGAGTCCGAAGACGTACGCCACGTGCGCGTAGTCGTAGTAGATACAATTGGGTGGAAGCGATTGCCGAACAAGACGGGGGAACCGGGCAATGCTGCCGACACATAAGTTGAGTGAAGCTTCGCAATCTTCCGGCGCTTCAAGATCAGCGTGGCCTCGCCACCTAGGCCTTTGATCGCCTCTTCATCAGCTGAAGTGATTACGTGCTTAAGTACATCAACCATCAACTTCTTGACGTCATCGTTGGACCCCGGTTTAAACGGGCGTTGAAAACGCTTCTGGAACGTCTTAACAGAAGGGTACTCGATAATATCCTTATCAATCACCTCGATCTGTTTTGTGTACTTCTTATCAAACGTCGCAGCCTTCAGAGCATTGACAGGAACACCCTTGACTTGCATCAATACAAGAGCGGCGACTCTTTCGAGGTTGTGGTGATACTGCTCCACGAGTTCGTCGGCGACTAGCCTCGCGGATTGAACAATGTACAACAGCCGATGGTACTTCGAGTCAACACCATTGTAGAGCAGGACATCGCGCAGCGGAGCATTATCGAGATTGGCTCGATCTATCGGATTGATCGATTTTACGGAGATGCCAAAATACTGCTGGCATAGGCCATCGAGACTCAGGACACCCGATCCCGCGCGCTCGTCGAGAATGTAGGCCTGCGATTGCGAACATCCCCACCGACCGTTCCGCAGAGTCTCTCCGCCAAATTTCTCCACACTCCATTCAAGCTCAAATGGAAGGTTGTGAGAAACCTTTACGCAGTTCGAAGTCTCGAGAAATTCAACAAAGGCAGCTTCTAGCCGCTTGCGTTGTTTTGGTGTCCAGGGAGCCTGTTTATGTCGAATTGGAAATACGTACGTGAGTTTAGCCCCACTCAAAGCAACCGTTAGGATCTTCGATCCCTCTTTGAAGGGGCGGAGGCCATTCGTCTCGTAGTCAAGCCCGACGATATCTTCTTTCGCGAACCGCTTCAAAGTTCGAATGATATCCAGAACATCGTCGTCGCCGTTGGAACCATCGACAATCTGAATATCTGCCAGCGCCTCTTCTCGTGAATGCACTCGAGCCTTTGGCAGCTTTTCTACAAGCTCGAATGCTTTCTTGAGTTGAATCTCGAATGCGAACTCTTCCTCGGAGGCGTAAGCAGAGTCACCTCCGCGACCTCCACCACCTCGAACAATAAAAGAAGGATGGTACATCGGGAAGTACCAACAGACGTGCAAGCCGATCTTGACTGGCATGTACCGACCGCACCAGCGGGAGATGCCAGATAGTCCCGTTGCCCAGGTTAGGGCGATGTTCCCGAAACCAAATATTGCTTTGGGCTTGGCCTTCTCGATGTCACGGACGATGCTGGGCCGGCAGCACTCAATCTCGATGTATGTCGGTGTCTTGTTGTTTGGCGGACGAGTTCGAACTACATTGTTCCAACGGATCTGGTCCTTCCACTTAGGCGGGATCCTGTCGCGCAGCACTTCACCTGATTTGCCAATGAAGTGTTTTCCGGTTCTATCTTCGTCCTTGCCTGGAGCCTCTCCTAGGATGTACACCTTTGGCGTGTCCGAGCCCGTCGGCTTCATATGCGGGGTCTTCAAACCAACTTGGCTGTTCAACGGACATGCCGAGCACTCCGCTTTGTGCAACATCTCCTTGGAATACTTCGCAGCACTAGGCTTAGATTTCTTCTGTGAAGTTTCTAATCCGACGAAGCCAATAAGACCCATGTACCCACCACCCTCATGATCCTGCGAATCTGGACGAGAGACGGGCGAAGCGCGATCCGGGTAGCGAGGGGCAGCGGACTCGAGGAACGCCCGTCTTTCGCTGAGCTCGACCGCTCAGCCCTGGACAGCGACTAAGTGATACGTATCACGGCCGCTTGCGAGAACGATACAGCCGGCATCGAAAATAATCTTATCGAACTTCGTCAGATCGCACTCGCGGAAACGTGCCAGGTCAATCTTCAAGCTGACCTCAGGATGATCGCCTATCTCGACAGATTCCGTAACTTCACCGGTCTCGGACTTCGAGGAAATACGAAGGAGCCTCTTCCCTTTCGAATTCTCAGCCACCCGAAGCTTCGTTACCGGCTCCAACGCTTTATGCACAACAAGGTAGGCGCGCTCTAGTGCTGCCGACAGTCCGGCCGGAACCGGGACCATTCCGTTGCCCTTGCCCTTCGGGAGATAGTTCCCCACGATCTCCTTGAACTTCGGAGGATTAGGATCATCGATGAGTCGGCCATACAGTTTGACGCCGTTGTCAAACAGCATGAGGGCGTACTCATCGTCAAGGTATAGCTTCACTTCCTTCACGTCTTTGCGCTGCATCAACTTGAGCGCACTTTCGCAGAACAACTTGGACATGGTGACGTGCTTCTCAAGACCATGTCCGTCGGCCGCAACAGGAGCGGAAGACAACGTTACGGAATCAGTGCTGTAGAACGTAAGAGCCTTTTTCGACTCAGGGACAACAGTAATTCCCAGCCGCTGCGGTTCAGATACACGCCGGCTGAGCGATTGCAGGCAAATGTCAAAGGCTCGGATCAAAGCCGGCTTGCTTTCCTCATCGAGGGACAACATTGCGTCGTCCTCATCAACCTTCGGAAAGGTGAATAGGAAGGAATCAGGCGGCAACAGAGGAACCTCGAGCCGGGACCGACCCGACTTGATAACCATAGAGTTGTCCCCTTGTGTGAACAAGACATCGTCGCCGGCGAGCTTGCTCAGGACACCGCCAAGAAGTGATCCGCGGATCGCTCCTTTAAACTCGGTCTTGTACGGCGCTGCAATAGCGACGACATCGTTGTATGCCATTACCGCCTTACCCGTAAACCAGTAGTGGGTCAGGACCGGGATCAGATCGTTCGCCGCCAACGCGGGATCGACAGTAGAAAGGACTCCTAGTAGACTCTCACGCTTCATCAAGTTTATCCTTTATCTGCTCTAGCCAATAGGCATCTTTGGGGTCAATGTAAGGAGGAGTAGAACCTCTACGAAACACTCTGTCAGCTAATTGGATCTTCCGACGATTCCAATACTCCTCGCGATGGATGTTCTTAAACTTCAGAGTCCTTCGAGCCGGCGGCGCCTTCACTGCCCCATACTTCGCGTAAGCAATAATCTCCGCAGGGTCGGCATCACGCAAATCGAAGTAAGACAAAAGCCTCTCGGCGATACCGAGTCTGTTTAAAATTGCAGACCGGCGCACGTTTCCAGTAGGGCCTACCGCAAAGATCGCTTTCTTCATCTTCCACGTCGGAAGGTCGTAAGTACTCTGGCTTGGTAGCAGCGTGCCTTTCTTCCGATACGGTTTGTAAGGAAGCATGCGCGACAAGTTCTGATAATAGATCGCCATGGCTTCCATACGTACATATGGATCATGTCGAAGGTAATGCATCTGCGTCTTCACCTCGTCTTCGATGAAGCGCCGCGCCAACCTCTGATACTCTGGACCCTGCATCTCCATCTCGTATCGGTCGTTCTTTCTAGGAGATCCTGTCACCCAAACTGATATCGGGTTGCAGCTGTAGTTAAACCCAGAGCCCTTGCCGTTCAGCTCAGGAGGAACGAAGATACAACCATATCCTGACTTGATCACCCAAGTCACACTATCGAAGCTGTACCAAGGATACGTGTGCAGCACGGGCACGGCTGTGACGCCGAACCCATGAGTCTTAACATATGGACGGCCAGAGGAATCAGTGATGTAGTCGAACACCTTATCGAACCATCCCGAGTTCTGCGAGATGGAATCACCTGATGGCGATACCCCAATATAAGGTTCACCGTCGTCTAGGAGTCGCTCAAGGTGATGGAATTCCTCACCTTGGTGAAACACAGGAATAGGCGACAAACCTGCCGCCTTCATTTCTTGAAGATTGTCGTAAGAACGTTGTGCTCCGATCTCAACGTCCTTGGGTGTCTTCGTCCTTCCAAAATCACCTGGAATAATATCAAGGTTGACGACGGAATGAAAGTACTGACCATACTCCTTGACGAACGCAATGTAGTCCTGGACCTTGATTTCCTGGCCGCGAGTCCACGCTCCAAAGGCCCCCGAGTCCAGCATGAGCTCTACATCGATAGGCTGCAAACCCTCAGTTCGCACCTTGGGAGCATGTACTCGAATTCTTTTCATATATGTAACCCCGAGTCTGCCATCTCAACAAACTTCATGAATTCAGCCCTGGCCTCAGGCTCATTCAGGAAATCACCTGATAGATGCGAAGTGTACGTCACCGTCCCCGACTTCTGGACGCCTCGCATCTCCATGCACATATGACGGCAGCGAATAACCACGCCCACAGCCGCAGGTTGTAGATACTCGTCAAGAGCATCGGCGACTTGTCGGGTCAATCGTTCTTGTACCTGGAACCGCTGCGCAAACATATTCACGATGCGCGCGATCTTCGACAGGCCAATAATCTTTCCTCGGGGAATGTAGCCAACGTGTGCTACTCCGAAGAACGGGAGCATATGATGCTCACACAAACTGTAGAGCTGAATCTGCCCTTGAAACACAAGACCGTTGTAGCCCTCGGCCCCATCCTCAAACGCCTTTAGGAACGTCGTGGGATCAATATGATAACCCTGCGTCAAGGACTGCATGGCCTTCATGTACCGCGCAGGCGTCTCACTAAGACCCGCCCGACGCATCTCATCGGGACCGACGAGGCGCTCCATAAAATTCTCGATACAATCAGATCCGAGTACGTGAGGAGTGCCCGCCTGTGGCAGTCGTTGGGTCATGTAAAAGATCCTGGGAAGTTAGCAATGTAGCAGGACCAGGATCTTGTCAATCCTGGCCCCAACTCTAAACGAGATGCCCTACAGGTGGGTCTACTCGTCGTCCATCTTCGAAGAGAGCGCCTTGCTGAGGCCGCCTTCTTCCTTCATGATCCGCAGCGTGTGGCGGAAGTCGGCGCGAACGGTCGTGACAGTCATATTACTGATCGTATCGAAACCCTTCTCCTTGAGAGCGTCGGTGAGGTTCTCGACCGATATCTGCGGGTCGCCGAGCATGATCTTCTTGATGCTCGCCGTGACACCCTGCGCACCCGAGCGCTTGCCGGCCTTGGCTTCGGGCTTGGCAGCCTTCTTATCGGACTTGGCAGACTTCTCGTCCTTCTTGCCCTTCTTCTTCGGAGCCTCGTCTTCGTCGTCGTCCTCGGTCTCCTCCTCTTCCTTCTCTTCCTCTTCCTCTTCGTCGTCGTCCTTCGCCTTCTTCTTCGCCGGCTTCTTCTCTTCCTTCGCCGGCTTCTTATCTTCCTTGGCTTTCTCCTTGCCCTTCTTCTTCGCCGGCTTCTCTTCTTCTTCTTCTTCTTCCTCGCCGTCCTCTTCTTCCTCGGTCTCCTCTTCCTCGTCGTCGTCCTTCTTGGACTTCTTCTTCGCCGGCTTCTCTTCTTCTTCTTCCTCGCCCTCTTCTTCCTCGTCTTCCTTGTCCTTCGGGAAGTCGGGGATATCCTTCTTCGCCTTGGCCTTCTTGGCCGCGTCGTTTGCCCACTTCTGCGCCGCCTCGGAAAGCTCAGCCCAGCCGTCATCGTCGAGATCGTCGATGGCCTTGAGAGCCCGAGCGAGATAATCGTCCCGACCTTCGCTGGATTTCTGCTTCTTGAGTTTCAGCGCTTTGACGAGTTCGGCTTCGACTTTCGATACCATAATACTTCACCTTTGTTATTGCTGTTCAATCAGAACAAACAGTTTTAAACCCTAAGCGGCGTAGTGAGTAGGATCAGCGACCCCAGCCAATTCGAATCCTGCGCGGCGTGCCCGACACGTGGGACACTCTCCGCAATGCATTTCACCTCCTTTATAACAACTCCAAGTGTTGCTCCACCACACACCCAGTTCCTGCCCCTTGCGGATGATATCCGCTTTCGTCAACCATTGCAAGGGCGTATGCAACCGCACCTGAGAGTAGGTGCCGATGTAGATAGCATTCGCCATCGCACCATTGAACTCAGGCGAACAGTCGGGGTATGCCCAACCTTGAGCATCTTCGGCGTGAGCACCGTAATACAGAATGTGCTCACCAGAATCCTCGACGGAACTGACGTCTCCGAATTCACCATTCAGGAGACCGCCGTGAAAGATAGATGCCGCCGCCGAAAGCAGCAATCCGTTTCGATACGGAACATACGTAGGAGAGGTGCCGACAATATCTTTGTAAGAGATACTGGGTACCTCACGCGACTCGTCGGTCAACATCGTCGAGGGAATGATCGAGCCGATATCGACGACTTTCCGAAGCACGCCGAGCACCTCACAACTGCGATCCGCGTACTCGATTTCCTTCCGGTGGCGCTGACCATAAGTAAGCGACAAACCGAGTACGTTCGCCGCGCCGTGCTCCTTCGCTGCCATGTACAGAACTGTAGTGCTGTCGATACCACCACTCAATAAAACTGCTGCTTTCGACATGCTAGACTCCTAGTGCGTTGCTTCGAGAAGATATTGCTTTGTCATTCCCAAGAGGTCGAGATTCTCCCCCTTACCTATGTATCGACGAATGCGAGCGTTTACGGTCTCCCTCGATCCATCAAGTCTGCGTCGAAACGGACGGCGCATCACATCTATTCCATGATCAGATACCAAGAATTGCAGGACTGACCGAATAGGCTCTGAGGCTTCAATTATCGTCCGCTGCACGCTGGAGTCACTGAACAAATCACCTGACTGACCGTTCCGTAGACAAACCCGATCAAGAAAGGCGTACCACTGCTCTAACGATACATGCTCTCCAGGATGGACTAAGTCGTCCATACGAACTTTTAATTTGTTGTATTCTTTGTCCTTGTCCCGTGAAGCGACCCATCGAATATGATTCACGAACGTCATCTTGAACAAGCTCATCAGACGTCCATCCTGTGTCAGATCGCCGACGTCTGTATACTTGTTTACAACGATCCCCCAACACATATGCCCGTCTTGTATCAGGTCGTTCACGTCATCGTAGATATGACGAACCTTCCAATAATTCTTCCACGCGTACCTTTCCAACCATCGCGTTCCCCCTACGTCCAGTTTCACCACCATACAAACCTCCTACGCCGTACGGAGGCTTAGCTTAAGGGTACTTTTATATTTTGCAATAGGTAAGGAAGGTACGCTACAGTAGGGCGTTACTATAGCGGTTGGAAGTGCCTCTTGTTGAAGCAAACCGCTGAATTGCCGCCGTGCTCTGCGACTTCAACAGAGATAAGGAAACAGCGAGGACTGTAGCCAACGTCGACAAGCCACTGCTCAGCGTGCTCAAGAATCAGCACGGAGACGGCTTCGCAGCCAACAGCAGGAAGTACCCGAATACAAAGAAGGCCACGACGGTCAGCCTCTTGTAGGAATGCCAACTGAGGATCATCCGCAGCCACGAGACACGTGTGATCGAACATGTCTTCCAGGTAGGCCTTAAGGGGCTTCAGACTGCCAAAGTCAACTACCCAGTTGTTATCGTCAAGCTCGGAGGCGCCGAACGTGAACTTTACTTTTAGAGGGTAGCCATGCAAATACCGACAATGGGAGTTGGCCCGCCATTGTCGGAAGCAGCAGGAGAGTCCTGCTTCATGCATATACGTTTTTGTGGAGATGTGACCGCGGTTCGGGTCTGGCGGGATATTTGACATACGCAAGCCTTGTTGTCATTACTTATTACTTTGGGGGTTTCTCGATAAACGGGACCCCCAGCTCCGCCACAGGAGAACCATGATGTGCTTCATGGTTATGCCTATCGAGATAAGGCAAACACTTTCAGGAAATCTGTTTTAGACAGTTCTCCCGGATCCTTTACACCTTCTGGCAGATGTAGGACCTCAATATCAGCAGATGCAAGAACCCAGTCAAATTCGGTCTTCAGCGTAAGAGATTTCGAAAGGGTTCCTGCATCCAGTAGTAAACATCTTCTCTTGTATTTCGGTAGCAGTCTGTACAGTAGTCCTATTTGCCGATGTGACGGCTGGGCGGTGAAAAAGCATGTTGCGATTAGAGCATGGCGGTCTCCTAACACTCTCAGCCTTAGCGCATCAAACGGACCCTCTACGATCACCAAGGTCTCGAAGGTTCCTGCACTTGCTTCATCATACCACAACAGGAAATCACTAATGTTGCCTGCTGCGGATTCTTGCCCGAGCACACTAGCACGATCGGGATCGACGGTCAATGTTTTATAGCGCAAAGTGTCAGACTGAAATATAGATCTCCCTGTCCAGGTAACAAGCTTTCCTTCATAAAAAATGGGGAACATGATCCGTCCTCGAAATGGACCATGTTTACAATACCGGATCCCGTACTTAGCCGTCAGGGAGTCGATCTTCTTGTTGGAATACCCACGCCGTAGCAGGTACGATCGGTAGTACCGCTCACCAGGTTTATTGGAAAACGGAAGAAATTCTTCAGGCATTTTTAGGCTACGCAAAGGCGCAGGGTCTGGAACGGACGTCGACAGCAACGCTTCCACGCTCCCTAAGAGATCACCCGGTAGACTCGCGGACTCGCCGGCAAGACGCTGGGCTTGCTCCCATGAGCAACCGAGAAGCAATTGAACCAGACGCGCCACGCTCGTGCCGCGATGCGCATGGTCTCGCCAGCAGCCCCACCAGGGCCCCACGAGAGAGATGCCTAAGTGGTGCGAGGGATCCCCCGCACCACAAAGGGGACAATGAACGTTGATATTATTCCGAGCAACGTTAGGACCGGTGGTGATATACTCAATCCCGTTCCGGTCCAAAAAATCTGGCCAATCAAACATGCTACTTCTTCACCAGGTCCTTGACTTCGATCTCCGAAAGATCGGGTATTTCATCGTTCATGTTCATCAACCAATATGCGTCGTCTTCAAGGTCGCTGACATCCTTAAACGCCAGCCTGGTGAGGTTGCGATAGAAGGCGCCCATGATCCCGTAGTTGGCGATGCCGACGGAAGGATCACTCATCTGGTACAGCTCATGCCCTTGCGGAACAAAGGCGATACGAGTTAGTGCTGCGGGCGGGATACGGCCGAAATACGTACAGGTCCCCATATGCTGAACAGATGCGGGAGCATGCTGCTTGAACTCGACAAGGGCTCGCTTGCGGAACCATAGAGTACGCTCTTTCATATCCTTTCCGCAGTTCGAGTACTTCGGATCTTTTCGAGTTGCTTGCTCGAGGAAATCCTCATCGGGAGCGAGTAAATCGAATGACAAAAGTTCTGTGTCTACCTCGAGCAGCGCGAGGCGTTCTTCCCTCCGCACGCACGCCTTAGCGAAGTGAATGGGATACGCTGTAGTGAGGTATACAGCACGACTATTCGAGGTAACAGTGTTCTGCCAATTACCTTTGCGATTGCCGCGAGGCGTAATGCCGTTCCGAAGAATCGACTCCACGTACCGCTCACTTGTTCCATGATAGAGTTTCATTCTCAAACTCCGTCTTTGTCTGAATCGTCGGAGTGCTCGGCACGATCCCAACCGTTCTGCCAAGCTCGATCGAGAGTCGAACCTAACTCATACGGCCGCCCAGACATGCGCGCAGTATCTCCTTCGAGGAACGCGGAGTATCCTTCGAGGTCGGCCGCGTCGATATCATCTTGAGTCACGATGCCGTCCGGCTTTGGTTTGTCGAACGTAGGCATCGATCCCGTAGGTTTGAGATCACGGTGGACATACCCAGAGTGGCGCGGGCGAGGGTCTCCGTAAGGCTGGTACGTACAGGCGGTGGGTGTCCGATCGAGATAGGTATCCGTGCCGGGCACTTTCGGAGCGCTGGGAACCTCCCGCATAACTATAGATGTCGCCTCCGCCAGCTGAAGCACATTGCCGAGAAAGGGCCGTGTCGGAAATTTAACTGTAACTTCCCAGTCCATCATCTTCTCCTGTGTTGAGAAGCGGAGGCGTTGCCGCCCCCGCAGTGCTGTTCTAGCGCTTTACCAACTCGAGGGCAATCTCGAATGCCTTCCGTTTGATATCGCCCGTGTAGCCGAACCAAGCCGAAGTCAGACCGTTATCACGAGTCCGACCCATGTCGTGGTCGATGACGTACGTGACGGCGTTCAGAGCTCCCCACAGCGTGCCCTTGCAGGACTTGAAATCCTGGCCGGGAGCGGACTCGAGAGCCTCGTTGAACTTATTCAACATGCTGGGTAGACGTACCGTTCCGTCTTTCCGCAGCTTGGCAGTTTCTGGATCGAACTTCAAAATCGTGTTGAAGTATGAATCGAGGGCCTCCTGCTTGAGCTTCGTCTTGGCGAACAACTTAGTCGCCTCCTCAAACTCCGCAGACTGCGTCAACGCAATCCCGAGGGCCTTCTCCGCAGCAGCCCTAGAGACCTCATCGAAATCGATCGAGTGCGGGATATTGAAAGTCAGCCCCCGAGTATTCCTCCCCGTAAGGTTGGCTCCGAGTGCAAAGTTCAACGTGTTCCAGCACACCACACGCACGCCTGTAAATTTGATCGAGCGGCTGTACCCGTAGATGTGCGGGTTGCAGAAGAGTAGATACGTACGAACCTCGTCGTCCTTGCCGATGACAAAATCCCGCTTGACGCGAGCCAGACACCAGACATACTGGCCACCATGTAGTGAGCCGGCCGTCTCGAGTTCCATATTCCCCGCTTCCACGAACTTGTGAAAGAATCCGAGGACTTCGTAATTCTGAGTCACCTTGTAGGTGGAACCGACGATCGAGATGATCTTCTTGTCCGTGTCGCGCACAATAGCGCGCATCTTCGGAACCTCGGTATTATCACCAAGGTAAAGCTTCTCCTTGGTCACCAGCCAATCGAGACCGGAGAGCTTTAACATCTCGTCGGTGCTGACACCGGGAGGAATTTCTGTGCCGAGGCCGTGCCAGGGGGTTTCACCCGCGTACGCCATTGTTTCTACATGATCAGCCATTGTAGTCTCCTGTGGTGGGAAGGGGCGGAGGATTTCTCCCCCGCGCAAGTGTTACTTCGCTTCGACAACTTCGTAGGTAAACGTCCTTGGACCGCTTCCGGTCAGGCGAACAGCCATGGCGTCCACCTTCTCCTTATCATTACCAATGCGGCCGAGAATACGAGGCAGCGTAGTACGGAGGTCAGTAACTTCACCGGTGGCCGTGCGCGTCTCTAGAATCGTGTATCTAGTCATCTTCTTCTCCTGTGATTAGGAAGGGGAAAGGTGGGGGTTATTCCCCCACCACCACAAGTCCGAAAGCTGATTTGGGATCGTTGTCTTCTGGGCGGTAAAGACCTTTCTTGGTTAGGCTTGACAAGACTCCTGACCAAGTGCGGCGAGGCATTTCAACTTTTGCTGACGCGTTGTCGATATAAACCGATTTCCAGATCTTTCCGGCTTGGCTGATTTCTCCGCCTTCGACGTTGGAGCGGAGGGAGGCAAGGGCTTTCGTTTCGAGATCCGTGAGCTTCATCTTCTTCTCCTGTGTGTCGTCTTCGTCTGCCTATGCATTATGTGTAAGGCATAGACTCTACCTACGCAATGGAAAAAATTAGTTCAAACAAAAAAAAAGCGGGGACCAGCCCCGCCTCTCATTCTCCAATATCACTGTAAAGCTGCTCTAGGTGAAGCGCCAGGAGGAACTTCCGGCGCCGCATGCGAGCCGCACTCATCTTCGCATGCTTCTTGCTCTTGGGGGAACCGACAGGCTCACCTCCGCAATCGGGATACACCTTACCCTCGACAACCTTGTAGCAGCCGCGACCCCAAATCTCTCCGTTGATACGACGGCCCTTCTGATCGTGCTTGGAGCGGCTCATTGTATTCTCCTTTCTACGTGTATTTACCAAACAGGCCCTTAGCTTCAAAAACTTTCTTTTGGGCACTTTGAAAAGCTATGCCAGTACTCCTCGCATCTTCTTCGTATTCAAGGCTGTGGAGGATCTGTGCGAGGACTTGAAGTTCCGCTTCCGTAAACTTCACGGTCGCAATCTTCTTCCTCGTTGTCGCATTCTTGACTGCCATCATTCTTCTCCTGAATAGGTGTGGAAAGTCTCCTCCCCACACCTTAGCTACAACTGGCTACGTCAGCAGATTACTGGTGTTGCCACCTCCGCCGATCTGAGTGTCCAGGCCGATCGAATCGCCAGCGACTCGACCAGCTCGCAGCCCAGCAGCATCGTACATCTGCTTCTTTGTCTTCCCCGGGCTCAGAGACATCTGACTTTCCAGGAAAGCTCGGATCTCAGAGTCGGCCCGATCGTAGAGGCTCGCGAGGGCCGGAAGATTACCACCGGAAGTCGTCGGAGCCGTGACAGCCTGAATCTTCGCCATGACACGATCGGCAACTCGATGCGCAGCCGCCGTCTTGAATGCTGTCATGAAGCTCCAATACTTCTTCTTGTCCTCGATCTGGTCAGCAGCCTCCTTCGCGAGACGGTCGATCGTAGCAACAATGTAATCGAACATCATATTCGCGATATCAAGGTTGTGCTCCTCACCGGCGAAGCAATGCCGCTCGCGCTTGTACATATTCTTGCCCTTCGACTGAACGTGAACCACGCTGTAGAAGTATTTGCAGAAATACATCTTCCCAACTGCGACACCGATCTGCCGTTTGTGCGCGAACACGTCGCCCACCTTGCCCTGCGTGATCTTGAACTTCGCTGCCGACGTCGCGTCGGTAACGTCCTTGATAGACAGGTTGTGCTTCGCGAGCAGCGCCTGCACCTTGTCCATCGCAGCGGCAGCTTCATTCTCGTTTGGGGAAGCGGCCAGCGCGATCAGGGCCCGGATCTTCTCCTGGATCGTCATCTTCGTTTTCGGCTTGGTCATTTTCATTCTCCTGTGTGGGTGGTGCGGGGGATTTCTCCCCCGCTAGTAGATTAAACCGTGATGCCGTTGTAGTGATCAAGCGCGTTCTGGAGAACATCCTCCCCATACGATGCTACGAGGGTTGTCTTCGCCGTGGCATTGGACCGCCGTGTAATCTCGAACGCGAGCCGGTGCGCAGTGAATACCAACAGATACCGATACTGTTTGTTGCCTTTGGATGCGATCTCAATCGGACGATCAAGAACATCTTTGACGTGTGCTGGGGTAACCTGAATCATCTTCGTCTCCTGTGATGTGTTTCGTCTACCTATGCATTATGTGTAAGGTAAAGCGATTACTAACGCAATGCAGAAATTGTCTGAGCCCTAAGAAACTTTCCGGTACTTGTTAACAGCGCGTCCTTGCACAAACCTACGCACAGCAGCAACCATATTACGTTCATTTCTTGGGCCCGGTTGACTCCTACCGAAATAGGTGACAATCTCACCCCCGACAACAATAGCGTCATGGTTGGTTCGCTGCCGCACGTGCCAATCAAGGCCGCTGCGATCCAGCTCTGTAGCCACTGAGTCTGGTAGTCCTGGATACCGCATTTCAATCTCCTATATACTACGCGCAGCCAGCGCTGTTAGAATCACTGCGTAGAAGCCCCAGTACTTCGGAGCCAGGCTGGTCGAGTTGATCTCAGTCACGACACCGTAAACTAACACCTGAGGATCGTTGTTCGCATCGGCGACAGCCTCTGCAAAGGTCTTGAATTCACGACGGTCCTTGGGCACGCCTCGGCCGACGTTACGAACGGTCGTGAAATACTTTGCAGCGATCAGAACACCAACCTCGTGATCGTCCACAGCATATGCCCGACCGTCCCCATACTTGAAAGACTCAGGATCGGATAGGATAATCTTGAAGCACTCAACAGAAGCAAGATCGCCGTGATCGGCAACAAGCTTGTCCCATTTCTTCTGAGCAGTCTTGCCTGGGACCTTCGCCCAGGATTTGTATACACGAATTGCCATCTTCATCTCCTGTTGTGTGCGTCTGCCTATGCATTATGTGTAAGGTAAAGCGCCTACTTACGCAAGCGCCCTTTTGTATATGAAAGAAAATAGTGGCCCAGTCTCCTGGGCCACCTTACTAGGCGCTGATCTTCTCCTGACTGCGCACGAGCTGGACAACCTTCGGGCTGGTCTTGCGCGTAGCCTTCTTCTCGGCTGCAACCTTGCGAGCGGCTGCCTTCTTCGCTGCGGCGGCAATCTTCTTGGCCTCGGCCGCTGCCTTCTTCGCGGCTGCGACAGCGCGACGTTTCGCGGCAGCAAGGTTCTTCTTCTCGAGGGCAATCTTCTTGGCTTCGATAATCTTCTCTGCCGCTGCAAGCTTCTTCGCCGCCTCAGCATCCTGACCTTCGGTAGCCGCCTTCTTCTTCGCTGCCGCTGCCAACTTCCGGGCCGCAGCCGCTTTCTTCTTTGCCGTCTCTACCTTCTTCGCGGCAGCAGCAATCTTCTTCTCAGCAGCAACCTTCTTGGCAATGATCTCCGCTTTCTTATCTGCGGAAAGCTTCATAGCGTGGCCAATCATCCCAGCAGCAAAGCCGGACATTAGGCTGATCATCTCCATCATCACCATCTGGAAGACGACAATCATCGCCGTCGTGTACGTGTCGATTTTGGTTCCAGCAACCTCGAACATCGTCTGGCCGAGAATCGCCTTCCCCGACATCTCTGCGGTCGTGTTCGCTTGCTGCTTCACAACCTGGACCTTAATCTCTTTCTCCAGGATGTCTACGCGAGCAACAAGAGCGGTGCACTTGTCCTTACAACCTTTGTTCTTCGACTCAGCGAGCATCATCGCGCGCGCCACATCGAGAGAAGCGCGGAGGTCCTTTAGGTTCTCAGCACCAACCGTTTCGATCTTCTGCGCCGTGTGCGTCGTTACAAACTGCGTACCGAACATATCGGCAGTGGCTAGGAAGGCGCAGACGAAAGATACGAGTGTGACCATCCAGTAGATGCTGCGCAGCAGCACCGTCTTGCCCACCGCCTGCATGGCAACCGGCAGAACCATCTTCGTGACGTCGCCGATAGCGAACATCACCGCACCAGCGATACCCATCGTCAGACCGACGACGACGTTAATATACAAGCTTAGGCCACCGGCTACGAGCACGATGGCGAAAATCACCGTACCAAAGATCCAAGCTGCGGCGATAGAAACGGACTTCTTAGCGGACTGGTTCATGACTAACTCCTACTTGATCGGGATGCCTCATCGGGCCGTGAGCTCCCACCTCACAACGACCATCGGGGAAGCTTTCGCTTCCCCTAGGTTTCGGCTCTACTTCGTTAGCACGATGGAACCAAGTTCCACCCAGAAGGCGCGAACAGCGTCCTCGGCCAAGTTGCTTGCAGCCGATGTGGACCGGCTACCCAACTTCATGCTCGAAAGAACGTTCCGAAGCGCCTCAGACTTAATCCGCTCCGGAATTGCATCGCCGTCGGCAGCATCCTTAATCTCGATAAGGACCCGCGCCGCCTGATCTGCCGTGAACGCCGCTACTGGAAGCTCGATGGCATACCAGCCCAACCAATGCGCCTGATGATGAAAAGTTACATCACCGTGCTCGCCGGCATAGGCAGCGTCCATCTCTGCTTGAGTCTTGAGATTCTCCAGCATCGACGTATAAAGATTCATCTTCGCGTTTAGCAAGAGACGAAGATTACCGACGTTTTTCGCTTCTCCGAGGAACATTTTCTAATCCTGTGTAGTTGAGATGCCTCATCGGGCCGGGGTCTCTCACACCTCAGCGATCATCGGGGGCAGCTTTCGCCACCCCCTAGATTTCGGCTTACTTCGTCGGATACTTTACGGCGTGCAGTTCTAGGAAGCGCTTGCACTCGGCAGCTTGGTAAGCTGCGCGATTGCGATACATCTGAGCAGCGTCGAGGTCACCGTCGACCTCTGCATGCTTGACCCTATTCTCATACTTTGCAGCTAGGGTACAATGTGCCTTCGCGTCGTTTAGGCTAACGATACACCAGACGCCTTTCCAGGTCACCTTCTCACCGCACCTCTCGGTACCTTCCCCAGCTAAAACCGTTGGGACTGTAAGCAGTACAACTGAAGCAGCGAGGGCGATAACTTTAAGCATCTTCTACTCCTGTGAATGAGCTGTCTTATTCAAGCCGGGTAGCTCATCTCCCGACGACCTTCGAGGAATTTTTTTCCTCTAGGTTTCGACTTTTCGTCTTCTCCGGTGTGCTTTCGCGGCCGGTAGGTTTAAGGTCCAGGAAGTCCTTTTTCTTTTTATCGTGAGCTTCTTTTGATGTTCCCAGCTTCCGCTCCGTTCGGTGCCTGGTTCCCCTTCTCGGGTCGGTAGTCCTCTCTACCGTCTTCTCTAGTCGCTGGTCGGGCCTGGAGCCTTTCCTTTCGGAGCCTTGAGGGGTCTTTCGACACTTGCTCTGCAGCTCCGATAAATACAATATAGTAACTTCTTTGTAGTAATGCAATACCTTTTATATAAAATAAAGCAAAAAAACTAAAAAGATTTTACTACCCCGGAATATACTTGCTCTGCTTGAATATCTTTGCTGTCTATCCGTTGTATTTAAGACCAACTACAACCTTTTGCAATAAAAAACCTTGTCGAATACAAAATAAAAGGCCGGGTGTTTCCACCCGACCCGATTTCAACTAGCGCAGCTTTGCGACGTCTGCAGAAGTGCCAAGAACCCAGCGACCCTTGAAAAGGTAAGCTTGGAAAACATCGCCAGTCGACAGGTCTTTAAACACCGCGTAAAAGTGATGCCCGTACTCGAGATTTTGCGCATCCTGATACTCCTCCAAAGCGGGGAAGCTGGTTACGCCTGCGAACTTAAGCATCTCAGCGGCAGTTTTAAATACTGGCGTTTCGCTGTACTTCGTCTTGTTGTCCGTGAAACCAAGGAATTCGCAGCGGTCGAGGTGACCACGATACCCAACCTCAAGAACATCGCCGGTCTTAATGCTGCGGAATGTATGCTTGGTCATTTTCTTCTCCTGTGAGTTGTTGTAAGCTTGCTGCCTACTCATTATATGTAAGCTAAAGTTACTATCAACGCAAGCAAATACTTTACGTCATACAAATAAAAAGCCCCACCTTTCGGTAGGGCCTCTGTTTGATCAGAAGCTGAAGTGTTTTTCAGTGTACCGATTTAGCGTATATTCATCTTCGCAACCGGCCATAAAACCCTCTTCGATAACTTGCCGGACCTCGTCCTCAGCAGCGTCAGGAAAGTTCCGAAGAATGCGAGCAAGCACTGTATCCAAAATCTTCATTTGCTCTTCGTTCATAATCTTTCTCCGTTGTGTTTGTCTGCCTATGCATTATATGTAAAGTATAATTACTACTTACACAAGAAATACTTTAAATCAAACAAAGAAAAAGCCCCACCTTTCGGCAGGGCTTCTCTCTACTCGAGGGCGATTATTACCACCCAAAAACTTCGATTATCCTCGAAACGGTGTGAGCAGCTTGCTCACGCTCCCAATTGAACATCCGCACGATATTCTCGAAGTTCTGAATGGCCGCCTCCATGCGCTCGGCATCCAGGTCTGTATAAATGATCAGACCGTTCACTGGAGTCTGCGCTAACCCGATAGCTGTGAGCGCGACCGCCTCGTTCACCGCACACACGTTGTGCTCGGCAAACTCGATCTCGGCCGCAAGTTCAACAAGGCGTGCAGCTATCTGGGTATTTGTAGGGTTGGTCATTTTCTTCTCCTGTGTATATAGGCTACTGCCTACTCATTATGTGTAAGCTATAATCCATACTAACGCAAGAGAATACTTTACTTCAAACAAATAAAAATCCCAATCTTTCGACTAGGCTGAAGGAGCTCTACTTTCCGAAAATAAAATCTTTTGCTTTCCCGCGGAGCACCTCTTCCAGCAAGTTCTTGCCTTCTTCTAGCGCTGCAAGATTTGCGTGGTCGTATGTGCCACGAGTGATTAGGTCGTAGATGAAAACACTACTGTGATCCGAACCTTGCCGCTCCACTCGTCTTCGAGTCTGCTTTCTCATGATAGGTGAAATAGGACTCTCGAAGTATATCCCGTATCTCGCTATCTGTAGATTCAAACCAAAACCGCCGCAGTCATTATTCAACACGAGCACTCTACAGGATTCGTCTGTCTTAAAAGCTTCCAATACAACTTTCTGATCCTTTGTCCCACCATAAATTCTTTGATGACCTATCTTCACCTTAGTTAATTCTCGGCAAATCATCGCGCCAGAGATTGTAAACTGGCAATAGACCACAACCTTGTATCGAGGTGTAACCTCATCAAGTATGCTCAGCAGCAGATCGAGCTTAGGATTGTCTTTGAATTCGAGCGAGGCGCGCTCGCCCGTCTCATCATCGTGGTAGCCAATGAACCCAGAAGATATTTGCCGGAGACGTAAAAAAGAGTTCTTGATTACCGTTAGGTCTTTCGGGCCCTGAACCTCTAGGGCACTACGAAACTCATCCTGTACAGCGTAGTAATGCGCCTCAGCATCAGAAGACATATTGACTTCTTTTACTACGGGGATCAACTTAGGTAGCGACGTCGCCTCGGCCTCGTACGTAATCGACCGCGCTGCAATGAATTCATGAAGTAGTTTAGCCTTCTTCTTCTCGAAATGATACTCCGGAAATCCAGACATCTGGTTCATCGTCTCGGAGTAGAACGCGGACCGGAACAGACCTAGGGTCTCACCCAAGCTGTGGCCGAGATCTACCAAGAACATCTGAGCCCATAGTGGCTTTGGATCTTTTCCGAAAGGCGTACCCGTTAGAGGGTATACAAGCTTGTTCTTGGCTTTTGCAAAACGTCTACAAATGCGATACGTCAAACTGTCGGGGTTGCCGAGTTCAGTAGACTCGTCGAAGAAGAATCCATCCACAATACGGAGTAGGGCGTTGATCTGCTTATCCCAGGGTGTCATCTTCGTGACACCTTTCTTGGTCACAGTCGTCTTGCAGACCATATGCAGCAGGCCCATGTACGTCGTCACGTAGAGCAGCGAGTCACCTTTCTGAACCGCTGCCCACTTCTCCTTGCTTGATCCTCCTAGGATCGTATACTTCGTGTTCGGAGAATGCTTGGTTATCTCGTCTCCCCACTCGAACATGTTGATTCGATTTGGGACTAAGACGAGGAACACCTTACCGCGCTTCACCTTTTCAAAGTATCGAGCGAGGGCAATCGACAGCAGAGTCTTCCCACAACCCGTATCAAGGAAGAAGGCCCAGCTACCATGCCGGGCCCCTAACAGAAGACAGACGCGTTGGTGCTTCCGTAACCTACGCCAGATGGGAGGTCGAGCTGGAAGCTTCTCCATCAGCGCATCGAGCTTGTTAAATTTGTAGTTCTTCCACTTTCGGTAGTCCCCGCGCTCGCGCGCGAGGAACTGTCGAATGGCCGCCTTAGGAATAACACCCATTTCACTTTGTATCCGTATCAGTACGACGAGGTAATGGAGGTTTCACCAGGTATGGGTAAGCGTAGTCTTTCCGATGGCACCAGCATAATGTGCGTTTTTTCAGAACCAGCCTACGCTCGAATTTACGAATGTTATTCTCGCACTGCTTCCAGCTCTTGTAATGTCCTCGGGGATACCAATCCGTGCCGCTGCCGAGCAGACAACTAACGATTATGAGAGCTTTCATTAATCTACCCCCACAAGCTTGTGCAACTGGATCGACAAACGGTAACCAAACTTCATGCAAACCGCAGCAGTTTCCATTATGTTCTTCGTGCGTTCAGTCTCATTCTCTTCGTCCATCGGCTGAACGTAGATAGGCGTACCTTCGGGAAGACTTTGACAAGGTCGATAAATCTTCGTGATCTTTCCGGGGATCTGAGTTGACATACAAGGAAGGCCGTCCTCATCATCAACCTCTCCGGCTCGAATGATGTATTTCAGCGAGTGGATGTGCGGAATGAGGTTCGGGCTCAACTGCGGGGTCTTCGGCGAGCATACAATCTTGTTTACCGAATCTTTCGCGAACAAGCGAGGAATGCTAGGAAGAAACACGGTGCCGGCCGTCTCGATCGATACAGCAATCCCGGCCTGATTCAACAAAACAATAAATGGTCCCACGTTCTGGAGGAACGGTTCGCCTCCGGTAATCACCACCAACGGGCATTTGTTGGTCATCGCAAGCTTAACTACATCGTACGCAATCTCCACGCACTCACGCACCTCACCGGTATCGAATTGAGTGTCGCAGAAAAAACACCTTAAATTGCAATGACTTAACCGCACGAATACTGCTGGTCGGCCAGCATCAGGACCCTCACCCTGAATAGTGTACCAAAACGAGTGTACCTTCAATGAACCATCGTCATGGGGATACGGTTTTGTTATTACATTCTTTCCGAACATTTCTTTTCCTCTACGTCCTCTCAAACATCTTAGAATCGTACGATACTGCTGTTGTCTTCTTGCCTGTCTTGGCTTTCCGTGTTCGCGCCACTGCGGCTTGACTAGATCGGGGGAGCGCAAGTCGAAACCCCATGTGCTCCCCAGGTCCACCTCCTACAAAGATAACAGGGCAGAACATTGGAAGTTCATTGAGGTCGCTCGGAATTACGCGCGACAGAGCATCTCGATACTCTTTACATAGCTGTCGCGGTAGATACCCGACAGCATACTCCAAAAAATAAACAGCAACGGCCAGCTGGTCGTGTGAATTATTATTCTCGTAAACAAGCTCGGCGCGGCGCTCATACGCTCCGTTAGCCGCCTTAAAGTCGCGAACAGCTTGTCGAACCTCTGATTGCCGATAGCTCACACCAGCAACCGCAATCATATGCATCTTCGGGGGATTCAGCAACCTAGCCTTTTTCTTGAATCCTTGCCGCTGCGGAACGTCGGAACTCGGAATAAAATACTCAACCTTGAATGGTCCCAGCGGCATCTTCACCTTCCTGCATAATTTGTTTCATCACTTCGAGAACTTCACGGCGTTTCGAGGGTGCGGTCTTACTCGTACGAACTACTGCACAGAGAACAATGATCGCACGAAGTACAGCTAGAAGTGGACCCGGAGCAGTAATATTCTCACGCCATCCGTAGTCAACAGTAACAAACCAACAGGTTGTACCCGTCGGCCAACCTTCAAGTGTCAAGTAATTTGACCGAGGCTTGTAGTCAACGCCGCGAACAGTAATTGTGTACGACCAGTCATACTCGTATTCCGGAGAATGCAATACCTGCCAAGGCTGCTCCTCTTGCTTCCGAAAACCCGCATGCATTTCTACGAAACCAGCCATCGCGGCGAGCAAGAACTCCAAATCAATAATAGCATAGGGCGTATCGACATTGAAGCATTCAAACAACGAACGACGTACCGCAGCGTTCAGCGCATCGCCCGGTGGTAGTACTGAATCCAGCACTTCTCGAGTAAACATAAAAACCCTCCTGGGGTTAACTACGGCATTCCATTTCTTGCCAACAAACAGCGCACTCACAATCATCGGCGTGTTTGACTGTTGTGTTCAGAGGAATCCATTGACCCTCTCTAGACATTTTCCAACCTGAGGCGCACAGGCATTCAATTGCAGACCAGCCATCTACGACCCATACTGAATGGGTACCTGTTCCCAAACAGCACAGGCAGTTTGAATCATATTTCGTAGTGCGCATATCTGCTTCACCGATATTAGAAATCACCAATCAATCTATGGACCGCGATAGCCTACGAGTCAGGCTCATAGACGGGCGGAAAGCGACCCCGGAACCCTATACCAGCGGAAATGTGGAACGTCCGTCTGTCAGCGAGCGTCGCGGCAGAGCGCCCCCAGGGAAGAGGACCTTCCGCAGCATAGCAGACCGCCAGGAACCGAATACGAATTCGAGACAGGTAAACCCCCACAAATCGTTCGTGTCATTGAAATATTCCAATTCCAACAAACGCCGATCACGACGCGCCCAACCGTGACCCTGGATCATTCTCCGAACAAGAGGGTGCTTTACTCCCGCAGGGTACGCTCGAACCATATTCGCAGATGTGAGTAGCTCATGCTCCAACCCTGAACTCATATGCAACGCGAAACCAACAAGCTGATCGAGGGCCGGAGTGTCCTCGAAGTACACACACAAATCAACTAAAATATCTCCCGCCTTTGAATATCCACTCACGTAACAGGTTCCGTGGCCCATCGAAAATACTGACTCACGAAGCTTAATCGCCAGATCCATGGTCTCCCCAGGAAGAACGACCGACTTGCCAGCAAAAAAATCCTGAACAACTTTCGCAGGCAAAATCGAACGGGCCAGCCGCAGGGATCGAGCTAAGACCCGCCGATCCTGAAACGGTCGCAAAGCCCGCGCCGGCTTAGCGGCCGACACCTCGCTCTGCTCACCCAACTGCTGTTGCCGCTCAATATGCAACTGCAACTGCTCGATACCTGCCGACACGCTACTCAAATCTCGCACCACGTCCAAGTGCGGGTCGAGCCTCGTCCTGACGTATCTGAGCCAACCAATCTCTAGTCCGTGTTTAACATATCGACGAATCCAGGAAGGAGAATACAAACGGCGCCGTACCTTAGGTGTAAGACTTCCGTCAGACCGCACGATAGGTTTCGACTTGAAATCCTCTGCGGCGCCACCATAAGTGGAATCCGTGTACGCCCAACTGGCGAAGATCTCCGAAAGGTTTATCACGTAATCAGAAAGATGGAGAACCGCAAGGTAAACGATAACACTACGCAAATCAGCAGAGATCTCCGGAAAAATATCATCGCGAAGATCGAACAAAACGTGCGCCATCCGTTTACGACTTTCAACGTCACCTGTATTCAAGAGCAGCCGATCAACGACGCTGCGGCTCATATACAAATGCGCAGTGAGGAAGGTGGCGTAGTCAATGCTCCCTGAGTCAAGCATCATCGAGAGCACGTTTCGAGCCGTAAGCGATACCGGAGGTTGAACCTGCATCATCCACTCTTCCTAGGTTTCAATCCAAGGGTGTCAAATCCGACAACTTCTTTCGCCGTTTTTGCTCGGCGCGTCGTCTTGATTGGAGCAACAGGAGAGTCAATCATCTCACCTTTCCCAGCACCAATGAAAGCAGAAAAGTCGGGATCGTCGATCGCGAGGGCACGAAAGGTCCTGGCGTTCTTCGCCGATGTCAATTTCGTCCGAGTCGGCGGCAGCAGTCCACCGGCCTGCGGTTCAAGAATGAAGAACGACATGCCCTCGGCCATCTTCTTCTCGATAATACTTTCAATCGCGTCGTCGTGTTCCTGCGTCCATGTGATCACAATGTCACCGTTCTTGTCAAGAAGTCTGAGTTGTCTCATTGCCCATCCACAAGTAGAATAACCTTTTGCCGCATAGCCCTATACCGGTACGCCGTCAACTCCGCGCAGCCAACTCCTTCTAAATCAATTAGTTTCAGCCGACGCTTACGAAGCCACACCGACAATGTAGACCAAGAAACTCTAAGTACCGTTTCATTCTGTCGATATCTGTATAGCTTGAATTCAGGCCCGACACCAGCGCGTTTCGCATAAGCAAGCTCAGTGGATACCGCACAGCCATTCGAAAGTCGAAAGCCTCTAAGATATGACGCAGAAAACAAATCTGTGGGCAACCAAGGCCATGGTGGGTTTACTCGGGGTTTAGCCATTCCCCATCCTCCTATTCGTGTAATCCATCTTGTTCGATGCTCTTGATAAACTGCTCAGCACGGTCTCGGAATTTGATCCAATTGGAGTCATCGCCGAGGCGTGAAGCCGTAGTTGTTCCAACAGCCATATACGCTGTTCGCAAGGCTCCCTTCGCTTCCTCCCAAGCAACGCCTCGCAGTCCTGAAAGAAGTAAATCAAGTTTGGTGTCTGTACTAGCCATTATGATATCTTCTCAAAAAAATCTGCAACTACTTTCATTTGTTTCTTATACACAGAATTTAACTCTTTTATGTCCTCACGGTTAACCAATGAAAAAGAATCAAACCATTGTTTCAACGGAATAGGACCAAACGTGGAGCCATCCATAACTACTAAATTCCTGTGGACTAACCCACAGTACACAAAGGAGTACAGAGAAGAATCGGGACCAGATTCTTTCGTAGAGTACCCATCTTGGTAATACGCCCGCTCCGCATTAATATCCCACCAAAAGGGAGTAATAGGAATAGCGTACCTTTGAGCATCCGCTAAGCCATCATTATTAGATAACTGCCATCCTATTACAGGATTAATGCTATAAATGTTACCCATCAGTTTTGTAGTATCTGATTTTCCACCTTTATAAGTCACTCGTATGTTGTACCTACACGAAAAGATAGCGTAGTCTTTATCCGTAGCAAGCAAAAAACCTGTCATTCTTCGTCCTCCGTTTCGTTCTCATCGTCAGAATTGTTCGAATCCTGGTTACCGCTCAACTCTTTCAGGATATCCCAATACTTGTTGTCCATGCGAACAGAATCAAGTACGAACTGCCCCAACCCGTACTTCTGCGTAATCAGCACTCCAAACTTATCAAGGTCGGACCGGGCCTTATCAACGAACAGTCGAGCGAGTCCGTACCTTCTTTCTTGATCGGTCGCCGAATACGTTACCACGCGGTCGGCGGTTCCGATCAGTGACCAGTCTTCAGATACATCAGTAGACGACGCCATCCTTTGTTTTGCGCCGGCTCTCGATATCTGGTGCGCTGTTCCAACGGCCATATGCCGCTCTCCGGATATGCCGCGCACATCTTCGAAGTTCCGCCCCAGCGCGATGCGATGATCTTTCGCATCCGTCTTCATCAGGCCTAGGTAGTCGAGCAGGAGCAAGTCGGGTGTAAACTTCGTAACACGCTCTAGGGTGTCTAAGTATCTCCGCAGCCCGTCAGGTGTTAGTCCACGAGTTGGAAACTTCTTGATTACCAGATTTTCTAGCCGAGGCCCGAAAGCCCGCATATGAATCCTGAGCTCCTCATCCAGGATCCTTGAGTCGAATGAGAACTCAGGTGCAATCTCGGAAATCTCGAATCCGGATAACCTGTCCCGCGTATTCAGCTCCAAACTTGTGACAGAAACATCGCCGCTGCGCTTGCTTACCGAGAACAGCGACTGAAAGTATCTGGACGCAACCTCCTCCTCTGACATTTCTAAGGTGATGTGCAGCACCTTCTTTCTTCGTAACAACGCCCGCTTGCCTAACTGAATCAGCCACCAGCTCTTCCCCATGCCCGTCGCCGCGAGGAACAGGAATACGGCATCGCGATAAGGCACGATGCCGTTCGCATCGAAGGCCGCAATCCCAGTATCAAATTCAACGTAACGCTCATTCAGAAAGTTGATGATCCTCTCGGTATTTCCGAGACGAAGGCCGGCGTCAAAGCCAACAGAATCAACTCGAAGCAGGCTCGACCAAATGGCCTCGATATCCGTAATAGAGTCTTCTCGCCGTTGTTGCAAGAGCTGAGCTGACTTTAAAATTGCACGGGAGATCGTCTGCTGTCGAACGAAGGTGTTCGCTTGGTCTAGAACATAAGTAGTGTTGATCCCCTCTGAGAGCCTCTGCATGGCGTCGAGCGTCTGGAGCAGCACACCACGCTTGCTGTTGTTCTTATCCTCGAGTATGTCAGCGAGCAGATCGTGAATGTGCTCGCGACCGGGAGCTGCGCCATACGTGTCACGGTAGCTATAACACCGCTCGGCAATTGTTCGATACTCGCCGTGAAAGTGTTCCACATCAACTAGGTTGTGTACAAGCTGACCATGAACGTCATCAAAGATCAGCAAGGTCAGAAGATTCTCCTGTAGTGTAACAGCGGCATGTTCGGCCATAGCAATTACCTCTTTCGCGTACTAACGAGTTTCTCCAACAAGCGCTGGGAGGCATACCCGGGAAACTGTGAATCGAAGCAGGCTGGAACGCGGTCGAGGAATTGAAGCATCTGATCAATGCCTACGACATTTACCCAAGTCCGCAGCTCATCGTAATGCAGCCGAAACCCGATCTGAAGCAACGCCTCGCGCTTAAGCCTGTCGTCAGTCTGAGCAGAGATGAACGTCCACAGCGCTTCGCACTTTGGAAGCGCACCCTTGCCTACTTTCCTATTCAGGATCCGATCAATCGCGGGAACCGTCGCATCCTCTTCAGAGATACCAATCGACCTTGCGAACTTTAACAGCTGGCCGATAACAGCACGAATCCCACCAGCTACCTCGATGGGTTTCTCAGCAGAGTATACAGCGCCTCCCAACTTCTGAGTTAGAAGCTTATGAAGCTGAAGCTGCTCCTCGCGGGACAAATGCCCCATCAGGGATTTTATCGTTGTGTACGTTCTAGAACTCATTTTTACCAATCTCGATCATCTTCTCGAATTGGTGATCAAGGCACAATGCAACAAGGTCGCTGTACTGCTTCTTCATATTCTTCGCATTCCTTGGCCGACATTTCGAGAGAGCATGTATCGCAGATTCCTGAGCAACAACGACATGCAATGCCATCGCAACATCAGAGAAATCTAAAGCGCCTAACCTGATCTCTTCCGCCAACCACGCTCGAATCGCTGTGCCCACTGTTCCGGAGGCGCGAGCAATGCCGTCGGATACATCTTTGGAATTAACGAGATACAATTGTGTCTTTGGCTTCATATCCAATCCATTCGATCAACAGGGCCATAGGGGCGTATAAGCTACATATCAATCGCGATTGCGAAGCTCCTATATAGAAAACCCAGTGATAGCGCGCCGCACGAGAGAACTGTGATCGAGAGCTATCGGACCGAACGTATTAAGTAGAATCTCAGATTGCGGAACCCAGCGAAATGTTACCTCCTGCTGAGCATGTCGAGGGTTGTTAAGAAATGTCCAATGCTCGCGAAAATCAACTCGGTAGACCATCGCGAGGTCTCTCTGTGACGGATCGCGATGTGGCTCACCTGCAACAAACTGCAACCGCAGATCCTTCGGTCGTACAGTAAATTCAGTCTCCTGAAAAAGTATGATTGCAGCACTCGCCTCGCAAGTATGTTGAACACCCCGGTACTCACCGCCGGGGAGTCGCCACTGACCGGCGAACCGACCCTCTGCATCTTTCAACAACAGGATAGTAGAAGGCGAAGTATGTTCCGAACGGCGAACAACAACGCGAATGGAAACAACTCCTGGAAACATCGTAACCCTCATTTAAAGATCAAGGAAGGCTGAGCCCCAGACCCAACCTCCCTATCACATTCTACGTGTCAATACAGTCTTGCAGATCACTCGCGCTGATAACTTCGATCGCGAACCTCAGTTCTGTCCAAGCGGGTAGCTCGGTCTCATCAATCAAATCAATCCACGAAAGGCAACTCGATCATGTTCGTCAGTTCTCTCTTTACGCCCATCTCGATCGCGATACACAGTTCTATCCCTACGCGTAGCTCGATCCTGTGATGCACTTCTATCCGTCTATACAACTTCGGTCTAGCAATACAATTCTATCTGTTCGCACAAACTCGGTATCAGTCAACAGTTCACACAGCGTTTGCAACTCGGTCCAACAATGCAGATCTATCCACTCATTAAACTCAGTCCTGATATACAGTTCACACGGTGCATGCAACTCGTTTATACTCTACAATTCAATCACGACATGCAACTACCAGAGTCTCCAAATCTTCCCCAGTATGAGCAGCCCTATTACGAGAATCACGAGGGCTACTGGAAAAAACGACAAATCGGGCATCACTCGGCCGCGACGTGCTGATGAATTCTCCCGCAGGGAAGGCGACCGAAATTCACAGGCCACTGCTCTTTGGGAATCAGGTCGGGGCGGGGAATGAAGTGCGTATGCCCCAGATGTTCGATGACGTAAGGCACCGGAGGATCAGTTTTGAAGTGCGTCCGATACCAGAAATCATGCATGTGACTCAGGAACAACTTCGTAGCCTTACGTCGCGCGCGCAACTCGAGACGGCCGGGAGGCAGCTTCCCTTCTTTATAGTGCTGGATGGCATCAGAGTCCGCACGGAACTTTCGAGAGACCAAAGTCTCGGCAGCCAGTTCTGCGTAGTCGCCCTGCGCATTCCGCTTGACATATTCGTCCTTCCACGCGCGGTAGCGGATGCCGTACGGGCTGGGGTTCTCTCCGGTGGACTGCTTAACAAAGCTATCGCCGATCTTCCAGCAGAGCACCTTCAGACGTCCGTTCCAAGGTCGCTTCTGCCCCTTCTCCCAGACCACCGTGCTGTCCATACCTGCGAACCGCCAGATGTGGCCGACTGTCGGAGCCTTCTCGATATCGATATGCGCGAGCAGCCCTGCCGTGATAACCGGGCCGATACCCTTGATACCAAGCATCCACTTACCAACAGGATGGTTGTGGGCGTAAACATCGAGCGCTGTCTTCACATACGTCTCGAGTTTGTCGCTCTGCTCGTAGAACCATTTCAGTACGTCAATCGGCTCTTGCGCCTCAGCCAGGGAACGCTGCTGATTGGCCGCGCTCTTGCGGTAGTTCTGAATGGAGTAGTAATGGTCGACCAGAAACCTGGCCTGGTCAGGACCCATAGTCTTGGCCGCTTCGCGCAGGTCTTTTCTCAAGCGCTCGATAGCCAAACTATCGATGTCATCAACAGTCAACATATTCATTCTCCTTCGCGATCTATCGCAGGTAGCAGTTCAATCTCACAGCACAGATACTTCATTCCCATACAACAGTTCTATCAGTTCCCGAAATTCGTTCACTTGTAACAGTTCACTGTACCTTCACACCTCAGTCATTGTGCCCAATTCTATCTGGACCTGCAATTCACTGTAGGACAGGAGTTCTCTCAAGCTGCTTAATTCGTTCTCGAAATACAATTCAGTCGCCATACTCAACTCATTCTCGATACCGCAGTTCTGTCATATCGCACAATTCGTTCTTGCGTTACAGTTCATTCTACCATTCCTACTCATTCCTGCAATGCAGTTCTCTCATGTCTGGAAATTCGCTCACCACATACAGTTCTATCCCTAGTATTAACTCATTCCCGATTTACAGATCACTCCAAGCAAACACTTCCTTCGCAATGCGCATGTCTATCATATCCTACAAGTAGTCGGTCGCATAGTACAGTTCTATCCTTTGATGAAACTCAATCGGTCGCTACAGATCTCTCTAGCCGTCTACCTCGATTCGGTCCCGCAGTTCTATCGCTTCCGGAATCTCGATCTCCTATAACATATCAATCCAAAGTCGAATCTCAATCACTTGGTGCATTTCTATCGATACTTATACTTCGGTCGCCTTTCACAGTTCCATCTTCGAACATAACTCGGTCGCCCTTCACAATTCTATTTTCGGACACAACTCATTCTTTTTCAACAGTTCACTCTGATCTTCTAGTTCGCTCTCGTGTAACAGTTCCGTCAAGGTGAGCAGCTCGCTCGACTTCAGCAGTTCTTTCATCTCCGAAAACTCGATCCCCTAAAACAGTTCTCACCGTCCCGCTAACTCGTTCTGCTTGAACAGTTCTCTCTTGGTGAAAAACTCAATCTAGGAGCACAATTCACTCGCGCCAAACACTTCGTTCTTGCAATGCAGTTCTATCGTTCACAACAACTCAATCATAATCGACAGTTCATTCGAGGCCCACACTTCGCTTCTGCGATACAGTTCACTCTACCATTCCGACTCGTTCTAGGAAAGCAATTCTATCATTTCCGACAACTCAATCGCTTGTATCAGTTCGCTTCCGCCCAGCACTTCGATCAGTACCTAACAGTTCGCTTCTCGTCCACAACTCAATCGGTTCTATCAGATCATTCCGGACCAGAACTTCGTTCGTATCCCACAATTCTATCGATCTCGTAAACTCGGTCACCGTCTACAATTCTATCAGAGGGCTTAACTCGGTCACCTGTCATAGTTCTATAGGTCGGTGCAACTCGATCCTATCTCGCAGTTCTATCCGTAACCCTAACTCTCTCCGTCTCAGCATATCTATCGCATTGTACAAATCAGTTTTGTCATGCAGATCACTCTGGTCTCTAAATTCGATCCACTTCCTCAAATCCGTCAACTTTCATAACTCGGTCGCAGTCCACAATTCAATCAGCTCGATTAACTCAATCCGTGGTGTCAGTTCTCTCTCGTGTAACACTTCAATCTGATCCCCCAGGTCACTCTCGTTATCTACTTCGGTCAGGTCATTCAGATCGCTACCGCAATATAACTCGATCGCGTTCGTCAATTCAATCAGGACTCCAATCTACTACGAAGTCTTCTCCCAAGGAAAAACCACCCAATCATCCGAAGTCCGAATGGAAGCGCAGAAATAATCGGGATAGATGGCAGGAGCCTTGGTAATCATAGACGCGAAGTGCGCCTTGGGAAACGTGCTCTTGATGAAACCAAGCGTGGCGCCGGAGTCGACAATATCGTCAACGAAGAGCACAGTACTCTCGTTGCATATCGATTTGATGTAATCGGGGATAGGGTCGACGACCAGATCTTTCTTGAGGTCGTTGACATACGAAGAAATCGAGATTGACTGGAGACGTTGAGTGCCAAGCGCGTGCGCGAGCATCGTCGCTGGAACCATACCACCGCGCGCGATCGCTATAATCGTCTTCAGGTGCGGCCCAATGCGATGGTCCTTGATCTGACTATGCAGATTCCTACATTGGAATTCAACTTCGCTCCAGGTGATAAAAACCTTAGTCCGAGTCACTGCTTCCATTTCCAAATACCTCGATGTTTTCTTAGAAGTCATCGGTTCACAATCCTGATACACATTACATATGAATCACGTCAGCAGTCGACAAAACCTTGCCGGACGGCGATGTCAAAACAATCAACGGCAAATCTGCGTAAGTTCTCAGCCACGTTCTCGTATCGCGGGACGCGGCGCATTGCTACAAGGTCGGCTTTCTCCGAGAGGTGTTGATAGACAAGACCTCCCGCAATCCACATAAGGCGCTCACGCTTGTGTGATGCAGCGAGCAAAGCCTCTATGCGCTCTAATGTCATTCGTCTTCTCCAGTGGCTTCGAGGTCACATTCAGGAACGGTGAAGAACGGGTAGTCGCCGTCAGCATTCAGAGTTACTGAGATGTGCGGAATCTTTGTCAACCACGAGTCGTCGCTTGCGAGACCGTAGTCGCATTTCGCGCAGCGGTAAACAATCGTCCCAGCCTTGACCTCGGGTTGAACCGTCGAGTCCTTGAGCATGCGATAAGATTGGGGCCCGCGCATCATTTACTCCTACTGCGTCTTTGCTTCACTATTTACTTCTGAGAGAGCCCGTCTCCAACCAGCTATTCAAATGCCGAACCAGTTCCCGAACCTGCTCACGAGAAAGATGATGGTTACCACCAATCCAGAGATATGAGCTGCCTGGACGACTCGCACTGTCTGTATAATCACCTACCACCGAAGACTGTGATACCAAACGTGATTTCTGCGTAGAATCAGTACCCTCCTTGAAGTGAATGTATTCCAAACCACGATCGCTGGTAACAATATCCACAATCTATTCCTCCTTCTCTATGTGCGTCTCACCTTCTTGCGCGAGGACCATCGGAAGGTTGAGTCCTTTGGGTTCGTTGCCCCATTCATGGCGCCAGTGCCAAAGATGGCAGACTGGACATTGACGTTGCAGCTCGCCATTCGCTAGGCGTTCCTCAGCATCAGCAGATGCAGAAAGAAAATCGAGGTTATCTGGCTTGTGCCAAGAGCAGCGATGTGGTCCCGTGTACTTAGTCCTTTTCACCTCAACCTCCTGTCTATTTGGCTTAATGGCAAAGTTCATTTGGCTTAACGGAACCCGAGAAAACTCGCAAGCGGAAAAGCTAAGAAACCTGTATTTCCTTGCGGGGCTATCGTTCTTCAGACCTTCTTCGAGGCAGAACGGCTTTGGTCAACAAAAACCTTCGCTTCCTCGTAGTGCTGAATATGCTTACAAGGTTGACATATATCCCAGTACCGAAAGTAATACGGCTGTTTCGCTTTTGCTGTCCACAGCGCTGGTCGCCATTTCCTAAACATCTGTCTTCTACATTTAGGACAAGGTTTACCTACTTTAGTTGGACCTTCCAAGCCAACAAATCCTGTATCTGTCGATAAGTACTCGTTTCTACTTCTATGATAAAGCTTCCGCATCGATACCCCCTAATTCATACTTCACTGTGAACTGTTATTTCTTCGCGCGAAGTATCTTATTCCTATTCTATAATTTATAACCTAAGATGTATATTATCACCTAGGAACCCGTAGGGCTGAACCATAGCTTGCCCCTAATGATGGGGACAACTACAGTTCTCTCATCACCTGAGGCCGTGAGGGAGCGCCATACAGCAAGTAGAGAGGAAATCATTAGAATGTCTTTTTATAAGAACACTTCTAAGATCCATTCAATCTACTGACTGCGCTAGAAGTGTACAACCTGAGTCTAGTCAGGATAGGTGGGGTCACTCTCTCACCTTTACATACAGCTTGCACTAAAGCAACGGAGACTGTCCATCTAAGGACTGTAGAACGAGCTCTTCTATCAACAGGTTCTACGTGTCACGCAGGTTGGAAGTTGCCAGAGCCTGCTCCGGGTGTGGTTCTTCTCGAGCTTTTTCCACACTCCATAGTTAGGATTTTTCCTAACAGTTGTCGCGACGATGCCCTTCGTCATCTTTCCTTGCACATTCTCACATGCGGTAGGGGACATAAGGTCCTGGCTATGAGTCACCTAAATCAAGCGTGCTCTGTGCTGGTGCGACATTCGCTGAGTGCTGCACGCATGGACTCTGGATGACTAATATTACATATGAACGGATTTCCAGGTTTTTGGGTATTTTGCGGAATTTTCACATTAAATTTTCGTAATGTGAAAATTATTGCAATTCGAAGGAGGGAAGGGCTGGGAAGGCTGCGAGATCGCGGCAGAGCCTGCGAAAGACTCGTGTTCCTGGATCTCCGCTAGCGATACCGGGGAATAGCTCGCTGCGCGAGCGATTGAGCCAGATTCGCGGTCCAATTGCAGAAAGACTTCACACAGTAAAATGCCGGATCTCTCTAGGCGGTGTTCTCCAGGGGGGCTAGGAGACGCGAGGGTCGGAGAGATCCGGCACTTCCGGGAGCGGACGAGATTGGGCATGTCGCCCGCAAAAAGAGCATAAGTTCGTCTATCCATTAGGTCAAGCGGCAAATTATTGACCTATCGCCCAAAACGGATTATATAAGCAATATGCGAAGTTAGGAGATAGACAATGCTGGCAGATAGTAAAGACCTGCAGAACGCTCTGAATCAATTGCTGACCGTTCACGATATTTGTGACATGTTTCGCGTGACGGCGATGACTGTCTACACCTGGAGGAAAGATCGCAACCTACCCTCGATTGAGATCAAGGGTGGTCCACGCGATAACGTTCGGCACTCGGTTCGGTTCCATCCTGCCGACGTAGCAGTATGGGCAAAGACTCAGAGCCTCCGCGCCAAACCCTTGGGCCCGCGGGCTCGTGTCCGCTTGGTAGCATAACACCCTCTACGGGAGGGGCGTTATCATGCGTACGGGGAAAATCGGGTACAACGAATGAGCCTCCGACTTCGCGGTCGGGGGTTTCTTTTTGACTTCTTTTCTACCAGACCGCCTACAGGCTTGCGTGCGCGTACTTTACCTACTATAAAGGCCTTGCGCGATGATGCGCACCACAGGAGATAAACAATGGATCCAATAACTCGCGTAGCTCTGATCTCGGACCTGTTCTTCAACTACCAGAACGAGAACTACGCCAAACTCGACTGGGAAAAGGTGACCGACGAACAAATCGACGTTGCCCTCAGCAAGGACGCAACCGACTTCTCAAAAAACTACTTTGCGCTGCTCACCGAAGCTCCCGGATTGCCCTGGAAGACCGAAAATGAGTTCGCACGGTGGCTGGTCAAGAACTTCCAAAGCCGCACCTGATCTAACTGCACGGGCGGGGAGACACTCTCCGCCCACCTTCCCACAGGAACAAATCCATGCACGTCATTATACCGCCCTGCCTCATGGTTGATTTGGACGACCGCATCAAGCTTGTGTTTCCGACGAAGCCCTGGGACACGCTTGATGGGTACATTCGTATGAACGAGCTGATCACCGATCGCTTCCCCTGGTCGAGGATTGAATGGAAAGAAGAGACTGCACATCTCCACAAACCGAACCAGGGGTAAATTTCTACATCACTTAAAATTCTCCGTTGCGTTTGTATGAGCTTTACCTTACACATAAATCACAGGTAGACGAACGCAACGGAGAAGAAGATGACGCACCCAATTCATACCGCTGATAATTTCGACGACTATATGGCCCGCCTGATGGACCAAGCCTACTACATCGAACTGCAAGATGCGATGGAAGCTCGGGGCGGACCGCTATCCTTCGATGATTGTCTTGAACTCGCCGGCGCCGTCCCATTCTAAATACTCCAGCAGGAGAAAGAAAATGCAGTACTACATTCACCCAGACGATGAATCCGGCGGTCTCGCTACCGAAGCTTCCGCCGATCGTGAATACGCGCACAACGTCGGGGCTGACAACCCAGACCGCGCCTGGATCCTTTCCAATCGCGATGCTTGGTACCCCAACCCATTTTATCACGGACCAAAGGTGCCCCATCCCGAAGAAGACGATTACGACGAATATGTATATGGTCCGTTCCGTCCTTCTACTTATGCTGACGACGAAATTCCCTTCTAGGATGTATTAATGACACTACACACTCGAGTTACCCTTGTAGGCATTACCAAGGTCGGATCGGTCTCTCGCAACTTCGGAATCAAATATCAGCCAGATCGCGGTCTTGCCAGACAAGATCCGAAGGTGGTAGCAGAGGTGGCAAACCTTCAAAAAGTGTACGCTCTCGTAGCTGTACGATTCAGCGATACCAACTAGGTAGAAATTCAATGAAGTTTCCGCATACCTATAAACTACTGAAGACCGAAGGGCACACACCAGCCAAGGCTGTGGAGATTCTTCTTGCTGCTCGGCGAGGGGATAAACAAGCTCGGTGCTGGATTGTCATCTTTTTCCGTAACCGCAATCAATAAGGATAACGCGTAGACTTTACTTGCGTTACTACGTCCTTTCCATTATACATAATAAATGAAGTAGACATAGAAACGGAGGTTCACATGAACACCAACGACCCGAGCAACAAAGGCGCGGTGGATACGAGGAAGCACGCGCACCTTGCGCGGGACACTCAGAAGAAGGCAGATCAGGCAACGAATATCACCCAGAAGGAACGTCTGACCGACCTGGCCAATCAACATCGCGACATCGCGAAGGGCAACATACCCAAATAAGATTCCCAGCGAAGAAGACGAGGCGGCGAACCAACGCCGCTCTCCTTATCAACCATAGGAAAACACAATGAAATACGTTGTACTCGCGGCCCTGGTTCTGACCCTCATTGGCTGTGCCGGAGGTGATGGTCCCTCGCATGTTTTCGATACTCCCGATAGCTATGGTCCGGCCGGACGCTTCGGCAACAATGGCGGAGCTGGTACTGTGCATCAACGCACTACGCAGCCTGCGCCGCGCACACCCAACTAAACGAAACGTCGAAGTAGACAACAAAGGATATGTAGCATGCCCAGAAAAGGTAAACCCGTAAAAGAGAAGCCGGCCGATACACCCCCTACACCGACAAAGCCTGGAGGAATCGCTGGGCCCAAGCGCACGGGACCGAATCAACCGAAATAACCAGTCTGCGGGCGATGTAATGTCGCCCGCAACCTTCACAGGAGAAAATACGTATGGTCTACGCAATTCTAATCAACGGTGAGTGGTATCTCGCTAAAAACGTCGAAGCCTCACGCTTTGGTGAGCCTCGAGAACCACCACAAGGTCTCGGCCTCTCTGCCAATACGCAGGTTTGGTCTGAATACCGCACAACAGCATTCCTTGGCATTGTCGGCGATGAGTCCTGGAAAGTACACCTGGTCGGCTACGCGACCTCCACCAAAGCTGCGGAGAAGGAAGACAATGGGAGTAGTTAAACGCGTAGCAATTCAGAAGAAGCCAAAGTCCATCAAAGTCATCTTTACATTCCCGACGGGCGCGGAGTATCAGATGTTCCTGATGGCTATGAAACTCTGCACGCATCCAGTCTTGGCTGATTTGTCAACCAAATTAGAAAGAGAGGAGTCTCCGCCGTGTCCGAACACAAACTAGCCGTACTACTTGCAGCTCGAGATATTCCGTTGCGCGCTGACGTTACTCGACGGACGGGGCAGAAGATTTACTGCCTTGTTGATAGAATTCGCATCTTCAACAAAACCGGAACGCCTAAGGAGATCAAGGCAGAGGACGGCGCCTTCTTCCTGACCAGCAAGAACGGCGACTTCAATGTAATTGGCGCGGATACACTACTGCTGTGGCGCGTATCGAAGGCGGTTCTGATGGACTACCTTCAGGGCGAGGATATTGAATATGAGACGTGGCCCTAAATCTACAATTGCATTAGTATGGATTATACCTTACATATAATGCGTAGACGATATTAATCACAGGAGCTAAAAATGCAGACCTATACCATTATCATCGACGAAGATCAACGCGTCCGCCTCGTCGAAGCTTTGCGCGCCGCAGAGGTTGGAATTCCTGCCGGGGAGCACTCCCTGCTTTTGGAAATGCTTACCGACCTACCGAAAGTCGAAAAAGAAAATCCAGGAGTTCTGCACGGCCTTTGCCTCTAACCAAAGGGGAGCGCAAGCTCCCCTAACTACTCTTACCAAGCTGAAAGCGCTAACCTATGCCATTAATCAAAATCAATTGCCGCTCGTGCCAAGCTCGGGGTGGCTTCGAAGTCCCCGGACAGTCCATAACCGAACAGCGTGGTTGGCGGAAGTGCGACACCTGCAAAGGCACTTGCGTCGAGTGGGTGAGTAACACTTGCCCCAGATGTTTGGGGACACGAAAAGTAGTCTCGTTCGGCGTAACTGTAGCCTGCGGAAACTGCCTCGGTAAGGGAACGGTAACAGTATCATAATCTAAGGAGGGGCCGCAGCCCCTCCGACTCTCACCACAGGAGGGGAAATGATTTTAGAAGCAGAACGCGCGGGACTTCGATACAGCTTGGTCGAATTCATCAATTCCAAGGGTGCGCGCAATACTTGGATTTACACCAACAAGTTCAAGATCTACGTTCGCCGGGGATTCAACAAGGATCGGTTCTGGCTGGCGAGTATCGACGTACTTCACACCGGACAGGGTACATTCAAGAATGTGATCCTTCCCACCGTCGAAGCGGTCTCACTAGAATCTGATTACCGCGCGCTGATCGTAGAGAACGTGCAGACTGAACAGTTCGCAGCGTTCTTCAGAAAACATGGCTGGATCGAAACGACGGACGGACTAACCTCGACGTTCACCCTGCATCTACGACCCTAAGAAAGGTAACCACATGGACGACGATAACCGGGAAGCAGCGATAACATCACTTACCCTCGCTGCTACGAGCGACGCGAATGTACCCAGCCTCAAAGTCGTTGATGCTTTGCGGTGGAAGGTTCGCAAGTTCCTCGTAGACGTTCCGCAGGATCTGACCGTGCGAGAAATCCTCGACGCGATCGAGGAGCCCATCCAGCTCACGGAATTCATCGGAGTTCGCGACAGATGACCAGAGAATTGAATGAGGTAGAGCTCTGGAAGCGGCGAAAGCAACGGGAGAAGTATATTAGCATCCTGCAAGGTGTGATTGTCCTCATTGCCCTGCTTATCCTGATCGCGGCAGCCATCCACTACAAGCTACTGTGAGGCTTGCATGAAAACCCACAGGATCCTAGTGAACTCCACCACCCTCGCAGTTGTGACACTAGCACTTGCGTTATTCTTGAACATCTGAATAGCGGCTGCGAGCCAACCCTTGAAGAAAGAGACGACTATGACGCAGAAAGATACACCTCCGACTCCTCCGAGCAGAGAAGACATCCGTCGCGATCTGGAGCAGGACCCCGGCCGCAAGGATTTCTACGATATCCCTGACGATCCGAATACTCCGCTGCCGCCCTCTGGGGATCCCACTCGTCAATGAGCATCCCTCCGGAGCGAATGACAGACCAGCAGGTCATCACGGCTATGGACGGCGAGTCTCCGCTCAATGCTGCTCGGAAAATCTTTCGCTTCCGTTCTGCTGGAATGGAGAGTGCAAGGCTCGAACCGATAGAGCAACGTCGGCAAGAGTTCGAGACAGTGCTGGCGATCATCGATGCCTTCTACGGTCGTAAGGAGGGCGGACTGTCATCGATGAACGCTTTCGCCATCGCGTGCGGTAACCACCCGTTCGAGGATTCCAAGGTCTGCGATACCTGCGCAGGGAAGGGATACGTTGAGATCACCCTTCCTGAATCCGAAGAGCCTCATTCCGGCCCTGCGATATCGACCGCGAGCGAGGCTCAGAGACCAGCGGAAGCGGTTAGGGAGCGGCTGAGGTAGCGGGCCCACCGCGTTCCCCAGTCGCTCGTCCAGACTCTAAGGGTCATAATAAAAAGCCCGCGGGCCCTTTCGAGCTCGCGGGAAGTCGCCCCCGACGGAGCATCCGCATCACTTCGTCGGAGGACACTGCGACAGGTACGCTGCATTATGCTCGCGTACCTGCTTTACTGTTTCCTCTGAATCCTTCTTCGCTGAAAAGGCGATTGGTTGGAAAATGAGGCAAACTACTTTAGGCGTCACGGTTGAAGGGGTCGTCGCGCACGCTGGCAGCATCATGCTTAACAGCACGGCGAGCGGTTTCAGCTTTCGCAATCGCGTCAAGGTCGGTGGCTTGTTGTTCAACTTGCTGCTCCTTTCTTCCTGAACGTTTCCCCACCCAGTAGGCAATCAGATGCGTCAGCGGGGTCTTTAGCAGGCCCGTGAGGAATGTTGACAGCCACGCGAAGAAAGCAGACATCGGATACCTCTACTGATCGCACGTGCGCATGCCTGTGGTTGGATCATAGACACAGGCACCGTTCACCGGATCGTTCACGGGTTCCTCGATAACCTCTTTCACCTCTTTGGCGGGGGCGCTGAGAATACCCATACGCTTGCCATCGAGACGAAATGTAGTAAATCCTTTGGTACCCAATTTCCAGGCTCGGAAGTAGACATCCTTGAACTCGCTGAAGGTTACATCAGGACCAACGTTGCACGTCTTGGAGCACGACGAATCGACGAACTTCGAAGCCACGGCCAAGGTGTTGAGGTGTTCGTCAATCGTACAGTCGGCCGACGTCTTCCCGCGCACACCAAATCGAGCCAGACCATAGTCCTGCATGTTGAAGGTTTGCAGACCATTCGGCGTATACATCTTGCGCTCATATTCGTACGCGAACACGGGCTCAATACCTGACGAGACGTTATCGGCAGTCAGGGAGATCGTACCCGTCGGGGCGACAGACAACAAGTGAGAGTTGCGGATGCCCTGTTCGGAAATCTTCTCCCGAATAGTATCGGGCAGAGTCTTGATGAATCCCCCATCGAGATATTTGTCGCGATCGAATACCGGGAACGATCCGAGGTGCTTCGCGAGGTCGCTCGATGTCTCGTATGCGGTGTCGCGAAGGACCGTCATAATCTTCTCGAGCACTTCCAAGAAGTCTGGGGAGCCGTAGGGACAACCTAATGCTTCAAGAGCATTGGCGACTCCTGTAACACCAATGCCCATCCTCCGCTTATTCATCTGTTCTTCTTTTTGCTGCGGAAGCGGGTAAGTAGCATCATCAAAGATGTTGTCCATGCCTTCGATGACGGGCGGGATATCAGACTTGAATGCGTCGAAGTCGAAGGTGAGCTTATCACCACGACGAACGACGTATCTCACGAGGTTGAACGAGCCGAGCATACAGACGCCAAATGGAGGTAAGGGCTGTTCTCCACATGGATTGGTGGCAGCTAGCTTCTCGCAATACCAGAGGTTGTTCATCTTGTTGATTGTATCGATGAACAGCACGCCTGGTTCTGCCCAGTCCCAAGTAGCCCGCATGATCTCAGACCAGAGATCGACAGCACGAATTGTCGCGTATACACGACCTCCAAACTTCAGATCGAAGTCGGAGTTGTTTTCAACAGCCCGCATGAACTCGTCAGTTATGCCAACCGAGATGTTGAAGTTGGTCAACCGAAGCGTTGCCTGAAGAGCATTAAACATCGATTGCCTAAGAGCGGGATCGGTCTCGGCCTCCGCCAGATCCCACAACACCTGAGTCTGAACAGGAGCCCGCTTGCATCGAACGAATTGAAGGATGTCAGGATGGTCGCAACGCAGCACCGCCATCATGGCACCACGACGATGTCCGGCCGACTTGATGGTTTCACACGTGCCATTGAAGACACCCATAAAGCTGACAGGACCTGACGCTTTCGAACCAAGCGAGGCGATCATATCTCGGTCTGGGCGAATAGTTGAGAAGTCGCCTCCCCAGCCGCCGCCCTGGCGTAAGGTCATCGCGCATTCCTGCGCAGCGAGCATGATGCCTTCCATGGAATCTTCGATCATGCGACTGACGTAGCAATTACCAGCCGTCACCTTCCGCAGACTTCCAACAGCCGATTGAATACGACCTGCGGGTAGAAAACTCATATCTCCGAGAATACTTTTGATGCGATAGAAATGCTTAGAATCAGTAGCCATTCCGTTAGCAACACGAACGACGGCGTCCCGATACGACTCATTCTCAGCACGATACTTATCATAGTGTGTCTGGTCCGAAACAACGAGAGTAGGGCCCATAAATATCTCCTGCGTGTGTGTAATATAACGCCCGATTCGCTGCGGGCGTTATATGTTACATATCGACGGCTATTCCTACGCTTGTTTGGTGGCTGTGATCTGCTTCGTCGCAGTGACGCGGCCGTACAGTGTGAGCACACCCGACAGCGATGTCACAATCGCAATAATGAGACCGGGAGCCTGATCCGCGATCGTTGTACCTGCGGCCTGATCAACGAATCCAAGGCTGACGGCCAGCCCTACCAGGATCTGCACAAGGCTGGCCCAAACCGTAGTTGAGACGTACCAGGGTTTCGTATCGTTCATCATAGTCTCCATTTGTGGGTATTGCTTACTTGAAGGGAAGGTACCGTGAAAGAATCTCCCACACGAAACCACCCAGGGTTGCCGCTATAGCCAACATGCTAAACAGCATCCGTTTGCCCCCTTCGACTCGGAGCATATAGTCTTTGAGGGTTTCTACATCCTCCTTAAGTTTCTTGATATCTTCACGATCGGAGTTGCGAATATCTTCCACATGCTTATCATTGCGATCGAGGCGGTCGTGTAATGACTTAACCTCAGCAATGAGTTGCCCAAGTAGACGATCAGTCGATCTATCATCTACCATGGCTGATTATTCTCGCCAATCTACAGAGTTGCGGTGTTGATTAACCAAGCAGGACTGATTTGTATCAGCGCAGACTCCTAATGGTCTTGCCATTAGTCTTTACCTTTCTATGAGTCGTATTCTATCTTTGCTTGTGCGAGAACGAGTAGTTACATTTCTATCCCATCTGTGAGTCGAAGGCCTCCTCTACTTGCGTGATAGTTGTGACAGAAGCGTCGTCTATCATATTCGATACATACGCTTCTGCTTTGAAACATTTCTGAACATACGCGTATACAACTTCGGCGAGAGGTAGAAGGTGTACCAAGGTTGTAGTTATGAATTTCCCCGACGTTGTCTTGTAGCTCATCTCCTCATCGGGGAATTGCCCTACGCGCGTCCTGATTTCCCCAAAGACCCTTTGCTCATCTCGTGAGGTGCCAATCCTTTCACCTTCCCAAATGATACCCGACTGCTCAACAGAAAACCTGTACTGAGCTAGATGTTTCTTCAACTCAGTTATCGGTTTTTCGAAATTATTGGGATGTGTGAATGCTAAACCGTCATACGCCCACCCGATACCTGGATACGCTATCGATTCCTCGATAAGCCGTTTGGCGTCGTGACCATCATCGTCAACTTCGGCTAAACGAACGAGTTCCTTCTCGGGGAGGCTGAAATCTTCGTCACCAAGAATGACGTTCTCAATCACACCATTTGCAATTACTGCGAGTCTATACATCGGTCCCATGTTATTACCCTATTGTCCAAACACGACACTCACCGCGACCGCCGGCACCAGCGCTTGTTCCGCTGGAACCGCCGCCGCCACCACCAGGAGCAGAACCAGCACCTGCGACAGATTGACCTGCGCCGCCATCTCCCCCGAAGACACTCTGTCCTCCAGCTTGATCGGTAGCATCCTGATCCCCACCGCCACCGCCTCCGCCGTACCAGCTATTGCCCCCGGCACCGGAGGCATTGCCACCACCACCACCGCCAAATAGACCGTCACCTCCAGTCGTAGTGCTACCAGCTCCGGTATTCCCGTCACCACCGGGAGCAACACCAGGGAACGGATCACCACCAGCTCCACCTGTAGCACTAGCAGCATTTCCCCCCGCCGATAGCTGACCACCACCACCACCACCGGCGCCGTTGGTAGTACCGCTACCAACACCAAATCCTCCGCCAAAGGCTGAGAAGTGTGAGCCGAACGATGAATTCCCGCCAGCGCCCCCAGTAGCGGTACCACCAGCACCAACCGTAACCGTTACTGTAAGTGCTAAATCAGCCGCTTGGAAAAATCCGTAGTTGTAGCCACCGCCTCCACCACCACCACCTTGAGCAGTACTAAGAGCACCGCCCCCACCACCGCCCCACAATTGCGCGAATACAAGAGAATCTACGGAAACACCTTCAGGTTTAGTCCATGTTCCTGAAGCTGTAAATTCCTGGTAGTTAACAGTAGCAGCGGCAGCAGCATCAGATTGAATTGTTACAGTTTTAAACTCACCGCCAATGAACAACACACCATAGGTTGTTCCAGCTTCAATCTCACCAGTAGCGTAAGCATCACCATTAACCTGAACCCAATCATAATACGGATTAGACGCTGTTACTCGCAGCCGTGTTGCACCTGTATTATTGACATTTGGAGTGATCCAGAACAGCATGTTGTTGACAACATCAGCCGTAAGGGTAGGATCAATAACGATGGTGTAGTCGTTACCGCTGTTAGTAATTGACGTAGGAATAAGAGCTATAGCATCGAAAAGGATATCTATCTTTTCAGCTAGATTATCGAGTAACTCTTTTCCTGTTACAGGAGCAGTACTAGAAGAAGTAAATGTTGTACGATCAGCCATTAGACAACAACTCCAAAAACCGAAGTGAAGATATCCGAAGCCTCATCAACACATACAAGCTGGGCTTCCAGATTGACTTGTGGAGCTACTTCAGACACAACTAGTCGTTTGTATTCACTACCAAGGACGCCGGCAACAACTAAACATCCTGGAGCGATCGTATGGATCAAACTTCGATCGAACGAAGATGATACACCATACTTGATTGGTACCGGCGTGGTAAACGTCAACTCATCTGTGTTACCAGAAGGTGTAGATATTGCATGCGTGGAATTCGAACCATTCGTAAGACGGATGGCTATACCAGTCTGCACACCTAAATTCAACACATCATCTACTTCTAACATGTCAAAGGTAGCAAGGACGTCTTCTTCCGTAACTACATCGATTGGCGCATCAAGAATAATGCTGGTTATTTCGTCATCGTCGTATACTACGTCACTGACGCGCGCGTAGCCGTGATGCGATTGTAGTATATCGTGAGTTACACCAATTAAATCTCCGCGCCGACAAACAATCGATTCGACAGGGGCATTTAACGAGTAGAATGCTGCTCGACGCTCTGCTTGTAGTAGATCAAAACTAGCCCTACGAATAATATTTGCCTCTGTAATAAGACCATCGTAGGTAACTTGCTCTAACCGGTTCTGCGATCCTTCCATATTAGTTCTGTAGACGACAACTTGATCGTTACCGTAATCCAAATCTTCAGATCGAAAGTTGATCCGAAACCCAGCCGGCAGTCGTGGAAACGCCTTCTTCCACGATAGTCCAGAGCTGTTCCTTGGTGAGAAGATTTGAATTGGAGTGTCGGCACTACGATCAAAATCTTGAATTACACCAAACAGTTCCGATCGGTACAACCTACCGTACCCGCATGAAGAGACAACACGAAGTAGATCAGGAACCTCAAGACCTTCAACCACCATATCACAAGTAAAATCCGAGGCGGCGCATCGTCTCCACCATGCTACTAGCGACTCGTCATCCAGTAGTTCTTCCGGCAGAGGATCAAAGTTTTGCGCACCCGTAAGAATGTCGCGAAAATGCGATGCGGGATTGCTTGATGTTCTGAATTCATCCCAATTCGATTGTCTGCCATTATACGGGAAACGCACGTCTGCAACCACGACATAAGTAAAGTTTGCTGTACTCCAGAAGTTCGTCCAACCGACAGCGTTGACATTCAAGGTATTCTCGGAAAAATCTGTAGATACCGGAGCTGGTCCTGGTGGGAAAGGAGCTGTACCTCCATCACTCGCTGAGAACCAATTAACACGAGTACTAAGAGCTATTTGATTTGTAAAAAGACCGACACGTCCTGCAGTAGTAATACTCGCATCAGTAAGGGTAATCATCCAATCATCTGGTTCAGCGAGAGTTGCTGGCCATGCTTTGGCCTTCAATGTTGTTCCGCGCATCTGCGCACGAATAAAATAATTTCTGTCTGACTGTACAGGAAATGGTGTTGATGATAAAAATGTGAAAGTACCAGCAACAAACTTACTGACAAATAGTGTCGTTGTACCCGCTGCTGGAGCTGTGCGCAATCCGATACGATAACACTGTTCAGTTCCCGCAGCACCACTAACTCGAAGAAGAATACCCCCAGGAATATCAACATCAACTGTACTGAGATCAGGAAACGGTCGAACGAAAGCGAGCACTTCCGGATCAGTCATACTCCCAGCAGCATCAAACGTAAGAGCTGTGCGAACAACACTAGAGGTTCTTACTAGCCAGATACCACGGCCAAGCGGAAGGTCCTTGACGTACCCCGAAGCCAACGCTGATAATTTCTGAACTGCACGATTTCGAGCAACGATCGCTATCAAGGTCATGCTGGATTGAATGACCGGATATTCATTCCATACATTGACCATTCGTACTAGCGTTAAGGTATCGAGTAATCCCTCTCGTGTTAGCGGAAGTTCTCCGGAATCACGACGACCAAAGAAGTCTAGAATACTTCCGCTATGGGTGTACGTGCTTGATGTAAAGTTAGCTGCTATAAAAGTAGCACCACGCTTGATTTCAATATCATAAATTCCAGCCGGCCAGCTAGCGGAACTAAGGTAAAAATCTATGTGCTCAGCAAATAAAACCACATTCCTTAGATTTGTAGTTGTTTCCGTTCCCGAAATAAGTCTGTCATTACCTGCACCAGCTGAGAAATACGAGTCAGAGTTAAAGTCTGTGCCCAGCGGCTGAACATTCTGCGCAGGTACAAGCTTGCGTGCTTCGACAAAGCCAATTGCAGAAGGTACGGGAGGAAGAGTCTCAGTGAGCGCATCTCCCCAGTAAATCTTTATCTGCAGATTTACCTGATTCTGGGTATCGTTTTGATAATGGAATTCAGGAAGATCTCGCCAGGTTACTGAACCACGACGCCGCATACGCATACGGAAGGGAATACGCAGCGATCCCGTAGCATTCTGTCTCGATAACCCAATCAGATTAAGATGAATCCAATCCTCATCGGGATCGATACGAGTAGTGATTGTATGAAAAACGGGAAGCGGATCTTCTCCCTGCAATGTATCCTGGTTCTCAGGATCAACGGTGTGGACCGACAACTCTAGATTGGGTTCAGTAGTACGTCCCTGCCTTTCGGTTAGCGTAACTGCAACCTCACCCGGTAAACCGTTACGTACCTGAACCTCAATATCTTTTGCTGTATCATCATCCAAATCAATCGCAGCGTCACCTAAACGGATATCTGACAAATCATGCGGTCCGGCAAGTCCCCACAGAGCTTCAACAAATTCATTCTGACCAATACGTTCGATAATCGGTTCAGTTAGAAAAGCGGGGTACACTCTACGCGTACCGACCACACGAGCAACAGGTGTATTCGCTTCAAGAAGGTTGCCCTCAACTGACGCCGCCTCGAGACGCAATCCTCCTGCTGCCTGCTCTGCTCCTGGTTTCGCTGTTGGCGGTGATGTTAGAGCACTGAGAGCCAACGACCCAACAAGACCAACAACACCGGAAAGAACGCTGGCACCAATCGTACCTGCGGCGAATGCTGAACCCAGGAGAGGAGCTAACGCGCCAGCAGCGATACCAGCAGTGATGACAGTTAAGGCGATAGCGGCAATCAACCCAAAGATCGCTTTACCACCCCCACCCTCTCCACCACCACCAATGTAGGCGTGCATCGATACAACTGTACCACGCTTGGGCTTCATCCTCGGCCAGTATTCTTGCGGAACAAGCTCGCCGTTGATTGTTATCGAGCCTTGATCCAGAAAGTTTTTAGGAAGATGAGGATTAGTACATACAATCTCAAAGAGGGTTATACCCTCTCTGGCTTCTGAGATGTGCGGAGATCCTAAAGAAAAAGGATCACGATATAGCGTATGTACCATGCTACCTCACTACAGAATCTCGATGCCGACGAAAGCTGACGATTCGCGCGCGTACTGTCATGTGTCCTAAAGGAACTAAAACAGAATCAACCGTTCTCTCAGTATGAAGGACGTGCGTCCCCGAAGCTACAATTACTCCGACATGCCCTATTTGACGAGATCCGTAAAATCGCATAACAACAACATCAAAGGATCGAATATCTTCTTTGCGAACTTCGTACCAAGGCTCAAGAATGTGGTTATCTCCAACAGCTTGGGATACAGCTGCAAGGTCTTTTGCTGAGATTTCCCCGTATGTAGGGAGTTCAGTGTTGAGTTCATTCTTGTATACAAGCCTGACGAGTCCCCAGCAATCGCAACCTTTAAGATCGCGACCTTTATCGACGAAGGGAATGCCTACATACTTCTTGATCCAACTCATCTGAATAACCCAGGGAACCTATTTTTGGTAGCCATCATACCTGGCCAGATTTCTTGTGTGTAATCCCAAGAAACGATGCGACCTGTAATCTGAATCGCATCAGCCTCAACCTCAGTAAGATACAACTGCGGAGCGTCGTACGTATGAATTGCGGAACCTGGACCATTCTTCTCAGTACCAGGTTCCTCATCTAGATTAAATTCGCTACCTGCAAAAACCTCGATATGGATACGCGCAGGTGAGTTCGCGGATAGGATACCCTCAGGAATCCGCTTATCAACGTTCTGAATAGTCAACTGCGAGAACGGTGCTGCCTCGTTATCTGTAAGAAGCCGAATATCGAATTGAAATCCGATATGAGTTTCATTGTTCAACCTGAAGTTACGCGGATCCGAAACAACACGAATCGCATCAGCAAATTGCGGATGCGCTATCGTGAGAAACACTAAGTAAAACTCAGGTGAATCTTGTCGATTGAGTTCTCGGATAACTTCGGGAGGAATTGAACGCGGCATCTAATCCAACCTCACCACATTGAATGCTACTTGATAGATTCCATTAGTGTAGTCAGGTCCGGGAGACCTTTGAATAGATTCGGTATACGCCGGATCTTCGGAACCGAACTTAAACGTCTTCTCCACGCCAGTGAACGGATCCATCGCCGTAAACGGAAGCGTACCTTCCTTTAGTGTTGTGTGATAGAACTCTACAAAGGCGAGGTATTCTGTTTGAGTCAAGCCAGGGCAGTCGACTTGGTACTTTCTCGCGATAGCGCTTGCGCGACGTCTATCAATCGAAGGTCCGACATCAGGATTAAAGGAAATCTTGTTGAGCTGCGGACCGCCCTGTATACCGACAGTCCAGTTGTTCGGAATTGTATCCGTGGGCCACTCAGCAAAGAGTTCACGAGCTTCAAAATGCCCGACTTCCAAGATCGAGCTAAGCTCTGTGTAGTAGATGCCAACGTATCCCGATGCGTTCGCCGAATCAGTAGTTTCAAGGTGCCACGCGGTTGGTTCGGTTTGCCCGTCCGCCCATACTCGACCTTGAAGGGTTGTGCCGCGCAATCTAAACCGCAGCCAATAATTAGTATTCAAACTCCAACTAAATGCAACTGATCCGAGCGACGTGGGTACACCAGCAACACGACGAGTCATTTCAAAGAGGTCTTGGGCTCCCGGCGCGCTTTGTAGCAATGCTAATGAATAGTTAGTTTCTAAGGCTATGGCGCCACTCGAGCGAGCAGACACACCCATGTTAAAGGCTCCTGATTGCGCAGTAGGTCGCACCAAAGCGAGTACGTCTACATCCGCAATTTGTGGAATAGTGTCCCAAGACCAGAACGTGCGACCGCCCGTCGACTGTTTTTCGAACCGCACACCCTGACCGGAAGGGAAGTATGGAGCAGGTGTATAGAAAGCAAGAGCAGCCCAAGTTAGTGTGGTAGGATTCTCAGTAGCTTCAACTACTAATTCACGAGACGTAGCATCAGTAGTAATTAATTGATCAGCAGCCGACCAGTACGCCGCACCTGAGAGAAACTGATCGAGTCTCTCTGTTAAATTAGCCCAAAAATGAATATCAGAAACGGCACCAGCACCAGAGTTTATTACGTACTCGGATGTTGGTGGTGTGAAATTCGAGGTCCATTTGGCAGTGCCGACCGACAGGCGGAATTCATCGATCCAGCCGTTAAAAAAATCACTTGATTCGAAATTTGATCCAACGACCAATGCTTCCGCTAGGTCTGGAACTGCTCCTGAAAATGTCTGACTGTTTTCCAAGACGCCGTCAACGAACAGCAATGTCGTACTCCCCGAACGGACAGCAGCGACATGGTGCCAACCAACGTTTGTTGAGTCGTTAAACTGAGTTGTCCCCGCCATAGTTGATCGTGTGGTTCCATTTGATATAGAAAGTTCTAAATTGTTGCTTGCGTTAATCATCAACGCGTAGCTGTGAGTGGCCGCTGAAAAATCGGTCGCCTTACCACAGATGCCATGCAAGGAACCGCTGCCGCTGTGATTGGCGAAAAACCAACAATCAATGGTAAAATCTGATGTTCCTACTTCTAAGTCCGCATGGTCAGACGTCGAAACGTAATCCCCCGTGCCATCAAACAACGCCGATGCACCGCCGAACTTTGACTGCGCTGTATCAATCTGCGCGTTTCCAGCAGCGGTCCAAGTCTTTGCAGAACCCCCAGCATTTACATCCGTAAATGTTGTAGAAGCATCCGCGCCGTCCATGTGAAGCATCACTTTAGTGGTGCCACTATTCCCCACAACAACAGATCCACCACTACGCGCTACACCAAGAATAACGTTTCGAATGCTAAGAGCTAAAGAGTCAGTGGCGCCACTCGTCAATCCTTGAGCGCTATCTCCATATGTTGTTACATTACCGAATACCTGCCATACAGAAATAGTAAAACCGTTGTGAGTAGAATTCAAAAGTACATTGATATCACCTGCGGAGAAACTAGTAGGATCCACCAACCAGAAAGCTAGGAAAGTACTACCATTAGTTACTTCGAAAAGTTCCTGACCGAGTTGACCATCAATCGATACTCCCTGCACACCTGGAGCATCAACAGACCGACCCTCCAACGCAATAATATACGTTCCCGATGCTGGGATTACCGCCGAGAACGTGTTTTCTCGAGATTGTACTGGACTAACGGCTGAAGAGATAAACTCATATCCAATACCAAGAACGGTGGCGGTGGCTGCTGTATTCCAGCGCTTCGTCCAGTCAGAAGCGGACAAGTCACTGTCCGCTTGGTACCCGCCAAATTTAGTTTTGTAAGCCATGCCCTACTCCCTACCGGCGAGTACCAACAACCTGATTACCGTACCGACCGCGCATGGAACCATCGAAGGCTCCACGGGTCATACCTTTATTCGTCTCTTCGATAACGAACCTGCGAATCTCTTCGCCGTCTGATGACCGAGTAGAGTCTTCTTTAACTTGCGCACTTGAGTTATTGATGATCTGAACAGTAACCTTACCGTTATCATTTGCACCAGCAGGAACAACTCGTTCACCCCGATTGAGAATCGCAGGCACCTCATTCGCGCCGAGGATCTGACCACCTTTGTGCATCCGGGGAGCACCAAAGAATGCAGCCATCGGCATTTCACGCTTCACACCACTACCGCTACCGGCGACACCACCCGTATGAAACAACGAGGCGATCATACTTCCAATGGCTCCACCACCACCACCGCCCGCACCCCCACCAAACAACGGTTGCAGCACAGCCATGCGGAGAGCGATAACAGCGATATCGGCGAGGATGGAACGAGTCAACTCATTAAAGTCGACCTTACCTGTCTCGATAAATGAGCGGAAGGCTCCCTCCAGCCCACTCGAAATCGCTCCGGTGATATCCTCAATGAACTTCAAGTCCTTCTGGCGGAGCTCCTCCATCTTCTTCTGAGTGACTTCACCCAGTTGCCGGACAGCGTTCTCGTACTCCGTCTGAGAAATCAACTTCTTTTCGAGAAGCTCTTTAAACTTGGCAAGCTCGCGTTCTTGCTCAACCTCGATAAGACGTTTATTCTGTTTAGTGCTCTCGAGGTATTCAGATTCCAACCGCTGGAGAGCTTCTTGCGCTGCCTTACGCTTCGCTAGGCCACCTTCAACATCTACAGCGGCGGGAGGTGTAACATCGTCAAGCTGCTCTTTTACTTTTGCTGCCGGAGCCTTGAGAGCAGTTTGTACCTGCTGTTGCTGCATGAGAAATTCATGCGTGGTCGTCATATTCTCGACCATCTTCTTGCGACCGGCTTCAAGAGCTGCGATCTGACCCGCACCTGCTCGATTGGTCCGCAAACGCTCAATGGCGCGATCAACCTGATCGAGTTCGGCTTGCTGCGAAGATAATGTATTTCGAAGAACCGCGGCTGACTGCTCTTGAAGGGGGGCCATGCCCTTTAGAGCGGCAGTCATTGCATTGAGTGCGGAAGTAGCCTTATCAGCGAGATACTCGAAAGCCTTACCAAGGCCGCTTTCACCGATAGCCACCGCTAGTCCGGATGCCGCTGTACCTAATTGCAGCATCGCGCCTTTGAGACCCTCCATCTGAATCTCAGAGACGCGTTTGGCGACATCACCTGTATTCTGCAAGTTCTTTGTAAACTTGTCGAACTCGTCCGCGCCCGCTTTCGTAAGAGCTGCAATGCCCTGGAAAGGTCGAGCGCCGAAGACAGTGAACATATCCTCTAAGCCGCGTGCTCCCGCCTTGGCCATCGGTTCGAACTGTCGAATAACATCGCTAAGAGGCTTAAACTTCCCTGAGGCATCAACTACCGAGATGCCCCAAGCCTTCATCACCTTGCGGGCTTCCTCTGTGGGGCCAACAAGTCGTGTGATGATACCGCGGAGGGCTGTACCTGCGGTTGAGCCTTTGGTACCCGCTTGCGCCATCAAGCCCATGGCAGCGGCTACTTCTTCGAGACTAACACCTGCTGTCTCGGAGATCCCCGATGCGTACTTAAAGGCATACGCAAGTTCGGTAACACCAGTAGTAGAATCTATACTGGTTTTGGTTAGGACGTTAACCGCACGGTCGAGGTCTTTGACTGACAGACCCATGCCAGTCATGATGTTGACAACGGCTTCAGTAGACGTGGCCAGATCGAGACCCTCAACGGCTGCAAGTTGTAGCGTACTCGCAACACCACCGTAGACCTGACCGGCAGACATTCCGGCCTTGGCCATGAGGGTCATCGCCTCAGCAACCTGCTCGGCCGAGTACCGAGTAGAACTACCGAGTTCTTGGGCCTTGGTATTGAGAAGCGCGAACTCTGATCCTGTTGTGTTCAGGACCGCCCGCACGGTATTCATGTTGTATTCGAAGCTAGCGAACTGATCTGAGACTTTGTAGAGCGCAAAGCCAGCAGTCAAGGTGCCTAGGAACGCAAACTGTCGCGTGAATGCTGCAATAGCTCCTGATGCTCGCGAGGAAGCAGAACCCATAGCGTCGAACTGCTTAGCCGTTCCAGCAGTTGTTCGAGTTGCCGTCGAACTGAACTTCTGCAACTCCATACGCGCCCGTTCGAGATCGCGTAGGAATAGCTGCATATTTGCACGGACGGCGACTTCCACAGATCCAGCTACTTGGGTCATACTACTTTCGCTTTCGCTTTCTTCTTAGGAAGTTTCACCTTACCCGTACGTACAAGAAGGTTGTGCGTCTTTGCGAACTGTTTAATATCGTTCGCTTTCGCTCTTTTCTGCGGAGGTTCCTGTTCCCTAGATCCGAAGAGCATCTGGAACATCGACATCCGACCCTGGTACGCGTATACTAGATAGTTAATGTCGCATGCTAGGGCTTGTTCTTGAGGCCAACCGAGCCAGCCCGCTGCAAATTCTAACAGCTTGCCATAATATTCCGATAGGCTTACAGGCTCGGCTCCTGAGGGTTTTCTTCTTCTTTCTTCTCATCCTCCGAACCTTCGTCTTCGATCGGCCGACCGCCGTTGTTGACGATGTGGATGAATGAGATCAGGGATGCTCGGAGATTCACGAGACCTGTACGATACACCTTCTCCTGAAGATCTTTGTTGGTCGTTCGGCGAAGACCAATGCCAACAACAGCGACGACCGTATCGAAGTCCATCGCCATAATCTTAGTGGCGGTGTCGTGTGGATTCCCATGAAGCCGAGAAATCCTCAGGCAGGCTTCCAATGTTGGCTTCAGGAAAAGATCTTCCCCATCGAGGGTGATAGGGACGTCGCCTGAGCCAGGCAGCGGTAGGTTCTTTGTCATTGCTTGTTCCATTCCAACGATTTTACGCTAGCCGTGAGCCGGCGAATCTGCGGCGCTCGCTCGCGGAAGCGGTGCCTCTGGTACGGTAGCAGCGGCGAGACCGTTAGGGCCCGTCGCTCGTCCAGATTTGCCGCCGATTAAGTCGCAGTGACCTCGAGGATCTCGGTATTGATACCGACCATGAACGTCTGCCGAACGACGTTATTCACCTGACCCACGTTCCGACTCTTCGACATCACCTTGCCGCTGAAGAACAGCGTGGACGGCGCGCCTGCAGGAGTAATGTTGTCGTTCAGCGTGACTTTGAAGTTGTAATCAAAGTCGGACAAGAACGCGGCGAGGAGTGCATCCTGTCCAACATCCTCGGGATCGGAACCGCAGATGATAGTCATTGTTCCTGCGTTGAACGATCCTTTGAACTTCCGAGTACGACGATCCTTCAAGGCTGTGAAGGTGACTTCCTCAGCCGTGTCGCCGAACTCGCCGAGGTCCTCGACTTCGCCGACCTCAATGTAGCTATCGGCCTCGTAGTCCGTCACGTCATTCGCCTGACCTGTAGTACCGATAAACACTCGGGATTGGGCGGCTGTATTGACTGTCATCAAATATCCTTTCTACTACTCCGCTACCAAACGAATGGTTAGCGTTACTACTCGAGCTACGTGATTAAAGTCATCTGTGGGGCCAGGGATAGGCCCTACGGCGACTACGTCAACAACATGAAAACCTGAAATGGTAAAGGAATCGCGTTGCCTATGAAACTTCGTACGGAGGAGGTCAGCCAGCTGCTCAACTACACGATACTGACTATCCTGTTCCCCGTACGCGATGATATCACGAACGAGGATGGGACGCCGAGATACCAATCCATCCTCGTCCGTGACTCCGACGTTGGCCGAAACGATCAACATCGGATATCCTGCTTCTTCTGGAACCGGCCTTCTTGTATGAATGGACGGACCCGAAAGAAATGTTCCTAGTAGACTCGTTATCGCCGCATCAGCACTCAACGCTGCGTATAGCGGGGCCGCCAAATCCATCACTTACCTCCGCTGGCAAGATACGCGCGAACCTCAAGCGCTACCAGATTATCAATCGATCGAGCGTGCTGCAACAAAGCTGGTCTGAGGTACGGACGCGGTTCCATCTTCGCTGTTCCATATTCAAGTGCGGCCGCGTACTTGGCACCAGCATTGACGTAGACAGTAAGACTTTTGACATCAGGACGAATGGTTATCGAGTTGTTCAACGTTCCGATATCAGCCGCTGGTGGTTCTCCTGGAGCAGATGCCTGATGCGCTACACCTCTACGATGATACACAATACCGGTCTTCGGACCCTCAATGATTGAGTCCACTGCTGTGTTACGAACATCATTCGCAGCAGTGATCAACCCCCGCATGACAGCACTGCGGATACCTGCTGAGATTCGCTTCCCGTTCCAGGTAATTGGGGATGCCATTACGCCACCTTTTTAAAGATGTGCCGAACGAACGGAAGCAACGCCGTTCCTTGATCTTTGTAGTCTCCAATCGTTCCTGTACAGGTGAGTCCCACGCCCTCGAGTGCTTGCCGAGCTTCTGGTTTGTGCAGATCGATTATCAGCACACCTCCTCGATCTAACAAGTGTGGCACGAGATTCAGATAACAGTCTACAGGATAATGCAGCCCCCAAGACTTGAGCGAGATCACCAGGTCAACGCTTTTGGTTGGCCACGTCGGTACGATCTTGAGCAACCTCGATGTATTTGCCTGCACGAACTCGACGGCGTCAGCAACGTTATTCCAAGGCTCGGATACGTCACGATACTCGCCATGCCGCTCGTGCGACCCATCACCGTCAACAAGATAGAGAGTTGTGACCGGCCGCTCGGCAACGAGAACGACATCAATCGCACCAAGCCCGCAACCGATATCGAGGACCCGTTCTACGTCTTTGCCGATGTACGGGGATAGGGCTTCAAACTGTTTCCGCGCACGCATAGCCTGACGTTCGCACGTTCTTTGAACGCTAGCAGCATCGCCCTTGTGTCGTAGTAGATACGCGATTGCGGATTCAGGGAAGGACAAACCCTCGTACACTTGCATCACAATACTTTCTTTACGAGCATCGGCCGGATTGCAGCCCAGGCCACGCCTGATTTAAATTCATCCCAAGACCATTGATGGTACGCCAAGTCGTTCAGGACTGCGATAACTTCTTCTGCGAAGACCAACAGAGGATTCTCGATTTTGGTTAGGTCGGCAGTTGAAATGTTTACAGTTACCGCGTCACCAAGAACTATTGTAGGGACACCTGACAGCACCGACTCAAGCACGATGCTCGATCCAACTGTTACCAGGGCGTGCGCACCCTGCAAATCTTCTTGTACAGTTCTGCCCTGAGGAGATTGAGTTGTGCCCGGAACAGAGAAGACAGGATTCTGATTTGGTTTGCAGCGATGAATAATCGGTCTGTCTGTAAAGCGTCGGATCTTCTCAACTACTGAAACTGCATATTCTTGTGGGGAAGGAAGTCCACGCCATTCGTGCTCTACTTCATTTGAGGAGGCCAGAACGATATGGTTTCCAGACCTCCTCCAAGGATGGAAGAGCCAATTGAACGCTTTGCGCCGATTATCTGGAAAACCGTAGGTCCCAAGAGTAAACCCAGGCTCGGTTCCATCAAATGCAATCCGCTGCCATTCGTGAGTGCGAGTGTATCCTTTATCGAAGTAGAGCAAAGGAATCTGCTTTGCCTCAGCATGGTCGAGAAGCTCTTTCCGCCTAACGCGGTACATCACAATAGCATCGGCCTGATTATCGACATCGCCGAAGACTGGGTACTCTGTTACGGTATCGCCCTGTGCCAAAAGCGCAGTACGAAAGACGCCAGCGAATTGTTGGCATCTCTCTTTTTCACTTCTGTAGAAGGCGATATGCATCAGGTAGGATCCGCTATCTGAAAGCTTTGTAGTTCCCAAGTTGCTATCGCCGGATCTTTGCCAAGTGCGCGGACCTGGTACCACACACCTCGGAAGCGAACTTGATCATCTTTACGAGGGTCGATAGAAAGGCTACCGGCGATGATCAGAAGCTTTACGTCTGACTCGGGAATGCCCGCAGTAGCTTTCTGAAAAACAGAGAAGGTGTCGACGAAACCTTCTAGATTGTAGTTGGTGTAAGTTCTGCTCGGATCCCCGTTTGCGTCAACTGTGCTGCTGAGCGTCGCTCTGCGCAGAATCCCTTTTAGCAACCTTCCTTGGAAGCCTTTGTGGATCGCGTTCCTTAACTGGGTTTCCAGAAACGACGCCATCTTCAGCTTCCTTCTCTTTCCGTTGGACGATCTCGGCCAAAGCGATTGTTTTGGCCCGATCGCTTCCCGGTCTTGGGGTCTTCTGTCGCTGCGCCAACCAACTCACGATAGCAGCGGTCGGCAGTTGTTTAAAATCAATAGAATGCGGAACTACAAGCGTGTTGGGTACCGAGTCACCCTGTACGATAAAGCGCTGTTCGAACAACTGACGTAGCCGTCGAGTTGTTAGGAGCGTCTTATCGATCACATCACCATCTTTGAATTCCTGACCGTTAAGACGAATCCCACGACGAACAGTAAATTCACAATCACGATTGAAAGGTAGCGGACGAGGAAATGCTGTATACCTGGACATTGTTGCCATTCCTTTTATTCCAGGATTAATCTATAGTACTAAAGCTAGTCAATTACTAGCTTAGATCACCACGTCGTTGAAGAACACGCCGAGGTCGGCCGACACGCGCTGAAGATCCCACGCCATACGACCCTGGAAGAAGTCGCTGTGCGCGCGATCGTCACGACCGGACTCGATGACGCCGCCCATCGCATTCGTGGCGCCGGGGATCAGGCCGGTCCAGGCGAAGTTGGCAATTGCCGTCGGAGAGTCGAGACCGGGATTCGGCTCGATGTACGCCAGCAGCATCGCCTTCTTGTCGACGATGAAGTTGAAGCTGTCCGTGGCACCTTCGGCCGCCGCATTGTAGACAGAACGAGCAGTCACGACCTGGTCGACGTCGAACAGGGCTGCCAGGATCATATCGTCGGCCACGCCGTGCTGGACGTATTTGATGCGGTCAGCGATATCGGGATGGGAGCGCAGAGTCCGTTTCACGTCGGCACCAAGAACGAGCTTATTCGGCATGTAGCCGGTAAGTTCGTTCATCGCATCCTTCGCCGCATCGATAACGCCGATCGGATCGGAGGAGGCATCGCTGAATTGCAGGAACTGGAGGTTGCCGGGAGTTGAGGCGACACCTTCATAGTTCGTGGTCCAGACGCCGGTGCGGAAGAAGTTCTGCGCCCAGACACGGTCCTGTTTGATGAGATGCTTCTGCGTGAGCAGGATCGTGGCGTTCTCGTCGAGCCGGATCGGATCGTCGGCGTTCGCGCGCTGACGGTCATCGACAGTATGCTCCAGCGCGAACTCGACAGCGCTGTAGGTGCCCTCACCGATCTTGTAGCCGACCTGAACGGGACGACCACCGAGCGGGCGGGGAGCAGCCTCATCGCGCCAGAAGTAACCGCGATCGTAAACGACGAACTTGTCGGTCTGTTTGAGGACCGGAATCACCGAGGCGCAGCTCTGTGCGATGAACCGCGCCGAATCCTGAACGAACATCACGGAGAAGTCGGTCAGGTAGCGGTCGATGTGCAACGTCCCTTCGATGTTCGTTGCCGAAGGGGAATTCTTTTGAATACGCATATACTTCTACTCCAGAACCAGATTAAACCTGATCGCGACTCGAAAGAGTTACGCCACAGTGCCCGGGATCAGCGTGACCGGAATCACGTCGCCGGAAACACCAGCCACGAGTGCGACGCCGATCGAGTAGAGCGCCGAAGTCGCTGCGACACCAAGGCCGGACGCATTGGACATCACACGCTGACCGGCCTGAACCGTGCCACCGAGCTTCACCTTGGCGATGCCGAGCATCTGAATGGTGGCCGGCTCGTCAGCAACAGCCTCCTCGTACAGGGTGCCGATCGCCAACGCACCGTTGCCGGCGAGAACCAACTTCTGCTGCTGGTTGAGTGCGACGATTTTATTCAGATCACCGGTGAAATCTTCACCAGCCGTCTCCGAATACATGAATTCCGCAGGCACACGAAAGATTGCCATTTCCGTTTTCTCCAAATCTTCAGTAAGGAATCAAGGTCGGGGGCTGAGATTCTACACCCAGCCCTCTCGACTAGTTGGCGTCGGACTCACGATACGCAGCGAACTCGTCCGGGTATTCCGTGCGCGCCTTGGTCATCGCAGCGGCGTGGCCGAGACTGTCACGCTTTTGGATTTCACGCACCTTGCCCATGAACGGATGCGAAGCACCCTTCCGCAGGCCCGACTGCCGGCCGATGTCTTCGCCGCCACCATCACCGAGACGAGTGAACGCCGATTTGATGGCACCCTCGCCGGCCGCCAGCATCTTCACGATGGAAGCCTGAACATCTTCGGAAAGACTCTCGATCCCCTTCAGGACGTGGGCCTTCTCGATATCGGTGCCGGGCAGGTTCGTGTAAGCAGCCTTGGCCACCTTCTCGTATTCGCCCATCTGGCGAGCAGCCTTCTCGGTAGCGGCCGACTTCACCGCCGACTCGATTTCCTCGGACTGCGCCTTCAGGATAGCGAACATCTCGTCGCCGACCGAAGACTTCCGAATCGTCTGGCCCTTGACCGTCAGGGTCTCGTCGTCGGCAGCCTTGCCCATCTTCTTCTTGCGATCGCCGGCCGACAAACCGCGGAAAGCCTTCTGCTCCTCGCGGCCCAGGCTGGACATGTAAGCCTTTTCCTGGTCGTTCATCGAGGCCTTAGCGGTCTCCACCTCGAGCGAAGTGGTGAGCTCCTCGACCTTAGCAGTCAGGGATTCGACCTGAGTCGTCAGTTCAGCAGCCACACCAGCATCCGTAGAAGCCTTCGTGAGATCCTCGAGCTTCTTCTCCAGATCAGAAATCTGAACCTTCATCTGCTCGGTGGTCAACACCTTCGCCATATCCTCAATCTCCTCAGTTGATTTACCCAAAGCTGACATCATTACCATGTCGGCTTCGCTCCACATCCGTCTGATAACGGACATGAAATCTTCTACCGTGTTCCTAGCCATGGTAAGTTTAGTTTCCGGAGGAGTAACAGGATCTCCGGCAATCGATCTGAGCGACGTTTCCATTGCATTGATAATGGGCCCAACGTGCTCAAGCGCTTCGTAATACTGCTCGCATCGCATCGTCTCGGAAAGAACAGTCGAGAACGGAACGGCGCCATCCATCGGATCAATATATCGTTTTGTAAGGGCTCCAATATCGAGTTTCGTCATATCAACATCTCCATCCGCACTTTTGGCAATGCGCATGAGTGCGCCCTGTTGGGCCGGAGTATCAACAGCACTGATTTCGCCGATCTCAAAAGCGCGCATAATCTTCTGTTCTTTGTTCTTACCCTTACTCATGCGCCTACCTCTTCATCAAGTAACCGGCGACCGCCAATACTAAACCCGGTGTACGTCCCGTTCTTAAACTTCTCGAGGATGTCAGGCCGGTCTACTTTCATGCCGATCATCAATCCTGTAGTTGGGGAAGCAATACCCATCGCCTTCGCAATATCTGTTGTCAAGGGAAATGCGAAGATTACTTCTCCGGCACGTTCTACTGACTCCGCATCATTTCCCCGATAGCGATGCATGTGTCCACCGATGCGGGATTTCTGCATGTAGTTGGCCGAAGCGACGAGCATCGAATCCTCAGGAATGTGATCGCCCTGGACGTCAAAATACTCCTTGCCGCGAATCTTCGAGATGATTGCCCAACCGAAGACGATACCGAGTTCTTCGTTGACTTCCTCGACCTTGGCAACGTGGAACACCTTCTCGGTGATCGAATCGTGCCAATCATCTTTTACAACGTTGAAGCGCTCAGGACCGAAGAGCAGCACACCTGTAAAGGGATGCACCTTGGTAAGATCAACGTCACCGGCATCCCAGGATATCGTCACGTGCGGGGTGTATTGGAAGTGATCCCAGGTCGCACCAACGGAGCGCAGATAATCCCAGCGCTCGTTCAACTCATTAGATTTGAATTGCAGAACGACAGCACCACCATCACCCAACGCGACAACTTCCCGCCCAGCTGTATCCTCAGCAGCAAGAGTAGAAGTCACGGAAGCGGGCCACTCAAGCGGAGCGTGCGAGTACGCGATGGTTACGTGAAGGTCTCCAGGCTGTAGCACTGTCTTGAATCCCTGTGCCTTCGCCCACTTAATAAACTCATCGGAATTGATTAAACGACGACTGACATACATCGAACGTTCAGCTGAACGTTTCTCAATCCCAGGACCATGAGCTTCGCATACAGCACCAAGCCGTACAGCAGCATTATGTATTGATTGGATGTCTGTAAGATCGTTACGGGAATTCCGCGCACCAATCTTGGCAATCCACCGGTCATCGTCACCCCTCTCCCAGTTTTCCTTGACCGCCGCCCATGCCGATTGCTTGGCAACGGGTTCGGATGCTCCGGATTCTATTTGAGAGTTTGCGACTTCTCTGAATACAGTCTGTGCTGCCTCGGGGAGAGCTGATCTCACCGACTCAGGAAGGTCAGCGTTCGATTGCCATGGCATATGTGCTGGGGAGCTACGGAGAGCGCTGGCAGCCACCGTAGTGCGGTAGGGGCCGGTCCTCGTAGGACGACAAAAGTAGCATACCCCTTTACGTGACGCAATATAGGAAAATTCGACGAAACATGCGAATGGCTCCGAAATCCATGGAGCCATTCATTCTCGATAGATTGTTATGAAGTCTTTAGCATTGCACGGCTCTCGGCGAGCAGCGCCTCTATAGTTTTCCTCCGAGCTTCGTCGTCGTAACGAATGATATCAAACTCCCGTTCGCTGTCATCCCAGACGAATCTACTCACTACTTTCTTCTGTGCAACCTTCTTTGTTCTTGCCATCATCTCCACCTATGGTAGTAGTTCGAGAACTACTGCATTCGCTTTAATTTCTCGAACGATAAACTTGGAACCTCTATCAAGAAGTATTTCGAATTCGGTTTTGTTGGATGTCAACTTTTCCATGGAGATCGCTCTAGAGCCCTTAGGAAGAAGAATCTCGACAACAAAACCGCTGCCGTGTATCCAATTCGCCGCAAAGCTCCTGCTCATGCTAGTGCTTAACACAGCTTGATCTATAAGCACTGTTTGCCCAATTTGCAAGCTCGCAAAGGTGCGTTTCCACCTACTGCCCTTCATGCCGCGGTAGACGATGACGTCCTCAGCGAGAACGGCTTTTGCAAAAGCACTGTCAAGCTCAGCTATCATCCTGTCGGCACTACGCATCGTATCAGCATAACCAAGGAATGGAGCGTCACCGTACCGCAACCGCTTCACTACCTGTTTATTGATTATTTCATAACCGTAACCAGAAGTGTAGTGCTTTAGCGTATCCATTTCGGCTAGTGTTAATTTTGCCGTGAAACCTTCTTTATACAAATCGTCTAAAAGTTCACGCATCTCCATTGTTTTCAAATTACTGATAAAATCTTCTGGATTTTTCCCAGTACCTTTCGGAGGTTTCGTAACTGTTGTAGGCACACCATATTCATACTTAGCAGCCTGTACAACATCTTCACCGGCGATAGTCTTAGTTGATGTCGACGTGATGCCACGGTTCTTTGCAGCTTGTCGAACAACCTCAGTATACTTCTTTGCCGCTTTCAATTCAGCAAGTTCTAAAGCCTCCGCCGTCTTCAAGGCCGCGCTGAGTATCTTGTCTGCTTCAGCAATTTGAGCAGCTTCTACATTCTTTAGAACATCAGCCACCTGCGAGTTCAGCTGATTGAATGCTCCTCGTGCTGCATCATTATCAGCAAAGGTGACAAAGCCATCAGCGTAGTCAGTATCGTACGAGGTTTTAAGACTCGTGTATATTGGCGGAGGGGCAGGTTTTGGCGTAACAACAATCGGGCGTTGTAACGCTGTACTCTGACCCGGTGGAAGTATTTTCGTGAGCGTAGTACAGCGGCATTGAATAGTCTCCGCCGCTGGTGCTGATCTATCTCCAGGATACATCAATTTCGCACCAGATACGCTAACGAAATGTTCTTCAGCACCGCGCTCTTGTTTGTTTAGAAAGAAGTGTGTCTGACGCTCACGACCATCTACATTCGTACGCCAGGTGCGGCGGATGCGGCCCATCTCCAAATCAACTTTAGTAGCCGTCTGCATCATCGCTTGATGTCGTGCCACATTGGTCGTACTCAGCATCTCCGTACGCGCGATAGTTTCCGCGCGCATAGACAACATCCGTTCCTGGTAGCGACCCACCATCCTATCGATTTGAGAAGTAGATAATTGAACACCTCGATCGATTGCACGAGATACAGAGGAATCAAATCGACGATCCCGAAGAGTACGATCCAGCGCTTCCGAACTTCCACTCTGTAGAAGGCTACGATAGTTGGAGACTGCTCCCATCTGGCGTTGTGTCAAGCCAATCTGATCACGAAACAACCTTGAGGCCTCGATGGGACTCATACCTTCTTTCAACGCACGTGCGAGGACAGTACGAATTGCTTTCCTTTGCGCATCTACTATCTCACGAATGAATTCAAGAAGTGATTGACGCATCAAGCGTGCAGCATCAGCACTACCAGGATCGAACGATAGATTGACTGTCGGGCTAACTTCTATCTTCTTGACTTGCGTGATATCCAATTCTTTAATCAGCCAGCGCGTCTCGAAGTTTCCTGCGTTCTCGAAGACGGTAGGAAGAACCTCTGAAAAGTCTTCTACAAGATCGTCGGTGACGGATAAGCACTGCACAAGCCTGTTGGCGGCGTACATGTCACGGAACTTGCCGACCACATCATCTGACTTACAGCCCTCCAGAAATGTATTGAAGGCTGCGCGAATCAGAGTCTCTTGACCGGTCTCGAATGTAACGATACGTCGCACATCGGGAGGTAAGGCCTTACCTAGAACGGCGTGCTTGCACTGCACGATTCGAGACTGCGGAATAAACTGCATCTAACCCTCCAACCACTCAACAGTAGGGGAACCTAAAAGAGTGGCTGTCCAACCACTCATGCTCCGTACTCGATCCCTGAACTCTGATTCTTTAGCTGCGATCCAATGCTTCTGATATTTGGAAGCCTCTGTCCACGGCAGACCCCGCTTGTGAGCGTGGTAATGGGGCATCGCCGGGTCGATAGGCACGCCGCACAAAACGACCGCTGTCGCGCCAGCTCGCAAGGCTGCGAACGCTGCCAGCATGCCGGACGATCCCCCAACCGCGTTCACGGTCCGCGTTCCCTTTGGAGCCGCCCGCGTTGGGCCGCCCTTCCCTGCCCAATATGTGCCTGCTGGATCTAATCCACGCGCCGCTCGCTCCCTAGACCACTTGCCCAACTGATCCGAATGATATGAAACCCAGTGATCTATTTTTCCTGGGTAGTCGATACCGATGTCGTTGACGACAACCACCATGTCAGGCATACACAGATCCTGGGCTGACGCAAGGTCAGCCCAGACGCACTTAGCACCTCCGAGAACGAAGGCTATAACCCTAGCTGAGGGAGCCACCGCGATTCGCCCACGAGTTTAGTACACGATGGTAGTCATCGTAGAATTCAGTATTCTCACGGGCGAGGATATCAGGACTGCCGAGCGTCCAGTGAATCAAGTTCAATGGCTCAGAGCCGATTGCAAGCTCGCTCACGGTAACAAGGTGGTTCCACGTCGGCGGCAGCTCGCCGATCTCGTCATCCTGTAGCCAGCAGAAGCGATGTAAGTCCCGGCCAGGAAGAGTGTTGACCATTTCAACGGTCAGCTTCTCGTTCGCCGGATGCTCGCAGTTGAACAGCATCACCGAAGACCAGTTCTTCCTTGGGTAGACCGTCTGCACCTCACCGCTCTTCTTCTTGGTCTCCACAGGAACGTGATTATGCTTTACGCACATCACAGCTTTGGAGGAATCGGCGAGTGCGAAGACGTCGGCCGGATCGGCCAGGAACATCGTATCGCAGTCAGCAAACAATGCCCAACCTTCCTTTTGGATGACCGGAACAAGGAAGCGGGAGTTGGCGAACTCCGAAGACATTGGAGCCTCGCTGATGCAGTCCCACAACTTGCCCTCGCTGCTCACAGACGTCTTGCGTGTATACAACCCCTGCCGGCGAAGCGTGTCGAGAACCAGGCCTCGGATCTCGATACTCTCACGCATGTGGCCGACCGCCGACTTCACGCACACGACGAAGTTATTAGTCTCACGAGAGTCGAACCCAATAAAAATGCTACGCGTAGGTGACAACGTAATCTCCTGACTTTTCCCAAACAAGTTTATAACCAAGTGCGATCAGATACTCCAGGGCTGCCAAACGTCTGATGTTGAATCGTTCGGCATTCCCAGGTTTCTGCTCGAGTATAATGACAGGCTTGTCTTCTTGTATTGTTCTTTTTGCTCCTTGTACTACAAATAATTCCCAGCCCTCTACATCGATCTTGAGGAGATCGATCTTGCGACCTAGAGGGAAGTTGTCCAACGCGTACGTGCGCGTAAAACTAGCGCCTTGCGCAGGCTTATCGACAACATGGGCGTTGCCGCTGTTGCCTTGAACATACGCGATACTGATATCGTCGTTCGTATGCGACAGTGCCATATGGTAGCATATCGCATTATCGATATCATTGCAGTTGCGATTCCAACACTCGTAAAGCGCGAGGTGAGGCTCGAATGCTACGACTTCCTCGAACATCGTAGAGAGCACATGCGACCACAGTCCAACATGGGCCCCGACGTCGACCGCGAGGCCGCGTGCAGACTCGGGAACGAACCCCACAGCAGCCTGAAGCTTCTTCAGCTGATACGTCCCTCTCTCATTGAGCATCGGGCTGCTCTCGAGGTGATGCTGGAAGTGCGTATCGTCGTCGGGGAACCACATCCCCTTAATTTCTTTCATCTCCAATAAGGCTCCCGTCTCTCATTCCTGACTTCTACTTTTGACGTCCTGCCGATCTTCTTCCGAGCGCCCTTCGCATGATCAAGCCGAGCGGCAAGCTCACACCGAACGAATGGATGATGGTAGCGACTGGCATCACCCGATAGGCTGTGGGGATCAGTCATCCAACCCTCAGCGATTCCCCTACGAACGATCTGCTGAAAGATGTAAGAATCGTGAGTCTCATCCTCCTCAAAAATCTTTCCAGATTCATATATCGTCCGCAACTCCGACATGAATCGCACATGCTCAGGGCGCCAACACTTGAACATCATAAAGCCGCATTCAGGATAACCACGATTCCTATGCAACCATGCGAGATAGGTGTCAGATCGAAATAGATTGTAGAGCCATTCACAATCGACGTTGTCATGCGCCAAGGTATCGGCATCGATCATGATCAGCAGATCTTCTCCTACGTTTGAAGCTACGTCTGTCAAGGCTGCGACCTTGTGTCCGAACTTCAAACAATCTCGGCGGAAGTCGTACTCTCGCTTTTCTCTATTCCTCCTTCTGTCACGACCAACAGCATCAGGGACAGCAGAATACTTCTCTTTGAACTTTGTATACCAGTCCGGAATCTGCCGATATACAACATTGTCGATGACGGGAAGCGTGTTCCGAGGTATGTCCTCGCTGTAGAAGTAGAGTTTAATCTCCTTCGCCCAATAACGCTGGAAGGTCTTCAACATGCGATGGCCGTATTCGTCGTATCCTCTCTTACTCGTCGTCGTAACAAGTCGGATCATCGTTAACCTCGTAGTCCGCGCGGATGATAAAGTTCTTGCGATTGTACTTTTTAAGTACATCGTTCCACCACCGAGGTGTACGGACCGTCAGGTGTACGTTGACACCGTCATTGAACGACTTCCTCGCCGGCCGGCAGCAGATCGCGAAATACGCAAACTTAGTCGCGTATTGGCAAACGTCTGCTAAAACTTCTTCGACGTTGTCGTGCGCAATGTGTTCCATCACATCTGTGCAGATAGCTCCGTCGAATCTACCTGTAGGTTTATTCTTGAGTTGTATGACACCGACGTCGTAGCATACAGGAAGGATACCGCCCCAGGCTTCATGTACACGAGTCGCAAGATACTGATAGCCTTTCCCGCTTCCGTAATCAAGAAGGGTCTTGGCTCCGGTATCGCGCACCAGGTCAGTAATATTCTGAACTGAGACTGGTTTTAGAGCACCACTGAACCACTTCGGATGCTCTTGGTGAAGTTCCCTATAACGCTTTTCGTATTTGAACGCACCCATTCAACGTACTCCAGAATTTCCCGTCGTTGATTTCGTCAGTACTCCATTGGCAATACGCCAAATCGTTCAGTATAGCGTTAACTTCTTCTGCACTTGCCTCCTTTGGTGAAATTACGTCTTCCAGTGTCCGCGATGATATTCCAGCAGTGACAGCATCGCCGAGACAGATTGCAGGAATGCCGGCAGTTATCGCCTCCATGACAGCATTGCTGCCATAGGTAACCATCGCATGCGCGCCACGAAGATCATCGAGAATATTGTATTCCGTCGAGAAATCACTGCCAGGAAGTTTCTCAGCGTGGTGCCAGGATTTCTTCGGACGGTACAAAACCTTACGGTCGGTAATCT